>ODAI010905502.1_pt1 | contig 31801 bp, 32 predicted proteins | sample 1539321 | NCBI WGS metagenome assembly ODAI01 (sample SAMN02144231, study PRJEB22623) | gut metagenome | biome: sheep rumen | host: Ovis aries | place: New Zealand
ATCCCAACATCCAAATTAAAAGATCAGCCACAAAAAAGATATGAAGCCTTACACAATCAATTCCTGGCCAGTGCTAAGGTTGTCATTGAAGGACATAAGATTAATCCTGATTTTAAGATAGGCTGTATGCTTATTAATATTCCTTGGTATCCTTTGACACCTAATCCTAAAGATGAACTCGCAACACAGGAAATGGATACAATCTTTAATGATTTTTGTGGTGATGTACAGGTATTAGGTCATTATAATCCTATTGGCTTAAAAGCCTTAGAAAGACAAGGTATTGATACATCATATATTACTGAAGAAGATAAAGCATTACTTAAAGAAGGTACTGTTGATATGTATACATTCTCATATTATATGAGTAACTGTATTACTGTTGAAGAAGGCAGTGAAACAACAGAAGGTAACTTTATTGGCGGTGTCAAGAATCCATATTTAAAAGCTTCAGACTGGGGCTGGCAGATTGACCCACAAGGCTTAAGATACAATCTTAAGAGAGTGGCTTCAAGATATCCTGGTATTCCTATTATGGTTGTAGAAAATGGCTTAGGAGCTGTGGACAAGGTAGAAGAAGATGGCTCTATTCATGATAACTATCGTATTGATTACCTACGTTCACATATCGAAGAGATGGGCAAAGCTATTGATGAGGGTGTTCCACTAATTGGTTATACAACATGGGGTTGTATCGATGTTGTTTCCGCTAGTACAGGGGAATTCCATAAACGTTATGGCTTTATCTATGTCAATCGTCATGACGATGGCACAGGAGACTTCGCAAGAAGCAGAAAAGATTCTTTCTATTGGTATAAGAAAGTCATTGCATCCAACGGTGAGGATTTAGCTTAATAAAAAGAACACATCCTAAATTATTGGGATGTGTTTTTATGTCAATATAAAACTTCCAGATTGTCAAAAGGCTCATTCCATATTCGTTCATTAGTCATGTGTGAATATTCTGCCAAGGCTGGATAAGACATCATTGAAGTATTGACAGAGCAATTCATTGAGCTCTTCCGGTGTTTCTTGCATTCCTCTTTCTATCCATTCTTCAATCCATCCACTTACTCCATCCGCAAAGAATACTTTTTGATATGCATCTAAATTAGAGAGTTCTTTTGTCACACCTATCTTTTTGCGTAGAGATTGACGCAAGACGGTGTCTCTTCCAGTTTTATGAAGCACTTCATAAAAATCCTGATGTTTTTTCATGTGGGCAAACAAGCTGGTAAATACATCCCAGGGTTTTGCGGTTGGATTGGCTTCTAATTCCTTTGCCCATTGTTGGATCAGAAACTGCGCATGGCTTTCAAGTATCTCTTCTTTACTATGAAAATGGCGATAAAACGAAGCACGACCGACACCTGCTTTTTCACATAAAGAGCGTATAGATATTTCATCAAGAGAAGTGACGTTCAATAATTCAATCAGAGTCTTTGCAAGCTGTTGCTCAACATAATATTCCTTATTTGTTTTATTTTCCATGAGTCATTTCTTTCCTTTCTGTCTCATTAATAGCGAGACACTTGTCTCATAATTAGTGTTATGATAAAGTTTCCAAGAAAGAAAGGCAAGGTATTTATGAAAAAGCATTGTATTTTAAAATTAATAGGTATTGTTTTATTGACTATTGCTGTTGTGGCAGGCGCATTGACAACTGTCATAGCCATTCATCCACAGTTTGCGATAGGTGTGATTCAGAAGATGATGTATAAGAAAGCTCCTGTGAATACATACTCACCTTTACATAATCCTACAAAGGGAATGACAGAATCAGGCTTATACAAGATTACTGAACGTAAGTATGGAACCAAATACCCGAATAGTTATCTGGATATCACATATCCTTCAAAGAATGTCGAAGAGAAGCATCCTACGTTATTTTATTTTCACGGTGGTGGTTTCTTTGGTGGCAGTAAGAATATGGGAGATCCGATGGCGGCAACTGAGGCGACAGCATTGCTGGATGACTTGTGTGCAGCTGGATTTACTATTGTCAATGTTGATTATGCGCTTGTGCCTGATTATCATTTTCCTGTTCCTCTCATTCAGGCTAATCAGGCACTTGCATGGGCACAAAAACATGCGGATGAATATCATCTAGATATGGAAAATGTCATTGTTATGGGATCTTCTGCTGGAGCAATTATGGCTTCTCAAATAGGAAGTGTCATTACAAATAAAGATTATGCAAATCTTATTGGTGTAACACCATCTTTATCTCCTAAACAGCTAAAGGGAGTCGTGATAGATGATGCACCACTTGACTATGATCGTTTTCCTTTTGCATGTAAGCTGCTGGTTGGGAATTATATCAATGGTACAACTTTCTTATTGAAAGAAGAGAAATCCCGCTATAACAATATCCTTCATGTGACAGGTGCTTATCCACCATCATTCTTACTTGGAAGTGAATATAGAACGGATATGAATGAAATGCACAATGCACTTAATAAAGTAGGCGTAATAAATGAAATAGCTGATCCCCTTAAAGAAGAAGGAAAGAAGATGCCACATTGCTTCGTCGCTGCAGAGAGGGAGGATCATACGGCTAAAAAGGCCTTCCTGAGATTAATTGATTTTCTGAAACATACAGCTCTTAATTAATATATGAAATATAAAGATTTGCCAATATACTGGAGAAGAACCATATATTATGATATCTATTTTATCACTTTATATAGGTCTAGTTTTCTAGACCTTTTTGAATTCCTGAAAAGATGAAAGTGTTGGAGGAGACAAGAGTGCAATTGATAAGTATAATGGATATATGATTAAAGAAATAGAATATAATCAAGAGGTTCATGATTTAGTATTGGAGGTCTTTGAGGCATGTATTGCCAAGGATTATTCCATGGCAGGACAGGCATATTTTAAGACTGTATTAGAGGAATATGATTATTTGAACAGTCATCATGTATTTTATGGCTTATTTGAGAAAGATAAGCTTGTAGGTGTGATTGGTTATCAGGATGATGTCATAACATTCTTTTATGTCCGTAAAGACTTTCAGGGAAAAGGCTATGGCAGGCAGTTAATCGCATATGTCTTAAAGAAGATGAAAGGTGAATATGCCTATGTTGATGCATCTCCCTATGCCTTAGCTATTTATGAACATCTTGGCTTTAAGAAAATGGAGGAAATGAAGACTGTTGATGGGATTAAGACAATATCAATGGTCTATGGAGGAGAAAGATGAATACGTTTATTTGTTATGATAGATGCAGTACATGCAAGAAGGCAGAAAAGTGGCTTATCGCCCATGATATTGCTTATACAAAAAGACCAATTAAAGAAGACAATCCCACAGTTGAAGAACTGAAGGACTTTAAAGAAAGAAGTGGCTTGCCACTTAAGCGTTTCTTCAATACTTCAGGAGCGCTCTATCGTTCACAAAATATCAAAGATAAGCTCAAGAATATGAGTGAAGAAGAACAATTTGCCCTCTTGGCAAGTGATGGTATGATGGTCAAAAGACCTATATTCGTGACTGATCAAGGCGTGCTTGTTGGCTTTAAAGAAGCTGAATGGGAAGAAATGCTTGGTTAGCTTTCAAAAACTGAAAGAAACTTTGGAAATTCCTGAAATGTCTTACAATAATGTTAGATATTGAAGAAGCTTACTTAGAAGATGGAAAAGGCTTAAATGTGCCTGACATGCTTTTAGGAGCTATTGATGAAGATGGTGTACCACTTATCGGTTATACAACTTGGGGACCAATTGATTTAGTATCAGTAGGCACAGGTGAATATCGTAACCGTTATGGCTTTATCTATGTTGATTGTCATGATGATGGTACGGGTGATTTCTCAAGAAAAACAAAAGATTCTTATTATTGGTATAAGAAGGTTATTGCTTCTAACGGTGAAAATTTAGCTTAAAAAGGCAGGAAGAAATTCCTGCTTTTTCTATGAGGGGATATGTATTGAAGTGGATGGATTTGTATAATAAGATAATGCATAGATAGAAAGGGGTGATTGTTGATGATTCTTAATACAGGTAATCGTACGGATATACCGGCATTTTATAGTCAATGGTTTATGAACCGTATTCATGAAGGCTATGTTCTAAGCCGTAATCCCTATAATGAAGATCTTGTCATACGTTATCGACTATCACCCGATGTGGTTGATCTGATACAGTTTTGTACAAAAAATCCAACACCGATATTACCCTATATTGATGAACTCAAAAGAGACTATCGGATGTACTTCATGGTCACAATAACACCCTATGGCCAAGAAATAGAACCTCATGTTCCTAATAAGAATAGAATCATTGATGCCACAAAATCATTATCAAGAAAACTAGGCAAAGAGAATGTTATATGGCGTTATGATCCAATCTTCATCAACGAGAAATACACCCTTGAATACCATATCCATATCTTTGAAGAAATGTGCAAGAAGCTCAGAGGTTATGTCGATGCATGCATCTTTTCCTATATTGATCTCTACAAGAAGACAATCAAAAACTTCCCAGAAGTTCGGGAAGTGACACGAGAGGAGAAGGAAGTGCTCGCACAAGGCTTCAGTGCTATTGCCACACGTTATAATATCAAGCTTAGAACATGTCTTGAAAATGATGCCTTCCTGAATAAGTACAACATTGATACATCGGGTTGTGCTACGAAGGATAAACTTGAAGAAGTGACAAAACTCCATTTTCATATTCCTAAGACAGATATGATGGCAAGAGCAGGATGTCAATGCCTTCTTGGCAATGATATTGGTGCCTATAATACATGTTTTCATGAATGTCGATACTGTTATGCGAATTATGATAATAAGCTTGTAGAAAAGAATTTAAAACGCCATGATCCGACTTCACCACTTCTTATTGGCCATGTGAAGCCAACAGATATTATTCGTGATGCAAAACAAATCAGTTATATTGACAAACAAACAACTATTTTTGATTTTTAGATGGATTTTAGATATGATGGTGATGAAAGTGAGAATAATATATGAAAGCATTATTTTTTGATATCGATGGCACACTCATCGATCCTAATATTGGTATTATGCATGTACCTGAATCTGTAAAAACTGAACTTCAGCGATTGAAGAATCTTGGCCATAAGCTCTTTATCGCGACAGGTCGTCCAAAGGCAATGTTGAATGAAGATCTACTGAGTCTACCAATGGATGGTTATATTCTCTATAATGGCGGTGTCATTGAAGTTGAGGACAAAGTCATCTATGAAAACAAGATGGATTATGAGCTTGCGAAAGCGACATGTGATATGTTGGAAAAGCTAGGTTCTGACTATATGTTGGAGACAGCACACCATATCTATATCAATCCCTCATTTCATGAACTTTATGATTTCTTTAAAGAATTAGGCATGGAAAAGATGTTTTCGTTAGACTTTGATCGTGATGAAGTCTTACATCGCACAATTAAAGTAGAAGCCAATGTCAAGCATCAGGACTATGATCTTCTAGAACATCATCTTGAACATGATTTTGGCTATATGATTAAGAATGATGAACATGGCAGTGATCATTGTTTTGAATTCTATTCACCAACAATCTCTAAAGCCCTTGCCATCGAAAGAGTCTTGAATTATTACCAGATTCCAAAAAAACAAAGTTATGGCTTTGGTGATGGTGATAATGATATTGAGATGTTTAACTATGTCAAACACTCTATTGCGATGGGCAATGCTTCAGCAGAAGTTATGGCTGCTGCTGATATTACAACTGATACAATCGAAAATGATGGACTCGCAAAAATCTTAAAAGTCCTCATTCCAAGTTAAAACAAAAAGAAGTCTTTCTTGGGAGGAAAAAGACTTCTCATTGTTTGTCGAAATTATTATTTGTCGAAATATTTTAAGGGGAAAATTTATGAACATCAGGGGTTACCTCCTGACACTTAGTATAATAAAGTAGAATTATGAACTGAATGTGTACAAATTTCATAAATAAAATTTTTATGAAAATATATTTAATGAAAGAAGGGTTAACATGTTGTCATTTGAAAATGATTATAGTGAAGGATGTCATCCACAAGTATTAGAAGCTCTCGTGAAGACAAATTTAGAGTCATTGCCAGGGTATGGTAGTGATTCCTATAGTGAAGAAGCAAAAAAGAAAATCAAAAAAGTCTTGCATAATGATGATGCAGATATTTATTTTCTAACAGGCGGTACACAAACCAATGAAACCATCATCACATCACTCTTAAAGCCTTATGAAGGTGTTGTCGCAACTGAAACAGGACATATTGCCGTTCATGAAGCAGGAGCTATCGAAAACCATGGTCATAAGGTCTTAACGATTCCTAGCTATGAGGGCAAGATCAAAGCGAGTGATTTAAATGAATATGTTGCAACATTCTATCATGATGGCAATCATGAACATATGGTCTTTCCTGGTATGGTCTATATTTCTTTCTCAACTGAATATGGAACACTTTATACACTTGAAGAATTAAAGGAAATCTCTGAAATCTGTAAACAATACAAGATGCATTTCTTTATTGATGGGGCAAGATTGGGTTATGGCTTAATGGCTAAAGAGAATGATGTCGATATAACTGATTTGAGTGCGCTTTGTGATGTCTTTACTATTGGTGGGACAAAAGTCGGGGCACTTTGTGGTGAAGCAGTTGTCTTTACGCATCATAATGCCCCTGTGCACTTCATTCCCATCATTAAGCAACATGGCGCATTGCTTGCCAAAGGCAGACTGACAGGAATCCAGTTCGATGCCCTCTTTACAGATGGGCTCTATTTTAAGATCTCTGCCCATGCCATTCATCAAGCCAACAAGCTCAAAAAGCTCTTAAAAGATAAAGGCTATCAGTTCTATCTTGATTCTCCTACAAACCAGCAATTTGTGATTGTGGATAATGATAAATATGCAACCCTTTTAAAAGATGTTCGTGTCTCTTTTATGGAAAAATATGATGAGAATCATACTGTCATTCGTTTCTGTACATCATGGGCTACAACTGATGAACAGCTTTTGGAATTAGAGAAACTTTTATAAGATATGATTTCGGTCATATCTTTTCTTTTGGAATTGTATTTATTTTTTTAGAAATACTTTGTCGAAGTATAGTGTTTTGATAGAATAAGAAAACAAAGGAGTATGAACATGGCAAAAGAGACAAGTAAGACATTACGAAATGATGTTATTTATAGTATTTATGTACGCAATTATAGTAAAGAAGGGACATTTGATGCCGTTAGAAAGGATTTGAATCGTATTCAACAGTTAGGTGTGGATATCATCTGGTTGATGCCTATTCATCCTATTGGCAAGATGCATCGCAAAGGAACATTGGGTTCACCATATGCCATCCAGGACTACCGTGCTATTAATCCAGAATTTGGCACGATGGAAGACTTTATCAATTTATGTGATGCCGTTCATGAAAGAGGTATGAGGGTTATTATTGATGTTGTTTATAATCATACATCACCCGATTCCTATCTTGCGAAAAACCATCCTGAATGGTTCTATCATAAAGAAGATGGAACATTAGGAAATCGTGTTGGTAACTGGTGGGATGTTGTGGATTTAGACTATAGTCATCAAGAGCTCTGGGATTATCAGATTGAGACACTCAAGATGTGGGCGAAGTATGTGGACGGTTTTAGATGTGATGTGGCTTCCATGGTGCCTATAGATTTCTGGCTAAGAGCGCGTCAAGAAGTCAAAGATGTACGCCAAGATGCATTGTGGCTCGCGGAAAGCGTGGATCCAGGCTTTGTGACCTATAATCGTAACCGTGGGGTCGAGTGTGCGAGTGATAGCCAAATCTTTGAAGCCTTTGATATGAGCTATGACTATGATATCTTTAATACCTTTAAGAATTATGTCATTGGTAAAGAGACATTAGAAGCCTATAGCCAGGCGATTAACTTACAAGAAATGATTTATCCAGATAATTATGTAAAGGCTCGTTTCTTAGAAAACCATGACCGCAATCGTGCCCATTCACTCATTCGCAATGAACAGGCTTTAAAGAATCACTTAGCTTTCATCTATTTCAATAAAGGTACAACACTGCTTTATAATGGGCAGGAAGTCGCAAGCATTCACACGCCAGCCCTTTTTGATTATGATCCTATTCAATGGGATACAGACTTAGATTTAAGTGACTATATGCATAAACTCTATGACATGAAAAAGAACAGTATCTTAACGAACTCGACTTATAGTACAGCAGTAATTCGCAAAGATGTTTTGATGGCCATTCATCAAGAAAATGCTTCTTCTCCTCATGATTCTACTAAACATCCATCATTAGTAGGTATCTTCCAGTTTGATGGTCAGCCAACAGCCTGTGATGTCTCTAAAGCCCACTTGCATGATGGCATTTATCAGAATCTTATTGATGGCAAGAGTTATGAAATAAGAGAGGCAACACTTTATACGGATGGTGAACCTATCATTATTCAAAGCAATTGCGGACAAGAAATCAATCATTAGATGATCATCCATAGGCTGGTCATCTTTTTTGTGCTATGATGAGGAAAAGGAGAATGAAGATGAACGAGGAAAATCTTGTCACATATTATAATAAATTCAACGAAGATAAACGCTTAAAGACAAAGCATGCCCGTGTGGAATACAACACAGCAATGCATTATATCAACGTATGTTTAAGCCAATGTCAGACCCACCGTATTCTTGATGTGGGAGCAGGAACAGGAGCCTATGCCATTCCTTTATTTCAGGCAGGTAATGATGTACATGCGATTGAGCTTGTCAAACACAATCTTCGTACAATGCAGAAGAAATGTCCGAATCTTGATGCAAGAGAAGGTGATGCCATGGATCTTTCAAAGTTTGAAGATGATTCGTTTGATATCGTTTTATTGTTTGGCCCAATGTACCATTTAATCTCTCATGAACATAAATTGAAAGCTTTAAATGAGGCGAAGCGCGTTGTCAGAGAGACAGGCTTTATATTAATAAGTTATTGTCTTAATGAATATGCGATTATTGAACATGGTATTAAAGAAGGCTTTTTAAAACAGGCTGTAGAAAAGGGAGAAGTTGATGAAAACTTCCATGTCATTTCTAAAGAAGATGATCTCTATTCCTATGTCCGTATTGAAGATATCAACAAGCTTAAAGATGAAGCAGGATTGACAAGATATAAGATTATTGGACAGGACGGTGCTGCCGAGTACTTAAAAAGAGAAATCAATCATATGGATGAAGAAAGCTTTGCCTGCTTTATGGCTTATCATTTGGCAAATTGTGAACGTTATGAATTACTTGGGGCAAGCAGACATGCCCTGGATATATTAAGGAAGTGAGTGCATGATCTATAGTAAGTTACCGGTCGTCTTTCTTAATACAATAGCTTCAGAAAAACAAGGCTCGACCAATGGTGAAATTGCCTCCTATATCATTACGCATTTGGATGAAGTCAAATATATGGGTATTGCCCAGCTCGCTCAGTCTTGCCATGTGGCTAATAGTTCAATCTCTCGCTTTGTGAAAGATATTGGTTTAAAAAATTATAATGAATTAAGGGAACTGATGCTTTCGGCCTCACTGCATTTTGAATGTGAAGATTCCCTAGAGAGCTATACAACCCATCTTCAACATGCCATCAACGATGTCTATCAAACCATTAATCATCATGAAATCGATAGGCTCTGTCAGAAAATCAAGACATATAAAAAAATTGCTGCCTTTGGCTTATTAAAAGCCGAAACAGCAGCAATGAATTTTGTCGATGAAATGATGATGCTAGGTAAACCCATTTATACCAACGTTTCTTACTTTGAACAAATTGATTATATACTCCATGCCTCAGAAGAAGATTTAATCATTATTTTCTCTTATACAGGCGCTTATTTTGATTATCCTGGTTTACGTAGTGATCTCAAGAAACTCAAGAAGCCTCATATCGTCTTCATTAGTTCTACTTGTGATCAATATCCCGATTTTATCAATCAGGTCATTGATTTCCATTCAGATGGCTCGCTAGTAGGACATCCTTATACATTAATGCTGGTAGGAAGTTATATCAGTCAGGTCTATGCGAAAGGCTAGACCTTTTTCTCTATTTCCACCATCCCTTTAATCACATCAGGTGCGAGATGGACAATCTCAGCAATCTTTTCAATCGGCATGCCAGACTTATACATCCCTTGAATGATATCCATCTTTTCACCCATCACATCCTCACGTGTACTCTGTACTTCAACACGGGCATTCTGTATTTCTTTACGGGATTCTTTGATCTCCTGTAATGTTTCAATATTATGATATGTGTGTTTTTGATCTTTGTTCATATGTATATCCTCGTACAATCATTATACTACAAAAAAGAAGTGAAAGATGTCTTTCACTTCTTTTTCAATGAAAAAGCTCTTTTTATGAGCATGTACTATTCAAACTGTCTTGTTTCTGGGTTATATTTCATATCCTTTGATAAAGTCACAAGGATAATGTCTTCATTATGAAGACGATAGGCATCAATAAATTCATCTAAGGTATGTTTGTTGTCTTTAAGTTCTCTATTTAATAATTCAACTAAAGCATCCGCATAATTAATTCTCATGATTAACCTCCTAACCATATTTGGTTGTAAGACAATATATCATGTCATTATTAAATGTAAAGAGGGCAAGAAGCAATATAACGCTTACAGAGAAATAAAAATGCTTTCATTTCGTTTGAAATTAAAAATTTGATATTAATAATATACATTCGTGACAAACACTTAACAAAACTATACATATAAGCGCTTACATAATTCTGATGTAAAGAATAATTTTTTTGAAATTAGTACAAAAGAGAATTAATTGTTCGAAAATTCATACAATATAAGAAAAAATATTGACGTTTTGCGTTTGAAAGTTTAGCATAGTTCTATGATTTATAAAAATCATTTGTGTTAATTGAAGAGAATTCTTGTTTGTAGAGAATGAAATGCATTTTCTTAGCAGCAGTAAGTCCAATATGGGAGAAGATGACATGCGTGCACTCATAAGTGTTGTTTTCAGTTGACAAAGAGTATGTATCAAAGTAGATGCTTTGAATTTAGGAAGAGAGGGATAAAAGTGTCAAAGTACATCCTAAAGCGTGTCATTCTTGCGATTGTGTCAATCGTAATTGTCAGCGCCATTACATTCTTCGCCATGAACTTAATTCCTGGCGGTCCATTTAATAAAGAAAAGGCTGTAAGTCCACAGGTTATTGAAGAATTAAATAAACGTTATAACCTAGATAAACCTGTACCACAGCAGTACGTTCTTTATATGCAGAACATTTTAAAAGGTGACTGGGGCGTTTCATTAAATAACGGTCGTCCTATCTGGCCAGATATTACTTCAAGATTTGCAGTTTCCGCAAAACTTGGTTTCTCAGCCGTCTTTATCGCCACAATCATTGGTGTCATTCTGGGCTCAATTGCTGCCTTAATGCGTAACCGTTGGCCCGATCGAATCATTGTATTCTTTACAACACTCGGTACAGCGATGCCATCATTCGTTCTCGCAACATTATTATTGTTGGTCATTTGTTTACAGTTAGGCTGGATTCCAGTATTCGATGCCGATAATCCAAACTACATTCTCCCAATTATCGCCTTATCAGTTTATCCAATGGCTTATATTACCCGTCTTACAAAGACAAGTATGTTGGATGCATTAAACCAGGACTATATCCGTACAGCTAAGGCTAAAGGTGTTGCAAGATCAAAATTAATCTTCGTTCATGCCTTACGTAATGCCTTAATTCCAGTTGTTACTTATTTAGGTCCTGAAATTGCTTATATCTTAACAGGTTCAATGGTTGTTGAAAGTATCTTTACAATTGGTGGCTTAGGTTCAGCATTCGTTACATCAATCAATAACCGTGACTATACAATGATTATGGCTGTTACGATTTTCTTAGCCATCTTAATGGTTGTTGCAAACTTATTAACTGATATTGCTTATAAGTTTATCGATCCTCGTATCGACTTTAATAACTAGGAAAGGACTTCGAACATGGAAAAAGAAAATGTTGTATATAAGAAAAGACAGATTCTCTCTAGTCAGGTAGATTTGTCTAAGTTCAATAAAAAAGAATTTGAAAAAGCAACAGATGAAGAAAAGAAACAACAAGATGTAATGGGCGAGTCTACAACCTTCTTTAAAGACGGTATGAGAAGACTTCGTAAGAATCCTCTTGCGATGGGTTCAATCATTATCTTAATTGCTCTTATTCTTATTATCTTAATTACACCTCATATTGTGCCTTATAGCTATTCAGAAATGATTACAGTTAATGGTGTACGTGATAAGGGTACTGCAAACTTAGCACCTTTCCAGTTCTCACCACGTGAACAGGCTTATATGACACAAACAGGGAAGAACTTATTCCCACATATCTTTGGGACTGATTCACTTGGCCGTGACTACTTCATTCGTTGTGTCTATGGTACACGTGTCAGCCTTTCAGTAGGTATTGTAGCAGCCATCATGGTCTTAATTATCGGGCTGATCTATGGTTCGATTTCGGGCTATTTTGGTGGTCGTGTCGATATGATTATGATGCGTATTGTCGATATCATTTACTCATTACCTGATATGTTGTTGATTATCTTATTATCAGTTGTCTTCAAGCAGGTATTAAGTGGTTATATTAAAGGGACTGTCTTTGAATCTTTAGGTAGTAATATGCTGGCAATGTTTATTGTCTTTGGATTATTGTATTGGGTAACGATGGCACGTTTAGTACGTGGTCAGATCTTGCAAATCAAAAACAATGAATATGTCTTAGCAGCTAAAGCTATTGGTACACCAAATAGACGTATTCTTCTTCGTCATATTATCCCTAACTGCTTATCCGTTATCATTATCACAACTGCTCTACAGGTACCAAGTGCCATCTTTACAGAAAGTTATCTTTCATTCTTAGGCTTAGGTGTTTCAGCACCAATGCCATCACTTGGTTCACTTGCGAACGATGCGCGTCAGGCTATGCAGTCTTACCCATCTCGTTTGATCATTCCAGCAGTTATCATTGTCTTGATCGTATTAGCCCTTAACCTCTTAGGTGATGGTTTAAGAGATGCGTTCGATTCTAAGTTGAATTAAGGAGTTTACTATGAGTGAAGATACAAATGTATTATTAGATGTTGAAAACCTTCATACATCTTTCTTTACCGATAATGGTGAAGTTAAGGCTGTCAATGGTATCTCTTTCAAGCTTGAAAAGGGAAAGACATTGGGTATTGTAGGTGAATCTGGTTCTGGTAAATCAGTTACAGCCTACTCTATCATGCAGATCTTAGCAGAAACTGGTCGTGTAACAGAAGGTAAAGTCTTATTTAAAGGAGACAACATCTTAGACTATTCAGAAAGTGAGATGCAGAAGTTCCGTGGAGAAAAGATTTCGATTATCTTCCAGGACCCTATGACATCTTTAAACCCAGTATTTACTGTTGGTTATCAGCTTGAAGAAGCCATCCTTCTTCATACAAACAAAACAAAAGCTGAAGCCAAAGCACGTGCGATTGAAATGTTGACGCTTGTTGGAGTCAATGAACCAGAATCACGTGTAAAGCAATATCCACATGAATTATCAGGTGGTATGAGACAGCGTGTTATGATTGCCATGGCATTATGTTGTGAACCTGATGTGCTTATTGCCGATGAACCAACAACAGCTCTTGACGTTACTATTCAGGCGCAGATCCTTGAATTAATGCAAGACCTACAGAAGAAGCTTGGTATGGCCATCATCATGGTAACTCATGACTTAGGTGTCATTGCTTCAATGTGTGATGAAATCCTCGTTATGTATGGTGGTCGTGTATGTGAACGTGGTACAGCTGATGCCATCTTCTATGAACCAGCCCATGAATATACAAAAGGCTTACTTGCTTCCATTCCAAGAAAAGACAATATGAATGAGAAGCTTGTACCTATTGGTGGTACACCAATTAACTTATTGAATATGCCTAAGGGCTGTGCATTCTGTCCAAGATGTAAGAATGCCATGAAGGTCTGTCTTGAAAAACAGCCTGATGAATATTGGGTTGGTGAAGATCATCTTGCAAGCTGCTGGATGAATATCAAAGACCTTTATGAATCACAGGAAGGAGTTCACTAATGAGCGAAGAAAAGAATATTCTTGAAGTCTCTCACTTAAAGCAGTATTTCACTGTAAAGCAGGGCTTTAAGAAAAAGACATTAAAAGCCGTTGATGATATCTCATTTGCGATTAAGCCAGGTGAAACACTTGGTTTAGTAGGTGAATCAGGATGCGGTAAGACAACTGTAGGACGTACATTACTTCGTCTCTATGAACCAACAGCTGGTAAAATCACTTTTAATGGAGAAGTGTTATTTGATAGTGGCGAAGAGTATGATGAAAATGATAAACTAATCTTAGATGCGAATGGTAACCCTCAGAAACATAAATCTGTTTCTAAGAATATGCTTCCATATCGTAAAGAGATGCAGATGGTTTTCCAGGATCCTTATTCATCATTGGATCCACGTATGACTGTCGAAGATATTATTGGTGAACCATTAGATGTTCATCATCTCTATAAGTCAAAAGAAGAACGTCGTAAGAAGATTCTTGATTTAATGGAATTAGTTGGTTTGAATGCGGAACATGCGATGCGTTATGCTCATGAATTCTCAGGTGGTCAGAGACAGCGTATTGGTATTGCGAGAGCATTAGCCGTTAATCCAAAATTCATTGTCTGCGATGAAGCGGTATCAGCCCTAGACGTATCCATTCAGGCTCAGGTTATCAACATGTTTGAAGAGCTTCAGGATAAACTTGGTGTTGCTTATCTCTTTATTGCCCATGACTTACTTGTCGTACAACATATCTCAGACCGTATTGCCGTCATGTATTTAGGGAAGATGATGGAAATTGCGGATGCTGATGAATTGAACAACAATCCAATTCATCCATATACATTAAGCTTACTTTCTGCCGTACCTATTCCAGACCCAGAAACAGCTAGACACTCAAAGCGTATTGTTCTTGAAGGGGATGTACCATCACCATTGAACATGCCATCAGGATGTCCATTTAGAACAAGATGTCGTTACGCTACTGAACAATGTGCCAAGGAAATGCCACAATTAAAAGATCGTGGTAATGGACACTTTGTCGCATGTCATAATCGTTAAGATTTGACAAAAAATGGTTTAAAACTCGCGGGGGGTTTTAAATAAAGGATTAATTTTTAGAAGGAGGAAAGTTTATGAAGAAATTAGTTACTTTAGTTCTTTCAGGTGCTATGGCTTTCTCTTTAGCAGGCTGTGGCTCTTCAAAGAAAACAAGCAATGCAAATGCTACTAAAACTAACAGTGACACAAGTACTTTGTTCATCAATTTGGCTTCAGAACCAGATAAGTTAGACCCTGCTCTTAACACAACTGTTGATGGCGCTGCACTTGCAGTCAACTCATTTGTAGGTTTATTAACTTACGGAAAGGATGGCAAGTTAAAGCCAGCATTAGCCAAGGCTATGCCAACTGTATCTGAGGACGGGAAGACTTATACAGTTGAATTAAAAGAGTCTAAATGGTCTGATGGCACTGAATTAACTGCTAAAGATTTCGTTTATAGCTGGAATAGAGCTGTAAACCCTAAAACTGCATCTGACTACTCATACTTATTTGATGTAGTAGCTCGTGCTGCAAACTCTACTGACGCTAATCCAGTATTGGATGTAACTGCTGAAGGTGATTACAAGTTAGTCATCAAGTTAAATGCTCCTACTCCATACTTCGATCAGTTATTAGCATTCCCAGTATTCATGCCAGTTCCACAGGCTGCTGTAGAAAAGGCTAACCCAAATGGTGATAAACCAGGTGCTTGGGCTCAGGAAGCAGGATTCGTATCAAATGGTGCTTATAAGCTTACTAAGTGGAAACACAACGAATCAATGACTTATGAAAAGAATGATAATTACTATGATGCTAAAAATGTATCTATCAAGAAATTAAACTTCATGTTATCAGCTGATGATACTGCTACTTATGCAGCATATAAATCAGGTGACCTTGATTTCATTGATAGTGTACCAAACGATGAATTAAAGAACGTTCTTAAGAGTAAAGAATTAAAGACTGTTGACCAGTTAGGTACATACTACATTGGCTTCAATGTTAACTCTGATTTATTCAGTGGTATGACTCCAGAACAGGCTACTTCATTCCGTAAAGGTGTCTCTGACTTAATTGACAGAAAATATATCGTTGATACTGTAGGTCAGACTGGTCAGGTTCCAGCAGGCGCATTCGTACCAAAGGGTATGCATGATGGTAATGGTAAAGTTTACAAGTCTAACTACTTCGATGCAACTAAGACTGGTTCAAGCAACATTGAACAGGCTAAGAAAGATTTCAAGGCTGCAGGCTTAGAAGTTAAGAATGGTAAAGACAAGAGCTCATTCAAAGTTACTAAGAATGGTCAGGCAATCACTATTCCTTACATGATTAATACTAACACTGGTCACCAGAAAGTTGCTGAATGTATCCAGCAGGATTTAGCAGTTGCAGGTATCAAGGTTAATATCGATACAGAAGAATGGAATGTATTCATTCAGGACCGTAAAGATGGTAAGTTTACAGTTGCACGTGAAGGTTGGGTAGCTGACTATGATGACCCTATCAACATGTTAGAAATCTTCTCAACTAAGTCAGGTAACAACGATGTACAGCTTGGTAAAGGTAATTCAACAGCTGCTCCAAATTGGAAGCATTATGATGAATTAATCAACAAGATCTACTCATCAACTGATAACGCTGAACGTGCTAAATTATTACATGAAGCAGAAAAAGAATTAATGGCTACTTATGCAGCAGTTCCAATCTACTTCTACAACGATATCTACATGCAGAAATCTAACGTTACTGGAGTTTACTCAACAGTATTCGGTAACAAGTACTTCATGTATGCTAAGAAAACAAAATAAGTTTTAAAGCACTGATCCAGGGGGGAGACCTCTGGATCTTTTTTCGTGCCATTAATGTCATGAATAAACCACTCATGTTCACTCTATTGTGTTTTCATATGAACATGTTAGGATGATAATACAAGGAGGAGTGAATTGTGAAAAAGAAAATAATGTGGGCTTCAATTATATATGGTATTCTTTTAATATTTGCGGTGGCTGGAGTGAAAAACAGGCTTCGTCCTTTGCCTGCTTTTCAATGTGGCATTCAGATTATTCCTTTTCTAGATGCATATAAACAATATGTAGAAGGGACACTCATCGCTCATTATCTCATTGGTGATCTGTTATTGAATTTTATCTTGTTTATGCCTTTAGTTGTTGCATTATTGGTCATTGACAAAGATCTATCACTCAAAATGATGGTGTTATCCATTCTAAGTGTCGCTACTTGTGTGGAAATACTGGAAGTTGTTCTAAGGTTTGGTTCTTTTGATACGCAGGATATTTTAATGAACATACTTGGTACTATCATGGTCTATTATCTATGTAGGGCATTAATAAAGACAAGATTACTAGGTAGGGATATAAAATGAAAATCGCATTACTTGATGATAATATCGATTATCATCATATTTTAAACAATATGATTAATGATGTCCTAAAATCAGAAGACCTCACTTATACGATTGATTGTTTTAGTGATACAGAGAGCTTTATGAATAAGTATGATCAGTATGATGTGGTCTTTCTAGATGTGGAATTAGGCGCAGAGAATGGTATTAATATCGCCAAGAAGATCACCCAAAGCGATATTATCTTTGTTAGCTCCCATAAGAATTATGTCTTTCATGCCTTCCATGTTGCTCCCTTTAGCTACATTCTTAAGCAAGATGAAACACAGGCAAGAAGTGAAATTAAAAGATATATTGCTTACTATAAACATATGCATCAAACAATCACTATCCAAAACCAGGATATCCTGCTTAGCCATATTTCATACTTTTCTCAATATGAACATGATCGTATCACCCATCTTCATTCAAAAGAAATTATTGAGAAAGGGAAAACACTAAAAGAAATCTCTGCATTATTACCCCAATACTTTATCCAAATTAATCGATCGGAGATTATTAATATGTATCATGTCGAAAATGTGAAGAAGGATATTGTATTGATGGATGATGGAACACAATTATATGCTTCAAGAAGAAGGGAGAAGTTCTTGATGAAAGCTTTTATTGAAATGTTGGAGAATAAGTTATGATATGGAATGAAGAAGTTGTCATTGATATGATTGCCTACTTCCTTCAAGCCTTGTTGCAGGCATCAGTTATTTATAATGAGCTACGTGTTGAAGAGAAGAGGCAATCCTATTGGATATTTGTGGGTCTCTATTTTCTTTCTTTGGTGATACGAATATTTAGACCTGATGCTTACTGGGGAATCAGTATTATAGTTGTAGGCATATTGTTTATCTATGGTAAAAGAGTAAGCCCCTTTCATCCCATTGAAGTCTTATTGACTATTCTATTTTATCAGGCATTTGATTATGGCTTAGTGTTGATTTCAAGCTTACTGAATTCTTATATATTTTATATGAATGATCTTTTTAAAAACTTCATGTCATTAATTGGCTTTTCTCTAGCAGCTTATTTTGCATATAATAATAGGGATGATTTTCAGCCTCATATTTTTATTACATCATCATCAAAGATGGGAACAGTGTTATTTGTTTTGGACTATTTGTTGGGATCATTTATGATATGGAATCTCCTTGTGTTTACAAATATCCTCTATTTCGTTGTTGTGTTGGTGTTGATGATTAATATTGTTGTCATGCGCATGCAGTTCTATAAGCAGGTTGCTGAAGTGAATGACTATATGCAAAGTAAGATTCTTGCCTTCAACAGTCAGCGTATTGCTATCTATATGCAGGCTGTTAGCACAATGCAAAGAGAAAATGCGAATCTTCGCCATGTTCTTGCGAATATCAATGCTTTGTTGAAAGAAAAACATGATATGCCCATTGATCTTCCTGAATATATTTATGATGCATCAAAGACGATGACAACGATCCTGAATGGCGCGATGGCAATTATGCCTGATATAGACTGGCGTTTTCACCTTCTTTCCTCATTTGAGGGATTACCTGAAGATCAGTTAAGAATGCTTTTATTGTCTATTGTCGATTATGTCATGGTGACACTTCAAGGTAAACAAGTCATCTTTTCTACAAAAGAAACAGACCAGATTTATTTTATTCAGGTGGAATATGTTAGAAACAAAGAACATCATCAAGATGAATTAATGGCTATTATTGATCAAATGAAAGGAACAATACGCTTTGAAAATACTGGTATCAGTATCCTGCTGAATAAATGATTGAGTAGGAAATCTAGGAATGATAAAATATTTCTAGGTGATAATCATGTTGGAATATTTTAAATTTACACTTTCATCTTATGGAGAAGGATATATAGAAACAGAAGTCTTTTTAAAAGGTAATCCTCATTATCATGTTGTGGGGACAAAGTTTGAAGACTTTGAAAGAAGTATTACGGATAAACAAGCTAATTACTTCAATACAAGAATGACACTTTTAAACTTAGATCATTTAGAACGCCAGTATATGCACTCGGATCAAATGCTTTTAGATGGTGAAACATGGTCCATAGAATATCAATATGCGAATAAGCCAAGAGAAAGCATCTTTGGTGATAATAGCTATCCGGATTGCTGGGAGAAGCTTTTGGATATTCTTGATGAACTTGTTGAAGAAGTGCCCTATGTTGATCCTGAGCGCATAGAAAGCTTCACTATGCATTATCATCATAAGCTAATCATTGAGAATAATGAGCAGGCTGACTATGAGGAAAATCTAGATATTAACCGTAAGCATCAAACACTCATCTATACAAAAAATGTAGCTCCTGATTGTGTCATTACCCATCAATATGAAACAAAGCACTCAATTAGTACATTGTTAGATAACCTAAATGGTGATATTCCTGATATACAGAGTGCTGAGGTTGGAGAATATGAGGAAGGTATTATAATAGACATTACATGGCATAATGGTGAGCTATTTCATTACCAGCTTCCATATAATCGTCACTATATGCCAAGAGATTGGCATAATGTGATGTATCATATTGAAGAATATATGCGTACTTTTGGATTCTTTGGCAGTATCTTTGCCCAGAGTATCTATGAACATGGAGTGCATGAAGGAGAATATATTTATTGTTCTATTATTTTTGAAGAAAATGGTCGTAGTTATTATTATGTTACTGATGATGACTCAATTAGGATTGGTGACTATGTACTTGTACCTGTTGGACATGATAATAAAGAAGTAGAAGGCGTTGTAGAGAATATTACTTATCATTATCGTGGCAGTGTGCCTTATCCCTATGAGAGCTGTAAACATATCATTAAGAAGTTGAAGCATTAAGGCAGATTTCTGCCTTTTTGTTTAGAATAATATTTGTATAATAACTATGAAGTCTATACTAAGATGAGAGTTTTGAAGTAAAATAGAGCTGGGTGATGGATATGGAAGAATTGCTGAGTATTGGTGATATGGCCAAAATCAACCATATTACGGTGAATACATTAAGACTCTATGACAAGTGGGGCTTGTTGAAACCGGCTTATATTAATCATGAAACAAACTATCGCTATTACGATATCAAACAAAATGCCAGATTAGACCTTATTGCCTATATGAAAGAGTTAGGCATGAACCTCAAGGAAATCAAAGAACTTCTTGATAAAGAAGATCTCAATCTGATTGAAGCTATTCTCATTAAGAAAAAAGCAGCTATTGATCAAGAAATAGCGGAACGTGTCAGACAGCGTGATGCCATCAAGCGCACAATCTACTCCCTTGAGCGTTATCGCAAATCACCAACACCGGGCACACTCACAACTGAATTTATCGATGAAAGATCAATCTATAAAGCCTATGTCTCCAAGAACTTTTATGATTATGGTCTTGATGCCTATGAAATGATTCTCAAAGAATTCAAGAATAATCTTATTCATGAAAATCTTCCTGAAGTCTATTATTGTAATGTTGGTACTTTCTTATCCAAGGAAAACTTTTTGCATCAACATTTTGAAACACATACAAGCTTTATCTTTGTGAATGAACATTTCCCTTTAAAGGAGAAAGTGGAAAAGCTTGAGAGTGGGATGTATGCTTGTATTTATTTAGATGATTTCATGGATGAAAAGGAGTATGCGAAAAGACTGCTTGATTATTGTGAAAAGAATCATTATGAGATTATTGGGGATTATATTTGTGAAGTGCTTATTGAACTCACTTTCTTCAACCAAAATAATCGTTCCATGTATTTACGTTTACAGGTTCCTATAGCCTTTAAAAAAACACTTGACCCTCATCAATGATGAGGGTTTAACCTACTAAGTAGGAGGTGACTTAATAATGAGAAAAGTCAGAGTTGTACAGTACGGTTGTGGTAAGATGAGTAAATTTATCTTACGTTATTTAGTCGAGAATGGATGCCAGATTGTGGGTGCTATTGATAATAATCCAGAAATCGTGGGCATGGATGTCGGTAAGTTTGCAGGGTTAGGTTTGGATCTTGGCGTGAAGATTAGTGATAATGCGGATGAAGTCTTGGATACATGTGATCCTGATATTGCGATTGTGACATTGTTCTCTTTAGTCAGCGATTGTTTCCCACATTTTGAAAAATGCTTATCAAGAGGTATTAATGTTGTATCAACATGTGAAGAAACAACATATGCCTGGACAACAAGCGCAGCTTTAATGAATAAGCTTGATGTCATTGCAAAAGCACATAATTGTACATTCCTAGGTACAGGTATGGAAGATGTATTCTGGGTAAATATGGTTGGTATGGTCGCTAGTGCATGCCATAAGATTACAAAGATTGAAGGGGCAGTCTCTTATAATGTTGAAGACTACGGACTTGCTCTTGCGAAAGCACATGGTGTTGGCTTAACACCTGATGAATTTGAAGCAAGCATTGCTCATCCAGAAGTCATTGAACCAAGTTATGTTTGGAATTCTAATGAAGCCTTAGCACAGAAATTAGGATTGACAATTAAATCTCAGACACAAAAATGTGTTCCATATTTCCATGATGAAGATCTCTATTCATCAACGATGAAAGCCACAATTCCAAAGGGTAATTGTATTGGTATGGCCGCTGTTGTCACAACGGAAACAATGCAGGGTATCACCCTTGAAACACAGTGTATTGGTAAGGTTTATGGACCGGATGATGGTGATATGTGTGATTGGAAGATCTTAGGTGAACCAGATACAGAGTTCCATGTTGTTAAACCGGCAACACCTGAACATACATGTGCAACAATCGTCAATAGAATTCCTAGTGTCCTTAATGCTCCTGCTGGTGTTGTGACAATGGATGAACTTGAAGATATGGATTATCTTGCATATCCAATGGAATATTATATTTAATTCTATGAACACTCCTGAACGGGAGTGTTTTTTTTTGTGCTTTTTGATATATGCAAAAAAAGACAGTCAACAAGGCAATAAGCGTCATGGCGATAAAGAGCTTTCATGAGTAAGATAGTAACCGAGGTGGAGGTACGATATGTATTATTTAGCTGTTGATATAGGTGCAAGTAGTGGAAGACATATCTTGTGCAATGTAGAAAATCATAAAATGCAGATAGAAGAAATCTATCGTTTTAAAAATAATGTGGAAGAAAGAAATGGTCATTTCTTCTGGCATACAGATTATCTCTTTGATGCGATAATAGCAGGTTTAAAGAAATGTAAGGAAATAGGTAAGATTCCTGTCAGTATGGCTATTGATACCTGGGGTTGTGACTATGTCTTAGCCAACAAGACAAATGAAGCCTATGCCTATCGTGATAGCCGTTCGCTTAAAGGCGTTGATGAAGTGAGTCAGCTCATCAGTGATGAAGATCTCTATAAGAGAACAGGTATCCAGCATCAAAGCTTTAATACTATTTATCAATTAAAGAGCGAAGAAAACCTAAATGCTAATGATGAATATTTAATGATTCCAGATTACTTCAACTATCTCTTAACAGGTAAGCAAGTCAATGAATATACGAATATGTCAACAACAGGCTTATTGAATATTCGTACAAATACAGTTGATCATGAATTGCTTAGTCAACTTGATATCCCTGATATCTTTAGGAAGATGGTTGAACCAGGAACAGTCCTTGGTTCATTAAAAGAAGACATCATGAAGGAAGTAGGTTTTGATTTGCAGGTTGTTGTATGTGCGTCCCATGATACAGGAAGTGCCTATATGGCATCCGTTGCATCAGATGGCATCATTCTTTCTTCAGGAACTTGGTCGCTTCTTGGCATTGAGAGTGATGTTGCTTATACGACAAATAAGGCAAGAGAAGCCAACTTCACTAATGAGGGTGGATACAATCATACGTATCGTTTCTTGAAGAATATTATGGGCATGTGGATCATACAGGAAGTTGCCCGTAATTTAGACAATAAGTATAGCTTCCAGACTTTACAGGATTTAGCTTGTACATCGAAGTATGAAGATACCTTTGACGTCAATAAACAGCGCTTCTTAAAGCCTGAACACATGATTACAGAAATTCAGAAAGACTTTGAAGAACGCAGTATATTACCACCTACTACAGTTGAAGATATTGCTTATTGTGTATTTCATTCATTAGCTCTGTCTTACAAGCTTGCCATTGAGGAACTTGAGAATATTACAGGTAAGAAATACGAGACAATCAATATTATTGGTGGTGGTTGTCAGAATCTTTTACTTGATGAAATGATTGCGGATATTACAGGTATGAAGGTTATTGCTGGACCTGTTGAAGCAACAGCAATTGGCAATATTGCGGCACAGATGATTGCCTATAATGAAGTGAAAGATATAAATGAAGCAAGAGAAATAATTAAAGAATCATTTAAAATGAAAGAATTTGAGGAGGAATAGAAAATGGCAGTATTAGAACAAGAATTTGTGAAAGGTTTTATAAGATTATGTAATGATGGTTTCTTGCAGGGCTGGCATGAAAGAAATGGCGGTAACCTGACATATCGTATGAAGAAAGAAGAAGTAGAAGCTGTCAAAGATGAACTCGGTGATGAAAGAGAATGGCAGGATATTGGTACTGAAGTACCAGGTTTAGCTAACGAATACTTCTTAACGACAGGTTCAGGTAAATATTTTAGAAATGTCATTCTTGATCCAGTACATTCTATTGGTATCGCTAGAATTGATGAAACAGGAACTAAGTTCCAGGTTGTCTGGGGCTTAGAAAATGGCGCTCGACCTACAAGTGAATTCCCTTCACACTTGATGAACCATGAAGTCAAGAAGGCTATTAATGAAAACTATCGTGTAATCTATCATGCCCATACCACAAATCTTATTGCTTTGACATTCGTCCTTCCATTAGATGACAAAGTCTTTACAAGAGAACTTTGGGAAATGGCAACAGAATGTCCAGTTGTCTTCCCTGATGGTATTGGTGTTGTTGACTGGATGGTTCCAGGAGGCAAAGATATTGCCATTGCGACAAGTAAACTTATGAAGAAGTATGATGCAGCTGTCTGGGCACATCATGGACTATTTGCGGCTGGTTATGATTTTGACTTAACATTTGGTCTTATGCATACAATTGAAAAATCAGCCGAAATTTTAGTGAAGGTTCTTTCAATGACACCACATAAGAGACAGACAATCCAGCCTGATCAATTCAGAGCACTTGCCAAGGACTTTAATGTGACATTGCCAGAAAGATTCCTGTATGAAAAGGAGGAAGCATAAATATGTTAGTAGATACAAAAGCTAGAGTAGGGGTCTTTGCGATTGCACTTCAAGCCTACCTACCACAATTTCCATCACTCGTACCAGAATTCAATAACCAATATCAAGCTTTTAAAGCCAGCCTCCCAGAAACAGTGGAAATTGTCGATGGTGGTGTTGTAACGACAAAGGAAGCCTCACAAGAAGTCGGTGACAAACTCCGCGCTGCCGATGTAGACTTAGTCTTCGTTCAGCTATTAACTTATGCGACAAGCTATAATATGCTTCCTGCAGTGAAAGATTTAGACGTACCTGTTGTCCTTGTGAACTTACAAAAACTTAAAGCACTTGATTACAAACATACTGACATCGCTTCATGGCTTGGTGAAGGCTATGCCTGCGGGGCTGTTGGTGAAATGGTTGCTGACTTAAACCGTTATGGCAAACGTTCCGATGTCATTACCGGCGTTGTTGAAGGCGGCGATGAAAAAGCCCAGGCCGAAATTGAAGACTGGTGTAAGGCAGCACAGACAAGAAGACGTTTTAGAGATACAAATATTGCCCAGATTGGCCGTCCATATCCAGGTATGATGGACCTTTATATTGATGAAAGCAATCTTTATCGTCGTATGGGTCTATATACAAAACAGTTTGACTGGGAAAAGATGTGGGCTATTGCCGACAACATTCATGATGAAGAAGCAATCCAGAACAAGGTAGATGATATTCTCAATACCTTTGATATTCTTGGTTCGTATAAGAAAGAAGATATTCATGAAATGGCAAGATATGTCATTGCCTTTGAACAATGGGTTAAAGATGAGAAGCTTGGATTAATTGCTTCCCACTATGATGGCTTTGCGAAAGGACAAGCCGGGGTTCTTGATGCCATGCTTATTCCTGCTTTCTCAATGTTGATCAAACAGGGAACAGCATGTGCTGTTGAAGGTGATATGAAGGTAGCAATGGCGATGTCCATCTTAAAGACAATTTCTGGAACTGGGCAGTTAGCAGAAATGTATTCGATTGACTTCAATGATGATATTGCGATTATTGGTCATTCAGGCTCAGGTGATGCAGCTATCTCAGATAAGAAGCCAACAATGAAGATTGTTGATGTCTTCCATGGCAAGACAGGGGGAGGATATCTCACCCAGTTCTATCCATATCTTGGTCCAGTGACTTATTTAGCGATTACACAGGATGGTGAGGGACACTTTAAGTTTGTCGTTGCGGAAGGTGTTAACGAAGAAGGTCCAATTCTTTCCTTCGGTGATACAAACATGCGTACACGCTTTAGCTGTGGTGCTCGTGAATTTGTGACGAAATGGTCATTAGCTGGACCTACACATCACTTTGGTGCAGCAGCAGGCAGGCATATTGAAACATTAAAGAAAGTCGCTAAGATCTTCAATGTCGATATTGAAATTATCACACAATAATAAGAAAGCACGTAGAATTCTACGTGTTTTTTTATACAATATGATGACGCGTGAGTTGGTTTTATTGGTGAACCAAGAGAAATGAGTTATTATTTTATATAGGAGGAGTAGATGATTATGGATGAATATTTGTAAAATAATTTTAAGGTATTATTTGGGGTGGATCTATTTGTATATGAGGGAGAGAAATGTGTTTATAAACAAGTTCATAATCCCCTAGCATACAATTATTTATATACAACTATAAATAAGCAGTTAAAAAAACAAATACCACACTTCTATATTGAAAACCATCATCTTCTCTTTATTGGCTTAAAGGATGATCTGACATATATATGTGGACCAATCAGCTTACAGGCTGTCCAACAAGAGAATATTGATGATTTTATCAGTACTTATCACTATCCTACAAAACCCATTATTCCGCTTATAAGCTTTCATAAAATCCTCGAGATGACAAAACTATTATGTTATCTCATTTGTCAAAAAGAGTATACAAGTGAAGAAATCCTACATGATAATCAGTTGAGTGAAGAGCGTATCAAAGCAACAACAATGGAAAAAATACTTTTTGATATTAAAGAAGAAGATGAGGAATATTATCATCATACCTATGAGGAAGAACAGAAATTACTTGATTGTGTGAGAGAAGGGAAGGTTGATGAAGCTATCAAGCTCAATCTTAAACTCGATGAACAGATAGGATTCATGAGCAAGAATGACGTCTTACAGTGGCAAAAGCTCTTTACTGTAGCCATTACGCTTACAGCCCGAGCAGCTATTGATGGAGGTATATCACCAGCTGTTGCTTATCGCTTAAGTGATTTCTATCTTCAAAAGTGTGATACATGTCAGGATGTTCATGAATTGATGGGACTGAGACTTGAGGCTATTCGTGATTTCGTATCACGTGTTCAGGACAAGAAAAACAGACATTATCATTCAAGCTATATTGAACAATGTTGTAGTTATATCGAGAAGCACTATCGTGAAAAAATCTATCTCAATGATTTAGCTGAATATCTTGGACTGTCGCCTTCTTATTTATCAAAGCTCTTTGCATCGCAAAAAGGCATCCGCCTACAGGACTACATTGTCACAGTACGTGTTGAACGTGCTGCGAACTTGTTGAGATTTTCTGATGAATCGATTGCTCGTATTGGTGACTATGTGAATTTCCCAAGCCAAAGCTACTTTAGTAAAGTCTTTAAGAAGTATATGCATATGACACCAAGAGAATATCGTGAAAATTTCAAGCCTAAAGAAATCGCAATTCATCACAATAAAACATCAAATAGCACAAAATAAAGACAATAAAGATCATTCTTCTTTGGTATAGTGTGCCAAAAGGAGAATGATTATGAAAAACTATTTATGTATTGATATTGGTGGTACATATACAAAATATGCCATTTTAAATGAGAATTGTCAGTTTATTGAAAAAGGAAAACAGCCAACCGAAAAAGAAAGTGAAGCATTATTTATTGAGATGCTTTGTGATATCGCAAAGAAGTATGAAGATGTAAGCGGGCTCGCGATATGTAGTGCTGGTGTTATTGACAGTAAGAGAGGCATTATGCATAATGGTGGATCTTTATCCGTTATTCATGATCTCGATATTGTCGCAAGACTAGAAGAACGCCTTCATAAACCGGTTACGATTATTAATGATGCAAGAAGTGCTCTTCTCGCCGAAGTGTGGCAAGGGGCACTTGAAGGATGCAAAAGTGGTGTTGCTGTGGTGATTGGTACGGCCGTTGGTGGAGCAATTATTTATGATAACATCTTGTTGGAAGGGGCGACAAATATGGCAGGTGAGTTAAGTTATGTCATTGGGGAGAACAGAAGACCGATGGCAGAACTTGGCGGTGTTGGTTATTTGATTGACGAAGCAAGTCAACTTACTGGTCAAAAACTCACATCAGGTGAGGAAGTCTTTCATTTAGCACGAGAGCACAATCAAGATGCCATAGATGCCATTGATCATTATGCCTATCAATTAGCCTTACTCATCAACAATCTTTATTTCATTGTCAATCCTGAAAAGATTGTGATTGGCGGAGGAATCTCTGAGGAAGAACTGTTTATGGAAGCTCTTCAATCTGCTTTAAAAGATGTGAATATGCTTTATCCTTTTAAAGTATCCATGCCTATTGTTGAAGCATGTCATTATCATAATGATGCGAATATCATAGGGGCACTTTACGACCATCTTACAAAACAAGACAAAATAATGACAAAAAGAAAAAGATAAGATAAAAGTAAAGAAAAAATATACGTTAAACTAAGACATGTAAGAGTTGACGTTAACGAAAAATAATGGAGGAATTCAAATGGAATTGTCGGAAAAAATGAATAAACTTTATGACAAAGATGGTATGGAAAAAGTAATGCGTCCAATTGACTATGCGACTGACGCGGTTGGTCAGGTGGCTTTAAATTCTATTACGGTTTTATCTGGACAGATGACATACTTCTATACAAACAAGGTTGGCATGGCTGCGGCAACTGTTGGAACAGTTTTATTGGTGGCAAAGATTGTTGATGCGGTAACGGATTTAATTATGGGGAAACTTGTTGATAAGACGAATACAAAGCGTGGTAAAGCAAGACCATGGTTATTAAGAATGCTTATTCCTACAATGGCTGCAATCATACTTTTATTCACTGTACCTGCAAATGCTGGCTCTTTCCGCTATGTCTACGCTTTATTGACAAATATCTTTGCATCGGCAATTTGCTATACGGCGGTGGCAGTGCCTTACTACACAATGATTGCTTATAAAACAAGATCTTCAGAAGAAAAAGGAAATATTGGCCGTTTCCGCTCAGCTGTTGGTTATGCAGTTGGTGTTGGTTTAGGTATTGGCTTAATTCCTATTACGACAGCACTTGGTGATGATCAACGTGCTTGGGTCATCCTAGCAGCTGTTCTCTCTATTCTATCTGGTATTGGTTTATTGATTACTTATAAATTCTCACAGGAACGCTATGTGGAAAGTGATGGTTCACAGGAAAAAGAAAGTCATATTTCTATTGTTGAAGGTATTAAGATTTTAGTGAAAAACAAATATTGGGTAAAGATTACTGTATTTGGTGTATGTATGAATATTATGTATGCGATTATTATGGCGGCACCTATTTACTACGCTTTATTTGTCGCTGGTGACCAAGCTTTCTATTCAACAATTAATACTGTTAATCTTATTCCTTCTATTCTTGGCTTCTTGACTGTTGGGTTCTTTATTAAGCGCTTTGGACTCACAAAGACAGCTAAAATAGCATCTATTATTGGTATTGTTGGTTCACTTGTCAGAGTGGCTTTCCCAGGTAGTATTCCAGTTACACTTATTGCAGGTTCGGTTGTTATGTATGCGACAATCCCACTTATTTCTGTTTTACCAGCTCTTGTCTTGAATACTTCTGAAATCAACTTTAAAAATGTTGGTGTAAGAATGACAGGTATGACAAATGCATCAAATAGCTTTGTAGGTAAGATTGGTTCTGGCTTAGGTGGAGCACTTGTTGGATGGGTACTTGCCTGGGGTGGCATTGATGCGGTCAATAAAGGTGGTGCCATGACAAATAAATTATTAAGTGCTGTCTATATCACAAATATCTATATTCCATTAATCATGTTTATCATAATGTTGATCATTATCTGGAAATATGATCTAGAAGAAAAGCTTCCTGCATTGATTAAGGAGAATGCTGAAAAAGAAGCACAGGAATAATCATTAAAGGAAGGAGCACTCATTTTGCGAATTGAAAGAATACATCTTTATGAAGATCGTAGAGACGTTACACTCACATCCTATATCATTTCAGATACTGGTGAACTAAGAGAACAGGGCAAGCGACCAGCAGTGAATATTTGTCCAGGTGGAGGATATTTCAACTGTGCAGATTGAGAAGGGAAACCCGTTGCATTACAATTTGCCGCAATGGGCTATCATGCTATGGTTCTACGCTATTTGACATATACACAAGGTAAGAAAGAATTCCCAGATTTCATGTCTAATTCACTCCTTCTTAATGAGAAAACTGTTCATCCTGCCCCTGTACTTGATATTGGAAAAGCAACGCCGTTTCTTAGAGAAAGAGTGAGGAATGGGGCATTGATATGGATAAAGTGGCTATTTAAGGTTTCTCTGCAGGCAGTCATAATACAACCATGTATGGCATGCATTAGGATAAGCCATTGATCAGTGAAGCGTTGGATGTTGAAAAAGAACAACTTCGTCTAGCAGTGCTCATACTTGGATATGGACTCTCGAATTATGTTTATTTAAGACAACAAAAATTTAAGAGTGCAAAGGATTAAGCCTTTCTTGGGTGGATAACCCAACTGAAGAACAACTCAAATAAGTTAGTCCAGCATTACTCGTCTCTGATCAGACACCATCAACTTATTTATGGGCTACTGCTAAAGATAACCTCGTTCCTGTACAACATACAATACGTATGGCACATGCTCTCGCTGACCATGATATTCCTTTTGAAATGCATGTCTTTGAAGAGGAACAACATGGCTTGAGTGTAGCCACACAGATTTCGGCAATGGTCAAGTCACAAATTTATCCTGATGTGGCGAAATGGGTATCACTAGTAGGGGCATGGCTCAACAAGAGATTCTCATTAAGCTTACCAGTAAAAACACCGTTTAAAAAAATACTTGAAAACAATGCATAATGTTATTTTACATAGGGGGAAAGACAAATGAATGATTTCTATCACATACAACATATCAATAACCAATTAACAGCTATTAAAAGCCTTACTGGTGAAATCATGTATTTACTTAAAGGCACACATTCAGCTTTATTAATTGATACATGTCTTGGTGTAGGGAACTTAAGGGAAGTTGTTGAAAAAGAGACGCATTTGCCTTTAAAAGTCATCATCACGCATGGTCATGTTGACCATGCGATGGGGGCTTCCTTATTTGATGAAGTGTATATGAATCATTTAGATGATGAGCTCTATCGTTTATCAAGTCCATTGTCTGAACGAATTGGCTATATTGAAGCTAATATTGGTGGAGACTGGCGGAATGCTGATTATGTACCACCAAAAGATCCTGCTCAATATCATGCATTACATGATGGGGATGTCTTTGATTTAGGAGATTTACATGCAGAAGTCTATCAATTGGCTGGTCATACACAAGGAACAATGGTTGTTTTAGTGCCAGAATTACGTCTATTGATTACAGGGGATGCTGCTAATAAATCGGTATTTATGTTTGGTGAAGAATGCAGTTCTATTCTTGAATATCGTGATAACTTGCTGGAAGTCGCACATAAACATAAGGGACGCTATGATATGTGTTATATGATGCATCATGAAATGGAAGCACCAAAAACATTACTGGAAGATGTTGCAAGTGTTTGTGATGACATTCTCAGTGGTAATGTTGATCATGTGCCTTTTATCTTTATGGGACAGGAATATGAAATCGCTAAAGCAGTCAATCAGAATTTTGACCGCTTAGATGGTAAATTTGGCAATATTGTCTATCGTCAGGATCGTGTGAAGTAGAGGTGATTTACTATCAGTAGTCAAGGGTATATTTTGATTTGTTTATCTTAGAAGCACAAAAAGAGGTTCGAGGAACCTCAAAAAAATTTATAGTGACGAAAAACAGTTTATCTCAATTTGCTC
>ODAI011040154.1_pt1 | contig 31794 bp, 28 predicted proteins | sample 1539321 | NCBI WGS metagenome assembly ODAI01 (sample SAMN02144231, study PRJEB22623) | gut metagenome | biome: sheep rumen | host: Ovis aries | place: New Zealand
TCCTTATCACCCGGAATGGCGCGAACGTCAAACTGATCGATTTCGGTCTGTCGGCGACGGACGCTACTATCACATCCGTTCCGAACGACCCGCGCAAAGCCATTAAGGCCCTGCAACGCCTCTTTCCGGACATCTGTCCGAAGGGACATTTTGCCAACATAGCCGCTTTGCGCAAAGTCCTCAACCGCCGTAACAGACTCATGTTCCTCTTGCCCGTACTCCTGTCCGCTATTCTGTTGGGAGCAGCTGCCGCGCTTCTCTATATTTCCTGGCATGAACGCCAGTCCGAGCAGCAGCGTATTGATGAGCTGAACGCACAAATAGACGCTTATGCCGAACGGGATCTTGCGCAACAGGAAATGCAACAGCGGTTTGATGAGATGAGTGCACAGATAGACGCTTATGCCGAACGGGATCTTGCGCAACAGGAAATGCAGCAGCGGTTTGATGAGATGAGTGCACAGATAGACGCTTATGCAGAACAAGAACGTGCGCAATTGGAGAAGAAGAAACGGTATGAAGCTATGACCGCACAGGTGGATGCATACATTAAGCAAGAGCGTGCGCATCTGCTGGAAATCGTTAATCGTTACGAAACAAATCAGATAGATATGCAAACTTACTTAGCATGTCTTGAAGAGTTTAGCAACTATCTTCAATCACAAGGGCTTATCCGCGACTCGCTCGTCAACCTTTATCCGGAGAACGACCCGATGCACGAGCAGTGTTGGCAACTTTGGGTGCGCAAAGAGGCGGAAATGAGCACCGAGCTGCATGCCATATTGGCATCCAAATTCCAATAAACTCCGCATGATTATGACCAAAGAAGAAAAATATCAAACGATGGTGCCGCTCCGCTTAATGATGGAGAGAGTTGCGCAGGGATGCGCAGCACGCTAAACCCCAAAAGTGCAGAAAATCAACTTTCTGCACTTTTTTATTCAACGCCGTGCGTTAACTCGTGATAGGAATGCAAGGAGAGGTTGTCGGACACTATCTTAAGCGCACTGACTGAAGCAAAGCCCAAGGCGGCAATGAACGCCAACTCCATATCAAAGACACAGTCCTGATAATCCGACTGCATCACGAAATCACAATTCGAATAACACACCGCTTTGCGCTGGGCAATAGGCCATAAACCGTCATCAAAAGGCGTGAGTTCCAACTTCGGCTCCGGATAGGTGACATTAGGATGATTAAGACGCACTTCCGTCACCTCAACAACCGTTCCAATATCAAAATTGGCACTGCCCGCATAACCGATATTGAGCAGACACGCATCACGGGGAATCTCACTCAGAGCTTGAATGATATTAATGGCACCAACGCCCGTAACAATAATAGGCCATTGGCAATCCGGCAGGTATTTCGAGACTAAATCCCGCTCGCCTTCTTCCGCTATGCAAATATAATTCATAGTTTTTTTGGCGCAAAAATACAACAAAATTTGGATATATCAAAATAAAGTACTAATTTTGCGGCAAAATTCAGTAAAAAAACAGTACTATGATTTATCAAATTGCATTTTCATGTGAAGAAGGCGAGAATTTCCGTCGCGTTTTTGAGGCGGATAGCGAAGCCACGTTTTTAGACCTGCATAAAGCGATATTGGACTCTGTGAAATATCCGGATGACCAAATGACATCTTTCTTCATGTGTAATGACCGGTGGGAGAAAGAGCAAGAGGTGACGCTGGTACCTATGGACGCCAATTTCGAGTACGATAACATGGTGATGGAGGAGACCCGACTGAGTGAGTTGCTCAAGGAACAAGGCCAACGGCTCATCTATATCTTCGACCCTATGTTCGAACGCTATTTCTTCGGCTCGCTCAAAGCAATCCTGCCCGGAACAATGGAAGGCGTACGCTGCGTGGAGAGCAAAGGAAAAGCTCCCCAACAACTGCACGTAGAAGACGCATCGGACGGGCTCGTCGGCAAAAACGGCAAGGCCGATTGGGAGAATGACGAGAACTTCTACGGCGATAGCGAGTACGACGAAGGCGAGATCGATATGGAGGGATTCCAAGACTTGTCTTTTGATGACGGAAGTATGTTCTAATGCCTAAACTGCTGGTCATAACAGGCCCTACAGGCGTGGGAAAAACGGAGTTGACGCTCCGTCTGGCGGAGAGCCTGCACTGCGATATCGTTAATGCCGATTCACGGCAGATATACAGGGAAATACCTATCGGTACCGCAGCACCGACAGCAGAGGAACAACGAAAAGTAAAACATTGGTTCGTAGGCGTAAAATCCGTGCACGAGAATTATTCGGCGGGAGACTACGAACGCGATTGTTTGAAGGTTCTCAAACAACTGAATTACCGCGCCATCCTTTCCGGCGGAAGTATGATGTATATCGATGCGGTCTGCAACGGCTTGGACGATATCCCTAAAGTGGAAGAAACACTTAGGAACCAAGTGCGCGAAGAGTACCGGACCAACGGCTTGGCGTGGCTGCAGAACGAGGTACAGCGCTTAGACCCCGATTATTGGGAGGGCGTGGACAGACAGAACCCGCAACGGCTGATACATTGCGTAGAACTGTCGCTCAGTACAGGCAAACCCTATTCATCGTTCCGCAAACGGGCTGTCTCACCACGTGAGTTCGATGTACTGAAAGTGGCGTTGCAACGCCCAAGAGAAGAGCTGTACGAACGGATTAACGAGCGCGTGGACAAGATGATAGAGAGCGGATTGGAGCAGGAAGCACGTGCACTCTATGAACTGCGACACCTGAACAGCATGCAGACCGTCGGCTATCGTGAGATGTTCGCTTATTTTGACGGAACCATATCCAAAGAGGAGGCTATAAGACTGATAAAACAAAATTCGCGCCATTACGCCAAAAGGCAAATGACATGGTTCGGCGCTGATAAAACAATACACTGGTTAGATGCCAAACTAAATTATGAGAAACAAATGGATATTATTACTGATTGGCTGCGCGCTGATAGCGTGCGATAAAAGAACAATCAATTTCTCTTACTCTCCTACTCAACCCAAAGCCGGAGAAATAATACAATTTACCAACCTGAGCACTGCCGGCGAAGAGTGGGAGTGGGCTTTTGGTGACGCCTCCACCTCTACAGGTAAAAATCCCACCAAGATTTACAAGCAAGCCGGAACCTATAACGTTACACTCAAAGTGGACGATAAAGCAAGATATACGGCGACGAAATCAATCACTATCTATGATACAATCCCCAATTTCGAGTGCTCAATAAAAGATGCCGCCACTTCGGGAATCCCTGTCTTTGAAAACGTGACTTTTAAGGCGCTGGTCTATAATCCCTATAACTACGTGGTTAGTTATGAGTGGTCCGTTGAGGGAACAGACGCCTATAAAATACTGTCCGAAACGAATACCGGCGAGGAACTGAAAATATATTTCTCGAAGGCGGTCGATTGGGCTTCCGTATGGCTCAAAGTGACGCTTAACGGCGAAGTGCACGAGGTAGAAAACAGTTTTAAGATTCAGGACGTAAAAACCAACTCCGTGATGATGATGACCGCAGATTCAACCTATTGGGCACAGCGCGTGTTCGGTGAACGTGCGGAAGAACAGAAACCGCTTACTGATGCATCACTCATCGCCCAACTCAAGACGGCGCAAGATACAATGCAGTACTATAACGGACACACCTTTACCTTAACGGAACTCAAATCTGTCAAACCCGACCTGAAAGGCTTTGTGATTGCTGCCCGGAAAATATATTTCCGTACGGACAAGGGCATATTCATCGCCAATATCGATGGTAGCTTTGAGGAATTGATTTGGACAGGAACGGTATTTACCCAGTGTGCCGACGTGGTCAACAACCGCCTGTACTGGTCCGTAAAAGACAGCGTACTTTATATGCCGCTTATTGGCTCGGAAAATAACAAGTTTACCACTGCTCCCTCGCTGTTGAACAAAACGGACAGTGTAATGAAATTAATGATTGATACCAATAAAAAATGAAGAATTTAAAACCGAAACAAGTCTTTGAAATCTTTGAGGAGATAACACGTGTTCCACGACCGTCAAAACACGAAGAGAAAATCAGCCAATGGTTGGTTGATTTCGCTCAGAAACATGGTGTTGAATGTGTGCGTGACGAGGCCATGAATGTCATTATGCGCGTACCGGCTACTTCCGGCTACGAGGAGAAAGAGGGCGTAATCCTGCAGGCGCATATGGATATGGTCTGCGAGAAGAACGGCGACGTGAAACATGATTTTATGACGGACCCGATTGAGACATGGGTTGATGGCGACTGGCTCAAAGCCCGTGGCACTACATTAGGCGGTGATGACGGTATAGGAATGGCTATGTGCCTGGCGGCTATCACGGATAAGTCTCTGCAACACCCCGCCATAGAATGCCTCTTTACGGTGGACGAAGAAACAGGACTTACCGGTGCCTTCAAACTGAAGGACGGATACCTAAAGGGGAAAAGACTCATCAATCTGGATTCCGAAGATGACGGACAAATCTTCATAGGATGTGCCGGAGGTATCGATACGCTCGCGAAAATGCATTATAAGTCTGTCGGCTTGCCGGAGGGAAAATGGTTCGCCGCACACGTCTGCGTTAACGGACTGATGGGAGGACACTCCGGAGATGATATCAATAAAGGCAGAGCTAATGCCAATAAAATAATTGTAGAGTTCATCCGCCAACTCTATAACGAAACGGATTTATATATCGCTGCCATCGAGGGAGGAAACCTCCGCAATGCAATAGCCCGCGAGGCAGAAGCGCTCATCGTGGTGCCGTTTGCTTTCAAAGAACAACTGCGGGTGGCATTTAATCATTATTACGCTCAAGTGGAAGAACGCTTCGCCGCGGTGGAGAAAGATTTGCATATGGAATTGGAGTCCGAAAGTGTTCCGGTTGCTGTTATCGAGCCGGAAAAAGCACATGCGTTGGTGGATGCCCTTTGGGAGTGCCCCCACGGAATGATAACTATGTCAGCGGATATGCCGGGCTTGGTGGAGACAAGTACCAATCTTGCCTCCGTAAAGATGCGCGAGGATGAAAAAGGACAGTATATAGAAATCAATACCAGTCAGCGCTCCTCCGTGGAAACAGAGAAACATAAGATTAAAGATGCCGTAGAAGCAGCCTTGAGTAAAGCTTGTGACGAAGTGACACACGGCGACGGCTATCCCGGGTGGAAACCCAATGTTAACTCCCCGTTGATGGAGGTGACGCGGGATGCCTTTAAACGGCTCTTTAACGCAGAACCCCAAGTGCTGGCTATTCACGCCGGATTGGAATGCGGATTGTTCCTGGAGAAATATCCATACTTGGATATGGTGTCTATCGGCCCGCAAATGTACGGCGTTCACTCGCCGCAAGAGCGACTGAGTATCTCTTCTACGCAACGTTGTTGGGCTTGGCTTTGCGAGGTGTTGAGGAACTTATAATGACACACATCCAATTACCTATATCGAAGAGTATTGCCAACAGGGTGCTACTCTTACAAGCCTTGAGCGGAACACCGCTGATGGATGTTTCCGACCTGGCTGTACCGGACGATGTCAGACTGATGCACGATGCGTTGGAGGCTATTGCCAATGGAGCCGAAGAAATAAACGTAGAGAACTGTGGAACGGCGATGCGTTTTCTGACTGCCTATTGCGCACAACTGCAGGGTAGAAAGGTGTTAATCAATTGCAGTGACCGAATGAAGAAACGCCCTATCGCCCAATTGGTGAACGCCCTTATTACTTGCGGTGCGGATATCTGGTACGAGAACGAAGTCGGCTTCCCGCCCTTGCGTGTTCACGGCAAACACCTGTCGGCACCTGTCGCTGTACAAACAGGACAGCCGCTTACGATTCCTATTCCGGAGTCATCACAATATGTTTCTGCGCTTATCCTTATCGGTATCAATGCCAATGCCAATCAGTCCTCTCCTTATATAAAAATGACGCGCGCTATCTGCGATATGTGGAAAAATGGACAGTATTCGATTGAGGAAAAAGACTGGAGCGCGGCATCGTTTTGGTACGAGTATGTGGCGCTGCACGGCGGCAAACTCCATTTGGACGGTCTGACTGATTCAACCCTGCAAGGAGACCGCGTGTTAGCCGAGTGGTTTAAACGATTGGGCGTTTACACTACCTTTGAAGCCGACGGGGTAACGATAGAGAAAAAGCGTCGGGCAATTCATTTACCCTATATCATCAATTTCGCCAACAACCCCGATCTGTATCCCGTGATGGCGATTACATGCAGACAGTTGCACGTCCCTCTGCTTGCACACGGAACAACCTCACAACGCATCAAAGAGAGTGACCGTATAGAGTCTGTCAAAACCAAACGGACACATGGTGACCACCGAATGGCGATGTCGCTCCTTGCTGCAGATTTACCCTGTGATGATGTGGAGTGCGTACGTAAGTCGTACCCGGGATTCTATGAGCAGTTATGTCAATTACGCCGATAATACCCAAACGAGGCATTAATGATGAGGGGAAAGGCAAAAAGTTTGCGCTCCATAAACTTATCTCTGCCGCCGGAACGGATTATGTCTGGTTGCAGGACGATGATGTTATTGTCCCTCATCGTGCGCCTGAAACACAAGCGGACTTGCTTATCCTTCCTCTGAAGATGGAAGCGGGTGACTCGTCCTTGTTAGAGCGTTTGCAGAAGGCGGAATACGCTGCTATCCAGCAAATCACTATTCAAACGGCTCAGCAAGGGAAACCTGTAATGTGCAGCGGTGCCAACTTAATCGTGCGTCGTGACCGGTGGCTGGAGAGTTGGCACGATTTGCACCCGGAAATCCCAAGCGGCGATGACATGTTCCTTTTGGAATCCTTCAAACGGCGGGGACTGAAAATAGAAACCTTGGACGACGACCGTTATACCGCTGTCGTACATCCGCACAAATCCTGGCAGTCGTTCTTCAAACAACGGATGCGCTGGGCAGGTAAAGCTCCGCATTATACCGATAGAGATATCGTGCGTTACGGCGCGCTGGTGCTTGGACTCAATATCCTGCAAATCCTATGTCCGCTGATTATTGTCGTAAAGTTCCCCTACGAGTATTCGTTAATCAAAAAGAGAGACGCGTCCGTCTCTCTCGTTGATGCATTTATATTGGAACTCTTGTACCCGTTTTATATGCTTATATGCATTATCGGCGGGCTGTTCCGGCGCGCTTGGTGATTACTCGGCTGCGGCTTCTTCATTGAAGTCTGCTGCAGGTGCAAGCGATTCAGCCGCTTCTTGAACTTGTTCGGTGATAGCACTACCATCATCTTGAGCTGCGCCCTGTCCGGAGTGAACTCCTACGGCAAGGATACTCAATACAACGATAATTGCAGCTAATGACCAACTTGCTTTCTCAAGAAAATCAGCGGTACGGGGAGCACCCATTACCTGGTTGCCGCTCGCAAAACCGGCTGCCAATCCACCACCTTTACTGTTCTGTACCAACACAAGAAGTATCAGCAGAATAGCAGCGATGACAATTAAAATAGTAAATAAAATGTACATAATATTTTTGTTTGTTTGATAATTATTTTCTTCCCAATCGTATCTCGGCAAATCGTCTTAACGACAAAAAGCGTGCAAAATTACTACAAATATTTGATATGCGCAAATTTTTTACACATTTTCTTACTTTTCTTGCACATATCGAAAAAATATTGTACCTTTGCAGCCGCAAAAGTTTATCCTGTATGAAAAAATCTGTTTTTATCCTTTTTGCTCTGTCGCAGACTTTGTTCGGGCAAGCGCAAATGCGTATGGCGGTGATTGCAGACCCGCATGTTTTATCCACTTCGCTCTTCGATGACGGAAGTGCATTCAATGACGCAAAAAACGGTAGCTCACGAGTTATCGAGTACAGCCAGCAACTCTTTGACAGCGCCGTTAGTATCATAACTGATGAACAGCCCGAGTTAGTCCTGCTCGTCGGAGACTTGACGAACGACGGCGAGAAAGTGAGCCATCAGCATATTGTTGCTAAGTTGGCGCAGTTGAAGAATTCCGGTATCCAACCTATAGTTATTCCGGGCAATAATGATATAGCCAATAAGAACGCCTATCTCTATCAGGGTGATAAAAAAGTCCAAACCGAATCTGTCTCTCAAGCTGAATTTGAGTCCCTGTATAGTGATTTCGGCTTGTCTCAGGCTGTGAGCCGTGAGAAGGACAGCTTGTCGTATATGGTTTATCCCACTGACAAATTAGCTGTTATCTGCCTCAATAGCGCGAAAAAGAATACGCCTGCTACACAGTATAACGAAGGCGGTTTATACGAATCAACCATCGCCTGGGCGGAAAGTGCAGCTGCAAAGGCTAAAAGTGAAGGTAGAATGGTAATCGCCATGATGCATCACCAGATAACCGACCATTTCAATATGGAGAATGAAATGACCCCCAGTTATGTGGCTAATACGACTGACGGCTATCCGGCTCTTGAGAACTTGCAGAGCCGTTTGCTCGCAGCCGGCGTGGAAGTAGTGCTGACCGGTCATTATCACATGACCAGCATCAAGCACACCATGAATGAAGGCAAACAACTGTACGATGTCGGCACCGGCTCTCTTTCCTCCTATCCTTCACCTATCCGTTGGCTAACGCTGTCGAATAACGGACAACTGAATATCACCACTCAGACGATTGATACCTATCATGAACTTGAACTCAAGCGGAACGAGAATACTGCTATGGGCCTTATCTCGCGTGCGGCTAACACTGCCTATCCGATGATTGACAAGGTAAAGAATGACGCCAAGATTAATATGATGTTAACTTTTGCACATCTCTCTTTTGACGACTTTAATATGCCTTCTTCCAAAGCTCAGATGCAGTCCGATATGGCAAGTAAGATGCTGCCGTCAATGACTACGATGATCAACGAACTCTCACGCGGAGACGAGAATACGCGCCAACCGGCGGAAAACCTCAAGGCTTGCATGGACGGCGTAGACGCTTATGTGAAAGATGTCGTTTGCGGAGGTAATGAGGAATTGGCAGATGTGCTTCAAGTGCTTATTGCAGAATACAGAACAATGCTCTATAGCATGTGTCACAGCGTATTCTATAACTATGTCGGCGAGGACGCTACCCAAGTCGTGCCTGATAATGCCAATACCCTCACCATTAATGTGCCCGTTAACACGGCGCTTGATGCCGTGTCCAACAATCCTCTTTCGACAAAGATACTCAATAACGGCACTATCTATATCCTGCGTAATGGACATGTTTATGATGTATTAGGAAAGCAACTGGACTAATGGATTTTATTAACGACTTAAACGAATCACAGCGCGAGGCGGTTACTTATTCCGAGGGCCCTCAACTGGTTATAGCAGGAGCCGGATCCGGCAAAACACGCGTACTCACTTATAAGATTGCCTATCTCTTGGACCAAGGCGTTCCTGCCCATAATATCTTGGCACTCACTTTCACTAACAAGGCGGCGCGGGAGATGAAAGAGCGTATCGGCTCATTGGTCGGACCTGAGAATGCGCGATATCTGTGGATGGGGACCTTTCATGCTATATGTGCCCGTATCCTGCGCCAGGAGGCTGAGAACTTAGGGTTCTCGCGCCATTTCTCCATCTACGACACTGCTGATTCCAAGTCACTTATCAAGTCTATCTGTAAAGAGAAGCAGTTGGACGATAAGATATACAAGCCAGCTGTCGTTCTGTCTAAGATTTCCGCTGCCAAGAACAGTCTAATAGATGCCGAGCAATACGCGCTACGCGCAGATGTAAACAAGCAAAACCGTATTGACCGGATGTATGATATGGCAGAGGTATATAAACTCTACCAACTGCGGCTGCAGGCTGCTAATGCGATGGATTTTGACGACCTGCTGATGAATATCTGTGTTCTCTTCCATCGGCAGCCCGAGGTTTTGCATTACTATCAGGATATATTCCGCTATGTCCTTGTTGATGAGTATCAAGACACCAACTATGCCCAATATCTCATCGTCAAACAGCTCGCTGAACCCCAAAATAATGTGTGCGTCGTGGGAGATGACGCGCAATCAATATACTCCTTCCGGGGGGCGGATATACGTAATATACTTACTTTCCAGCAGGGATATCCTAACACACGGCTCTTTAAGTTGGAGCGTAATTATCGTTCTACACAAACTATAGTTAATGCTGCCAACTCGCTTATTCATCACAACGAGAATCAAATTTTCAAGAATGTCTTCTCGGAAAAGGAAGTGGGGAACAGGCTCAGCGTCTTTGCATATTCCACTGACCGGGAGGAAGCGAGTGGGGTGGCTTCGCTCATAAAAGAAGAGATTATCCGCGACAAGAAGCTCTCCTACGATGATATAGCAGTGCTTTATCGTACCAATGCGCAGTCGCGTGTCTTGGAAAACGAACTGCGCAAAATCAATATCCCCTACCGTATTTATGGCGGCACATCTTTCTACCAACGCAAGGAAATCAAAGATGCAATCGGTTATTTCCGCTTGGCTGCCAATACCAAGGATAATGAAGCGCTACTTCGGATTATCAATTATCCGGCGCGTGGAATAGGCGATACGACCATGCGCAAAGTGTCTGAATTTGCTGCGGCGAACAATCTGAGCATGCTTGACGTGGTGGCACATCCCTTGGAAGCGGGATTCTCTTCCTCGACGGCTAAAAGACTGGCGGACTTCGCTTCAATGATGGACCATTTCATTGATATTATGGAGACCAAAGACGCCTATGAGTTCGCGGAGACTGTAATGCGTCAATCCGGAATTATGACGGCAGCTGCTTTGGACCGTACGCCAGAAGGTATTGACCGCAAACAGAACTTGGATGAGTTGCTCTCGGGTATACATGAATTCGTACAGCAACGTTTGGAGGAAGGCATCTCCTTTACGCCTATACAGGATTTCCTCGCCGAAGTAAGTCTCCTGACAGACCAGGATGAGAATATACAAGACCACACCGCACGGGTCACTTTAATGACTGTTCATGCTGCTAAAGGGTTGGAGTTCGCTTCGGTACATATAGTAGGACTGGAGGAACAGCTCTTCCCCTCCCAGTTCTGCCAGTCGCCGGCGGAGATTGAGGAGGAGAGACGGCTGCTCTATGTGGCTATTACACGGGCTATGAAATACTGCAGTCTCAGCTTCGCACGCTCGCGCTTTACGAACGGATCACTTAACTTCACTTCGCAGTCACGCTTCCTCCGCGACATCGATCGACAATATCTCCAAATCGCTAACCCGTCATCAGGAAGCGCTCGAACCGTAGCTCAGAGTATTCCTAGTAATCCTAGGTTTCCTAGTACCCCTAGGATTCCTAGTTCCCCTATTACCCCTGTTTCTTCCTCCTCTCAAGCACCTGTTGCTTCTGACTGGCATGCGGGAGACCGCATCGCACACCGGGTGTTCGGGAAAGGACAAGTACTGCGCGTTTATAGAGACGAAAGTACGGGAAACGATAAGATTGATATCCTCTTCGACGAAAAAGGTCAGAAGACATTGCTCCTGACCTATGCCAAACTTGAACGAATCTGATTAGTGGAAGAAGATATAGCCTAAGGCGATAGCGGCTACAATGCCGAAGAAATCGGCTATCAGACCGCATACTACCGCGTAGCGAGTGTCTTTAATCTTCACACTTCCGAAATATACCGCAAGGATGTAGAACGTCGTATCTGTTGAACCTTGTACGATGCTCACTAATCGTCCTACAAACGAATCGGCACCATATTGCATCATCGCATCTACCATCAACCCGCGGGCCCCGCTACCGCTCAACGGACGCATCAATGCCGTCGGTAACGCCGGAACAAAATCCGTATTCAGACCGCATAACGCAAATAACCACGCCATTCCGCGAACAAGCAAATCCATAGCACCGCTTGCGCGGAACATACCCACTGCCACTAATATTGCTATCAGGTAAGGAATAATACCTACTGCCGTCTTGAAACCGTCTTTTGCACCTTCTATAAATGCATCGTACACATTTATCTTGCGAACCATTCCTGCTACAACAAACCATACTATCACTGCTAACAGCAGCACTGCCGCTAAGATAGCCGACCATTTACTTACCGTCTCTTGAGGAAGACTGAGCGCACCCCAGATAATCAGCCCGACAAAGACGGTAATACCGCCTAACGTCCCTAATACAACCTTGTCTAACAGGTTGATCTTCTGCGCGATAGCAACAGAAATCAGTCCTGCCATCGCCGCAAAATACGTCGCTAACAGTATCGGCAGAAATACATCCGCAGGATTGGCTGCACCTAATTGCGCACGATACGTCATGATAGACACAGGAACAAGAGTCAGACCGCTGGTCACCAATACCAAGAACATAATCATCGAGTTCGACGCTTTCGTCTTGTCGCTATTCGACTCCTGTAATTCTTTCATCGCCTGCAAACCTAACGGAGTGGCGGCATTATCAATGCCCAACATCGTTGCCGAGATATTCATCAGCATCGAACCGAACGCAGGATGACCTTTCGGCAACTCGGGGAAAATGCGGGTGAAAAAAGGACTCACTACACGGGAGAATTGATTGATAACACCTGCTTGCTCGCCTATCTTCATGATACCCATCCACAACGATAAAACACCTGTTAGACCCAAACTAATCTCAAATCCGGACTTCGCACTACTGAAAGTGGAATTCAATATCTCTGAGAAGATATCCGTCTGACCAAACGCAAAGAACTGAACGATGCCGACAATTACGGCAATCAGAATCAAACCAATCCAAATGTAATTCAGAATCATTTTTATCCAATAAATTTTGGCTGCAAAGTTATAACAATTTTTGCAAGCGTGCAAATAAATCTCGAAAAAAAATACTTGCGTTATTGCAGAAGCACAGTTATGTTGTGTTAATCCTGTGTTAATCCTGTGTTGATTTTGTGTTAATGTTGTGGAATTATCGGGAGTGATTGTGGAGTGGTTATGGAGTGGTTATGGAGTGGTTGTGGAAGGAAAATGAAGTTTTTTGGTAGAAAGTGACATTTTTATTTGCGTATATGAAGAATTTGTAGTACCTTTGCAGCCAGAAAGAGAAAAACGCTCAAGTAATGTTGATGCAACTTGCAGATATTCAGCGAATTATGCCTCAAATCTATGTGGGGGGGGTATTCGCAAATCTCAAATAATGAATATAGAACAATAACCGACTAACAGGCGGCGGACACTATGTGTCTGTCGCTTTGTTTTGTTCGTAATAAACAAACATTATTATTAACTAAATTCAAATTCTTATGAAGACAAAACTTCTAACTCTTTTCCTCTCGCTTGCAGCAAGCGTAGGAACAATCTTTGCTCAAAGTGGCACTAGTGGAACAATTCAATGGACTCTAAGTAACGGCGTTTTGACCGTTAGTCCATACGAATCTCCGGAAGGTGACATACCAGATTATAATGCTGGCTCATTTTCGCCATGGTATTCCTACAATGATCAAATCAAAAAAATCGTGGTAACGGATAATATCTTTAAAATTGGTAAGCGTGCTTTTCAGGGCACCTACGCGGAATCGGTAGTGTTAGGTAAAAGTGTAACAACGATTATGGATTTAGCGTTTTCGTATAACACTAAATTAAAGGCTGTAACTATTCCTGCAAATGTCAGTACTATCGGAAAAAATGCTTTCGGGTACTGTAATGAATTAGATTCTGTTGCCTGTTTGAGAACGCAAAATGTTCCAACCTGTGGAGAAACCCCCTTTAGTACGACCAACGATAATCTTATTATTTATGTTCCGTATTCATTAATCAAGAACTACAGAAGTGCGGAAAACTGGTCTGTATATGGTGATAAAATTAAACCTCATAATCCTGGAACATGTGGCACAAATCTTGTCTGGCAGGTTAGTTCCGGTATACTTAATATCAGCGGTACAGGAGAAATGGATGACTATAGCGTAAATGAGGCACCATGGACTTATGGTTGGAATCCAACTCGTGTTTACATAGGTGAAGGTGTAACGTATATCGGTAAGTGGTCTTTCGACATCTGCGACAAGTTGACTTTGGTTAATATCTCAAACACCGTTACTTCTATCGGACAACAGGCCTTTGATAATCCCGCTTTGATGACCATAACTTGCTTCGCACCCAATCCGCCTGAATGTGGTGCCCTTGTATTTAGTGCTGTTGACAAAACCAAAGCAAAACTTTATGTCCTACCCAATGCAATTGCCGCTTATAAAGCTGCTGATCAGTGGAAAGACTTCGGCGACAATATCCTGCCGATAGGTGGTCCGACGGCTATCCAACAAGTTGCAAATCAAGAATCACAAGTAATCAATCAAAAATTCATCAAGGATGGTCAACTCCTTATCCTCCGCGAAGGCAAAGCCTTCACCGTTACAGGACAGGAAATTAAATAAACAATAAATGTTATAATAAAAACAAATATGAAAAAGTCCTTTCAATTAATTACTCTCGCAGTAATCGTTTTGCCACTGCTGATGGCATGTAATAAGAAAAGTACCAACGAACCTGAAAACCCGAACTCCTTCGATTCCTTGGAAGAGTGGTTGGAGTATTGGACCTCTGGCGACGAGAAAGATGAGCTGGAAATCAATGTAGATAATCTGGTCGGCACATGGGAAAGAATAGGTGAGGCCGAGAAAACAAAATCCGGGGAAATAAACCATACTGTTATTGCGTCTGTTTTGGGCTACCGTGATGATAAGTATTTGCAACTCCACGCATCTAACTCTTTTGCTACGTATCACGTCTATAATAAATACTTCAGTAGCGAAAAAGAGGAGCTCGTCACTGAAAAAAATGAGGGAACATGGAAATTATCCAGCAAGGATATTTTGTATACCTATCAAAACACAAACGATCCGTATAAAGAAACGGTGACTCTTTTAGAGAATGATCGATTGGTGGTTACAGTTATAGGAGGCTCGTGGAGAGGTGATGGAACAAATTCAACGTATTACACAATCTACTCTCGCATTAACGCCCTACCTAAATTGCCCTAACCGGTCACTTCTAACCCGTAACCGATAATCCTTCAAAGTGCAGCTTTTTCATAAAAGTTGCACTTTTTTTATGCAAATGTTTGCATATACGCAAAAAATATGCACTTTTTTTGTGTGACAAATAATAAAAATTGCAAATTATATATAAAAAATTTGCATATGTTAAATTTTTCTTGTACCTTTGTCGCCGAAAACTAAATTTTTAATTAGGCACGAAGCCATTAATTCGTAATCAGATAAGAAGCGAAGAAGAACTCGCTCTCCGTACTCCACTTCGTTACCTCGCTCATCGGCAGAATATGGAATCTCTTTGTAAAAAAGCATTGATTAACCAATAAATTCAAAACAATATGAAAAAAGTCCTTACTCTCTTATTTGCATTCATGGCATGCTCATGGAGTCTGCTTCCTGCAGCTAATGTCAAAGTCCGTACACTTATTCCTACGGACTCCGAGTTCTCTACAACAGGCACCATCGTTTTTTCGTGGAAGAATATTTCTGGTGGCGCCTGGACAGATGTCGTGCTGACCCGCGAAGGCACATCCCGCTGGTGGGGAGCAACGGTCGTTATCCCCGACGAAACGAATTTTACCTATTCCATCAAAACGGAAACTTCCGCCACCACGAAAGATGTTACCCAAATCGGAGGATGGTCTCCTACTTCGTATATCGCTAAGGACAAACCGGAACTGAACCTCGAAGTGCAGGCGCTTTATGAGGAGATGCCTAACGAAAGAACATTTATGGCGGGAGAAGTTTCTGCAACTTCCGAGGACCATGACTATCGCATTTCCAACTTGCAGGTTCAGGATATCGGAAACGGCGTGACCATCACGTGGGATGCGAATAATTTGGCACCTTATTATTTTATCAGCCTTATGGACAATGCCAACACATGGGGTTTCGATAAATTTGTAACCGTAACCGAAGGAAAGTTTACATATTACTACGACGGAACGGATGATATCCATTTAGGAACACTAATCTTCTTCCCTTGCTCTTATGACGGAACAAATTATCTGCCTTATGTAAAGATGTACCAAGAAGCGCTGGACATAAACTTCGCGAACCCCGAGAATATCATCAAGAAATCACTCAAAGCCGTACAGAAAGATAACACCATCGAGGTATCGTGGGATCACTATCCTGCAGTAACGCAGTACCACGTTGCTGTCGTTTACGACAACTGGATGAAAGAGTTATACGTTATGCCGAAATACACGCCGGCGAAGGATGGCAAATATACGCTGACAATTGACGAGCTGCCGGCTAATGGTGATTATGATATCTACTTCTTTGCCCAGAACGCTAACGGAGATCCACTCGCAGATATCACTACCGGCGTTACGGTTACCGGTTTGCCTGCTTTGGGTGAAGTGGATTTGCGGGCACTCATTCCTTCGGATAACGACATGGACATCTCGTTAGGCGTTTGGTTTGAGTGGAAGGACGCGGAAACGAAAACTGCAACAATCGTCAAGGCCGATATGGACGCAGATGGAGTCTGGTTCTCCAAGAAGATTACTACCGACAAGTCCGCTATCCAATTCCGTGTGTGCAACACATCCGATGCTTCGGGAAGTAACTCACAACTCTCTCCAATCATCAATACTGCCCAAGCTTGCTTTGAGTTGCAATATCAACAATCGCACGCATGGGAACTATATGAAGCTCAATGCGATGCACTGAATCACGACTACCGCATCACTAATATCCAAGCGGCGGTTTCAAATCCCGTTTCTGTGATTACTTTCACTATTACTTCTAAGGACTATGCGCCTGCTTATAAGTTCGAAGCATGCCCAAGCGGAACGGGAAATTATCAATCCCTCGCTATTCTGCCCTACAAGGAAAGCAATACCTTCACTTGCCCAATACCGTTTACTGCTGCAGGCGATTATGAGTTCCGTATAACACCTCTTAATAATGTCTCTTTGGAGCAAGTTGCAGAGGAAAAAATAATGACGGTTACTCTCGTATCCGGTAATATGAACATGCCGACTAATTTAGCTGCCGCTGTCGGAACGGACAAGCAAACAGTTACTTTCACTTGGACACAACCTTCCCCATCGCAGGTGGATCACTACACGCTCGAAATAAATGATTTGGGAGCCGCATTCGAGTTTGAGAATATCTTCGACACGAACTATTCCGTTAAGTTCTACGGCACTCGAACGCACCGCATATCCTGGGTAGTCAATGCCTATAGCGCAGATGGTGTGCTTCTGGCTAAAGCTTCTCACGGCGATGAACTTGCTATCGTCTCGGAGGATTATAAGCCTAACAATCTGAATGCGGATGTCAATGGAAATAAAGCTACCATGACGTGGGAAACGCTCCCCGATGTCCAGACGTGTGTGTTGTACATGTTTGATATGTACACCGGTGAAGAATGGACTCGTTATGTACAAGGAGCTGACGGCAAATTCAGCGTAACATATCTCCTTGAAGAGGACAAATCACTCCTTCTCCAATGGTCGGTGATGGCTGTATCGCCCGAAGGCGTCCCAATGTCTAATACCGTGGACGGACAAATGTTCACTCTGACAGGAAAAACACCTGAACCCAGAGTGCCGCAAACAAAAGAAATGACGCCTACAATCGGTTACTTACATTGGGACGAAAATCATAGCACTTGGAGCGCAACCGTCTATGAATACGACGCTACAGAAAACCCATTGTTCGTCTTCAGTCTGTCTGTCCCTGGAACGAAAACTACGATTCCTCAGCAGATTACACTCACCAATAATACGAACGATGATAATCTGTTCTCGAATATTCCTTCCGGTGGCGAAGACCCCGAATTTGGTGATGTGATTAAAAATGCCAACCTAACTGTCGCTTACAACGGAGGACTGAAGACCAAGGACGACGGAGCCGGCGGAATAACTATCTATGTCCTCGCTAAAGTGAGTGGTGAGATGAATAGTGACTTCGGAGATAAACTGATTGTCAACCAATCGGCTAACTTTGTCGAATTCTATGTAACAGGTATCGAACCGCCTACTAACATTGACTCTGTCAAAGCACAATCGACAAATGTCAAATTCATCCAAAACGGACAACTACTTATCCAACATGGAAATAAACTCTTCAATGCACAAGGTGCAAGAGTCGAATAAATAAATAATTAATACAAACTTAAAATTCAAATCGTTATGAAAAGAAAATTTCTAACTCTTTTCCTCGCGCTTGCAGCAAGCGTAGGAACAATCTTTGCCGAAACTGGCACCTGTGGTCCAAATGCAACATGGGAATGGACAGAAGATGGTGTGTTAGCCATTGAAGGATCAGGAGAAATGTATGATTATACTTCTTCTCCTTGGGCTACTTACGAGATAACAGACGTATACATTGGAAATAATATTACTAAAATTGGTAAATGTGCTTTCAGATACCTTACGAAACTTCAATTTGTGGAGATAGGTTCTGGAGTAACCTCCATTGGTGCTGCTGCATTTGAAGAGTGTTCAGGTTTAAAAACTATCTTTTGCAGAGCTATTAATCCGCCTACATGTGGGGCTTCTACCGTTTTTGATGGCATTAATTTATCTAAAGTGAATGTGAACGTTCCTGTCGGTTCGAAAACTTCTTACAAACAAGCAACTGTTTGGGAAGATTTCGAGAATATGTATTCATTTGGTGACGGCCAATGTGGTAAAACGGCATCTTGGGCAGTTCGATATGGCAAACTAAGCATTAATGGATCAGGAGTAATTTACGATTATACTTCAGCTGCTCCATGGTCTAATTGCAAAGACGAGTTAACAACATTAGTCATTACTGATAAACTTACTGAGATTGGTAATAGTGATTTTAGATACCTTAATCGACTGACGAACGTATCTTTAGGCGAAGGTATTACCAAAATAGGTGCTGCTGCATTTGAAGAGTGTTCCAGTTTGGATACCCTTACTTGCAATGCTGTCACTCCGCCGACATGGGCTGCTTCTACCGTTTTTGACGGCATTAACTTGTCTAAAGTGACGTTATTTGTTCCGAAAGGCTGTGTAGCCGCATACCAAGCCGCTGACGGATGGAAAAACTTTACGGACATTCAACCCATTGGAGGTTCACAAGGAAAGAAAATCTATGCTACAGTAGATGATGCCGGAACAACGCTAACCATTGATTACACGGATGACCCATCTGAAAAAGCGGTCGATTTCTGGCCATCCGAATTGTTCCCTAATGTTACAACTATGGAACTCAAACCTTCTATGAAGGATGCTCGGCCTACTAAATTGGACTCTTGGTTCGATAATTACACCAAACTCACCACTATCAAACATCTCGAATACCTCAATACTTCCGAAGTAACGGATATGAGCTATCAGTTCCAAAACTGCTGGGCATTGAAAGAACTTAATCTTAGCACATTCGATACCAAGAATGTTACGAACATGGAAGTCATGTTCTATGGATGTGAAGCTTTAGAGAGCCTTAATCTCACAGGATGGAACACCGAGAATGTAACGACTATGAAGTCTATGTTCGGACATTGCGAAAAACTGAAAGAACTCGATCTCACAAGCTTCAATGTTGAAAAAACAGGAAATGTAGAGTACATGTTCCAAGAGTGCAAAGAACTGACTACTATTTATTGTAATGACGACTGGTCAGTTCCGAACAGACCTTTGCTTTCCGATGGTATGTTCACCAACTGCGAGAAAATAAAAGGTGGAAACGGCACTCTGTTGGATAAAAACAATGTGAATATTAAGTACGCACGTCCTGACAAAAAAGGTCAACCCGGATACTTCACAGCTAAAGCTACCGGCATCGAGAACGTTAATGCTGCTAAACGCAACGAGGCAACCAAATTCATCCGCAATGGTGAACTCTTCATCCTCCGCGATGGCAAAACCTACAACGCTGAAGGTAAAGAAGTGAAATAAATAACCTTTCGTGATTCCGAATCCCGTAATCCCGAATTCCGAATCTCGTTATTCCGAATCTCGTTATTCCTAATTACGTTATTCCGTAATCTCGAAATCCCAAATCATTGAGAACGCGACCTCTCTCGCGTTCTCTTTTTCATCATTTCATCAATTCATCATTTCATTAATTCGTCATTCCATCAATTCATCATTTCATTAATTCATCATTTCATCAATTCATCATTCCATCAATTCATCATTTCCTCATTGAATCGATATTCATTATTCATTATTCATTATTCTTTGAATAATTTTTAATTTTTAATTTTTAATTATTCATTTTCCCCTCCCTTTCCCCTCCCCCTCCCCTCCCGCTGTCAACGGATGCTCAATGTATGCTGAATGTATGCTCAATGTATGCTCAATGTATGCACAGTGGGACCATGTCCCGACTTCACTATGATTATCAGCTAATTACATCGCCTCCACCTCTCAACTATACGACTGCTTTCGACATTTATCGGAGTGCCCGTAGGCACCTTTCGACTTTCGACTAAGAAAAAAATGCAGGTTTTGACAAAACTTGCACTTTTTATTTGCGTATTTGCAAAAAAAAACGTACCTTTGCAGCCTGAAATAATGCAACAGAAAAACTAAACAAAATAATCAAGAACGGGCACTTCTTTATTTTGCACAACACCAAGAATATAGCTTTATTGGACAAAAACTATATTGAGCACTCGTATAACCAATACTATTTTCGTTGCAGCTGCTTGGCTCAAACATCAGCTATGCGCATGGAATACGGGAGGGGAAGGAATCCATTCTCCTTATCTCTTCCATCTTGTGCGACTGATTATATCAGATGATAACCGTTACTATTCTTGGGACGCTATCGAAGAACGACGGCGCGCTATGCTGCGTGCGCCTAAACGGATTGATGTGACCGATTATGGCAGCAGGGGACAAGGCGCTACCTACTCCTGTCTCGTCTCTGACATCGCGAAAAACAGTCTCGAAGCACCTTCACGTGCACAAACCTTCTTCCGTATTGTCAACTGGCTGAGCCATGAAACAGATAAACCGCTCAATATAATTGAATTAGGAACAAACTTGGGCATTACAACCGCCTACCTCGCAACCCCGTCAACCGCCAATTCCGTCACTACCTTCGAGGGAAGTGGTGCTCTCGTCGAAATGGCTCAACTGAATTGGCGTAAACTCGGACTGACTAATATCCGTGTCCGCGAAGGAAACATAGACGAAACACTCCCCGTTAGCGGAATAGACAAATACGATGTGGCGTATATTGATGCAAATCATCGCTACCAACCTACCGTCAACTATGCCGACTTCTTCATCCGACGGGCAGCGCAGAAATCCATCGTCATCATTGATGATATACATTATAGCCCCGAGATGCAGCAGGCATGGACCGAACTCCAACAGCGACCGGAAGTCACTTCTACTATGGACTTTTTCCATTTCGGGATATTGTTCTTTGATAACCACTACCTCAAAAGAAATTATCGTTTACGCTTATGAAAATATATACAAAAACCGGCGACAAAGGACAAACGTCTTTGGCTAATGGACAACGGGTTAGCAAAACCGACGAACGTATCGAAGCATACGGTACAGCAGATGAACTTAATTCCTTTCTTGGGCTGCTCTGCGCTGCACTAAACACAGAGACACTCCCGGAAACTGCACAACAACTATACTGGATACAAAATAGGCTCTTCGACTTGGGAGCTTGTCTTGCAGGGGCTTCCCTCGCTTTGCAATCGGAAGATATTGCGCAACTTGAACAATGGATTGACGTGATGCAGGAAAAATTGCCTCAACTCAAGGCGTTTATATTGCCTGCCGGTAATGAAGCAACCTGTCGCGCACACGTCTGCCGAACCGTCACAAGACGGTTGGAACGTAAAATGTTGGCTTGCTGCAATAATAATTGGACAAACGAATTGACCTTCGTGAACCGTCTGAGTGACTACTTCTTTGTCCTTGCAAGATATATCGCCTTTTGCGAAAATGTCAGCGAATTGACGTGGAAAAAATGATTTTGTAACCTCTACTTTGCAAAAAAATAACAAAAAAACAAAAAAAATACATAAAAAGTTTGCATATAACAGAAAAATGTTGTACTTTTGCACGCTAATTTTGAAAAACTATGTATTGGACATTGGAACTTGCATCTAAGATAGAGGACGCTCCGTGGCCTGCAACTAAGGATGAGTTGCTGGATTATGCCAACAGAATCGGAGCGCCAATGGAAGTTATTGAAAACCTCCAAGAACTGGAGGATGAAGAGGAAGTGTACGAGAGTATCGAGGACATTTGGCCTGATTATCCTACTAAAGAAGACTTCTTCTTCGATGAAGAGGAATATTGATTAATTTAAGTAAAGGTGAAACGCTATGTTGTTCTTTTATTTGTGCTGATGGGAGTTGCCGCCGTTAGGGCGCAATTCGATCCGCAGATAGGACAATATATGTTTTTACCTATAGCCTACAATCCTGCAGCGGCAGGAGAGGGAGACTTGATGAAAGTGGCAGGCATGCATCGTATGCAGTATGCAAATATTACTAACGCTCCGATGACTACCTACTTTAGTTTCTCTTCTCCGTTCGTAATAGGCAAAACAAAACATGGAGCCGGAATCCGGTTTATGAACGATAAGTACGGACTCTTTACAAACCAGGCTTTGCACGTCCAGTATGCTTATCGGCATAAAATAGGTAAGGGCTACCTCAGTGCCGGAGTCGATCTGGGATTTGTAAACGTCGGGTTCAAGGGGGACAGCGTTAATTTGGACCAACTGTCCGAGTCCGACTATTTTGATGCAAACGACCAGATCATACCGAGGGCAAGTAAGTCGGGAATGACTTTCGACATGGGTGTAGGGCTCTATTATGTTACTAATACTTGGTGGGTAGGAGCAAGTTTTAGCCACTTGACACAACCTCGCGTAGAGTGGGACGAGTACTCCGAAGCGGGACTGAGAAGTACACTTTATGTCTCAGGGGGCTATAACCACAGATTTAAGTACCATAAAGAGTGGCAGCTTAAGTCTTCACTCATGATGATGACGGACTTCGCCTCATGGGATATCAACCTTACACTCCTCTGCGAGTACAAAGATAGATACCGTTGGGGATTGGGATACAGAATAGCAGGTAGCGTCAATATCCTCTTGGGAGTGGATATCATTTCGGGACTGACATTGGGATATACGTGCGAATTGCCGCATAATAAACTCCTGCTTGAAAGCTTTGGTACACATGAAATATATTTGGCTTACGGATTTAATATCCTCAAACCGAAACGAACCAATAAATATAAGAGCGTAAGGTTCTTATAACCTAAAAAGAAAATTTATATTAACTATAGTATGATGAAAGTCACAAAAATTTTGTCCGTAATGGCACTGGTCGCTGCTTTAACAGCATGTAACAAACCAGCCGGTGAATTGGTAGGCGTTAGTAATAGCGCGCAATTTAGGGAAGCTAATCCTTATGGAATGGTGTTCATTCGTAAAGGCTCCTTTATGATGGGGGCTAATACGCAGTCTGCTATCTTTGAACAGCAAGACAATGTCTATATGGCTACCGTGGAGGCCTTCTGGATGGACGAAACAGAAATTACTAACAACGAGTACAAACAGTTCGTACAGTACGTCCGAGACTCTATCGCGCTCACTAATCTCGTTGAGGCTGGACTCACTGACTATGCCCTGCAGAACAAAAATGAAGAGTTCGACGAGGAGAACTATCGCCTCAACTGGAAAATGAAAATTCCATGGAATAGTGACGACGAGGAGATTAAAGAAGCACTTGACCCGATGTATTTCCCCGGAACAAGAACGCTTAACACCAATCTGCTTACTTATCGCTACAAATGGATTAACTACGACCAGGCTGTGCTGCCGCAGAATAAATTCGATGTGGCTCGCGGATGCTATCCTCCTTCCGCTGTCGCTCGCGTTGATACCGCGTGGATTGACGATAACGGCGCTATTCAGGAGAAAACAATCGAACGCCCTCTCCGTTCTCCGAATGACCTGCTTACTAACAAAATTATCTGTGTCTACCCGGATACAATGGTTTGGGTACGTGACTTCCAATACTCCTTCAACGATCCCTTGATGCACAAGTATTTCTCCCACCAGGGCTATCTCGAGTATCCTGTCGTAGGTGTCACATGGGAGCAAGCACATGCGTTCTGCCATTGGAGAACCAAATTCTTCCAGAGTCACACCAATGCAAACTCACAAGAATATCGTCTCCCGACAGAAGCTGAGTGGGAATACGCTGCACGTGGCGGACGTAAAATGGCGATGTATCCTTGGGGCGGTAACTATGCACGCGACGCTAAAGGTTGCTTCTTCGCTAACTTCAAACCGTATCGTGGTGCATATAATGACGATACCGGAACAGCTACATGCCGCGTTGCACAATATCGCCCGAATGACTTCGGCCTGTTTGATATGGCTGGTAATGTGGCTGAGTGGACAGCTTCCGCTTTCCAACCCGTTGCAAACACCAATGTGCACGACTTGAATCCGAACTACTGCTACATGGCGCGTATTGACGACCCCGATATACTGAAGAAAAAAGTGGTAAAAGGCGGTAGCTGGAAAGATATCAGTTATTTCCTCCAATGCGGCGTGCGTACTTATGAGTATCAATACCAAACACGTCCTTATATAGGATTCCGTTGCGTTCGTTCCTATATCGGAGACTAATTAAAAATGGAAAATAATTATTAACAACCTTAAATACTATTTAGTATGGCAAAGAAAGAATCAGGCTTTATCCACTGGTATGAGTCTTATCAAGGAAAGAAAGTAACCGGTATCGTTTATTCAGCCGGTGCATCCGTCGTAATTATTGGTGCATTGTTCAAAATCATGCACTTCCCGGGAGCAGGTCCCGTGCTTATGACAGGTATGATTACCGAGGCTTTATTGTTCATGATCGGTGTATTGGACAAACCACACCAAGATTTCCACTGGGAGAATGTTTTCCCTCAACTCTGTGGCTATGGTACTGAACCTGAATATTTGGCAGAACTGCAAGCTCGCCCGCGTCCGACTTTGCTCGGCGCCGGTACAGAGGAAGGTACCGTAGCTCCTGACCAAACAAAGAAAGCAAATGTGCCTTCCATCGGTGAAAAAGATATGGAGGCCCTCAAAGCCGGTATCGAAGGATTGGCTAAAACGGCCGTGCAACTCCAAGACCTTGGCAAAGTGGCTGTCGCTTCTAATAAGTTAGGAGAAAAAATGGAAGCCGCCGGAGAAAAAATGGAGGCTGCAAGCGATAAGATGGCTGTTATTGGTGAAGCCGCTGCTAAATTCGCAGCTTCTTCTGATGCAGTCACTAAGAAAAATGCCGAACTCAACGCAGCTTATACCACTATCGTTAATGATATGCAAGGTGTTGTCGCAGGTACCAAGAACTTCCAAAAGAATGTAGAGACGATAGGTTCCCAACTCGGCTCTATCAACTCTGTATATGAACTACAATTAGCCGCTTTGCAAGCGCAAGTGGATTCCTATAAAGCACAAACCGCTCAAGTTAATGCGGCTGCTGAACAGGTGAAAGCAATGTCTGCAGATGTACAAAAGATGCAAGCATCGATTAACGAGGCTGTTAAAGAGCATGCTGCTTATGAAGCTGCTTCTAAGAAACTCGCTCAACAAGTAGCAGACCTGAATAAGGTTTACGGTAATATGCTTAGTGCTCTCGCGTAACGCGCGCGTGAACCTTAATATATAATTAATTTGTAGTCGCTAACTAAAATTCTATAAATAAATGGGTGGAGCAAAAAACTGTCCGGAAACCCCGAGACAACGAATGATAGGCATGATGTACTTGGTGCTCACCGCCATGTTGGCGTTGAACGTCAGTGCTGCCATCCTTAATGGCTATTTGCAAGTGGATGAAAGCTTGCACGCTACCATTGAAACTACCGAAAGTGGTAATATAGCTGGATACGAACGATTCCAAAACGCACTCAGCCAAAACCCTGAGAAAACGCAGGAGTGGTATGATAAAGCTATGCGGGTTAAAGAGGAGTCTGATAATCTGTATAACTATATCGCTGACTTTAAGGATGCTATCGTTACTATGGCTGACGGTAAAGATGCAGTCAAGGGCGCTACTGTCCGTCAAATCAAGAAACGTGATGATACCAACATCCCTCACCAATACGGTATTAATGACGGACATGCTGCCGAACTCAAAGAGAGAATAGCTGCATATCGCGAGTTCTTAAAAGAAATAGCAGACGACGAGTCCGTCAATGCTGATATTGAGCATATGTTTGCGACCGCACCGGGTGTAAACGCTGAAGGTAAAGAAATATCGTGGGAACAAACTGTATTTGAGGAAATGCCGGTCTGCGCATCTATTACAGTGCTGACTAAAATTCAGAACGATATTAGAACATATGAGGGCAAAACAGTTCAAGTGCTTTATAGCAAGACTGATGCCAGCGATGTACGCGTTAATAAGATGGGAGCATATATCATCCCGTCTTCTGAATACGTTATTCGCGGAAGTAAGTATCGTGCACAAATTATCTTAGCCGGTATTGACTCAACAAAAACACCTGAATACTATATTAATGGCGAAAAAATTAATGATAGCGGTGTTTACGAAGTAGTTGCTTCCGGCGTAGGTGAAAAGAAATATAAAGGTCAAATAGCATACCAACACCTCGGAGAAACAGTCTATCTTCCTTTCGAAGGTAAATATACCGTTGGTGAACCGACAGCTACCATCTCTAATACGGACTTGAACATCATGTATCGTGGTTACAATAACCCGTTCAGTATTTCTGTTCCGGGCGTAAGCAATGAGAAGTTGCAGGTACGCTGCCAAGGTGCATCTATTATGAAACAAAACGGACTTTGGATTATTAAACCGGGTAACGGAGGAGGAGACAAGATGACTATCGAAGTCCTTGCAGAAGTAGACGGTAAAGTTTCCGTTATGGGCTCGCAAGTCTATCGCGTAAAACGACTCCCGAAACCTGATGCTTACTTCGAGATAAACGGTCAACTCTCTGAGGATACCAAAATCGCTCGCGCAGCACTGATTAATCCTGCTAATAAGATTGTGGCTTCTTACGGTGCTGACGGACTGATACAAGCCAAGTTTACCATTACCGGCTTCCAAGTGAAGTTACCAACAGGTGCTTCCTTTAATATCAAAGGCGATAAACTGGATGCACGCTCACTTGAGGCAATTAAGAAACTGAAACAAGGAAATATGGTAAACTTACAGTATATCAAAGCTGTCGGACCTGATGGTAAAGAAATACAGTTGCGTGGTCTTCCTATCGAACTTAATTAAACATAATCAATATGAGAAAGTTATGTATTATCACGTGTTTGATGCTTGGTTTTACTTTTGCACAGGCACAACATTATGTAAATCCATTCTTCGACTCTAAGGGCTCTGCTCGTATCTCTGTGTCGGAGTACACTCCGGCCAAGGACACCATTATTCAAACATTCCATCGTAATGAGGATGTCGTATGGGCGCGTTACGTCTATCGTATTATTGATATGCGTCAGAAACAGAACTATCAGCTCTATTTCCCTGCAACGCCAGATGACCCCGACTATCGTTCCCTCTTCCGCGTTATTTTGGATGCTATCGTTGATGGACTGCCTCTTTATGTTAAATCATCCGATGTAGGTGACATCAAACCTTATTTTGATAACGACCCTATGCCGCGTGAGATGGTTCCACCTATCTTGAATACAGACCGTGACGGTTCAATGGGTGATGGAAATATAGCAACCTCCGACTATATGTTGCTTAACTATGATTCTACCACTAACCAAATGCGTTTCAATAACTATTCGTATGCTGGATTTGTCCGTAATCAGTATAAGTACCTCATCAAAGAGGTAGTGTTCTTTGACCGCAATCCGCGACGTATGCACTCAAAGATTATTGGTATCGCTCCATTGCAGGCTGATAATGTAACTTACTATGAGGACATGCCGGTAATGGATGCACTTTATGGTCAAATCCTGTTCTGGATTGCATTTGATGAACTCCGTCCGTATCTGGCTCAACAGTTCGTTATCCCATCGCAGAACGAAACAAAACGCGTTACCTTCGACGAGTTCTTCCAAAAACATCTCTATTCCGCATATATTGTGGGTGAGGGTAATATGTATAATCGTATGCTTCCTGATACGCATTATGGATATTCTCCTCGTGAAGTAAAACGCGAACAAGCTCGTATCGAAGCCGAACTGCTTGATTTCGAACAAGATTTGTGGGAATATTAATCGGGATACAGGGCAGGACTTTGAACCTGCCCTTTTCTCGTTAAGTACTCGTCATAATGGGAAAATCACGTAGATTCTTTAATATGTATCTGACCACCACTATAAGTGTAGCGATGGTCCTCTTCCTTATTGGATTAGAATGTGTCCTGCTCTTGTCAACCGGCACGCTCATTAACCAGGTGAAAGAGAATGCAAGGGTAGAAATTGTGTTTACTCCGAATGCGGATACTTCGGATTTCAATCGTATGAAGGAGATGTTAGACGCATCTGATTACTGCTTGGAAGCACGCTTTATTTCTGCCGAGCAAGCGCTTAAAGAACATATTGAATATCTCGGTGAAGACCCCTCTAAATTCTTAGGATTCAACCCCTTGACGGCTTCTTACGAAATGCGTGTAAGAGCAAATTATGCTAATAATGATAGTTTGGCTGTGATTGAGAACCGTTTGATGACCCTTCCTTATGTTGATAAAGTAATCTATCAAAAGGATTTGTTAACTATCCTCAATCATAATATCCATCAATTATCTGTTCTGCTTTTAGGCGTTGTGCTACTGCTCCTGTTTATTTCCTTGGCGCTTATTGGTAATACCATTCGTCTCCAGATATATGCTCAGCGTTTCTTAATCAACACGATGAAACTGGTTGGAGCAACTTCGTGGATGATTAAAGCACCTATTTTGCGTAAGAACATGACAATGGGCTTTATAGCAGGAGTTTTAGCTGTTTTAGCCATTGCGGCTGTCTATTATTATGTAGATGTGCATATGGGTGTGCAACTCTTCCCCTTGAGCTGGCAGAATGTCACGTTTGTAGTTGGAGTAGTTATCTTAATAGGACTCCTGATTACACTATTCGCATCTCTCTTCGCAACAGGGCGTTATATACGTATGAAAACAAACACAATGTACGAAATTTAAGTAAGTATGAAAAACTTATCTAAAATAAATCTTATTCTTATTGGCATTTCCTTTTTGATAGTTATTTTAGGTCTTGCCTTAATGACCGGCGCACCCAGTACGGAGACTTATAATCCGGACATTTTCTCGGTTAGACGCATCACAGTTGGTCCGATGATATCTCTACTGGGGTTTGTGTTGATGATTTTTGCAATCTTGTATAAAGGTAAAAAGAAAGAGTAGTTATGACTTGGTTAGAGGCACTCATATTAGGTATCGTACAAGGATTAACGGAGTTCTTACCTGTTTCTTCTTCCGGTCATTTGGAGATAGGTCAAGCCCTTTTGGGAACGGCAGGCGAGGAGAACTTGCTTTTTGCTGTTGCGGTACATGCAGCCACAGTGCTTTCCACGCTTGTGATTCTCTGGCGCGAAGTTGCACAACTCTTTAAGGGCACGTTTACTACACTGCAGTGGAATGAAGATAAGAATTATGTAGCTAAGATACTGGTGTCAATGATACCTGTTTTTATCGTGGGCATGTTCTTCAAAGAGCAGGTAGAAGCTTTCTTCGGTAACGGATTACTGATTGTAGGTATATGCCTGATAATAACAGCATGCCTCCTGTGGTTGAGTGAGTTCTTAACGAAACGGCTGAATCGTGCGGGACATGAAGTCACTTATCGCGATGCGCTCATTATCGGATGTGCCCAAGCGGTGGCTGTATTGCCGGGACTGAGCCGTAGCGGTACAACGATTGCTACCGGCTTACTTTGTGGAGTAAGCAAGGATAAAGTGGCAAAGTTCTCATTTCTCATGGTACTTATCCCGATCTTAGGTGATGCCTTTTTAGAACTTCTGGATATACTCAAAGGTGAGGTTGTCGTATCGATTGGGTGGCTTCCGTTAGTAGTTGGCTTTATAGCGGCTTTCGTTACAGGATGTTTCGCTTGCCGCTTTATGATTGATATAGTTCGTCGTCAAAAACTAATATATTTTGCCATCTACTGTCTCTGTGTCGGCGTATTTGCTATTGCCTATGGACTTTGTTGAGGGGGAAATATTAGCTTTTGATAAACCATACAAGTGGACCAGTTTTGATGTGGTGGGTAAAGCTCGTTGGCTGCTATGCCACCAACTTAACCTCAAAAAACTGAAGGTGGGGCATACCGGAACATTAGACCCTCTTGCTACTGGTGTAGTAGTCGTATGCACCGGTAAAAAAACCAAACTGATTGATAAACTGCAGTATGATACCAAGGAGTATGTTGCCACTTTGCAATTAGGTGCAACCACGCCCAGTTTTGATTTGGAGAAACCCATCGACAAAACATATCCTACGGAGCATATAACGCGCGAAATGATAGACCGGGTGATACCTACTTTTTTGGGTGAGCAGTGGCAGGTTCCACCGATGTTCTCTGCCGTTAAAGTAGATGGTAAACGCGCTTACGAATTAGCTCGCAAAGGAGAAGAAGTAGAACTAAAAGCCAAACTGCTGGTTATTGATGAGATTGAGGTGATTGATTTTGATCAAGTTAAGATGCAATTAGTTATTCGCGTCGTATGCTCGAAGGGAACATATATTCGTGCTCTGGCGCGTGACATAGGACAAAAACTTAATAGCGGTGCACATCTTATTGCTCTCAGACGTACCCGCGTAGGGGAATATAAGGTTGAGGATTGCTTAAACTTTGAACAATTTGAACAGTTAGTATATGAAATTAAATCAATTTAAATTCAAACTCCCTGAAGAATTACTGGCTCAGTATCCATCTGCTTACCCGGAGGATGCGCGTATGCTCGTTTTACATCGTAAGACGGGTGAAATTGAGCATAGGACTGTACGTGATGTAGTGGATTATTTTGCGGAGGGTGATCTTTTTATCTATAACGATACCAAAGTCTTTCCAGCGCGTTTGTATGGTCAGAAAGAGAAGACACTTGCTAATATCGAGATATTCCTTCTCCGCGAGTTGAATCATGCTACACGCTATTGGGATGTGAATGTAGATCCGGCTCGTAAGATTCGTGTCGGTAATAAATTGTTCTTTGATCAAGACCCCTCTATCGTTGCTGAAGTAGTGGATAATACAACTTCCCGAGGACGTACGTTCAGGTTTTTGTCTGATTATAGTGAGAGTGAGTATGTAGATCGTCTCTATGCGATGGGTACAACACCACTGCCTAAGTATATCCGTCGTCCGATGGATGAGGAAACATTGGCACAATATAATGAAATCTTCCACGGAGAATCGGTTGATGAAATGGACCGTGAACGTTATCAGTCTATTTTTGCTAAGTATATCGGTGCCGTGGCAGCGCCTGCTTCATGCTTGCATTTTTCAAAACAACTGCTCAAGCGCATGGAGATTTGTGGTATAGATTATACAACGATTACTTCACATGTAGGCTTAGGTAACTTCAAGCCGATTGATGTGGATGACCTTGTTAAGCATAAGGTGGACTCCGAGCAGATATCTATCCGAAAGGATGCGGTTTCTAAAGTAACAAAAGCGCAAGAGGGCGGTCATAGAGTATGTGCTGTCGGTACGGAAGTGATGCGCGCTTTAGAGCATGTCGCCGGTACTTCAGGACAGATTAAGGCATATGAAGGTTGGACTAACAAGTTTATCTTCCCGCCATATGACTTTACTGTGGCTAATTCGTTCTTTGTTAATTTCTATATGCCACAATCCAGCCAGTTGCTGCAAGTCGCTGCTTTTGGCGGCTATGAGAACGTGATGAAA
>ODAI013815949.1_pt1 | contig 31790 bp, 53 predicted proteins | sample 1539321 | NCBI WGS metagenome assembly ODAI01 (sample SAMN02144231, study PRJEB22623) | gut metagenome | biome: sheep rumen | host: Ovis aries | place: New Zealand
AGGTTTCTCGCAATGGACGCCGTCGAGATCCCGGCTGCGGAATTATAGGTTACGGAGCCTGTTGCTGTCACGATGTTTATAGATGAGATTGCCAGGCTAAAGCCGGTCGCGGTGATCGGCTTGTCCAGCGGGATAGTGACATACAAAGCGTTTCCGGCATTCACCACGCGGCCCCAGCCGCGGAATACGCCGGAGATGCTATCTCCGACCTTATAGCTGAGTCTTGCCTGATCAATGGCGTACTGCGCTTTATCGACCTTGCTGGAGAAAAGCTGAGTCAAATAGGCCGTCTTGGCGTCCATCTCCGACCCAATTTCGGCGATGGTGTCGGCGACGGTGGACGCGCTTCCGAGCTGGATGCTGTCATAGCGGCCCGCCAGCACGTTATAAACGACGCGGGTGACCTTTTTCTTGACGGAGACGCCCAGCTGCTTATATCCCACATAGACGGTGTCGCAAAGGGAGACGCGCTCCAGCGGGGCGTAGTCCCGGTACTCCGGCGTCTGCCAGAGCGCGACAAAGTCCACGTCGATCGCTTCATCGACCGCGGCCAGCGTGGAGGCCGTCAAGTAGCTGGTGACGTAGCTTGTCAGCTGGGCCACCGTGGGCGGCGATTCAAATGCGCCGGTCGCGTCCAAAACCATAGTGCGAGGGTAGGAATACTCCCCCGCCTGGCCGTTGGTGATCACGCGCGGGTTCGTGTAGACCAGGGCCGGCGTTCCGTCGTCATTTTGGCCCTGGTAGTACCCAAACACGCCGGTGATGGTCTCCCCAATATCCACGGCTCGACTCAGTGCAGTCAGGTTTTTGCCGTAGGTGATCCGGACGCCGTGATCCGCCCCGCGGGCGGCCCAGAGGTGGATATCCCAGTTGTCCCACTCGAACTCTCCGCCGTAGGCGTCCAGGATCGAGCCCTGCACGCCGCCCAATGCGGAGCGCAGGCTTGTCGGCGTGGATATCCCGTAGGACCGGGAGGCCCCGACAATGTCCGAATAAAAAGAAAAGGGGCAAGGCTCCTCCGCCCAATTTTTGAGAAGGCGCATGGCTGCCTGGGCGGAATCGGAGACGCCGGCGTTGACAGGGACGGGGATGCTGGTGAGCTGATAGCTGATATGGCGGGCCGAGACGGTCAGCTGTCCCGGCATTTCCGTCAGGATCCGGTAGATCCGGAAGCCCTGTTTTTTGGTGGCGCCGTCCCGCGGGATGACGGCAATGATCCGATCCTCGCGCAGCTCCTCAGCGTGATGGCCGTCGGTTGGATAGACCAGCTCCAGCTCAAAGGCCCCGTTGCGCTCCTCAGTCACCGTGCAGGCGATGGCGTCGGGGAGCCGGCAGATACCGAGGCTGCTGAACTCCGTCGCGTCTTTTTCAAATAGGACAGGTTTCATGGCGTCGCCCTCTTAAATGGTGTAGGTTCGCGGCGTCACGGCCAGGACGGCCGATTGCGTGCCGCTGAGCACCGTGACGGCCGTCTCATCGGCGATTGCCTCCAGGCGGATCAGGTTGCGGCCTGGTTTCAGATACGGGAAGTCTCGGAGCTCCCGCGGATTGGAGTTTGTGATCGTCACCGCGGCATTCTGGTTATAGGTCTCGCCGGTGTCGATGGAGTAGCAGTCCTCCAGCTCGCAGTCGATGTAAAGGTCGGTGACCCCGTCGAAAAAGTCCGTCACGCCTTCCAGGGCGATGTTGAAGTCGTTCAGAGCCACGGCCATCGTCTCCTGCAGCACGTTGGTCAGGTCAAAATACAGCAGCGGGAAGGCATTGTAGGGCGTGGGGTTGTAGATTGTGCCCAGCTGCGGGCCCAGGGAATAGCTCGCGCCGCCTGCAGGCGTCATTGTGAAGCTCACCTCGTCGGCCCAGGAGCCCTGCATGAAGTGCACGGAGAAGCGCCTGTAGGCCCAGGAGACGCCGCTGGGCGCGTTGCTGGTGATGTTCAGGCTCAGGCCAGGGCCAAGCGTTTCCGCCCAGGAATCGACACGCAGCAGCGTTTTGCTGCTGTCGTACCAGCCCGCGGCGAGCGTAAAGCTCACGGTGCGGTCGCTTTCGTTCGTGATGTTGATCGTCGTGCTGCTCTGATCGTACTGCAAAAGCGGCGTCGCCCTGGCGCTTAGATCGGAAGCGTCCACCGGCACGAAGCTGAGCGGCGACTGCAACAGATAGCCCAGCACCGCGCCGGCCTGCAGGTTCAGCTGCTGGCCGCCTGTGATCAGGTATTGCTGCGGCTTGCAGTTGAACGTAAGGTCAAAGACGCCGGTCTCGGTGGTAAACCAGAGCTCCGGATCCATTGGGCCCGGGAACTCCGCCACGCGGTAGACATCCGGATGGCGGTCCGGATCTTCCAGCCGGAAGTAGCCGATGTGGGAGCACAGCCAGGTGGTGAACTCCTCGAAAAGTTCTTTCCAACCGTCCTTGATCAGCAGGTGGTAGGTGATCTCCACGTTGTGCCAGCAGCCGTTGTCCATGATGATGTCGCCGTTACGGCCTGGGACGTGGATCAGGGTCCGGTCCCGGGCCGGCTTCGGCCAGGTGTCCGCGCCGTCCACCAGGATCCCGTAGGTCTCCTCGATGTCGACGCCGTCAAAAATCAGGCCCATACTGCCCTCCTGTTCTCTACGCTGCGCTGGATCCGGCGCGCCACCATATCGGCGAGGGCGCGCTCATCCATGCCGGGCGCGGGATTGACGGTGACGTTGATCGTCGTGCCGCCGCCTCCGCCCATCATCTTGGCCAGCTTGTCGTAGCTCATGATGATCTCCTTCCCGGCTTCCCCGCCCATCATGGGCCGGTTGCCCATCATGCCGAAGATCTGCGCGCCGTCCAGGATGTAGGCGTTGTTCATGGCCTTGGCAAAGCCGAGCAGGGCGCCGACGGTTGTCGTCCCGATGTCAAGATTGGGCCAGGGGATGGTCCGGCGGCCGAGGATTCCGAGATTCAAGATTTTTGTCCCCATCGTCAGACTGAACTTTGGGATCACGATCTGCCCGAGCGCATTTTTGATTTTGGAGATGTAACCCTCGATCGTGCTTTTGGCGCTCGCAATCGGGGCCGTGATCGCGGACTTGATTTTTCCCCAGGCGCCTGCGGCTGTTGTGCGGATCGTGTTCCAGGCAGTGGAAAGCGTAGTCTTGAGTGTGTCGACGGTTCCGCTGAGGGATTCCTTTAAGCTGGTGAAGGTCGACGAAACTGACGTCTTGATGGTGGTCCAGGTTGTAGTGGCCTTCGTCTTAATTGTGTCCCATGTGGTTGCCAGCGCAGCTTTGATGCTTGCAGCCGTCGCACTCAGGGTCGTGCCCAGATTCGTGAAGGCCGTGGAGACCGTGGTCTTGATCGCGGTCCAGGCTGTGCTGGCCGTGGTCTTGATCGTGTTCCAGGCATTCGACAAAGCTGTCCTAATATTGCCTGCTGTCGTGCTCAGAGCCGTGCCGAGGTTCGTGAAAGTCGTGGAGACCGTGGTCTTGATCGCAGTCCAGGCCGTGGTGGCTGTGGTCTTGATCGTGTTCCAGGCATTCGACAAAGCGGTCTGGATCGTCGTGGTCGTCTGTACCACTTTCTGCCTGAGGGACTCCCAGGCATTTGAGACGCCGTCTCGGATCGCCGCGGCGGTGGTCGTGATCGTGCTGCGGATGCTCTGCCAGGTTTGCGCAAGGGCAGACGCCAGGGCTTTGCCCGCGGCTTTAATCTTGTCCCAGTTTTTGATGATCAGAACGACGGCCGCGATGATACCGGCGACGACCAGGCCCTTCACGCCGAAGACGCTGAACGCGGAGACCAGCTTGGGCGCGAGCTTCATCAGGGCTCCGGCGCCGCTTGCCACTTTGCCGATGCCGACCAGCAGCGGGCCGATGCCGGCGGCGATCAGGCCCAGCGTGACGACGACCTTCCGCATTTTGGGCGGCATTTTGCTGACCTGGGTGATCACTTTGCCGAGCTTTGTGATCAGCGGCGTGATGAGCGGCAGCAGCTCCGTCCCGATCACGGTGGCCACATCGGAAAGCGCGGCCTGGAAGGTCTTGACGCTGTTGGCCGTTCCATCGCTGGTCCGGGCGTAGTCGCCCTGGGCGTCCGAGGTCTTGGCCAGGACGTAATTGTAGCGAAGCATGGTCTTTTCCGTCTGGCTGAGCTTGTCATAGACAAGCCCCTGGTCGGCGGCGAACTGCTTGAGGTTGGTGTCGTTCATGACCACGCCGAACTTTTTCAGCGCCTCCGCCTCGCCGGTGAAGATGCCCTCCAGCGCCTTGGCGGAGACGTCCGTGCTTGTGTTGAAATACGACGCGAGATCCGCCGACAGGCCGGCCAGCGTGGTGGCCATCTCGGCGGCGTCTGCCTCTGCCAGGCCGATGCCCTTGCCCAGGGCACCGAAGCTGGACACGGCCTCCGTGGCTGCCACTTTGCTGAGGCCGAACTGCTCCAGCGCGGTCTCCGCCCAGGTCTTGACGGCCGACGCCGAATCGCCGAAGGCGACGTCGATTTTGTTCAGATTCTCCTCGTAGTCGGAGGCGGATTTTGCCGCCAGCGTAAAGCCTGCGACGATCGGCGCCGTGACCCTTTTGGAAAGTGTTCCGCCGATGTCGGAGAGTTTTTTCCCGATGCCCGAGATCTTATCGCCGAGGGCGGCGATCTTTTGCGCGGCGACAGAGCCGAAGTCGGACTGCTCCTCTTTCAGACGCTCCAGATCGCCCTGGGTGGCGATGATCTCCCGCTGCAGGGCCATGTACTGCTCCGAGGTCTTGTCCACTCCCTGGGCGTCCATATTCGCCTGGGCGTTGTTCAGCTCCTGAATCTTGTTCTCCGTCGCCTGGATCTCTGACGCCAGGAGCCGCTGCTTTTGGGTCAGCAGCTCGGTGCTGCCCGGGTTGAACTTCAACAGTTTCTCGACGTCGCGCAGCTGCGTTTTGGTGCTCTTGACGGCGGAGTCGACGGCCTTGAGGGACTTGACCAGACCGGAGGTGTCGCCGTTCAATTCAATTGTGATTCCTCGAATGCTTCCAGCCATAGGATCACCTAAAACTTATCAAAATCGGCTTGTGTCGCTTTTTGACACCAGCCGTCCCATTCGTCGTTTGTGGCCTCTGTAAACATGTCATAGACCATGCCGATCTCCAGAAGCTCAAGATCAGCCACGGACAGGCCGAGCTGAACACAGCGCAGCAGAAACAGCGCCGTGTTCATGTCCCGGTCCGTCGGTCTCACTCTTTTTTTGCGTCGGACGTTGTCTCCGTCTCATCGCTCCACAGCTCGATGAGCTGGGACGTGGCTTCCGGGATGGCCATCGGCGAAAAGCCGCCAAGCCAGTCCTCGATCTTGGTGCCGATAGGAATGGAGCCCGCCTGCAGCGCCATAATGAAGGCGAGGTTTTCAAAAAGCTCAAAATCCTTGATTTCACCCTCCGGCGTCACAGCGGCCTGCATGCCCAGGAACACGTCCTTTTTAAACTGCGAGCGGTACAGGCGCGGGGTGGCGGCGTTGGCCGTCATCCGCACGTCCTGCCCGTCAATCGTGACGATCCTCTCCATGGCGTCTTAGCCTGCGGTCGCGGTGGGCAGCTGCACCTGGGTGAAGAAGTTGGCGTAGGCGGCGTCTGTGGGCGCGCACTTGGCCTTGACAAGAGGCTTGGTCTCGCCCGCAATCTGCACGTTGCGCGCGGTCGCGGTCAGATTGATCGTCTCCGTGACAGGTTCGATCGTGGTGTCGGTGGTCTGGGAGCCGAGGGTCGGGCGCGTGGCCTTGCAGTTGTAGAGCACGTGCCGGGTGGCGTTGGCGTCGCCCTCGAACTGGAAAAGGAAGGCAAAGGGCTTCGGTTTGGCGTCGCCGGTCTCATACTGCAGGCCGGTCGTGGCGTCCTTCACCTCGCCCATAACGTCGGTGAGGAAGCTGTCCGGGATCAGGGCAAGCTCCAGATCGCCGGAGTATCCATTGTTGGAAATGCTGGTGTAATAGTCGATGTTGTCGGCCCGGAATTTGTTGGTGTCGCCGTCCTGATCCATGCTCAGCGAGACGGCGCCGGGCAGAGCGGCGGGCGCGCCGTAGGTGCCCGCGGTCTCATCCAGCACCGCGTAGTAGCAGTTGCTGAGGCCGTATTTTACTTTGTTCGCCATTCTTTACTCCTCCGTAAAAATGAATTGTGCGCTGTACGCCACAAGGTACATGCGCTCGCTGTCGATATAGCTTTCCGCCGTGCTGTAGGTCAGGCCGGCGGCATCCAGCGCGGCTTCCACCGCGGCTTCCCAGGTGTAGTCCTTGTTGTCGGTGTAGAGCTCTATCACCAGGTTCCGGATCTTGACCATGTTCCGATTGTCGGCGGTGAAGTCGTTCGAGTTCTGGATGTAGAAGCACACGAAGGGCGGCTGCTGGCCGGTCTTTTCGGGGAACTGGTAATATGCGCTCGGCAGGCCGATGGCCTCCACCATTGCGCCGAGCTGGTCCTTGTTCATGGTTCTCATAATCCGTTTTTGACCTCCAGCTCGAACTTGGCGACGATCTCTTCCTCGACGGGCTTGATGTGAACGCGCCCATCGACACGCCCCCCGCCGCGCTTGGCGTGGCCGTTTTCCAGGAGATGCGGCAGGCCTGGCGTCCGGTTGTAGATCACGCCGGTGCTGTAGAGTCGCCGGGTCTCCACCTTATAAGTCCAACCGCGGCGATATTTGGTTCCACCAAAAACGCCGGAGGCGGCGCGGACGGCTGCCGCGCCGGCCTTGGCCACGCTGCGCGTGGCGTCGCTCACGCTGGTTTGCACGCCCTCTGCGTACTCCTCCAGCGTCTGCTTGATAACGGCGTCCAGGCGGTCAATTGGCGTTCTGGCCATTGCTGCCTCCTTCCCGCTGCACGTAGAGCTCCAGGTAGTCGGTGTCCGGCACGTAATAGGTCCGATAAATGGCGTAGGGCTTGTCCTGGTAGAGCAGCACGCTCTCGCCCTGGTAGTCCCCGGCGAAAATCGTAAACGTGAACTCCGGATTGAGCCCGTTTCGCCCGGCGGAAAAGAACTCCTGCCGCGTGATGCTGTCCACTCGGCAATAGATCTGCCGGGCGGTGCTGGGCCTTTGCCAGACGCCGGAGGGGGTACGCTCCGGCGTCTGCTGCACCAGGTAGATGACGCCGTCCATCAGGCGCCCTCCATATGCTGGCCGAAGATCCGGTTGTTCAGCGCCCAGCGGATCATGCGGGGCATGGCCTCGCCGGTGTCCCGGCGGCGCCAGGTCCAGGCCGCGTACTGCACGACCAGCATCTTGTCCTCCGCCGAGTCGGTCAGCTCCGCGCCCTCGCGGGTAATCGCCGCTGTGGCGTTCTGCAGGTATTCCTTCAGCCGCGCATCGAAGGCGTCGGTGCTGATCCGCAGGTCGATTTTCAAAGCCGGAAGCAGGCTTGTGGCGTCCGTCATGCCGGCGCCTCCTTTCTGTGCTGCCGTGCCCAATTTAGGCACGGCTTATTCTGCTTACGCTGCGGGGAAGGTGACGTCGGCTGCGCTCGGGGTCTTGCCGCGCAGCCCGATGACCACAAAGCCTTCGCCGAGAGGCTGGCCGTCGTAGCGAGCGGTGCCCTTCATAATGGTCTGGTCCTGGAGGAAACGCACGTGCTCGGAGGTGGCGAAGCGGGCGCCGGCGCGCTCGACAAGGATATAAAGATCCATGTAGCCGCCGACGATGACGTCGTCGGGCAGGAAGTCCAGGACCTCCAGGACGCCGCCGATCACGGGCAGAGTATCGTTGATTGCCGAGACGATGACGCCGTTGGCGTTGATGGTCAGGGCGTTGGCGACCAGATAGGTGCGGGTGGCCTCATTGACGCACCAGACCTTCTGGCCGCGGCTGTACTTGCCCTTGACGGCACCGGCAGCCAGGGTCAGAGCTTTGAACAGGTCGGCGTCAGCCAGATCGTCGGGGAGGCTCAGCACGTGAGTCTGGGACAGGTCCTCCCAGGCGCGGGCGGTGGCGGGATAGTCGGAGGGAGCCTCGGTCTGCACCAGGCGGGTCACGATGCCGAGCGGCATGCGGGCGCCGGTGCCGTAGAGGATGGCCTTGTCCAGTGCCTGGCCGATGCCCTGGCCCAGAGCGGTCAAGATCTCGGCGGCCAGGTCGATGTCGCTGTCCTCCAGATCCGCGTTGCACACGGCATAGTAGGCAGCGACGCGCCAGCAGCCGAACTCCATGTCGTTAAAGGTCAGGCTGGCCTCGTCGATCGCGGCGCAGCAGTCGGCCCAGATGGCCTCGGTCCAGTTGCCCATGATGAGCTCGCGGCCGTTGCCGGCCACGGGGCGCACGGTCACGTGCTTGTAGAGCTTGGAGAACTCCATGATGTTCTCGCGCAGGACGCCGAGGAACACGGTGGGGATCGTCAGGCCGATGTTGTTGATGGCGCGCTTCTGCTTCAGCGCGCTGCGGAATTCGCCCAGCCAATCCTTGACCTCGGTGCGGGCGAACATGGCGTCGCGCTCCTGGGCGGACATGCGGGAGAAGATCTTGGAACGGGTGTTCATGGTGACATTGTCCTTTCTTTCGTTGGTCGCCGGAGCCGGCGCCGGGTTTGGGGTAGTGTCCTGGGCGGCCTCCTCGGCGGCCAGGTCGTTCTCAAGGCCCCGGATTTCCTCCTCCAGGGCAGTCTTGGCGTTGGTGTGGGCGGTCCGTTCGGCCTCAAAGGTGTTGACCAGGTCCTCCAGGGCGCTGCGCTCCTCGGCGCTGGTCTCCTCGGTCACTTCGGTGATGCTGGCCGCGAGCTCCGCCTCGCGGGTGCTGAACGCGGCGTCCTTCGCCTGCAGGGCCTGCAGCGCGGCGCGCTTCTCATCCAGCTTTTTCTTAATCAGCAGTGCTTTCAGCATGGTGGATCCTCCTCAGATTGTTTTCTTTCCAGGCCGCGAGCTCGCGGCTCCGGATTTCGTTCCGCTCGGCGGACCGGGCGGCGATGTTGGTGCTCTCATACGCGGGGAAGGTGCAGCAGCTCACCTCAAAGAGGTTGACGTCGGTGATCGTCCAGTGGATCGTACCGTCGGGCCGGTAGTCCGTTTCCTCGCTGCGGATCTCAAAGCCGAAGCTGCACTGGTCCACGTCGCCGCGCTTGACTCTCTCGTAGAGGTTCACGGCGTCGGCGTCGTTCGGGTTGATGCTGATCCGGCCCCAGAGGCCGCGTTCATCCTCCCGCAGCTCCAGCGTGCGGGCTTTCGTCCGGCCCAGCACCAGGGTGGTGTTGTGGTTGGTCAGGGCGCGGACGTCGTTCTCCAGCGAGCTGCGGAAGGCGCCGGGCGCAATGCTCTCGCTCATCTCCGGGGCGATCTCGTAGTCGATGCCAAAAACAGCGAAGTAGCCCTCGATGATGTAGGCGTCGCCCGCTTCCCTGGTCTGGAAGTCCGTGTGCACGGGGCGGACCGACCGGGTCTCCACGCGCGGGGCGGGTGTGGGTTTCTTTTTCATAGGCGTTCGTTTAACCCCTTATCAGCCGTTATAAGTGAACAGGTAGATCTCGCCGTCCGCCGCGACTGTCAGCGTCGCGCAATTGAGGGCCATGCCACTACCGGTAACCGTGGCAGAGAAATACAGCGCGCTCGGCATGTCTTTGAAGCCAGCAGGGGCTTTATTCATAAATGTGAGCCTTGCGCTTCCGGGCATGGCTTCAAGTCCGGACACGTCTACAAAAACGAGGGCGCCGGCGCTAATCGCGGCGTCGATTTCTGCATAAGTCTTGTCCAGCGTGACAATAGAGTTGTCGCCACCCTCAACAGTACCGTGGACAATGAGGACGTTCGCGTTGCCGCCTCCGCCAGATCCGCCGGAACCGCCGCCGAGATATTTTTTTGCCCAATGTCCTAATGCCATATCAATCATTCTCCTTTTTGATCGTTTTGACGGGGCAGGCGGTGGCACGCTCATTGAGCACCCACCAGCCCTTGCACCGCTTAAAATACTGATTTCCGCACCAGCCCTTGGCCTTGGTGCACCAGATCCGCATGCCGGTCTTGTAGACCGCGTGCGGGCAGCTCAGCGGGACCTTCATGCGCCGCCTCCGGTCAGCTTCGCCTGGTTTCCGCTCTGGTCGTAGGGGATGTAGTTTTCCAGGACCTTGTATTCTTTCAGACCCGCCGGCGGCAGGTGCATCCTGTCGCGCCATTCGTCCCCGTTGACAAAGCCGCGGTCGGCACCCGCCAGCAGCAGGTTGGAGAGCCCGGCCAGGTCGTAGTCCAACAGGCTGTAGTAGTTGAGCCGGATGTAGTAGTCCGGCGAGAGGATCAGGCAGCGGGTCATCTCCTGCTGGATGGTCTGGGCGATCGCGCGGATCTTGGTCTGGATGAAGTTGTTGAACTCATCCCGCTTGAACTCGCCCACGCCCAGGAGGAAAGCCGGCACGCCGACGACCGCGGCGACGGTCTTTTTGTCCATCTCCACGGTATCCTTGATGGCGATGTCCGCCAGGCTCAGCGGCCGGATCTGCTCCACCTCGAACTGCTCCGCGGGGATCAGCCAGGGCTCGCCGGGGCTGCTGGGCTTGACGTAACTGTCCAGGAGTTTCTGCCGCCCGGCGGGGCTCGAGAACTCCTCGGTCAGCGCGTCGACCTTGACGATGATCGAGGGCTTCCACTCGCTGGCCATGAAGGCGTTCTCCGTCTTTTGGGCCTGCTTGAGGTTCTGCGCGATGTCCTTGAGCGTCACCGTGACGCCCTGGCCCTTCCAGAGGTACCGGGGATCCGGGTTGTAGACAAAGTGCATCAGGTCGTCCGGCCGGCGTGGCTGTCCGTCAATCAACACGGTGTAATCCCGGCGGGAGATCCCGTCCGGCTGCAGCGCGACGCGGTCGGCCGCGATCGGCTCCATGCTGCGGAGGAAGCCATTTTGGGTGTGGGGTACGCAGATGGCGTCGCCCTTGCCATAGAGCAGCATGTTCATCACGTTGGCGATCAGCCATTGCGAGCGGTTCATGCCGCGCTCCGGTGTGATGTCCAGGATCCGGGAGAGATCGTTTTTGACACGCTTGTCGCCGTCCTCGGTGCTCTGCATGAGGTAGATCGTCATGCTGCCGATCAGCTCGGCGATCCGGAGGCAGGCCGTCTGGATCTCAGGGTTATCGCTCAGGCGCGTGTAGCCGGGCACACAGATGTCCTCGCCGTCGATCAGGGCCAGGAGCTGGCCGAGGCTCGCGGATCGTTTCTGGGGCTTGTCCCGGGCCATGGGGCGCGCCTGCGGTTTAACTTTCATAGGCATTAACCTCCTATCGGGTGGCGCCGTTCGCTGCTGTTGTCGTCGAACCAGCCCGCGGTGGCGGTGCTGCGCTCGGTCTCGATCAGCAGGCGGACGGTGGCAAAAACGGCCGCGTCAAAGACGTCGATACGGCTGTTGGGGTTGATTTTTTCATACTGGACCGCGTCGTCGGTCTTTTCGGCGGCGCGGACGTTCTGAACGCAATACTCGAAAGGCTCCGCGTGCAGGTAGTAGAGGCAGCCGACCTTGGCTTTGTGCTCGATGTAGCGGAAGCCCTCGCTTTTTTGGATGTAGAGCTGCGGCTGATCCTGGACGCGGAAGCCGGCCTTTTTCATGGCCGTGTAGTAGGGTCGGGCAAACTTCCGGTCGTGTCCGACGCGCCGGATGTTGTAGCCGTCGGCTTTCCACTTGAGGAACTGCTTGACCGGCTCCGTCGGGTCCATGGACGCCGTCTCCGGCATGTCCAGCCAGCCGTCGTCTTTCCAGCCGAAAAGCGGGATCTGATCCTTGTCGGCCTTCTCGGCCGCCGCCACGATCGGAAACCAGCAGTGCGGGATCAGCACCAGCACATCCTCCGGCGGGGTCCAGTCTTTGGTCGCGGCTTTGGCCGCCGGGATCTCCCCGGCCAGCACCGCCGCGGTCAGGTCGTGCAGTTTGGAGAGGTCCGCGCCGCCGTACCAGTTTTTGACCAGTTTCGGCAGCTGCTGCAGCGTCCAGCCGTAGCGTTGGTCGCTCCGGCGGAACTCCTCGATGTCAAACCAGGCTTTGTAGCTGCTGACAAAGCGGTTCAGGCTGCGGGTAAAAAACTCTTTCCGCAGGCTGGGGTTGTGCTCGGCCTGCTCCGCCGCGGCGATCATGTCGCTGGGGCGGATCGTGATGTTGTAGGCCGGGTTGCAGGCCCTGTGCACGGCGGGGTTGAGAAAGTCGATGCTGCCGTCCGGCTTCATGGGCGCCTGGCACAGGAGCACGAAGGTGGAGTCCGCGGCCGGGCCGGTGATCGTCCCGCGCAGGATCCGCTCCATGTAGTCCCGGTGTGCAGCCGCGAAGGCGGTCCCGTCGTCGCCTGCCGTAAAGGTGCAGAGCAGCAGCTTGTTGGAGAAGCCCTTCATGCCGTCGCGCAGGCGGGTGTAGGGGATCGCGTTCTTGTAGAGCTCCAGCTCGTCCAGGTGGACGAAGTTGGCGTTGAACGAGTCGAACAGCTCCGGCTTGAAGGCCAGGGTCTCCAGATCGATGCTGCCGCCCCAGATCTCGCCCTCGATGCTGTGGCCGAGGGAGGAATTCAGCAGCCGGAGCTTTCCGGGCGGGTTGTTATCCGCCACCAGGCCCAGCCGCTTGAAGTTGTAGACCAGCCAGTCGAAGCCCTCCATGCCCTGCTTGAGCGATCCGGCCACGGTCTTGGCCTTGGCGCCGGAGCGCCGGTACCAGAGCGCCAGCGTGGTCTGCAGGGCCTCGCCGAAGGTCGTCTTGACGGTTTTCCGCGGGGCGAACAGGTCCGCCTCCGTGAAGCGCCGCAGCTGCGTCCCCGGCTGCAGAAAGCCGCCGATCGCGTAGGTGCAGTAGATGTGCCAGGGCATAAGCTCAAACGGAGCGCCGCGCAGCGGTGTGCCGTCCAGGCGCTCGCCCTGGGAGAAGGAAAAGAGGCCCGTCATGGTCTCGATGCAGAACTCGGGGATCGCCGGGGAGAAGTCCCAGCGGCCGCTCTCCAGATCGTCCAGGAAGCGGCGGCAGCCGAGCCGCTGCAGCTCCTCGATCCCGTGGTCGTCCCAGGTGTCCCGGGCGTAGCGCCAGGCGTCCTCGAAGTGTGGGGCCTTATCCATCGGCGCTTGTGTCCAAATCGGGCACCAGGCCGTCCCAGGCGGCCCGCTGCGCTTCGGCGTGAGCCTGCGCGGCCTCTGGCTCCAGGCTGTGGGCCGCGGGGATCTCGTAGGCACCCACGCGCTGGGCGATGGCGTCCAGCCGGTTGGTGATCAGCTCCGGCTCGCTCGGGCCGCCCACCGCCGGCTCTCCGCGCAGCTTGCGCAGCGCCTTCGGCGTCAGGCCCAGGGCCTCCCGGTGGGTCAGGATCTCGCGGCGCAGGTTGGAGATCACCGCATAATGAGGATCCAGCAGGGATGGCTTCGCTTTCCCGCCTTTGGGGACGGTCGCGCTCCACGCTTTTTTCGCCCGGCTCAGATCTCGCTCAAGATCTGCGAGCGCCTTGATCTCCGGATCAAAGGCCGTTTTATAGATCCCCAGCTCCTGCAGTTGGGCTTTGTAGACCTTCTCGCGTGATTGTTTCTTCGTCGTTGCCATGGGTCCTCCCAAACGAAAAAGAGCCAGGGCCGGGATGATCTTCCGATCTCCGGGCTCTGGCTCTCTCAGCTCTGGCCTCTGTGTTATTTTGGGGCGATCAGGCCCCGGGCCCTCCTCGCGGAGGGTATCAGTCCCAGCTCGGCGCCGAGGCTGAGGATCTGTTTCGTCAGGCGATCCTGGGCGGCCAGCCATTTGCCGGCGGCCTCCGCGTCTCCGCCTTGGATGCTCTCCTGCACGCGATTGGAGACCTGCAGGTATTCATTCTCCGCCAGGATGTACTTGGCCGCCAGGTCCGCGTTCAGCGCGTCCAGCGTACCCATGGCCTCCAGCTTCGGTGCCAGGGCGTTCCAGCGCTCGCGCAGCGTGCCGGCCAGATAGGACGGGCAGCGAATGGATGTCTCAACCATGGGTTTCTCCTTTGTCCATGGCCGCGATCAGGGCCAGCTCGCGCTCGGATAATTGCCAGGTGCGGTCAGGATCGCCGGCTGCGGCCTTCTCGGCTGCGGCCTTCTCGGCTGCGGCCTTCTCGGCTGCGGCCTTTGTCGAGAGGAGGAAGCCGCCGCCATAGATGGCTTTGTCCACTTCGCGCTGGGCGTCCAGCGCCCGCATGAACAGCAGATCGCCGTCAGAGATCTGCATGCGCTGGCCCCATTTGGCCAACTTGTTCATGGCCACGCTGGCCACGTTATCGGGGTAGCTGTACACCGGCATGAGCTTGTGGCTCTTGCGCATGTTTTCCGCGTTCGCTGCGTCCACGGCTGCATAGAGCTCCGGCGAGATCTCAATCCGATAGTTGCCCATATTGGTGACAAAGCTCGTGGCGATCGAGGCACCGTTGGTGTATTCGATGCTGCAGCCGCAGGGCAGGTACCGGGAGCGCCCGGAATTGATCGAGAAAAGCGTCAGACCGGGAGCAAAGAGCAGGTACCGGATCCCCTGGCTCTCATACCAGGCGCAGATCTCGCTCAGGATGGAAAAGGGCGGGTTGTCGATCACGACGCAGCCGGCCGGATAATCGGCGGACTTGTAATCGGCGCCGGGATAGAAAGGGCGCACGATCGGCGCGCCATCCAGGCCGAAGCGCTGCACCGTCCAGTCCCGGACGGCCTTGTAGACGTTGTCCGGGGTGTAGACGTCGTCGGTGGTGAGCTTGGGCTTGAACTTGTCCACGAACTCCTTGTACTCCTCGGAGCTCTCGGTCTCTACGTCGCCCCAGAAGGGCGCTTCTGCTTCCTCGCCCAGCTGCAGCCCGGCGGGATCGTAGCCTGTGAGGCTGATATCAAAGCCGGCGGCCTTTAGGGCCTGCATCTCGCTGCGCAGCAGCTCCGCGTCCGTGCCAGACTCGGCCAGCAGGTTGTCGGCATGGATAAAGGCGCGCCGCTGGGTCTCGCTCAGGCCTTCGATCTCGATGCACGGGAAGTCGGTGTCGCCGCGTTGCCGCGCCGCGAGGATCCGACCGTGGCCATAGATCAGGTTGCCCTGGCTGTCGATGCCGGCCGGGACGATCCGGCCGAATTCGTTAAAGCTGCCGACCAGTTTATCGAGCTGCTCTTGCGGGTGCAGCTTGGCGTTGTTCTCATAGGGGATGAGGTCGTCGATCTTTTTCCAGACCAGCCGGATCCCCGGTTCAGCCTTTGACATGTCCGTTCCTCGCGCGCCGGCGTTTCCGCTCAGCGCTGTCTTTCAGGTAGCTGAGAAGCAGGAGCTCTTTCTCCCGGGCCTCCCGGATTTTGGTCTTTTCCTCCTGAGCGATCTTCCAGGCCTCGCAGGTCCGGCGGCAGAAAGCAGAGCGCCGCGGGCAGTCTCTCACGCAGGGATTCAGCTTGCTCATGGCGTTCTCCTCTCATCGCCCTGGCCGGAGCTGCGTGCCGCCAGGAGGAAAGCAGCGCCGCAGGCCGCGTGGCACGCAGCCCTTCGCTCCGGCGAGGCGCGCCCGCGATTCGCTGCCGCGGTTTCACGCCCGCGGCCCGCCCACGCGGGCGAAAGTCATTGATTATTTTCATCTTCGCACACGCCGAAAAATCCCGTTCCCCGGAATTTTTCTTGCGTGTGCTTAAGGCCCCCGCCCCCGGTCCCCCGGCGATTGCTCGCCGGAGAGCGAGGTAGGGGGGGTGGTCCGGCGCCGCAGCGCCTCGCCCGCCGCTGTGAGCTTGCCGGTCGTGCGGTCGTGCATCGCGTTGTGAGACGCCTGGCTCAGCGCGATCAGGTTCCACCGGCACAGCGAATACTCCGGGTAGATCTCTGCCGGCCAGATGTGATGCACGTGGCTGGCCTCCTCGATCCGACCGAAGCGCCGCGCGTACTGGCAGCGGTACCCGGCCTCGCGCAGCACTCGCGCCCGCAGGCGGAGCCAGCGCTTGGACTTGTAATCAAATCCCATAGACGACAAAAGAGCCAGGGTCCGGTTCAACCGTCAGGTTGTTTCCGGGCTCTGGCTCTTAAAGCTCTGGCCTCTGAGTATGTCGATCAGGATCTCGCGCTTACACTTGCGGCACCAGCACGGGAGCCGCTGGGCTTCCGTCTCCGGCGTCACGCGCAGGAGCTTTCCGCCGCAGTACGGGCAGCAGGCGTATTCGCCTTTTCTTGGAAGTATTCTAACACGATCTTCGGGAGTTTGCAATACAATCACCCACATTTCTCAAAGATAATATAATTCCCAAGATTGAAAAAATCTAAAAAGGCCGAGGCCTATGCCGCGGCGCGTTTCCGCTTCCGCTGCCTCCATCCCGGCGCGAGGTACTTAATGTATCGGAAGGAGCCGAACTCCGTCCGCGCCTGGGCGTCCTCGTAGACGGTCGCGCCCTTCGGCGGCTGGATCTGTGTGTCGTCCGGCACCGGGAAGGTCTCGGTCTCCGGGTGACGGCAGGTCCTGGTGTAGCTCCAGGAGCGCAGGCCGCGCCGCTCTCTCGCTTCTTTGCAGAGGTAGCGCGCCAGGCTCTCGAAGCTGTGGTCCTTGTCGATCTTGAGCTTGTGGATCTCGATGCCGCTGCCGTAGGGCCAGAGGGAGCGGATCTCGTTAAAGTCCCGGCCCGCGGCGTTGATCACGCAGTGGTGGTGCCAGCGGCCGAGGCCGAACACATTCTCCGTGTTCCAGATCATGACCAGGCTCTTGCCGTGCCGGCTGCGGATCCGGGCCAGGCCGCTGCGGAATTTCTTGAGCCGCTGCACCGCCTTGTCCCGGCTGTACGGGAGATGATCGTTGTCATAGGTGAGTGTGACGATCAGATCGCCGGGCCGGAAGTTGGCGGCGAGCATGAGCTCGAGTTTCTGGAAAGAATAGATCCGGTTCATCCGCTGCTGGGCCTCGCTGCTCAGCTTCTTCTTCCCTGCCCTGGCCTGCGGGCTGTCTTTGAACGTGGCGCGCGGGTAGATACATTCCAGCACCAGCGGCCCGGCCGATATGATCTTCTTGGTTTTCATGAGCCCTCCGAGGTCTCTGGCCTCGGAGGGCTCTGAACTCTATCCTTTGATTTGACGACGCAGCGGCAGCGGCTTGGCCAGTTGAGGCAGCGCTCCGGGCAGTCGTCCCGGTACCAGCAGTCGGCGCAGCAGATCGCGGCGCCGATGGATTTGCAAAACCAGATCCGGCAGCGTCTCGGCTCCCGCATCAGAACTTGAAGCACTCGCGGAGGATCCCCGCCTCGCAGCGGCCCTCCACGCGGAAGAAGCGGTGCGCCTCGTTCACGTAGACGATCCGGCCGCTGATCCGGGCTGTGGAGCCCAAGGCCAGGGTCACGTTAGCGCAGTGCTCGGTGAAGGCTGCCGGCTCCCAGGAGAACGGCTCGCCGACCTCGGGAGTGTGTTCCATTATCCGCGCGCCTCCCCTGCTTTGTCAAGGCAAGTCTCCCTTGCCTTCTCGCCGGCCGCATCGGAGAGCTTGTCGATCAGCGCCACCATGCCCTGGGTAAAGCGTGCATACTCCTCCGGCCTCAGATGCCCGAAGTCGTTTAAAACCAGGAAAGCAGCCCAGCGGATCTGGTCCATGGTAAAGGTCACGTCATTCATCGTCTGAGTCCTCCTCGTCGTCCTCGTCGTCCTCGTCGTCTTTGGCGGCCTCGTCGCTCATGTCCTTCTGGTAGACATAGAGGCTCAGCCCGTTTCTGTCGGTCACGCTTTTGGAAAAATTCCCGCCCAAGACTCCGCAGGTGGAATTGTCGCGGCTGTTCTCCAGCCTCACTTCCAGACCGCGGTCTATGGCAAAAGCCGCCAGATTGAAGAACAGCTCTTTTAAAGTTTCGTCATTCATCGTCCCACCTCGCTTTTGTGAAGTCCACGTGGCTTACGTAGACTGTGTCCTCCGGGCAGACGGAGCTGATTGACGTCTGGATTCCGAGGAAGTGTTCGAGCAGCAGCGCAGCTTTCACCGGGTGCATGATAAGCATCTTCGGCCAGCCGGGAATTTCCGGCATTGTTTCCTGCGCTTTTTTCAGAAGCTCCAGCAGCTCCGTCGGCGTCGGCGGGCTTTTACGTCTCTCCATGTTTCTCTCCTCCGTTCATCAACCGGATCCGTTTCAGCTCGTCGATCCAGGCGTCGCCGTAGGCTTTGTCGAAGGGGACGAAGTTTTCCTCGCCGACGATCCGGCGGATCATGACTTGATTCTTTGTGCTCATAATACCTCCCCATAATGGTGCCGATATTCTTCCGGTCCGTCGTATGCCTCAGATGCCCGCCACGTCTCCGTGATGGCAAGAATGAATTCATGGAAGCCCTCGTCATCTTCAATCCACCCGAACCGCGGGCTTATTCCGTAGCCACCGAACATGACGACCGCCATCATCCAAATGATCTGCAGCTGGTTTTCCGCCCAGAGAGAATGGTCCGTTCCCAATCCATAGCGCTCGGGGCATGGAATCAAGCGCCACGCTTTGTGCTTCTCCAGCTTTAGCCAGGAGAAAACGGTCGGGGCTAATACGTTGTACCAGGTTGCAGAATCCATGGCATTAAGCAAGGATTCTGCCGTGATGTCGATTCTTTCGTTCACGGTTTCTCCCCCTTTGCGATCTCGCAATACTTGACGCCGGTGCGGCGTCCGCAGAGCTCGCAATCCTCGATGTTCTCCGGGAGGATCTCATCCTCCCGGAGGTTGTAGCCATGCTCTTTCAGCTCCGTCCGGCACTCCCGGCAGAGTTTTAAAACTTGCTTCACAGTCCGCCCTCCAAATCGGATATATGGTTCAAATTCCTTGCACGTCCGGATCTCCACTTCCTTGCCGCAAATGGATCCGCTGATCGCCACCGCTGTGGGGCAGGATGGCCAGTGGTTGCAGTTGTCGCAAAGCTGAAAAGCCTTTTTCATACTTCACCTTCATGAGCTGCGGTATAAAAACCAACAATATTTGATAATTCGAACATAGCAACGTTAGAGTCTCCGATTCGAAAAGAGAGGCGGCCAAGTTGTTGGCTCCGTTCAAAATCTTCTGCGAATATGCTGATTGCAAGCCCGCTGATGGTCACTATTGTATATTTTTTCATGTTTCGCCCTCGTCTGCTGGGATAACAGCGGGAACGGAACGGATGTTGGTCGCGCAGTCGCTCGCGGAATTGTTCCAGCCGTCAAAGCAGGCATCTACCGCAGTCTGCCGCTCAATGAGGTCCCCATGCGGCGGGACGGGGACGGCTTCACACCATTCAGTTAGCCCGCCTTGGTGGAAATTATATAGTCTCGCATATCGCTTTCCGTCTATTCCACAAGCCAACTCAATATACACATCGGGGTCAAATTCTTTCGGCATCTCCATGTCCTTGATTAAGATGCTCATTTGTTTTTCCTCCAATCTTCAAACGCGGCTCCAGCGAGAAAACAAACAGCCCCATAGATAACAGTCCCAGCAAAGGAAGCAACAACGTCAACAAAAATAGAGAACACGTCCATGCTCATTCCACCTCCGGCAGCGGCAGCCAGCCCGTCACGGTGAAAGCCCGGTCGATCGGGAGGTTCCGCTCCTTGTCGCGGATCCAGGTCTCCCCGTCCCACCAGAACACACGCGGCACCGGCATCGTGTTGTTAAACATCCGGACTTTTGCCGCGTACCAGCCGACGACGCAGGGCGTGCCCATGAGCCAGTCAATCTCCGCGCCCACCGGCGGCTGCTGTGCATTTTTCTCCGGCAGGCCCATGGCCAGCTCCAGGCTGCAGCCCAGGCGGCGCGCCATCTCGGCGGCGTCCTTTACCCAGGCGGGCTTGACGCACTCATCACCGTAGAAGTGCTCGCACTCCATCTCACCGGCCGCCCACTTGCGAAGCTGCGCGACGGTGGCGCTCCGGTAATCGCTGCTGATCTTGTCGCTATCCTTGAGCCCGGCGCTCTCGGCATAGCTCAGGAGCTGCTCCGACCGCTCGCGGATCCGGCTCTTGAGCACGCGCTGGGCGATCTCGGCGTCCTTTTCGCGTTCGGCCTTTTTCTCCTCCTCGGCTGCCTTCTCCACCTTGGCCCGGTCGCGGGCCTCGCGGCAGGCGCCGCTGCAGCCCTCTTTTGCCTTGTAGCAATCCATGCAGCACTGGCCGGGGTTGCAGATCGCCCAGGAGTATTGCTGCCCGAGGCTGTGGACGATCCGTCCGGTCAGGTGATGGCAGTCCGGGCCGCCGGCGTGGGCGCGGCAGCTCATCGGCGTCTGCAGGCCTTCCAGGTTGGCGTACACGGCCTGAACCGTGGAGCCGATCGGCATCTTGTGCTTCCGCCCGTCCAGGAGCTTGTCGGCCAGCGCCTCCTGGATCTCCATCGGGAATCGGCTCAGCTGATAAGCCACGTCTTCCACCAGATCGCCCCGGTCGAACAGGGCCAGGAGATCCTTGTGCAGGTTGCAGCGGATCGCGTGCAGCCGCCCGATCTTTGTCTTGGTCAGGTTGCAGGCCGCGGCCACGTGGTCGCGCATCCGGCCCGGGATCTTCACGCCCTGGGCCTTGAGCTCGTAGAGCAGCTGGGCGACCTCCTCGGCCTGGCGGCTCTGTTCTGCGGCGGTGAGCTGCCGCGTGGCGCTGTTGGCGTAGATCAGGCGAAGCTTCCGCATGGCGTCGCTGGCCTGGCCATATTCGACGATGCAGGGCACGCCGTTCTGGAACATTGTGCTGCCGCCGTCGCGGATCAGCAGGCAGGCTGCCCGGCGCCGGTGGCCGGAGACGACGGTGTAGCGCTCGCCGTTGGGCCGGACACGGATCGGGTCCAGCAGTCCCACCAGCTCAATGTTGCCGGCGAGCTCATCCAGGCCGTCCAGGCTGTAGAAGTTGTCCGGGTCCGGATCGATCAGATCCAGCGGCAGCCGGGTGATCTGTTCCTCGGTGTCCAAATCGGACACGCCCTGCAGCAGGGCCGCGAGGTCAAAGCCTTTTGTCTCAGACATTGCGGGCACCTCCTTCCAGGAAGTCGGCCAGGCGTCGGTAGTCTTGGCAGGCGCCGGAGTGCGGGCTGCAGACGATGAGCGGCGCCTGGTGGAAGGTCATGTCGTCCACGCGGTTGCTCCTCCGGATCCGCGGGAGGATCGGCAGGCCGCTCTCCCGCAGGGCCATCTCCGCTTTGCTGATCTCCGGGCTCTTGTACCACATCACCGGCAGCAGGCCGAGGACCTGCAGCCTGGGGTTGATGCGGCGCATGTTGGCGATCTGCTGCATGAGATTGCCCATGCCCTCTAAAGCGAAGGCGTCAATCTTGATCGGGATCAGGACACTGTCCGCGGCGATCAGGGCCGCGGAGCTCGCCGCGTTGAAGGCCGGAGGGCAGTCGATGAGCATGTAGTCGAAGGGCTTCTCCTGGGTGGCCAGGAAGTCGTGCAGGTCGCGCAGGCAGCTCAGCTTGAGCTTACCCTCCCCTGCCTTGGTCAGGTCCAGGGCCATGAGGCTGTCGCTGGCACTGATCAGCCGGATGCCGTCCCCGGCGTTGGTGAGCTGCAGCGGCACGATCGGTGCGCCCTGCAGCAGGGCCTCCATGCCCGGGCGCGTCTTGTCTCCGCCCAGGAAGGTGGTGGCGTTGGCCTGGCTATCGGCGTCGACGACCAGGACGCGCTTGCCGTGATCCCGGGCCAGATCCGCGGCCAGGTTCACGCAGGTGGTCGTCTTGGCGACGCCGCCTTTTCGGTTCACGATGGCGATTGTTTTCATATCTTTGTCTCTCTTTCTGTCTGTTTTTATTCGCCTTTACTGGTGAGCTTCTCGAATTCCTCCGCGCTGAGCGTGTCGTCCATGACGATGGGCCGACCGGCGCGCAGGAAGATCAGCAGCCGGCCGTCCTGCCGGAGCACGGCGTTGATGGCCGTCCGGTCAATGACCAGCTCGCCGATCTTGACGGGGTCTTTCATGTCTCTCTCCCTCCCTTCTCTTTGCCGGCGCGCTGCAGCTTCCGGCGCTTATCCTCGGCCGGGTACCAGCCGCAGCTGACGCAGTCCTTTGTCTTTTCCCGGCAGATGACGCCGGCAGGGTTAAACGGGCAGGCGTCGGTGTACTGGGTTTCCTGATTGCTCAAAACGGCAGGCCCTCCTCTCCGCCCTCCATCTCCCGGAAGGCGCTCTCCTGATCCTCGCGCCGGGCCTCCGTGGCCTTGACCTTCTCGCGGCGCTTCTCCCGGTTGGCGTCCATCTTTTCGTTACGCTCCCGGCTCTCGTCCGGGGGCTTCAGGTACTCGAAGGTCAGCCGCGGCCCGTCGAAGCCCAGGAGCAGCCGGGCCTGGCCGACGTCCTTGTTTTTGTCCATCCGCAGGATGCGGTTGCTCTCGTAGTCGTCCGGGTCGCTCAGATCCAGGAGCAGGACCACGTCCGCGTCGTTGGCCAGCTGCTGGCTCTCGCGCAGGTTTTCTTTCCGCAGCGGCGGGCGCTTGCCCTTGCTGTCCCGCGGCGGCAGGGTGACCTGGCTCAGCGCCACGACCAGGCAGCCGAGCTGCTGGGCCATGGTGTGCAGTGCCATGGAGACCGCGCGGACCTGCAGCGCCGGGGATTCGGCCGCGTCGGCCACAAGCTGCACGTAGTCCAGGAAGATCACGTCATAACGCCCGGCCAGGGTCCTGGCCCGGACGTCGGCGGCCGTGAAGCCGGCGGCGTTGATAAAGTCCAGCGTGTAGTCCCAGCTTTGCTCCACCAGGGCGACGGCGGTCTTGACCTCCTCGCCGCTGAGCCGGTGCTCCTGGATCTTGCTCATGCGGGTCTGCGTCTGTTGCGAGAACACGCGCCGTACCAGGAGCCGGTCGGCCGTCTCGTAGGAGAAAAAGGCGACGCGCTTGCCGCTCTTGGCCAAAGCCCAGGCGATCTGCAGGGCCAGGGCCGTCTTGCCGACGGAGTTGTAAGCGCCGAGCACCACGTACTGGCCGAGCTGCACGCGGGCCGCTTTGGTCAGCTCCGGGATCCCCAGATCCAGGTATTCGTCCGGCTTTTCGTCCAGGCTCTCCATGAAGGCCGTCGCCAGCTCCCGCCAGCTCCGGCTCTCCTCGCGCCGGCGGTCGGCGCTGGCCTCGGCGGCTCGGGAGATCAGGGCGCGGGCCGTGTCCAGATCCTCGCAGTCCAGGAGCTCCAGCGCTGCGCTGCGGATCCCGCGCAGCTGCGCCCGGCGCCGGACGATCTCGGCGTACTCCAGGACGTTGGCTGCGGTCGGCGTCGTCTGCATCAGGTGCTGGGCCACCTGGCCGTATTCCGCCGAGGCCCCGGCCGCCGCGCCGATCGTCACCGGGTCGACGGGCTTCCGGGCCAGGTAAAGTTCCCGGGCCGCCTCGAACAGGTGGCGCAGGGGCGCGCTCTCGAAGTCCTCCGGCCGCAGCTGCTCCAGCAGGGGCGGCAGCACGCCGTCCGGGTCGATCAGGATTGCGCCCAGGACCGCGGCCTCCGCCTGCGGGAAATTCAGATCCACCGGATCTTCCCTCCCTCCTCCGGATCAGCCGCGGCGTCCTCGCCCGGCTCCGGGAGATCCTCGGCGTCCGTCCACCGGGCCTTGTTCAGGTAGGTGCTGGCCATCGGGATCCCGATGCCGCGCTTCCAGGACGGCGTGGCCAGCTGCCGGAGCAGGGCCCGTCCGATCGTGGCGATCAGAGCGTCGTCCGGCTGCAGCCGGTCCCAGGCGTCCATGGCGGCCTGCTTGTTCTCGTTCCGGCTCTTGCCGTCCTCGCCGGGGATCCGCCGGTAGAACTTCCAGAAGGCCTCGAAGCGCTCCGGCTTCCAGTCCGGCGCAGACCGGGGACGACTTTGTTTGCCACTCGCACGAACACGTGATAATTTATTATTATTATCTAATAAGTGAGTTTGGAAATTTTCTTCCAAACTGGCGGAAATTTTCTTCCAAACTGGCGTTCCAGTTTGGCAAGAATTTTCCAAACTGGCCGAAGCACCGCACAAGGGATTGATGCCGGCGTAGATCCGCCGGGCCTTGGTGCTGTTGTGCTCCCCTGCCTCGCGCTCGATCCGGATGTAGCCCTGATCCTCCAGGGCTTTGAGCAGGCTGCGGATCGTCCGCTCGCTCATTTTATAGAGCCCGGCGAAGTAGGCGTTGTCCGCCCAGCAGTAGCCCTCCTGGCCCGTCAGTGCGGAGATCTCCGCATAGAGCAGTTTGGCGTTGGCGGGGATCCGATCGTCGTACCGGATCCCCGCGGGCACCACCGCCCAATAGGACGGCTGCACAAGTGTCTTTTCTGTCTCTTTCATTTCCCTCATCCTATTCGAGCTTGTAATAGGGTTTGAGCTTGCGGATGGTGCTGCTGCCATAGGCGTTTTCCGTCAGGCGAATAAAAGCCTCCGGCGTCATGGAGCCATGCTCCACGTCGATCCCGTGATCGGCGGCAAACTGCTTGCGGCCCATTTCACAGGAGCCGGTCAGACGGTTGTGCCAGGCGAAAAAGTCGGTGTTGGGATAGACGCGCCCGGCGGTGTGGGCCTCGACAAAGGCCGCCAGACGATCCGCCTCCGGCATATCGTCAAAGAGCTTCTCCAGCAGGGCCTCGCGGGCCGCGTGCAGCGTCTCGCCGTGGGCGAACTTGTCGTTTTGCTTCACGACGTAGCAGGCTGTCAGGGTCAGATCGCTGTTGAGGATAAAGCCGCGGGCGACGCTGTCGCCGTGCAGGCGGCGGATGATCGTCGGCACGCCGTCGATCCGGTAGACCGGCTCGCCGTAAAACATTGAGATGCCGTCTCCGCGTCCGTATCCGCGTCCGTCTCCGCTTCCGTCTCCGCTTCCGTCTCCGCGTCCGTCTCCGCTTCCGTATCCGCTTCCGTATCCGCGTCCGTATCCGCGTCCGTCTCCGCTTCCGTCTCCGCTTCCGTATCCGCGTCCGTATCCGCGTCCGTCTCCGCGTCCGTCTCCGCTTCCGTATCCGCGTCCGTCTCCGCGTCCGTCTCCGCGTCCGTCTCCGCTTCCGTCTCCGCTTCCGTCTCCGCTTCCGTCTCCGCTGCTAACGCTTAAGAAGCGTTCGATCAGACCCGCTTCCATTCTCTGACCTCGCTGATGCTCTTGATCGCCTGCTCGCTGCAGGGGATGATCTCCAACACCTGGGTGACGGTCATCTGCGGCACCGTCACGGTAAATTTGCAGTTGTCAGGCGCCTTGGTGCCCTCGGTGGCCAGTTGGGAAAGCGACGCGGCGCCGTCCCAATACCAGAGCCTGCGTGCGTCGCGCAGCTGCGCGGTCTGGCCGTCCAGGTTTTCCACGCGGGCGAAAAACACGCCCGCCCCGTAGCATCTCACGATGCAAAACTGATTTTCGTACATGAATATCCTCCTTATTTTCCGGCAATGCCGGTTATTAACGTTTTAAGTCTCGCTGCTGTAGATCCGGTTGGCCAGGTCGATGGCCATGTAACAGCGCTTTCGGCCGACCTCGTAGCAGGGCACGCCCTCCATAAACTCGCGGGTCGATTTGGGGCAAAGGCCCAGGTACTTGCCGACGGCCTTGGTGGTGATCAGGTTGCCGCACTGGCTGCGGATGTCCGCGACGATCTCTTTCTTTGTGGCCACGTCACTCTCCCCTTTCTGCATAGTCGATCTGCATGGCCGCCTGGATCAGCGGATGCAGGTCTCTGACGATCTCCCGGAAGCGCGGCAGCTCCTCCGGATCCACGCGCCCGTCGGCGGAGATCCGCAGCAGCGCGTCGGCGTGGTGCTTGTCCTGGAAGTCCTGGATCGCGGCCAGGAGCTGCACCACCGCCTGCGGCAGCGGCAGCCGCTCCACCGGCGGCAGGGTTTGCGCGGCGATCTGGCTCTTGCGCCGCAGGTGCCAGGTGCCCAGGATCTGCAGGCCGCTGTAGTCGGCCATGCTCAGGACGATGTCGTCCTCGGGCGTGATCTCATCCGATTCGTATTTCCGGACGGCGCTCTCGCTCACGCCCAGGACCTCGGCCCAGCGTGCCTGGGTCAGGCCGGCAGCTTGGCGGGCGTTGTAGTAGATATTCCGGTAGTTATTGTCCATTTTGTTTCTTTCTCTCCTCGCGTAAAATGGGGACGGCGGGCGGAGTCGAACCGCGCGCGGTCATGCCCTTCCGCGCTCGCGGGCCTTGGCGTCCCGCCCTGCGCACCGGCGCGCCGCCGTCGTGTCTTATCAGGTCAGGATCTTGGCGGCGGCCAGCAGGATCAGGTAGATCGGCACGGCCAGCATGGTGGCCACGACCGAGCAGCCCAGCAGCCAGATCTTGCGGCTGTAGATGGCAAACGCTTTATCTTTAAAGCTCGCAAAAACCACCAGGCCGAAAAGGCCCAGCTCCAAAATCAGAAATTCCGTCATGCCTCGCCCTCCTCCGTCTCCGGCGCCGCGTAGAGCTCGTCGATCGTGCAGCAGAGCAGATCGGCCAGGGCGGGCAGCACCCGGGCCGAGGGCCAGATGGATCCTGTCTCCCACATGCCCACGGTCGCGCGCTGCACGCCCAGGGCATTGGCCACGGCCTGCTGGCTCAGGCCGACGGCCCGGCGCCGCGGCGCCAGGCCCTCCAGTTTCTTTGTCGTCGTCATATGTCCTCCTTTGGTGTGTAGTCGTATGGATCCGGCGGATCCGGGTTGAGCGTGTGATAAGCGCAGGCGACAAAGCTCTTGCCTGCCCGGAAACAAAGCGGCCTGCGGCAGTTGGTACAGCTTTGCCATCGCGCGTTCACGCCCCATGGCTCGTAGAATTGCCAGTAATCGTGCTTCCGGATCTGGATCGGGAATTGGATGATTTCGCCCATGCTCAGATCTCCCGATCCAGCGGTTCCGGCCCCGTGTAGGGATGCTCCGCCATGTACTTCATCAGATGCCGCTGGATGTGCTGGCAGATCCGGGAATTCGCGCAGCCGACGAGGATCTCCGCGGGGTCTCCATTAGCGTTGAGCTTGTGTAACACGGGATCGGCCCCCGGACAGCGCTCGCAAACTCCGGTCAATTTCAATTCGATTGCCATTTGATCTCCTTCCACCCGAGGCTGTCGCAGAACCAGCAGCGGCCGTCCGGGTATTCGATGATGTCGCTCACGCTCATGCTGTGGCCCTCGAAGTCCTCGGGCGTAGCCGGCAACGATGTGCTGGCCCTGGAGTGGCGATTGAACAGGTCAAACAGCCAGTCAAGGCTTGGCAGCTTTTCGCTCCGCCAGGTGTACACCAGCTCCCAGGCCTCGCGCGGCAGCAGGTAGATCTCGCTGCCGTCCACGGCCTCGGCGTGGTGGGTCCAGAGCAGCTCGCGCATGGAGGCGTAGCCGTACTCGCGGATGTGCTCCTCTTTGACCTGGTAGATTTTGAATTCGTTCATTTCTCCACCTCCACGGCGTCCACCAGCAAATAGGGCGATTCACTCGCCCGCGTGCGGATCTGGATCCGCCAAACCTTCTTTTCGGCGTGCTCGATCTGCAGCCGCCCTCCGGTCGGGAGCTTCAAGGGCTCCTGTCCTTTGCGGGCGAGGTAAATGTCGGCCGTTGTGGACTTCCAGAGCTCCTGCACCGTCATCCCCGCGCCTCCTCTCTCATTTCCAGGTAGCCGTCCTCCTCCGTCTCTGGGCCTTGGGCCAGGATCTGGAGCATGTCCATCACGTACTTAAGCATTGCGATCATCGTGTTTCTCCTTTCTCTTTCTGTTGGAAACTTTGTTGATGATGTGGGAAAGTTCCCGTATTGGGAACCGGGACTATATAGTAAATCCCGTAACGGGATTTTGTCAAGCAGAATTGCATTTACAGTTGCCGATTTGGGAATTTTGCTGAAATCGCTAAAAAGAATTTGTATAATTATCACAGCTTATTTGTGAGGGTTGCAGAATGAACCGGATAAAGGAATTGCGAATCAAAAACGGCTGGCTTCAGTCGGAGCTGGCTGCAAGGCTAAACACTGGCAAAAACACGGTGAGCCGCTATGAAACGGAGCAGAGGCAGCTCGATCCGGAGACGATCCTCAAGCTCTGCGAGATCTTCGACGTCTCGGCGGACTACCTGCTGGGCCGGGCCGCGCTGCCCTCGCCGGAGCTGAGCGAGGAGGAGACGGAGTTGGTGCTGGCCTTCCGCCGGGCGGACGATCGCTCCCGGGAGATGGTACGCCTGGCCCTCGCCCCTTTCACCGGGCAGGCTACCACCGACGAGTTGGCAAAATAGAATATCTATACTGAGGAGGAAACCATGAAAAAAGCTTTCTGTATCGCCCTGTCCCTGATCCTGATCCTCGCCCTGTCCGTCCCGGCCTTCGCGGAGGCACCGGTCGACGACGCTTTGTTTGCGCAGCTCAAAGAAGCTGCCGCAGTTGATTTTCCCGAGGGCACCTATGAAGTTAACCAGATCGGGCGGCTCATCGTGCTCAATGTTTATGGGGAAGACGCTTTTGCCGGCGCTGCGCTGCTGATCGGCTTCGGCGATCTTGCCGATCCGAGCTGGGATGAATCTCTCGCGGAAGTCTGCGAGGCCCAGCAGCGGTATCAGGCCATGGTTGGCACGGAGGACGGCGATCCTGTTGTTATGCTCAACTGCTTCGACACGGAGACGCGCTTCCTGCTGTTTTCTGTTTGCGAAGGCACTGTGCTCTACGACCTCAGCAAAACGACCATCGCGGATCAGGTCACAGAGGCACCGGCAGAACAGACCGAGGCGCCTGTCGAAAAGAACGCGCCTGCAGATGGGGCTGAGCTTACAATGGGGCAGAAAAACGCTGTGCGATCCGCTCAGGATTATCTCAGCTTTACAGCTTTCTCCCGCACCGGGCTGATTAATCAACTTGAATTTGATGGTTATTCCCATGAGGACGCCGAATTTGCTGTGGATCACATTACCGTTGATTGGTTTGAGCAGGCCGTCCAGAGTGCCGAGGATTACCTCGCGTTTACTTCTTTCTCGCGCGATGGTCTGATCGGCCAGCTGGAATTTGACGGATTCACCCGCGAGCAGGCGGAGTACGCCGTAACACAGGTCGGGTATTGATCGTGCCCAAATTGAACACGCCCGGCTTCCGCCGGGCGTGAGCTATATGCGGAGAGGTCAAGCATGCCAAAGAAAGAGAAATACAACTACATCCGCAAGACCTTCACCTTCGAAGGCGTCCGCTATGAAGTAACCGGCAAAACCGAGGAGGAGGTTCTGGAGAAGAAGCTCCGCCGTCTGGAGGAATTGGAGGCCGGACGGATGGATTTCAATAAAACCGTGAAAGAGTGGGCCGAGGTCTGGTACAAGGAATACATCGCCCCGCGGAAGATCACGGCTAAAAGCAAGGCCATGTACCGCGGTACGCTGGATCGGGAGATCATCCCCGCCCTGGGCAGGCTCAAGCTCCGCCAGGTGACAGAGCTGCACCTGCAGAAGATCCTGAACCGGCACGCGGGCGAGAGCAGCTCCGGCGTGGAGAAGCTGCGCATGGTCATGAAGGCGCTGTTCAAACGGGCCTATCTGAGCCGCCTGCTGCCGTTTGACCCGTCGGAGGGGCTGGTACTCCCCGAGACGACCGAAAACGGCCACAGGAGCCTCACAGAGGCCGAGAGAGCCGCTTTGCTCGCGGTGGCCGCTTATCCCACCTTCGACGGAAAAGCCAACAGGAGCGGCTGCTGGCTGCTTCTCATGCTGCGCTGCGGCCTCCGCCCCGGCGAGACCGGTACGCTGAAAAAGGCGGACGTGGATCTCAAGGGCCGCACGCTGCACGTCCGATCCGCCCGGGAGTCTGGCAGTTCCCGCGAAAAGGCGCCCAAGACAAAGGCCGGCGTCCGGGACGTCCCGATCCCGGAGGACCTGGTGCCCTGGCTGGAGAAGCAGCTGCAGGCCGACGCCTCGCCCTATCTTATCACGCAGAAGGATAAAAAGACGCCTCTCAGCGAGACCTCCATGCGGCGGCGCTGGGAGACGGTGAAAAAGTACATGGACATCGAGCTCGGCGCCAAGACGGAGCGCGTCAAACTTCCCGGCGCCCGGCGGCATTCCCTGGTGATCACCGAGAGCGTCCTGGCCGAGGATCTGGATCTCTACGACCTCCGCCACACGTATTGCACCGATCTGGAGATCGCCGGCGTCCCGATTAACGTGGCCAAGGAGCTCATGGGCCACGCGGACATCGCCACGACGGCCAATATCTACACCCACGCCAGCACGGCCGTGGTCGATCAGGCCCGCGCTCTGATCAATGCCGCCGCGGGAATCTCCGTGGAAAGCAAAAAAGGCGGCGCATGATTTTCTGCATGCTGCCGCCATTTTTGAGCTTTACGATCAACGCCTTCGTAATCAGCAGGTCGTGTGTTCGAGTCACATTACCAGCTCCAAACTTTAAAGCCCGGAATCCTCAAAAGTGCGAGGATTCCGGGCTTTTTCTTGCACTTAGTCAATTCGCGGCCGGGTGGCCTATGTGTAATTTGATGCATTCAAAAGCACTTCCGGTGTGGAAAAAAGCGTGGAAAAAAATCAGTCCGGTTTCTTGTCCGCGGGAGGCTCCTCTTTCGGCGTTTCCGGCTCGCGCTCGTGCTTGCCAACGTACTCCGCTTTGTTATACTGCGCCGTACTGATTCCCAGCAGGGCGCCCAGCAGAGTGCAAATCACGGCAGCCGATTTTGCCACCTCGTCGGCCAGAGGCCATCCCCAAACGCCGGCAAGACCAACGTAGGCGGTCGCGAGGGCGGGGATCACGATCATTGTAATCCATTTGAGAATATCATAGGTTTTGTTGGACAGCGTCATGTTTTATGTGCCTCCTCATTGATGTGCTTTTCAATTTTGTTGATTGCTTCTGTCACCGGGCCATTGCAGCCCTGCTCTTTTAGGCCTTTGAGACAGGCCAGTACGCCATAGGTCAAAAGCTGCTGCTCCGACTTGATGCTTTTAATCTCCTTTTCCTGCTGTTCCTGACGCTCGAACCAGCCAAAAAGCTTGCGCAAGTAAGAAACAAGGGCGACAAATGCACCAATAATTGCCGCTGCCGTTATAATAGACTGCGGGCTAAATGTGATCTGCATTGGACTCTCCTCCCTTATTATCAGCCCAGCAGCAGCCGGGTCCATGTGTTGTCTCCGATCTGCCCGTCCTGGAGCAGATCGCGGTCGTCCTGGAATGCCTTGACGGCCTTTTCAGTGGCGCTGCCGAAGTCACCGTCGGCGCCGTGGATCCCGCATGGGAAGCCGCGGCCCTCCAGGAGATACTGCGCGGCCCGGACCAGCTCGCCGCGGCTGCCGCGCTTGACCAGCGGGATCCCGCGGATCACCGTCTCCGGCTGTGCGGTAGTCGTTTTGTTCCCGACATTTGTGTCGGTCACACCGCGCTCCTGATAGCGGAGCACACAGTCCCACGGGTAGTTGTAATAATTCTGCTGACAGATCTCCCGCCCCGTCTGATCTCCGGTCGCGCCGCCGGTCGTCTGGCCGTGCTCATTGAGCCGGGCGGCCACCATGCGCCCGTTGCCGGTCACCATGGCCGTGTGTGCGCCGTAGTTGAGCAGCACGTCCCCGACCTGCAGGCCGATGCCCGTGGCCAGGTCCACGCTGCCGATCACGTCTCGAAAGCCGCAGCTCAGAAACGCGCCGCGCATGTTTCCCGTGTAGCTCGCTCCAGCTTCCCGGACGGCCAGGCCGACGGACTCCCAGGCGCTGATCACCAGGCTGCTGCAGTCGTAGTCCGGACCCCATCGGTGAATTTGATCATACCCATGCGCCGGGTTGTTGGCGATGGCTATCGCCCAGGATACGGCGCCGTCAATCTTTCCCATGTCAAATCCTCCGTCATGTAAAAGTTACCGTCGCTTTGTTAATCTCCACCAGGCCCAGGGTACCGGCAGGCTTGCTCGGGGAAAACGGGATCGCGCACACCAAAAGGTTTCTCGCAATGGACGCCGTCGAGATCCCGGCTGCGGAATTATAGGTTACGGAGCCTGTTGCTGTCACGATGTTTATAGATGAGATTGCCAGGCTAAAGCCGGTCGCGGTGATCGGCTTGTCCAGCGGGATAGTGACA
>ODAI013152894.1_pt1 | contig 31789 bp, 22 predicted proteins | sample 1539321 | NCBI WGS metagenome assembly ODAI01 (sample SAMN02144231, study PRJEB22623) | gut metagenome | biome: sheep rumen | host: Ovis aries | place: New Zealand
GAGCGTTACCGCCGAAGAGCTGAAACGTTATGAGAGTCTGAAGGTGACCCTTGACGAACGCTTTGACTGGAATAGCCTCAATGCCTCGAATTGGGATTTCGGCTTCTACTATGCCAATAAGAACCTCAAAGGTAACCACTCTTTCGCCAACGAACTGCAAGCCAATAACGAAGGTCGCAACGTCAACGTTTTTGACGGTCACCTAGTAATCAGTACCAAACGCGAACACGTGAGAGCAGCGGCATGGGATGTCAAGAAAGGCTTCATAGACAAGGAATACGAATTCACCGCTGACGTGATACAGAATGCCGCGGCATTCCGACAGAAATACGGACGTTTCTCGGCTAAAATACGCTGCACGGGCAACATACATCACGCCTTCTCGCTCGAAGGAGAAAACAAATTACCACTGGTTAATATATTCCATTTCAACGGCGAAAAAATCACCGTAGGCAATGCCAACGCGCGCATCTTCGACCAAGTGGAAATCACCGGTATCAAACATTCAGACTTCTATATCTATACGCTGGAATGGACACCCAACGAACTGATATGGTACGTCAACAACATCGAAGTATATCGCACGCAGGCCAACGTACCGCAAGAACCGCTGTATATCAGCTGCCGCTCATTCATCAGCGACAAACAAAAAGGCGATACCGGTACGCTGGAAATAGACTGGATAAAAGTTTGCGAATAACAACACGCATGCGACAAGGCGTGGCAAGCCGTGAGGGGCGGGAGATGTCCCGTCCCTCACGATTTTGCTAATATAAATACTGTGAGAATGATATATCATTTTGCTTCCGAACTGACTGATGACGAAATCAGCCTACTCTCGCTATACCTTGACGAGAAACACCCCTGCGCACCGCATTTTATCTTTCGCGGCGCGGAAGCCGTGGTGCTCTCATGCGGCATGGCGCTGAATATCCCTGACAGCCTGAAAGACAAGCTGATAGCCACATACGACACCGCGGGTGATTACCAACTCAGCTCCCGCCACTACAAAGCCTCGACGGTAACAATACCCCTGCGAGGTATTACTATCGGCAACGGCACAGACACGGCACTGATAGCCGGACCGTGTTCTGTTGAGGACGCGACAATGATTGACAGCGTAGCCGATACCATGCATCGTGAAGGACTACATATTCTGCGCGCAGGATGCTATAAACCGCGCACATCTATATACTCTTTTCAGGGACTCGGCAGTGTAGGCATAGATATGCTTCTTGATATCCGTCAGCGATATAACCTTTTGATATGCACCGAAGTATGTGCCATTAGCCAGCTCGATGACGTACTCCGCGTGGCGGATATCGTTCAGATAGGTGCCAAGAGTATGTACGACTATGACCTGCTGCGCGCCTGCTCACAAATCGACAGACCCGTGCTCCTCAAACGCCACTACGGCAGTCGCCTTGAGGAATTCGCCAAAATGGCAGAAACACTCATGGTACATGGCAAAGAAAACATCATCCTATGCGAACGCGGCATCCGCACCCATGAGACCTCAACACGCTTCACCCTTGACCTTTGCGGTGTGGAATGGCTCCGCCGCAACCTCCGGCTACCAATTTTCGCCGACCCGAGCCATGCCATGGGAGAAGCCTACGGCGTCGAAGGATTGGCATGCGCAGCAATGGCGCAAGGCGTGGACGGAATAATGATAGAAACACATCCCGAACCACATAAAGCCCTATCGGATAGCAAGCAACAACTCACGCTCGACCAATTCCGACAACTACACGGCAAACTCAACACCATAGCCCATGCCATCGGCAAACAAATACTGTAAGCAGGTCGGCTCAGAATTTGTCTGAAGAATATATGATAGGCTTGGTAAAAAATATAACTTTAGATGCGGTTGCCATGGAAGCTCAACTAATTATTTGCAGATATGCCAAAAAAGTCGTACATTTGGACGTGAATTAATATAGTTAATATAGAATAATTGTTCAAATAAGTAAAAACTATGATACAATCAGTTTCCCTGAATGGATTTGGACCTATTCAAAATATGCAAGCAGACAACTTGCAAAATATTAATTTGTTGATTGGTCATAATGGTGCTGGTAAAACTTTTTTTCTCAAAGCGTTATATTCCGCAATAAAGACCATTGAACAGTTCCAGCGAGGGAAGGATGTACGTACTGATAAAGAAATTTTATCCGAGAAGTTACGTTGGACATTTCAAGCTAAATCATTAGGCAATTTGGTAAGGAAAGGAGATAACATATTAAAATTTAGGATGTCGTCTTCAACCGAATTATTTGAATACTCTTTTGGTGTTACAACAACCAAGGCTGTTCAAAATTTGTTAAACACATTTCAACCGCGTCCAACAGATAATTCCATATTCATTCCTGCAAAAGAGATATTGTCTTTAAGAGATATTATAGCCGATTCAAAAAACAGATATTCAGAATTTGGATTTGATGACACATATTTTGATTTAGCTAATGCTATTGCGCCAACCACTAAAGGTCGTAACTATAAAGCCTTTTCAAAAGCACGACAGTCTTTGGAAGGTATTATCGGAGGAAGATTAGAATACAATAACGATAATAGTGAGTGGTTATTCAAGGATAAAGCAAATAGAAAATATGAAGTTTCCTTAACAGCTGAAGGTATAAAAAAGCTTTCAATTATTGACTTGTTATTAGGTAACCACTATTTAAGCGATAAATCAGTTATTATAATTGATGAGATAGAAGCAAACCTTCACCCTGAACTAATTTATAATTTCTTGAAAATTATAGTTCTGATTGCAAAGGCTGGTATCCAATTCTTTATTTCTACTCATTCATATTTTGTAATTAAAAGCCTTTATATACTTGCTCACACAGAAAATATCCACATCCCAACAATCTCAATAGAGACTGACCATATACAACGTAGCGACTTATTTGAAGAGATGCCTACTAATCCTATCATCGGTGAATCTATAAATTTGTATAAACGAGAAATAGACTTGTAGGAAGCATGGATATTGTGGAATCAAATATGCTATTACCATTCGATGATCAAAATGCATATCGAATTGAACGAGCAAATATAGTTCAAGAAAAAAAGGACATAAAGGTATGTGAGTATTTTGCGCTAATTGATGGGCGTATGTTGCTCATAGAAGCAAAAAGTTCATCGCCGAGACCAGGTAACAAAATAAAGTTTGATGAATATATCGATGAAATTTCACAAAAGTTTATAGATACGTTATTACTATTCAATGCTTTAAGAATTGGTAGACACGGAGATGAAGAAAAGAGTAAATTACCTGCCAATATTCTGAATGTTTCACTTGCGGATGTTCAATATGCAATGTATTTGATAGTTCATGGCAATGACATAGAATGGATGGAACCTATTCAAGAAGCGCTGAAACTAAAATTGAAACATTGTTTAAAATCCTGGAATATTCAAGATATTAATGTTTATGCCATAAATCATGAAACAGCTAAAGAGAAGGGGCTTATAAAAGAATATATTCCTTTAGAAATTTTAGATTCTTTCAAACAGAAAGGACTGAAAAGCGAAAAACTAAAAAGAGAAGTTGAGAATTGGTTCAAAGAAAATAGTGCGTATGGTAAAACACAATAAACTGAGAGAATACAAAATCCATCGTTCGTTAAAATTTTGAAGTCATATAAAATCGTTAAGCAGACACTTTAACACCACATCCACATTATTTGATATGGAAAACTTCAGTAAATAATCAGAACACTCCAGATGAACGAACATGTAAACACACTGATAACGGAATTACAGAATGCCACGTTTAAGTTAGATGCCATTCTTGATGTTTATCAAGAGAATTTGGACTACTTTAACGAAGTAGACCGCCGGAAAATAACCGATTTTAAGGTGATTTTTGAGCGCAAGCGTGAGGCTATTGATGCTAGTATCAATTCCTTTGTACGCTTCATTAAAAAGAGTTTTGCTCCATCACAAAAAGATATACTGAAAGAAAAAGCATTGCAAAAACTGCATAACGATTTTCCTGATTTCGATTCTTGGGACGAGAATGTCAAACACGCGCTTCTTGATAGAGAACTAAAAACTCTGTTTTCCAGACAATCAGTCAACGCTTCATCAAAACGCCCAACTACAGGAGAATCTGTATATCTTGACAACCCAAATACAGACCAGCCGCACTCTATCAACGAAAATTTTGTATTTTCAAAACCATACAAGATTGAGTTTCTCAGCAAGGAATATGCAGTCAAGAATTGGCGGGATGTGCTTTGTGTTATCGCTAATTCGTTATACACCGACAATCCGGCACCATTGAATAGCTATATTGTAAATGACGATAGCAAAAAACCAAAGTTTGCTGAAAGTATCCTGCCCAATTATCGTCGTCCGATTGAAATTGCAAAAGGTATCTATACCGATGCTAATCGCAATGCGACAGATATGTTGAATTTGTGCCGGTTATTACTGCAAATCTATTCTATTGATGAGGATGAGATTACCATCTATTTAAGTAAGATAGCAAAGAATGAATAGAGTTAAATGGGATATAGAAACAGGTGGTGTTCTTCTCACAAGTAAGATTGAAGAAGACGTGTTGGGAATATCTCCGCGTCCTGTGTTCTACGAGGAGTTGGATTTGCTCAAACTGAATCAGTTAGGATGGGAATATCCACATTGCGAGGAACCGCTTATGTGGGCGTGCAATAAACAATATTTCTATCGAGGTGAGTTGATGTTTGAGGTTAAAGGTGCAAATGTGTATGACCCCGCTATTGTTGTCTTTCAAACAGGCAAAGAGAAAGCTGAACTGCAACCGGTAGATGTCAAAAAGATGCTCAAGAAGAATAAGAATGCCATGTTTCTCCTCGAAACAGAAGCTATTGAATTTATCAGAGACACTTATTTGCAATATGCCGATGCCGCACAAAAAGTAGCAACCATCAAAGCAAATCAAGTAGACTTTGAGGCACTGGCTGAAAGAGCGACAAAAATGCAGAAACGGCAGATGGCAATCGTAAAGGAGGACTGCGATAGTTTTGATATTATGCCGTTAGAAGATGCTAAAAATGCGGGCAAACGCACATACGCTACTACCAAGATTGATAAATTTCTCGCTTCTTTCTCCGGGGGCAAAGACAGTCAAGTAGTTTTAGACTTATGTACACGTGCTATTCCCCCTCAGGCATTTGAGGTTATATATTCCGATACCGGCTACGAACTGCCACCATCGCTTGAATTATACGAGCAAGTCAAGCAACACTACCAAACCCTATATCCCGAACTCTCTTTTCGCATCGCACGCAACCATGAACAAGTACTGAACTATTGGGATAAGATAGGCACACCATCAGACACCCATCGCTGGTGTTGCTCCGTTATGAAAACTGCACCACTCTATCGCTTACTTAAAGTAGATGGCACCAACAAACAAGCAAAAGTGCTGGCATATGAAGGGGTTAGAGCCGAAGAAAGTCAGAGACGAGCAAATTATATTAGAGTAGGACGTGGGAAAAAGCATAGCGGTAATGTAATAAATGCGCATCCTATCTTATATTGGAATACAACTGAAGTATTCATATATCTTTTTGAACAAAATTTGCCCATTAACAAATGTTATCGAATAGGGAAAGCACGCGTTGGATGCATTATATGTCCTTTTTCTTCGGCATGGGATGATATGATTTCAAATAGAGTCTATACAAAGGAATTAAAACCTTTTTTGGATAAACTTAAAGATTGGAGTAAAAAATCAGGAGTGAAAAACATAGATGAGTTTATTAAAGAGCGGAATTGGAAAATTCGCGCATGTGGTAATACTGATATAATTAACACTATTGTAACTTACAAACAAACATCTCCAAATTTTATTGCTGAAGTCAAGAACCCTAAAAATAAATTGACTAGTTGGCTTCCTGCTTTAGGAAAATTCACTATTTATAAAAAAGGAAATACAGAAACAGGTGAGTTCCTATACGATAAATCATACTTTTGTTATAAAATTACTTATAATGAAGCAAAACACACTTATGTTTTTCAAGTAGACAATGTTATACCTAAATTGATTGGTCACTTGCGTAAATTAGTAAACAAAAGTGCGTTTTGCATACAATGTGAAATATGTGAAATTGACTGTCCGACAGGGGCACTCTCAATTTTACCTCAAATACAAATAAATAAATCACTTTGCATTCATTGCTTGAAATGCTTTGATTCGCATGACAATGGCTGCATAGTATCAGATTCAGCGCGTATGATTACAGAATCTATTAAGAAGAATGAAATGGCTGTTCATGCCTATAAAAGTTTCGGTCTACGGGACGAATGGTTAATGGAATATTTCCTCAATCCAAGTGAGTTTTGGAAAACAAATACTCTTGGTACGGGACAAATAGAAGCATTCAAAATATGGCTTAAAGATGCCGAATTAGTTGATAAGAAATATGAGATTACTCCATTAGGTAAACTTCTTAAAAGCATATATGAAGATAATAGTTATTTAGTGTGGGAAATAATTATTACCCAACTATATAGGAATTCATATGTTTTGAAATGGTTTACAGATAATATCCAAGATAATCAAGAATATAACAAAAGGATGCTATGCAATATGATTTTAACTACGGATGCACCTGCCGCTAAGTCCACATTAGAATATGCGATTGGTGCACTTATTCAATTTTTTAAAAATACACCTTTAGGAGAAGCCTTTGGCTATGGAATAGGAGAAAACGACAAATATATTCGCAAATATTATAACGATCTCTCACGCGAGGCGGTTGCCTATTCTTTGTACAAATACGCTGAGGAACAAGGAATAAAGTCTTTCCGTATTAGCGACCTCTACAAAGACGAATGTAAAGCCGGACCTTATCGCGAATTTGGTATCAGCAAGTCAGACCTTGAAAAAGCATTGCGTTCCCTCAACTCCGATACAAATCGTGTGCTGACAGCCGAACTGAATATGGGACTCGACCATATCACACTACGAGACGACCTTAATGCGCTGTCAGCATTAGAAATACTAACCAAGTAAAACACAATCCAAATGGCAACAAAATATTCTGACATTATCACTATTCGTGAGGGGAAACCTGCATATAACATCGCTAACGAGGAAGGCGAACAATGGAAAGATTTTATCGCTAACAAGCAGTTTAACGAAATCCTTGCAACCATCATCAAGTCTGTGCGCAATACTGATGTTGATGCGCACCGCTCATTTTGGATATCCGGCACGTATGGTACAGGCAAAAGTCATGCAGGTGCTGTCATTAAGCACTTGCTTTGCGATAAGGTTGAGAATATCAAAGACTATATAGATAACGAATATCGCGATGCCGAGTACGCCTCATTGCGACAGAGTATTTACGCGCTTCGTGATAAAAAACGACTATTCCCCGTGATGATGTATGGGGCAGAAGGTATATCCCACAAAGAAGACCTTTCGCTTAAACTGCAGCAAGCAATCTCTGATGCTCTTAATGCTGCCGGCATATCAATTACAGTACAGACAGATTTTGACAATTTTGTGGACCATATCAACGAACAACCTGAAATCTGGCAACTTCTTATTGACAAGAGTCCACAACTCAAGTCTATCGCTCCCGACCTTGCCAAGCTCAAGCAAAAACTCCAAAACAAAGACCAAGCCACCTTTGCTAAAGTAATGCAAGCACAACGCGAAACAGGAATCACAATACGCTTGGCATACAACAAACTACCTGATTGGTTTTTTGAAGTACAAGCCCAACTCGCTAATCAGAAGGAAGAATTTGGCTACGATGGTTTACTGATTATTTGGGATGAGTTTACAGATATTATATCATCTGAAATAGGAACAAGCATATTAGTTGCTTTGCAGGAGGTGGACGAGCGCATCATGAATAATGACAACAATTCCTACTTCTTCTACATCTCTCATCCCTCAGCATTAAACAACCTTGGTAATCAAGAGCGTAAAAAGACGGAAGGACGCTATCATTTTATGCCATACCAAATGGAAACAGTGTCGGCTTTCCAAATAATGAGCCGCAAGTTCCGTATCGCAGATGGAGCAACAAGTGCGGAACAAAAAGAGTTGGCTGAACATTTCTATTCACAAGACGATTGCAACAACTTGCAATATATGTTTGCTCCTGATTCTACGCAAAAAGAAAAAACTCGTCGAGACCTTTACAATCTATTCCCACTTCATCCGAGTACGGCTAACTTAGCCACCTACTATGCGCGTGAAGCAGGCTCCAGTAGCCGAAGTGTATTTGAGTTTATAGGCAGTAACGATGATATACGTGCTTTCCTTGATGATGAAAATCATTTTCTCAATCATGACACAATCACCGCTGATTATCTTTGGGATTTTGTATTGAAGGTGTTTAACGAGGATGTGCTGAAATATGGAGTGGTGACAGAGCGATACAATGCCCGTCTTTTGGAGGTTGAGAATAAAGGTTATCCGTATTTGGCGGTATTTAAGGGAATCCTTTTGCTCAACGCTCTGAATAATATAGCAGCAAATACCACAGTTACACCATCCGGCAAGAATATCGCCAATCTGTTTTATGGAACATCCATAGCACCTTTGTTGCAGGATATATTGCAGTATTTTGATGAACATAGTATTATCCAACGTTTGCCCGGTGATGATGACGGCTTATATTCTATCCAGTTCTCAGCTCTGCCGACAAAAGAAATTGAAGACGAAAAGCAAGGTCTGATGCTCACTGAGTTTAAGTTAACGGAGAAACTTCTTACCTTCGACAAAGCCCAGTCTCGCAAAATAGTAGATGGATGGCTCGCTAAAGTTAAACGGCCTTATAAATACAAGTTCTACTCTTTGCAAAGCAGCGAGTCCGCCTTGCTTCACTCTATTGAAACTGCCTATAATGACGATTGTAATCCTTATGAACTATTTCTTGCTCTGCTGTTTGCAAAAGACACCGCCGAGATGAACACACTCAAAGAAATAGCGCAGAAAGCATCTACTGACGAGAGATTTCAAAATGTTACTTTTGTTGTTTTCCAACAACCTTTTGAGAAGAAAAATTATGATCGCTTCATCGAGTTTATGGCTAACTCAAAGATAGCGGGCAAATACAACCAAAAAGAACAGCAGAAAGCCCACTTGGAAAATGCTTTCACGTTGATAAAAGACTGGCTGAATACTATTAGACGCAATCCGTTTGCTTACTATTTACGAGGTGTGCAAAAGTTCAATATGACAATGAAGATGACTTCTGTCATAAACGATAATATAGCAACAGAGATATTCTCAAAAGGACCTGAATCGCTGATACTGCTTCAAAGTCATCCTGTACCTGACACTTTCTGGAAAAAGCAGTCAAGTCAAACTATCGTTGAGAACTTTTTGCTATATAATACCAAACCTGATGTACTCGCCAAGTGCAATGGTCCGATGATGCCTATTCGTCTATGGCTGCAAGATATTGTGGATGACAATTTGGAATGGAATAGTTCGGTTGACACAAATCATCCGTTATATCTTGTATTTGATTTTATCGAAAATAAATTCAAACATACCACCAAAAGTGAGGCATTCAATATGGGGAATCGCCTTGTTGACCTCACCAAGCCGCCTTTTGGTTTGTATCAGTCGTATGCAAGTTTTGCTTTAGTGGCTTTTGCAATGCGTAAATGGATAAAGCAAATTTTCGATTTGCAAGGTAAGCCGCGTGATGCACAGCACCTCAAAGACGATATCGTCGAAATGTTCAAGGCATGGGAAAACAATAAAGAAAGCAATAAACTAAATTTCCGCTTTGAAACCAAAGAGAGCCGCAACCTATCTAACAAACTGGTCAAAGAATTTAGTCTAAACAAACTAAAAGGCTATAACGACATCAGCAGTCTAACTGATGCACGCAATGCCTTCAAGTATGGCTATCTTGCAGAAAAAGGATATCCTTTGTGGGTGCTTAAATATACCGATGCCAATATAAAAGACGGACTTAAAGAATTATTTGACAATATTCTCCGCATTATAAGCACAGACAACACACGTGACCCAAAGCTATTGGATGACACTCTTTCCGGATTCGATACATACCATTTTGAGTTGCAAGAACTGATTCGTGACGATAATGCATTCCAGAACGGATTTAGAAACTATTTGTTGCAAATCCCCAACCTGAATTTCAAGGAAGAAGAGTTTGATGAGGCGCACGATTATCTTATTCACCACTTGCAAAATGCACAAGGACTATGGAGTGAAGAAGAAGTTCAGAAAGAACTGTTTAACTGGCGCACAGCAAAAGCCAAGGAAGAGAATATTCAACTCCTTCTCAAAGTGATTAGCGGATTGAATACGATTGAAGAATGTGAACAATATCTTTCTCATGGCGATTATCGAGTAGAAGATGCAGCAGATAAGAGAATACGGATATTAAAAGTAACTCAACAATCGCCGGATGATTATGGACAACCCATTAATCTGCAACGCAGACCACAAATCGTACCGAAATCCAAACGCACTATTGCAATTGAGAAGGTAGATACTATCTCCGATGTAAATAAAGCGAAAATACTGCTTCGCAAAATTTGCGAGTCCGATTTTGTTCCTGAATATATCATTGAGTTAATTAACAATTACAATGCGTAAAGATTTTACACATTTCGAGGACTTAATTTCATTCGTCGAAACCGATAAAAACATATCGGGTGCCAAGGCAAGTGAAGCGAACAGATTCCCTGTGCGTTTTGTCCTGTTTGATAATTTTCAAGACTCATATCGCTTCACTTCAGATATGCAAACCAAAGGTGATGGCTGTAAATTTAAGGATATAAATGTATGGTTAGACAATGAATACCCTGATACCATCTTAACTTATAGTGAATTAGCAGACCTAATTATTAAGCTTGCTAAAGAAGATAATAGTGATATGATTATTACTCCTTTCTCCGAATTAGCTCGCTTTTACAATAATTTAGAACCCCAACATCGGGAATTTGATGCATTGATTAGAACTATAAAAGGAATCGAGAATAATACATACGCAGTGTCTCATAATCGTAGAATTTACATACCGGTTGTGGGACTGGAGGGTAAAATGTCTCTGTTTGACGATGACTCGCAATGCACTACATGGTATCTTAAAAATCCCGATAAAAACCTTACATACAATCTCATTCTGACAAACGACACCTATTTTGGCATAAAAGACCTGTCATCGTTTAATGCCGCACGAACAGTCAAAGGATGGCTCGATGTGTGGAAAGCGCAACCGGAAGTCAAACCCGATATTATTTGTTCTTCCCCCTCTATCTTTGCCAACGCACAATATGCACAACCCGATAATGCATTTAATTTTCAGATATGCGACAATGCTTATAAATTCTTAGTCAAAGGTTTACGATTGGATTTTGGTGATGTTTCAGAGAAAGAATCAGAACGTGATGAATTCTGGACACGTTTAGCACAAGACATAGAAGATATTCACAATTTCTCTTTTGAAAAGTTCTTTTGTCGTCATTTTATGATAAGTGGATTAGGTGAAGGGTGTCATGTCTTTATGAAATTATGGTTTGACTATACGGATGATTACAATCGTTGGTTGCTGACTGCATTCTACCGTATGAAGAAAGGAAAAGATAACTATGTTAGTAAAGTGATTGAGAACCTTGACAATTATACCAACCATGAACTATTCACAAAATTAGCATTACAAATCTTTAACGAAGAACAATTAAATACAACTTATATCTACGACCGCAAAGTGTGTCTTTTTGCAGCGGCAAAACATCATATCGTTTTGACTGAAGAAACAGAGTTACAGTTAAGAGATAAACTTGCTAATATCGCAAAAAGTGATGGCTTCTCTACTGCCCTTCATTATGTCTCACCTCTTACCAATATAGAAAAGCAAATGCTACTGTGGTGGCTTGCTTCTGAAAAAATAAAGCGCGATGATATTCTTGAAATATTCCCAGATTTATATCACTATACAGGAGAATACCAAATATCTGATCCTATATGGTTATCGTCCTACATGCAAGAATATCGAAAAGCAAAACTATCAAATACCTACACGAAAGAGGTCGCTGCTATTATAAATGAAAGAAATGCTGATTCGCTTCATTTTGAATCGTGGTATCAAGAACTTAAAACAACAAAAACCATTCTTTCAGGGCGCACTGATATTGACATCTACTATTGGATTGATGGCTTAGGTGTAGAGTGGATACCATATATCACCGACTATATTCGTAGTAAAAACAACGAGGGAATGTATCTCAATGAATTGCACCTTGCTCGTGCTATTTATCCGACGACTACCAATATAAACAAACCCCAGTTGCTTGACATCTCAAATAACAAATTGCAAAAATGTGGGGATTTGGATGCTCACGCACATCTCAGTACTAACAAGTATCCGAATTATATTATCGAGGAGTTTGACTTAATTAAAAACGCACTTGATTTAATTGTCTCGCAATATAATGGCAAAAAGATAGCTATTGTGTCAGATCATGGACTTACAGCATTATCACAACTGCAAGACGGTCTGAATCTGGCAGGTATAGAATCAGACCATCGAGGAAGATTAGCTTTTGACAAGACCAATTCACACCGCGACTTACAGAATTATATTCTGTGTGACAACAATAAAACGCTCTGCGCATTACGACATCAATCGCTATCTTCTAAAGTCCCAAACGGACAAAGCGCACATGGCGGTTGTACTCCGGAAGAAATATTAATACCTATTTTTATTATATCATCGTCTAAAGAATCAGCCAATTGGACTGCTCTTTTGCTGACAAATGAGTTGTCAGAATCTGCACCCATTATTAAATATAAAATAAAAGGTGTCAGTGCCGTGGATGATATACGAGTGGTTTATAATGAAAAAGAGATAAAACTCAAACCTATAGGAGATAATGTTTATGAGAGTTCGCCACTTACACTAATCTCATCAACCAAAGTTGTTACCCTGAAAATAAATGACAAACAACAAATCGACCATATAGAAGTTAAACTTGGAGCAGAGGAAGATGACTTGTTCGATTTCTAAACTTATAGATTATGGAAAATACATTAAATGAAAAGATTAGAAGTAATTTTGCTTCAGTTGCAATTTATAAAGATTCTGCATCTACAAATAGCCTGTTTGTAGGACGCAACTTGCCTTCATTTGTTAAGGACTTTGTACTTAAACGTTATATAAATGAGCGAGGTGAAGTTGACAAAGTAGGTATTACATCATTTTTGGATAGTGTCATTCCACAACGGGCAGAAGAAGTTAAGGACCGTCTCGGTAGTGGCGAAGAAATAACATTACTCACTCGGTTTATAATCTATATTGATTTAGTGAAAGGAGTACGCCGTTTTGGCATACCTGATTTAGGTATTAAAACAACAGAAGGTATAATTCCGGAATATGTATATTCAAAACACAAGGGAACTCTTGTAGATGGAGAGAAGTGGGGCATCATCAAATTATGTGTCTTGCCTGATGATGACGGAAAGAAAAATCATGTTGAAATGGTGGACTATAAACCATTCAAACCGTACAAGTCAGTTGATATGGCTTATTACACCGATGCTCGCAAGCAATTTTCGACTGAAGAATGGGTTGATTTTTTACTTTCCGCAATGGAATATGACCCGCAAGGATTTGAAAGCATGGCTTGTAAACTCGAATTTCTCACACGCTTGCTTATCTTTGTCGAACCTCGTCTTAATTGTATAGAGTTGGCTCCTAAAGGTACAGGCAAATCCTATGTATTTGGTAATCTGTCAAAATATGGATGGCTCGTTAGTGGCGGTAAGGTAACACGCGCCAAATTATTCTACGATAAACAACGTCAGCAAAATGGTATCATTAAAAATCATGATTTTACAGCATTCGATGAGATACAAACAATCGTTTTTCAAGAACCATCTGAGATACAGGCTGCTCTGAAGTCTTATTTGGAAAGCGGAAAAACCACAATCGATAATAATGAATTTTCTTCAGAATGTGGACTTATTTTGATGGGAAACATTCCATTAAGCAAAGATAGGCGTCCTCTATCTGAACGATATTTTGATTCCTTGCCCGAAAATTTCAGAGAGTCGGCGTTATTAGACCGTTTCCATTGCTTCATTGAAGGTTGGTATTTGCCTCGCATCAACAAAAGCATGATATTCAAGGGCTGGACAGTAAATGTAGAATATTTTTCTGAGATTCTGCATGCAATGAGGACGCAAAATCAATACAGCCTTCTTTTTGATGAGTTAGTTGCATTCCAAAAAGATGCTGACATGCGTGACCTCACTGCTGTTAAACGTATTACAACTGCTTATATGAAACTTCTCTTCCCACATTGGAAAAATGTTGAAGATGTAAATCTACGCGAATTTGATGACTACTGCCTTCAACCCGCTATCCTCCGCCGTGGTATAATTAAAGAACAATGCCATAATATTGATCCCGAATTCAAAACACAAATGCCAAAAATCTGGGTTAAGGAACTGACAATATAATATTTAAGTTTCGCAAGTAGCTAAAATGATGATGACTGTTGCGAGCCCTTACGGGGCGGAGTAATACACATTTACTATTTGACTATTTACGATTTGCTTATTTTATTGTATCCTTGAGTAATGTGAATGTACGGACAAGCCGTGGCGTGTCCCGCCTCAGAGTAAGTCATGTACTCATTTTCTATTAATAGCGGTTCTTCAGCAGCCTGCTGACAAGTTCACCAAAGCAATTTATCGGCAGCCTGCCGAAGATTTTTTAATTTCCGCTCGTTATCTTGGAGCGTGAGTTGGCGAAACAGCAGCTATCGATAGCGACGAAGACGGCACAGGCGAATGTGGATGAGATACAAAGCAAATTAAACAAACAACAACCAAAACCATAGTCGACCTGAGCTATTCAGCGATGGGCATGTTGATGGATTTCATCCGAAAGTTGTGAATAAATCTGCAAGTTGAAATTTACTTAAAACAGCTTGCGGCACCCCAATTATGGAGGCGCAAGGTAGCAGCTACTTGTTTATTAGGCAATTATGTTCTATTTTTTTTGAATTGACGAAGTCCGGAAAAATATAGGGCACTTCTGAGAATTGCTTTATTTTGATTTCGGGTTATATCTTGAGCAGAAAATATATAAATTCAGGATATCTGAAACGTGAAATTTTCAGGTGTGCCATATAACTTTTGATGCGGTTAGCGTGGCATCCGACAAACGGATTTCGCTAATTGCTTTTTTTTTCGTAACTTTGCACACTCTATGCGCAATAGGACATCTTGCGCAATACATTATTATCATAAATAACCTGTTTCGCTGATTTAACCCATATCACGAAAGTTTATATAAATAATTAAAAAGATAATCAAAAAACACTTAAGTAATATGAACGTAACACGAAAAGATCTTGATCAACTCAATGCCGTCCTGACAGTTCACATCGAAGCGGCAGACTATGCCGACCAGTATGACAAAGAACTGCGCCATACCCGCGGCAAGATAGAAATGCCCGGTTTCCGCAAAGGCATGGTACCCAAGGGTCTTGTGGAAAAACTCTACGGAACATCCATTAAAGCCCAAGTTGTCAACAAACTGATATCCGACGCTTTGTACGACTATATCACTAATGAGAAGTTGGATATCCTCGGTGAACCTCTTGCCAACGAGAGTGATGACCAGCCCAAGATAGACTTCGAACATGACAAGGACTTCGACCTGCTGTTTGACATAGCCCTTAACCCTGCCATTGAACTCAACTACGACGTTGAGATACCGATGTATGACATTGAAGTCAACGACAGCATGATTGACGAGGAGGTTGCCCGCCTGTGCCAAAACTACGGCAACTACAGCACTCCCGAAGCCGCCGCCGAGGATGATGTAGTGCGCGGCGTGGTGGCGGAAGTGGTCGGAGAAAACGCCATCGTCAACGAGCATGCGGTAATATCCGTTAATCACATCAAGGACGAGGAACAGCGCAAACTGTTCATCGGAGCCAAGAAGGATGACGTGATAACCTTCAATCCCAAGAAGGCCATGCAAGACGAAGCTGAGATAGCATCGTTCCTTGGTAAGAGCGAAGAGGATATCAAGGATAACGACCACGATTTCACATTCACGGTAACGGAAATCTCACGCTATGCCGCGGCTGAAGTTGGCAAGGATCTTTTCGATAAAATCTACGGTCCTGACGTGATAGCCGATGAGGCGGCATTCCGCGCTCGCATAGCCGAGGACATGAAAAAACAGCTGGCGGCCGATGAAGCATACCGCTTCGAGATTGATGCCCGCGAAGCAATCATGGCGCAAATCAAGGACGTTGCGATGCCTGAAGCATTTATACGCCGTCTGCTCAAAGAAAAGAATGAGGACATGACGGACGAGAAACTCGACAAAGAAATGCCGGAAATCCTCAATATGCTTCGTTGGCAAGTCGTTGAGAACATCATAGCCGACAAGCACGAACTGCGCGTCACCGAAGAAGACGTGATGGTTCAAGCCAAAGATTTCATACGCATGCAACTTCGCAACTATGGTCTTGCCAACGCCGACGACAAACTCGTTGAGGAATTCGCGCAAAAGAGCATGGAACGCAAAGAAGACCGAGAACGCTTCCAGACGAGAGCCAAAGACATCAAGATTTTCGACGCTCTCAAACAGGATGTTAAGCTGAAACCGACTCCCATCTCGCTCGCTGACTTCAACAAACTCTTTGAGACAAAAGAGCAGACACAGGAATAATCTTCAAGAACCATTTAGCCCCACCTGACTTATGACAGATTTCGAGAAATACGCCGTACATCACCGCGGCATGAATAGCGCTCACCTTGAGCACTACATGAACGTGACAAGCAGTTACTACATCTCTCCGACCATCCTTGAGGAGCGCCAGCTTAACATCTCACAGATGGACGTATTCAGTCGCCTGATGATGGACCGCATTATCTTCCTTGGCACCGAGATAGACGACTATGCCGCCAATGTGATACAGGCTCAACTGCTCTATCTCGACTCCACGGACACGGGCAAGGATATATCCATCTATCTTAATTCGCCCGGTGGCAGTGTTTATGCCGGTTTGGGAATCTATGACACCATGCAGTATATCCAGTCTGACGTAGCCACGATATGCACGGGCATAGCAGCTTCGATGGCTGCCGTGCTGCTCGTATCGGGTCAGCAGGGTAAACGTTCAGCCCTCAAGCACAGCCGGGTGATGATTCACCAGCCAATGGGAGGAGCACAAGGACAAGCTTCAGACATAGAAATCACGGCACGTGAAATTCTAAAACTCAAGCAGGAACTCTATCAGATTATTTCGGACCACAGCGGTAAACCCCTTGACGTGGTTGCCAAAGACTCGGACCGCGACTATTGGATGACGTCAGCCGAAGCCCTCGAATATGGCATGATAGACCGCGTGCTGGAGAAGTCGAACGCATAACAGAGCACTACCACAGAACTCTGACACATGACATTCTTTGGACATGGAAACCATAGCGCCCGTGTCCAAAGTTTTTTACTAACACCGATTTAGGTTAACACATGGAAAAGAAGAAAGTTATATGTTCGTTTTGCGGCACGCCGCAGGATAGTTCGCGACTGATTTTCCGCAGTCCCATGATGAACAATGTGTTCATCTGCGACAACTGCATAAGCAGCCTTAATAACATGCTCGCCGAATATGGCATAAGCGACAATCATGCCGATGCTCCAACAAAGGACGAACCAATGGATATCGGCAAAGGCATCAAGAGTCCGGCAGACATCAAGGCTCGCCTCGATGACTACGTGATAGGTCAGGAGAGCGCCAAACGCTATCTGTCAGTAGCCGTTTTCAATCACTATCAGCGCATCAATCAGAACAATGACGATGTCGAGATTGATAAGTCGAACATCATTCTTGTTGGTCGTACCGGTACCGGCAAAACGCTTTTGGCTCGCACCATAGCCAAGACCATGCAGGTGCCCTTTACTATTGTTGACGCCACGGTGCTTACCGAAGCCGGTTATGTAGGTGAAGACGTGGAAAGCATCCTCACGCGTCTGCTGCAAGAGGTTGATTATGACGTCAAGAAGGCGGAACGCGGCATAGTATTCATTGACGAGATAGACAAGATTGCCCGCAAGTCCGACAACCCGAGTATCACTCGTGACGTGAGTGGCGAGGGTGTGCAACAGGCATTACTCAAACTCCTTGAGGGCACTATCGTCAACGTACCGCCACAAGGGGGCAGAAAACATCCCGACCAGAAATACATACAGGTCAACACGCGTAATATCCTGTTCATCTGCGCGGGAGCCTTTGACGGCATAGAGCAGCGTATCGCCTCACGCCTCAACACCCGCTCGGTGGGATATACGGCAGGACTGAAACGTGATAAGCTGGACCGTGATAATATGCTCCAATACATAGCCCCACAGGACCTTAAGGCCTATGGTCTGATACCGGAAATCGTGGGACGACTGCCGATCCTGACATATCTCGAACCCCTTGACCGCGAAGCGTTGCTCAACATCCTTACAGAACCCAAGAACGCGCTCGTCAAGCAGTATGAGAAACTTTTCGCAATGTATGGCTGCGCCATCAGTTTCACCAAGGAAGCGCTGGAATTCGTGGTTGACAAATCAATAGAGTTCAAACTCGGAGCACGCGGATTGAGGGCTATCATGGAAACCATTATGATGGACCTGATGTACACCACCCCGGGTAGCGGTACCAAGGCATTTGTCGTTGACAGGGACTATGCCGAAAGCCACCTTGGCGCAGACGCCGCCACACGCCTTTCAGCGGAATAATAATAGCTAAGCCATGATTATAGCTTTTGACGCCAAGCGCGCTTTTCATAACCGTCGCGGATTAGGCAACTACAGCCGTGACGTGATACGCCTGATGAGTACCTACTATCCTAACGTGAGGCAGGTGCTTGCCGGGGTGCCTGCCGACAAACTGATGCGGATACCAGCCAATGCGCAGGTTATCGAACCGCAGGGCTTATGGCGCTATGCCAAGGGCCTATGGCGAAGCATGGGAGGCATGCTCAAACAACTGGAACGGGCACAAACAACTATCTATCACGGACTAAGTCAAGAACTACCTTATGGCATACACCGCACAAAAATACGCACCGCGGTGACATTTCATGACGCGCTGTTCATGCGCTATCCTGAAAATTACAGTACGGCATACCGCAAGACTTTTGAACTCAAAAACAAATATGCGCTGGATGTCGCGGATTGCATAATAGCCATCACGGAACAGAGCAAACGCGATGCCATAGAGTTTTTCGGCGCTGATAAGGAAAAGATATTTGTCGTCTATCAGGGGTGCAACAATCAGTTTCGCATGCCTGTGACTGAGGAGCAGCACAAAACCATAAAAATTAAATACGCATTACCCGAGCGTTATATGCTCCAAGTGGGAGCCATAGAACCCAACAAAAATCTGCAACTTATTCTTCATGCCATGAGTATGCTTGGTGCTCACTGTCTGCCACTGTTAGTTATTGGTGGCGAATCGGCATACGCTACGAAAATGCTGGCGCTTGCCAACAAACTCGGCATAGGCGACAAGCTACTACTGAGGCATAACGTTGATTTTCAGGACTTGCCGGCATTTTATCATGGTGCTGAAGTTTTCCTGTTTCCTTCGCGTTTTGAAGGTTTCGGAATACCTGTCATCGAGGCGCAATGCTGCTCGGTACCGGTAATAACAAGCCGTGGCGGATGTTTTCCGGAAACCGCAGGACAAGGCGCACTATTCATCAATCCTGATGATGCGGCAGATATGGCGCAAGCCATCAAAAAAATTCTCACGGACGACGGTTTACGTAATGACTTGATATGCAAAGGACATGAAAACACCATGCGCTTTACCGACGACATAGTAGCGCATAACCTAATGGCTACATACCAAAAAATCGAATCACTATGAACATTCTCTCGCTTTTAGGCATTCGCCGACGCATATACCGGCAACCTACTGACCTGACAAGTTCGGCGGGCATCAGTTATGCCGTGATGGCATGCGACGAAGCGCTACAACTTGATGAGCTACTGATATTCATCGAACAGCATTTGCGCGCCAACGACGAAATAGTTGTTCAGACCGATGCCGACAAAGCCACGCCTGAAGTACTCAACGTGATTGAAAGCCACAGCGCACACATCACCGCCACTGGCAGGATAGCAGTCAATATGGACTTTGCGACAGCGAAAAATCATCTCAATAGCCTTTGCCATAAAGACTATATTTTTCAGCTTGACGCCGATGAACTGCCAACGGAAAATCTCATTAATAATCTGCCTGACATCATAGCCGCTAACAGCGATATTGACCTCTTCAAAATCGCCCGCAACAACATCTTTGACAATGCTGACGGCAGTGTAAGCACTCAAACCAGCTGGCCAGACTATCAGGGTCGCCTCTATCGCAGAAGTGATGGCATAGCATGGCAACGTCCCTTGCACGAAAAAATACGCGGATATGAACGTTACACATATTTGCCGGCCGATACGGCACTATGCATCATTCACCGCAAAAATCGAATGCAAGACCTCAATAAATGGGCTGATTGGTTAGGGAAAAAATAATGGAAAAGAGTGAGCTTGTGACATATCACGCTCTGAGTTCTACGGTATATGTCGTCAGTCTCACTGATGCTGACACGCCGGAGTCCTTGTTGGGGCAACTGCCTTATGACGTGGACCTCAGTAACTATAAATCCGTTGGGCGCCAGCGCGAGATAGCGGGTATCAGAATCTTGCTACGACAGACCCTGGGCGATGACGTTCGCCTTGAATACCACAACGGGCGCCCTTTTCTCAAACATAAGTTGGCTAATGATTATTCACCACTACCGCATATTTCCATAAGTCACTCGCATGGTATCCTGGCACTGGCTGTCAACCCTCATTATGAACTTGGAATGGACCTTGAAGTCTTCGGCAATAAGATACGCCGCGTGCGCGAACGTTTTCTGTCAGCAGAGGAATTGGCTTGGCTCATCAACGATGACGAACGACTCACCCGAGCCCATATAGCATGGACCGTGAAAGAGTCGGTATTCAAAATTTTCGGTGATCCGGTATATAATTTTCAGTCAAAAATCACGATTTCACCGCATTTTTCGGCAGTAACAGCACTCAACGACACCTACCCTGTTTTCTGTTCGCACAACGAGCGGTATGCTATCAGCGTCGTTGAAAAACGTAGATTGCTGTCTGTATAACACCCCTTGCGGCAAGATACGCCAAAAATGCGAGCCATAGTGTGGTATTGACATCAGCGCTGGGTTTCAGGTAATAGACAACTACGAAAGCCAACATAGCCACTATTGTGGTGACCAGTAACTGCCGGGTCATGGTCAGTCCCACCATAATACCATCCCACAAAAAAGCCGCGAAGCTTACGAGAGGCACAATAACGATATATTTCAAATAAGGTCCGGCAGCAACGATGATTCCACTCTGATTTGTCAGCAAACCTATTATCAACTCACCTGCCAAGTAATAGATAGCGGTAAAAATGAGAGCTATGAGTAGCCCCCAGAAGATTAGCATAACTATGGTCCTATTGAGCGCTGCAGTATCTTGAGCTCCCCAAAACTTTCCACATAGTGCCTCTCCGGCAAACGCGAAACCATCGGTGAAATAGGAGAAAAACATAAAGAACTGCATCAGTATTGAGTTCAGCGCGAGAATCGTGTCAGACTGTCGCGCACCTGCGGAGGTGAAGAACAGCGTAACGGCAACCATACATATAGTTCGCAAAAACAGGTCGATATTGATTCCCGTCATCTTACTCCACTGCCCGGTATCATGCAGGTTGCGTCTGATATCCCGTAGTGATAATATATCCTTAGCCAGCCACACAGCCGCGGCAAGACCTATATACTGCGCTATCAAGGTTCCCAAAGCCACACCCTCAATCTTCATGTCAAACACAAACACCAGCAATAGGCTGATAGCGATATTTGACACATGCTGTATGAGCGCCACATAGAGTGCATAACTTGCATTTTGTCTGCCCAGCATGGCACCGCACAAGGCATACTGCGCCAATACGGCAGGTGCGGCATAGACGCATATTCTGAAGTATGTTGTAGCATGAGCCCGAACGGCTTCGGAAGGAGACATAATGGCAAGGCTGAGACGCAAAAAGGGCGTCTGGATGATGATAATCAGTGCTGAAAGAATAACAGCCGCTGCCAGCGACCGCTGAAGAATGGCTGTCATTGAGGGCTCGTCGGATGCACCATAACTCTGCGCCGTAAGAGCAGAAGTGGTCATCCTTATCACACCTAACAACCAATACATAATATTGAACACCATGGTGCCTACGGCTATGGCACCTATGTAAGCCTCACTACCAAGGTGACCGACAATGGCGGTGTCGCACAAACCCAATAGAGGAACGGTGATGTTTGTGGCTATGGCGGGCAACGCGATACCAAGTATTTGAGAATTTATTGCCTTGGGGTTTTGCATATTGACATTTTTATTGTAATTTTGCTTTGATAGAAAAACTAATGCGGTATGAACGATAAAGTTTTGTCAGTCATCATTCCCTCCTATAACATGGAGGCTCTTTTGCCTCGATGCCTCGATGGCTTATGTTGCTGCTCTGAGCGCGAATTGTTGGACGTGATTATCGTCAATGACGGAAGTCGCGACGGCACACTGAAGATAGCTCAAGATTATGCATCACGCTACCCCGATTTCATCCGATATATTGATAAACCCAACGGCAACTACGGCTCTACAATCAATGCCGCTCTGCCTTCTTTGCGCGGCAAATACGTAAAAATCCTTGACGCCGATGATGAGTATGATTCCATCGCTTTGAGCAAGCTCTTGCACTCCCTGACAACATGCGTGAGCGACATCGTTGTGATGCCATTCCGCGAGGTTCGCGAACATAAGCGCGACATCGTAGTGCGTTACGACACCATGGGGCGCGAACCATATCAGTACAATCACCAATACACCCTTGACGACATCCTGCCTGACGGTTATATCCGTTTCCTGCTGATGCACGGCGTGGCTTATCGCAGCGCGCTGCTGACCGACAACGGCTATCACCAAAGCGAAGGCTTGTCATATACCGACGTAGAATGGGTGACGTATCCTCTCTATTGGGCATCCACGGTGACCTTCAGCGACTGCTGCGTATATCGATACCACCTTGATCGCGAAGGTCAGACGATGGACCCAGCTGTTCTCTCGCGCAATATCGGACAACTGATACGTGTCACCGGCAATTTGCTTACGTTCCACAACAACGCGAACCTTGGCAAAATGAGCGCTATTCGCCGCCTATGGCTTGAGAAGTACCTCGAAAACCGTCTGCGCGTGATTTACAAGCATTATCTTTACGACATCCGTAGCGAAAATTTTGACGCTCAAGAACTCCGCGCAGCGGAAGACGCATTACTACCTTTGGCGAACAAGATAGGACTCCACCCCAGTCTGTATGCCGATAACAAAATCGTGCGCATAGACCTCATATCATACTGGAACAACAACGGTGAGCGACTGCCTAAATGGTTAGAAATCACCAATAATACTCTTGACAAACTCGCCCATTGGTTTCATGATGCTCTACGCATGGAGTGAAGTGGGTTAAACACAAACTATGGTCCACTGACGCATAAGATAAGAGTAGAACCTGTAGCGCTATGCACAGATTCTACCCCGCTATTAAATTTATGACAACGTGTTGCTTATTGTATCTGCTTGGCGTATTGTTCGCTGTCAAGCAAATTGTTGACTTGCTCAGGGTCGGAAAGTTTCACCTTTATTATCCAGCCATCTCCGTATGGATCCGAATTAACTAATTCGGGGTGTGCCTCAAGTTCTTCATTGAGTTCCAAGACTTCACCTGTAGCCGGCATGAAGAGGTCGCTGACAGTCTTCACAGCCTCTATGGCTCCAAAAGCCTGACCCTGCTCAATAGTCTCGCCCTGCGAGGTAACATCAACATAAATAATCTCGCCAAGCTCCGACTGGGCGAAATCAGTAATGCCTACATAGGCGATATCATCCTGAACACGTATCCACTCATGATCAGGAGTATAGCGTAAATCTGACGGGATATTCATTGTTATTAAGTCTGTTATAAGTTGTTTCTATTTACTTCTCTTCAGGTATATTGCCGAATACGTTAAGCTGACGTCTGAAATGCTCATTGAGCGATACATGCATCGTTTCGGTATGCGATACTCCATTAATGGTTGATATCTTGTCAAGAATGAGGTTCATCAACTGCCTATTATCCTTGGTATAAATCTTCAGCAACAGGCTATACGCACCGGTTATGGAGTGACACTCAACCACTTGAGGTATTTTCTTAAGTTCTTCAATAACCTTATCCATCATCTTTACGTTGCTCAACGCTATTCCCACAAAAGCACATGTCTGAAAACCTATGCGATACGTATCAACAACATATTCCGAGCCCACGAGTACACCCATCTGTTGCAATTTCTGAATGCGCTGGTGTATCGCCGCTCCACTGACATTGCATACCCTCGCAACCTCAAGAAATGGTATTCTGGCATTGTCGGCGACAAGAGAAAGTATCTGTTTATCAAGAGCGTCTAATTGCTGTGCCATAAGTTATAAATTGTTACGAGAAACTTTATCTATCGGCAAATTTACGATTTTTTTTTCAAATATACCGCTTTTTATTGATAAATTATAACTTTTTGCCTAAATTCTTGTTATTTTGTCTTATCTTTGCAAAAAATTGTGATTAGATGAGTTCATTTTATGATTTTGACTTTGAGGACGAGATTTTTGACGGTCTTGAGAGCATGAATTTCACTCGCCCCACGCCTATTCAAGAAAAGTGTATCCCTTTGCTGCTTGCCGGTCATGACGTGATAGGTTGCGCTCAAACGGGCACCGGCAAAACGGCAGCCTATACTCTTCCGCTACTTAATAACCTGCTTGTTGACGATCATGACGACAAGCGTATCAATGCCATTATCATGGCTCCGACCCGTGAACTGGCTCAACAGATTGATCAGCAGATAGAGGGTTTCGGCTACTTTGTACCTTTCAGTTCCGTAGCCGTCTATGGCGGTAATGACAGTGCGGCATACACCACTCAGAAAAATGGTCTGTTGCGCGGTGCCGACATAGTGATAGCTACTCCGGGCAGGCTGATAAGTCATACCAATGTTTACAACATAGACTTTAGCGGTGTGAAGTATTTCATCCTTGACGAGGCGGACCGCATGCTTGATATGGGGTTCTATGATGACATAATGTCTATTGTACGTTTGCTCCCCGAGAAGCGCCAAACGGTGATGTTTTCGGCCACTATGCCACCCAAAATACGCTCGTTGGCACAAAATATCATGCACAAACCCAAGTACGTGGAAATCGCCGTAAACCGTCCACCGGAAAGCATACGACAATGCGCTTTCGTATGCTACGAAAATCAGAAAACGCCTCTCATCAGCGCCATGATGCGCGAGCAGAACCTGAGCAAGGTACTGCTCTTTGCAGGCTCGAAACTTAAGGTCAGGGAAATATGCCGGGCTCTGAAAGGGGCACAATTGCGTTGCGATGCCATGCATTCTGACCGCACACAACAGGAACGTGACAGCGTGATGCACGAATTCCGAAACGGCAGAATTGACATACTTGTGGCAACAGACATCGTATCAAGGGGAATAGACATCGACGACATACCACTGGTAATCAACTACGACGTGCCACGAGATAACGAAGACTACGTACACCGAATTGGTCGCACAGCACGAGCTGAATCAAAAGGTATGGCGATAACACTTGTCAGCCCCGATGATATATGGAGAATGAAAAAAATAGAAAAATTCCTCGGCTACGAAGTTGCCAAAGAACAGCTGCCTAACTTCCTTGGGGACGCACCGCAATACGATGAAACAACAGCAAAAGACGGCGCAAAACCCAAATCTGCGGCTAAGCGCAAAAACTTCAGAAGACGAAAAACTAAAAACAAGTAGAAAGCCCTCTACAATACACACCAACGACGGATTACTCTTATGCGAGGTCCGTCGTTGGTGTATATTATTATCTGTCTTATGGTTTTTATATTGACCACTCGAAGCCGTCTTTGGTATCCTTGATTTGGAACCCCAGAGCCGTGAGTTGGTCGCGTATCTGGTCTGATGTCGCCCAGTCTTTGTTCTGCTTGGCTTTCAGGCGTATATTAAGCAGCAAATCCACCGCGCCTTTGTATGCTTGTGCGGTATTGCTGTCATCGCCGCTGTCGCTCAGCGTCAGACCAAGAATATCAATGGCATAGGTTTGCCATACACTATTTAATTCTGTCAGGTCTTCGGCGTTGATAGTCATCTTGCCGTCGTGAACGCTATTTATAATCTTTGCGGAATCGAAGAGTTGCGCTATCAGCAGTGCTGTATTGAGGTCGTCGTCCATGGCCTCGGCGCATTGACGGCGCAATGTTTTGATTTCCGCAATATCCGGAGCCGCGTCCGTCGCTTTTATGGTTTGCAGCCTATGGTATGTCTCGTTGAGTTTCTGTAGTCCCTTCTCGGCGGCCTCAAGGGCTTGGTTCGAAAAATCAACAGTACTGCGATAGTGGGCTTGCAGGATAAAGAAACGAATGGTCATGGGACTGTAAGGCCTATCAAGTAATTCATGCTCACCTGTGAAGAATTGCTCAAGGGTTATGAAGTTGCCAAGGCTCTTACCCATCTTCTGACCATTGATGGTTATCATGTTATTGTGCATCCAGTAGTGTACTGTAGGATGTCCGAGGGCGGCCACTGACTGCGCTATTTCGCACTCGTGGTGCGGAAATATGAGGTCCATGCCACCGCCATGAATGTCAAACTGCTCGCCGAGATATTTGGTACCCATTGTGGAACATTCCAAGTGCCAACCGGGGAAACCTTCCGACCACGGACTCGGCCAATGCATAATATGCTCCGGAGCCGCCTTTTTCCATAACGCGAAATCTATACTACGACGTTTCTCGTTCTGACCATCAAGGTGGCGGGTATTCTCACGTATCTGCTCTATATCCCTACCCGAGAGAATACCATAGTGATGAACATTATTATACTTCTCAACATCGAAATATACCGACCCGTCGGAAATATAGGCAAATCCCGCATCAAGAATGCGCTTGATAAATTCTATCTGCTCAATGATATGCGCGCTGGCATGGGGCTCTATGGTAGGCGGCAGAACGTTAAGCAATGCCATATCGTGATGATAACGATTGAGATAGTACTGTACTACCTCCATAGGTTCAAGTTGCTCAAGGCGAGCCTTCTTGGCAACTTTGTCCTCACCCTCGTCAGCGTCATGCTCTAGGTGACCGACATCGGTGATGTTACGCACATAACGGACCTTATAGCCCAAATGCATCAGATAGCGATAGAGGATATCGAACGTTATGGCAGGTCGGGCATGACCAAGATGGGCATCGCCATATACCGTAGGACCGCATACATACATACCTACGTGCCCTTCATGAATGGGTTTGAACTGCTCTTTGAGACGGGTTAGTGTGTTATATATTAGCATAGCTGCAAAAGTTTGTGCAAAATTACACATTTTTTCCTAATCTGACAATGACAAAAGTCACTATGCCGGCACTTTTAAGCTTTCCGCATACTCAAACATTGCCAACATATTCACAACATCTTATGTTTTTCTTCACTTTCCGAAAAAAAACAACCACAAAAAACAAACCACGACTCCGGGTCGCGGTTAATCCTGAAACACTTTTTTATGTGTACACGATATGACGTGACACCATAACAAAGAAAGAGACCGCACCATATATGATGCGGTCTCTTGTTTTGTATTATATAGAACAAATCTTATTTGATGATGTTCTGGAATTTTTCGTCAGCTGCGAAAGCGTCGAATTCGATATCGCTGGCTGCTTGAGCCTTGAGGTTAGCGTCTGCTTTTACAGCTTCTTGCAGATTGCTATAAACAGCCTCTGCATCGTTGGTGCGAGCGCCTACGATAGCTTTGAGGTATGATGTCATAGCATCAGGATTCTTGATGGCATTGAGTGTAGCGCGAGCTCCGGCATAGTCTTGGTCAAGAATTTGCTGGATTGCGGCATTGTTGGAGATTGATTTGCCGAATGAAGATTTAGCGTTCTTGTAGTCGCCCTTAATGGTGTACATAGTACCCATAGCGGCTCCGAGGTCTGATTTTGTTCCGGCAGCTTTTCCGAAGTGTTCCTCAGCTTTAGCCAAGTCACCTTTGGCCATATAAGCAACACCGGCGTTGTAGTTAACATCAGCGTTTGCGGGTTCGATGTTGAGGGCTTTCTCATAGTTGCTGATGGCTTTGTCAACTTCACCTTTCTTGAACTGTACGAGACCGAGGTTGTTATAGGCGCGGATGTCTTTGGGGAAGTTCTTGATGGCTGTGCTGTAGATAGCTTCTTTTTCATCAGCTTTCTCGGTCAGAGTGGCAGCATAGAGGAGTTCTTCGAGTGACAATGAGTCTGGAGCGTTCTTAACGGCGGCGCGGAGTTCGTCGTCCGACTTACCGATGAGGTCTATGGTCAGTTTGAGACGGGCACGACGCAGTTGCGGGAGAATGTCGTCAGCAAGGTTTTTGTAAACGGCTGACAGGTTTTTGATTTGTGACTCTCTCTCTTCGGGATCGCTATACATATTCAGCACGCGGAGCACGAGGTCCTTGTCCTGCATATTGCTGTTTTCCATGAGTTTCTGGAAGCCTTCCCAGTCCTCAGCGGTGGTTTTGCTGTCAACGCTGGCTTCGATTTTTTCTTTCTTGAGTTGTTTCTCAAAATATTTGGCAGTAGCTTTCTGACGATTGTCGGCGAGTTTGGTATTGAGTTCCATGCCACCATCAGGTGAAGCGTAGCCGGCAATCTCAATGCTCTTGATTTCTTTCTTCTCGGCAGCGGCAGCGTCCTTAACGTTATTTGTGAAGTTCTTCACTTCGTCTTTCTTGAGCTCGCTGTCACGCAGATTGGCCTGTTGGATAAGGAATTTGATGTCAGCCTCTTGCGTATCTTGGATTACGCGCTGGAACTTGTCAGGAGTTACGGCACCGTTCAAGTCACGGGCATTGGCAAGTTTGGCAGTGGATACAACACCATTGGCAACTTTTACGTCAGGGATTTCGATGACTTTCTTGCCAACTTTGGCATTAAAGCGCAGATAAAGTTCGGAACGACGCATTTCGGGAACATAGTCGAAAGACACGTGCATTTCGTATTTCTTGCCTACTTTGTAAGGTACTACTATGCCGTTTTCTTTGGCTTTCTCACCTACGTAAACCACGGAATCACCAATAACTTCTTGACCGGCGAATTTCATGACGGGTTTCACAACGAGAACGCCTTTTTTAGGGAACGTCTTACCGACGAAGTCACCGGTAATAGTGGCGTCAACTTTGTCACCTACCACAACGAGAGGGTTAGGATTGCACTCGAGACCTTCCGGAGCATCGAGTTTGTTCTTACATGAATTCATCGCCACGAGGATAATCGCAGCGCTGAAAAGTGTTAAAAATTTTTTCATTTTTTGTTGGTATTTAGTTTCTATTTTGCCTAATTAGTATGCAAAGATACACAAAAAGGTTGAAATACAAAAAAAATGATGTATTTTTGTGTTGTAATTTTTTCTTTACAATGTTTTTTTCGATATATGTGCATAGTTTGCGATATGTTTCGCTGCGTAAGATATGGTGTTTGCTGCGTTGCGTGGTGGATTATGCGCTGATGTATGTTGGTCTTCGTCCTCGTGTTTCGCGCGTACCTGTCAGCATTTCCGTTGAACCGGCTAATGTGTGCAATTTGCGATGTCCCCAGTGCGCTTTGGGAAGTGGCATGATACATCCTCGTGCCAAGATGCTGAAAGCGGATATGCTTCGTGGCATTCTTAATGAAGTTAGTGATAGTCTGCTAAGTATCAACTTTTTCTTTCAAGGCGAGCCTTTGCTTAACAGGGATTTGCCGGATTTGATTGCCATGGCTCATGAACGCAAGATATATACTTTGTGCTCCACCAATGCCCAACTGGTTGACGCTCACTATGCCGAGCGGCTTGTCAGCTGCGGGCTTGACCGACTGATAATCAGTATGGACGGGCATAATCAGCAGTCGTATAAGCAATACCGCATAGGTGGCGACATAGAGTTGGTTTACAGTGCCTTGCGACACCTTGCGGAGGCAAAACACCGTTTAGGATCATCCACGCCTGTGATAGAATTGCAATGCCTGTTGCTGAAAAGCACCGAGGGTTCGATAGATTTTTTGCGTAATAACTACAAACGCCTTGGTGCTGATGTGCTGACATTAAAAACAGCTCAATTCTATAACTATGAGCATGGTAATGCCCTAATGCCTTCAGAAGAAAAACACAGCAGATACCACCTCGGCACAGATGGTAGCTATCACCTCAAAGGCAGGTTGATACACAGGTGCTGGAGGTTGGTGTCGGCGATGGTGATTGACGCTCACGGAGCGGTACGGGCATGCTGCTTCGACAAGCAGGGAGAATATACCTATGGCAACATAGACGAAACAGATATCAGGACTTTATGGCATAGCTCAAGGGCTGTTAATTTCCGCCAAGCGGTGATGCAATATCGTGAAAACATTGATATCTGCCGCAACTGCGATAACGTATGAGTCACAGACAAGGACATAGCACAGCCATAAGGCACCATTTCGCCATCCCCATGCTTTTTGTCCTTACAGGTTTGGTTGTTGGCATCGTGTGTCACACAATAGCCTACACCTTTGTCATCTGCTGCGCCGCAGCGGGTGCTATGTTATGTTGCGTGGGTTATTTACGCCCACGATTGCCGCTCTTCGGAATCGGTATGTGGCTACTTTTGACCGCAACGGGTTGGTTTGTTACCAATAGCAAAATCCAACACATAAAACAAGGCGCAAGCGACTGTGGTGGCTACAGAAATATGTGTCTGCTGACATCGGGCAGACAAAGCGGTGCAAGAACCTCATACGGTGCATACTATGATGGACATGAGTATATTATCAATATGCCCGCAGATAGTAGTTTCAGCGCCGGAGATTTCGTGTGGGTTAAAGGAACATGGAATGCCACTCACACTGCCCAGAAAGGTGAGATGTTTGATTATCAACATTATCTGTTTACTAATGGTGTTTCAGCCACGTGCTACGTTAACGGGCAGCAAATGATGCGTAGTGCTCGCCGTGCCACACTCGGAACTGTTCCATTATTGGTCTATGCCAAAATCAGGGCTTGTCATGCCCGCGAGGCACTGCTCGCCATATTTGCCAGAAGCGGTATGTCGGGCAACGAGTTGGCGGTGGTGCAAGCGCTTACTCTGGGCTACCGTAATGACATAGATAGTTCGTTGCGGGAGAGTTACGTGCGTTCAGGAGTTATGCACGTGCTTGCCGTCAGTGGCTTGCACGTAGGGGTGATATATCTCGTGCTGAGTTGGTTACTGACGATTTTCGGGGGCTATCGCGTGGGAAGTATAGTACGTTTTATAATACTTGCCGTAATACTATGCGCCTACGCTTTTGTGACGGGGCTGCCGGCCTCGGTAATACGTGCGGTACTGATGTTGCTCATCATTTCATTCGGCAATCTCATAGAACGCGGTGGCAACAGCCTTAACACATTATGTCTGACAGCTTTTATAGTGCTCATGGCAGACCCTCTGGCACTCTATACCGTGAGTTTTCAACTTTCATATTGCGCCACGGCAGCTATATGCCTTGCAATGCCATGGCTCAGCGAGCACGAACCAGACAATACGATATTGAGATGGCTATGGTATAGCATAGGAATGAGTATAGCGGCAAACATGGCTTCGATACC
>ODAI014736363.1_pt1 | contig 31773 bp, 14 predicted proteins | sample 1539321 | NCBI WGS metagenome assembly ODAI01 (sample SAMN02144231, study PRJEB22623) | gut metagenome | biome: sheep rumen | host: Ovis aries | place: New Zealand
CAAAATATTATAAATTTTTTAAAAAATGCTTGACAAAATGTTTAGATATATGCTACAATTAAATTTGTAATTGAGATGCGGATGTGGCGGAACTGGCAGACGCGCTGGTCTTAGGAACCAGTACTTCGGTGTGGGGGTTCAAGTCCCTTCATCCGCACCATTTATTTAGTAATATCAAGGCTTTTACCGATTTGCACTTGGTATTATTTTTTTTAACAGACTTTTTTTGACTTTTTTATGTAATTATGGTATAATTTATATAGTATAGGCTTTTGCTTGTATTTGTAAACCTCGTGTTTGCTGTAACTATTAACATTGTTATAAAATTTTTTTGGAGGTATACTCTAATGATGAAAAAAAGATTCTTTGCAAAAGAAGGTCGGAACTTCGTTGTCGGTTTTGACAGCGAAAAAAAGGAAGTGTTCGTTGGCACAGCCGGGTTGATCTCTCAACTCGCTGCGCAGGTCATATCACACGATCTTATGGCTCCACTCAAGTGGAAGTCCAAAGGAACTGTGATGGATCTTGTCGACAAAAACGGACTTATATGTCCTGCTGTCGGCTACAAAATGCCTTTTTGGGTATCACCTAAAAAGGCGGAAGCAATAATTGAAGCATTGTTTGATTAATTATTGCTTCTGTCGAAGCCCTAACTTTCTATTAAGAGAGTTGGGGCTTTAATTATTATTAATCTTAAAACAAAAAAATTTTTGCCTCTCGACAGCTTTTGACACAAAATTCACTTTATTAGTGGTATAATATTATGTAAAGATATCTTAATTCAAAGCCATTTTTTTAAAGCTAAAAAGATATTAATGATACATTTTTTTATTCTATATCATTAATATCTTTTTTCTTTATATTCTACATATGTTACATATAATCATATTATTAAAACTAGTCTTGGTTAAATGTTTAAACTTCATTTAAATGACTGCAAATATGTTTTCTTGTAAGTTCCATTAAATTTAATTTGGTAAAGCCTTCAACTTGTGTTTTAGCTCTATCCTTTTTTAGTTCTTCTTTAAGCAAATTTTCAATTTTTTCATTATTTTCAGGAATATGCATATCTATATAATCAATTATTACAATTCCACCTATATCGTGAAGTCTAAGTTGTTTTGCTATTTCTATTGTAGCTTCTTTATTTACTTTATAAATTGTACTTTCCAAATCTGATTTTCCAGTAAATTTTCCAGTATTTACATCAATTGCAGTTAAAGCTTCTGTTTTATCTATTGTAATAAATCCTCCACAGTTTAGCCAGACTTTTCTATCCTTAGATTTTTTTATTTGAGTACTTAAATCATACATTACTAGTAAATCTTTTGAAGGAGAATATTCAAGTTTAACTCCTTTTATTCCTTCAAATTTAATTAATTGTTTAAAAGATTCAAATTCTTGTTGATCATTTGTAATCACCTTATCTACTTTCAAATCCATTAATATTTTAGCTTGTACACTTTCAGATTTATACAATAATTCCGTAGGGTTGCTTTTTTCGTATTCATTTAATATTTCTTTCCACTTTTTTTCGCATCTTCCAATGTCTTTTTTAATCTCTTCATTGCTTACATCAAATGCAGAAGTTCTTATTACAGCTCCGTTTCCACTTGAAATATTACCTCTAACTAACTCTAAAAGTTCATTTTTTCTTTTTTCGTCTTCTATTTTTTGCGAAATTGTAATTATCTCTGTATTTGGCATAAAAACAATATATCTACTAGGTATGCTTATATGTGTTGATATTTTTGCACCTTTTCTCTCATTGCTATCTTTTTTTATTTGAATAAGTATTTTTTGATTTTGTTTTAACAATTCACTAATTTTTTTATTTGATTGTTCTTTTTTTACTGATTTTTCATCAACTTGTGGTATTGCATCTTTTAAATGCAATAGCCCTTTTCTTGAATCTCCATAATCTACAAATGCTGATTGCATTCCAGGAACAATATCTGCAACTTTACCTGCATAAATATTTCCTTCTAGTCTATTTTTCATTGTTTCTTCATTGTTTTCGTATTTTTCTACTAATTTTCCATTTTCCACTAAACATATTGTTTCTATATCTTTATTTTTATTAATTATTAATTCTAACATTGTCTTACCTTCCTTGCTCTAATTAAATTTGTTCATTGCTTCGTCGATACTGTTTTTCATTATTTCTATAACTGCATCTGTTGCAAGATTTACTCCTTTTAAAAGTTTTAAATATTCTTCATTTCTTACTTTTGAAATAACATATTCTATAAGATTTTCCTTATCATCGCAAAATCCAGTTCCTATTCTAACACGTGGAAATTCTTCTGTTTTAAGCATGTGCACTACAGATTTCATTCCGTTATGTCCTCCGGCTCCACCTTTTTTTCTAATTTTAATTATACCTGTTTCTATGTCTATATCATCATAAATTATTAAAATTTTATCTGGATGGATTTTATAAAAATTTGCTATTTCTATAACAGATTCCCCACTTAAATTCATGTAAGTTTGAGGTTTACATAGAATTACTTTTTCTCCTTCTATTTGGCCACTACCATATAATGCTTTAAAACCACTTTTATTTACATCTATGTTATATTTATTAGATAACTTATTTATAACATCAAATCCCATATTATGCCTTGTAAAGCTATACTCTGGCTCTGGATTTCCTAACCCAACTATTAAGTACATTTTTTTATCCTCGTATAATGTAAATATATTTATTATACGAATTTCTCCTTTCTTTGAAATTTGTTATAATATTTATATAGACTCTGTGGATTAGTGTTTTATCCTATCGCTTGACGATTTCTTTGAAAGGCTCTAACCACAGATGTTTGTTAATTTGTTAATTAGTTAGATAACGCATGACGTTTTATATAGAACGAGGCTACATTCAGCAAACATTTTGTGGATCACATTGTCTAAATATTTTTAAAAAGGAGCAATCAATATGATTTATGTTGGTATCGATGTTGCAAAGGACAAGCATGATTGCTTTGCAATGAACTCTGATGGAGAAATTTTGATTGAAAGAATGACTATTCAAAATAATTTTGATGGTTTCAATTCTTTATTCAATTCCATTTCTCAATTTAATGAAAGTTTTGAAAATATTAAAGTAGGACTTGAAGCTACTGGTCACTACAGCAATAACATTCTTAACTTTCTGGCATCAAAAGGATTTAATGTTTACGTCATTAATCCACTACAAACTAATCTTTACAGAAAAGGTCAAAGCCTTAGAAAGACTAAAACAGATAAGTTAGACGCTCGTTTTATTGCTACAATGCTTATCACAGAAAACTTAAAGCCCTACTCTAATTTATCTTATCACATTTCTGAATTAAAGTCACTAGTTAGACATAGATTTCGTTTAGTTCATGAACGTTCTAAATTCAAAACCTCTCTTTCTAGGCTAGTTACACTCGTTTTCCCAGAATTAGAAAAAATAGTATGGTCTATTTCTCAAAATTCTGTGCTTTATCTTCTTAATGAACTTCCTTCTGTAAAAGAAATCTCCGAATGTAATTTAAAACATCTTACTGCTGTCTTAGAAAAATATTCTAAAGGTAAATACAGTAGAGATAAAGCTATTGAAATACGAGAACTTGCTAGAAAATCGATTGGTACTAATAGTCGTTCTTTATCATTTGAATTAAAACAAGTTATTCAAACTGTTTTATTTTTGCAATCACAAATTGATGATATTGATAAAGAATTGAAAAATTTAGTAGATGAACTTAATAGTCCAATAATGTCTATTCCAGGTATTTCATATGTCTCTGCTGCTTTTATTTTAGCAGAAATTGGTGATATCAATAATTTTGATTCACCTGCTAAATTACAAGCTTTTGCTGGACTTGATCCATCTACATATCAATCTGGAAAATATTCTGCAACTCATTCTCAAATGGTAAAACGTGGTTCTAAATATCTTCGTTGGGCTTTGCTTAATGCTACTAGACTTGTTTGTATGCGTGATAAGACTTTTAATGATTACAAAAACTCGAAACTCGCTGAAGGCAAGCATTATTTTGTAGCACTTAGTCATACTACTAAAAAATTAATAAGAGTTATTTATTATTTATTAAAAACAAACAATTCTTATCAGCTGTCCAAAGTAGCTTAGTTGATAGTGTTTCATACCTTTTTAAAAGCATTTTTCGAAATGCTTATTTGTCATGCATTTTTCAATGTACTAAAAATTTTTAACTTTTTTTCATTTTTCTATTGACTTCATATAGTTAGTCTTTCTTGTTAATTTCGTTTTATCTTTAATAATTCCTATAATTATAATAACTTTATAATAATAAAAAGTCAAGAAAAAAATATATTTTTGCACAAATTAATAAAATTTTACTTCGAAACTGTTACAGTTTAGTAAGAAATTGTTTTTATAAGTTTTTGAAAATATAAGTATTTTAATAAGTATTTTAATAAGTACTCTTATTTAAATACTTATATATTGTTTATTCTAAAACAATTACGTAAGTCAAAAAAATAAACCTTAGTATTTTCTACTAAAGTTTATTTTTATTACAATTGTGGAAAAGAGAACCGTCCCATTTTCCGTCCCATTTTCCATTTTCCATTTTCTATTTTCCATTAGACAATTTGTTTCATTCTTCCATAAACTAAATCTACCCAAGTAGATGACGGACAGAAACATGTTTTAACTCCTGCCAATGTTTTTCCGTGGTAGAATTTGCCACCTGGAGTTAAATAGTTGTAGTGTAACTTTTTAGCAGCAACTTCAAGTCCTTCACTAACTGAACTATAGCTAATTAGTTTACCATTTTTCATTAAACTAATATAGTTGTGTGTACTTCTATGATTACTTGCAATATTCCATCCTGATTCTGCTGAAATTAATCCACAGAAAAATATTTCGTTTATGCTGTATTCTTCACATAAATCATAGATTTCTCCTGCATTATCTTCGAAAAATCCTGATGTATCTGCTTTAACTCTAGATATTAATTTTATAAAATCTTCTCTAGATAATCCTGTTCTTTTAGTTAAGTCCATTGATTTTGAAATTTTAACTTCACTAATAGAAACTGTTTTAGCCGTGTCATTTTTATTTTCTTCTTTATCATCATCTTCTTCATCTTCTTTTTCGCTTTCGCTACTTTCTTTTTTTGATGTTGTATTTTCCTCTTTTTCTTCACTATTATCTTTTTCAGTAACTTTTTCTTCATTTTCTTCATTGCTATTTTCAGTTACTTTTTCTACATTTTCTTCATTATTGTTGTTTACTTGTTCAGTTGTAACCTCATTTTCACTATTTTTAGCTGTATTTCTTATTTCTGTGCTACTTCTGCTTGTTGTTTTTGTAGATGTAATTGCCTTCTCATTATGGCTTAAATCTTCTTTTGCTATTTGAATATTCTCTTCTACATTTGTATCAGCTACTTGTGTTTTTGAAATCATTATTTGTGACGCTAACAATATACCTACAATTGCTAAACTTGCTATTATAATTAATGACAATTTTTTTATTACATCACTTATTTTATATTCTATCATATATTTATCAAACTCCTTTTTCGTACACGACACTTTTATTATAACATTTTTTTACAAAAAAGTCAAATTTGACAAATTTTTAATAGTGTAAAATCCTTCAAAAGCTTTTAATCCGTAGTGACCCTGGTACTTTATATATACACAAGGTTTTATTTTATCTTATTACTAATTCGTTATCTTCGCAATCAATTTTTACTGTACTATTAGGCAAAATTTCTCCAGTTAATATTTTTTTTGCTATTAATGTTTCAAGTTTCTTTTGAACAAACCTTTTTAAAGGTCTTGCTCCATATACTTCGTCATAGCCATTATTTATTAAATATTCTTTTGCATTTTCACTTAATTCAAGCTTAATGTGTTTATCTTCCATTCTTTTTTCCAAATCTAAAATTAATAATTCTAATATTTTAGATATTTCATTTTTCTTTAAAGGTTTATAAAATACAATTTCATCTAATCTATTTAAAAATTCTGGTCTAAAGCTTTGTTTTAAAAGTTGTTGTACCTTTTCTTTTGCATCTTCTGAAATTTCTCCGTTTTCTGTAATTCCTTCTAAAATAAAGTCTGAGCCTAAATTTGAAGTTAATATAATAATTGTATTTTTAAAATCAACTGTTCTTCCTTGAGAATCCGTAATTCTTCCATCATCTAGTACCTGTAATAAAATGTTAAATACATCTGGATGGGCTTTTTCAATCTCATCAAATAAAACTACTGAATATGGTCTTCTTCTAACCGCCTCAGTTAATTGTCCTCCTTCTTCATATCCAACATATCCTGGAGGAGCCCCTATAAGCCTTGAAACCGAGAATTTTTCCATATATTCAGACATATCTATTCTTACAATATTGTGTTCATCATCAAATAAACTTTCTGCTAATGATTTTGCAAGTTCTGTTTTTCCAACGCCTGTTGGTCCTAAAAACATAAATGAACCAATAGGTCTTCTTGGATCTGAAATACCTGCTCTTGAACGAATAATCGCTTCTGATACTTTTTCTACAGCTTCGTCTTGACCAATTACTCTTTTATGAAGTATTTTATCAAGATTTAAAATTTTTTCTCTTTCTCCTTCCATAAGCTTGCTAACTGGTATTCCTGTCCACTTTGATATAATTTTTGTAATTTCATCCTCTGTTACTTTGTTTCTAAGTAAACCATTTTCTTTACTCTTTTCTATTAATTCTTCTTCTTTTTTTAACTCATTTTGTAACTCTGGTAACTTTCCATATCTAAGTTCTGCAACTTTATTTAGTTCATAATTTCTTTCAGCCTTTTCTATTTGACTATTTACATTTTCTATTTCTTCTCTTAATTTTTGAACTTTATTTATAGCTTGCTTTTCATTATCCCATTTAGCTTTCATTCCATCAAATTTTGTTTTTAGTTCTGCTTTTTCTTTTTTAATATCTTCTAATCTTTTCTTAGAAATTTCATCTTTTTCTTTAGAAAGTGCAGTCTCTTCGATTTCTAATTGCATAATTTTTCTTGAAACTTCATCTAGCTCTGTAGGCATAGATTCCATCTCAGTTTTAATCATACTACAAGCTTCATCTATTAAATCTATTGCTTTATCTGGCAAAAATCTATCTGAAATATATCTATTAGAAAGTGTTGCAGCTGAAATTAATGCATTGTCTGCTATTTTAACTCCATGGAATACTTCATATCTTTCTTTAAGTCCTCTTAAAATAGTAATAGTATCTTCAACTGTAGGTTCATCTACTAAAACTGGTTGAAAACGTCTTTCTAAAGCCTGATCTTTTTCTATATATTGTCTGTATTCATTTAAAGTTGTAGCTCCTATACAGTGAAGTTCTCCTCTTGCAAGCATTGGTTTTAATAAATTTCCTGCATCCATTGCTCCATCTGTTTTGCCAGCTCCTACAATAGTATGAATTTCATCTATAAATAAAATTATTTTTCCTTCGCTTTTCTTTATTTCTTGAAGTACTGCCTTTAATCTTTCTTCAAACTCTCCTCTATATTTAGCTCCTGCAACTAATGAGCCCATATCTAGTGAAAATATTGTACAATCTTTTAGTCCTTCTGGTACATCTCCTCTTACAATCCTCAAAGCTAAGCCTTCAGCAATAGCAGTTTTACCAACACCTGGCTCACCTATTAAACATGGGTTATTTTTAGTTTTTCTAGATAAAATTCTTATAACATTTCTAATTTCATTATCCCTACCTATAACAGGGTCTAATTTTTGTGCTCTTGCCATTTCAACTAAATCTTGTCCATATTTTTTTAGAGCATCATAAGTTTCTTCAGGATTGTCTGATGTTACTCTTCTATTTCCTCTTACTTTAGATAATACCTTTAAAAAATCATTTTTAGTAATTCCATGTTCTCTAAACAAACTCTTTAATTCGGAATTAAAGTTATCGAATAGTGAAATCATAATATGTTCAACTGATACATATTCATCTTTCATGTTTTTGGCAATTTTTTCTGCATTAGCTAAAGTTAAATCTAAATCTTGCGAAACATATATGTTATTAGCTTGCCTTGCACCTCCAGTAATTTTCGGCTTATTTAAAACTTTTTTTCTTACATCTTCCTCTATAACTTCTTCATTGCCTATCTTTTTTATAAGTTCTTTTATAAGGCTATTTTCTTGCTCTAACAAAGCTAATAATAAATGCTCTTGTTCAACTTGTGGATTTTGATTTTCTGTAGCAATATTCTGTGCCTCTTGCAAAGCCTCTAATGATTTTTGTGTAAATTTTTGAATATTCATATTCTTAACCTCCTTTATATAAGATTTGTTGTGCGAAAATCTGTGATTTTCTGCACATATAAGCTTTTTAAAGTTATGCAATAACTTTAAAAAGCACTATTCTGTACAGTTAGAAAGCGCTTTTTTATTTTTTACAAATATATTATACTACAATATTTTAGCAAAGTCAATAAGAGAGTGCTAATATTATTTAAAAAATTGAGGTAGCACTTTTATTATTCTACCCCAACTATTTACATTTAATTAAATTTATTCTTTAGTTTTTCTCTTTATAACTACTATATATACACCAATTGCAGATAGTGCTATTGTTGTTATTCCTGCAGCTCTTACTGCTGTTTTAGCTCCTGTTGATACTGTTATTATAAATTGTGCATCATCTGTGTTGTCATCTGTATCTTTTTCTTCAAATCCTGCTTCATTTTTTGTTTCAATGATATTTACTACATTCTTCTTTGTTCCAAAGTTTTCATTTGAATTATCCCATGTTAGAACTACAGTATATTCTACACTTTCTCCAGGTTTTATTTCATTTGTATTTATTGTTGCTTTATCGCCTTTTATATTCCATTGTTTGTTATCTTCTTTTAGCATTATCATTCCTTCTGGAATATTTTCTTCTATTGTGGCACTTCCTTCTATTTCTCCATCATTTGTTACTTTTATAGTATAAACTACTTTTACTTCTGTGTCTTTTATTTTCTTTCTCTTTACTTCTACTTTTGCAATATCTTTATTTATTTTCTTTGTTTCTCCATTTACTTGTATTTCTTTTACTTTTTTGTCTATTGATAAATTAAATATTGCTTTTCTGTAGTAGTATATTACTTCTATTGGATCTTTTGTCATCTTTCCTTCTTTATTCTTTGGTTCTTCTATTAATATGTAATTCTTTATGTCTTTCTTATTTGTTTTGTATTCTTCTCCTTCGTATCCTTTTATTATTTCTTTTTCTTCTATTTCTTTTACTGTCTCTTTTTCCACGTATTTTGATATTACTTCTGTTTTTATCTTGTAATAATATATTACTTCTATGTCTTCTTTTGTCATTGTTCCTTTTGTATTTTGTGGATACATTTCTTTTTCTATTTCGTAGTTTTCTATTTTCTTTTCTTCTGTTTCGTATTTTTCTCCTTCGTGTCCTTCTATTATTTCTTCTTTTTCTATTTCTTCTCCTGTATTTTTGTCTATATATTTTACTGTTACTTTGGCTTTATGAATATAATAATAGTCTACTTTTGTTTCTTCTATTGTCATTTTTCCTTTAGCATTTTCTGGATAACTGTCTTTTACTAAATCATATCCTTCTATTTCTTTTTCTTTTGTTTCGTAATTATCTCCTTCATGTCCTTCTATTATTTCTTCTTCTGCTAGTTTCTCACCTGTTTCTATATCATAATGATTTACTTTTACTCCTGCTGAATTATGTAGATAATAATATATTACTGTCTTAGGCTCTGCTTCTATTTTTCCTTTCGCATCTTCTGGTACCTTTTCTAATGTATATCCATCAAATTTCTTTTCTTCTGTTTCGTAGTCATCTCCCTCATGTCCTTCAATTACTATATTATCTGTTAGTTCTTGTCCTGTTATTTTGTCTATATATTTTACTGTTACCTTTCCTCTTTTTATATAATAGTAATTTACTACTGTTTCTTCTTTTTTCATTTTTCCTGTTGCATTTTCTGGATATCTTTCTCTTACCAAATCATATCCTTCTATGTCTTTTTCTTTTGTTTCATAGCTATCACCTTCGTGTCCTTTTATTATTTCTTCTTCTGCTAGTTTTTCTCCTGTTATTACATCATAATGATTTACCTTTACTCCTGCTGAATTATGTACATAATAGTAGATTACTGTTATTTGAGCTTTTGTCATTTCACCATTTGCATTGTCTGGCAATTGTGTTAAAGTATAATCTTTAAATGGTAATGTTTCTTCTTTTTCTTCATCATATTCTTTCTTTTCTGTCTGGTATTCATCTCCTACATATCCATTTGTAGTTATACTTGGAACGATTTCTTCTCCTGTTATTTTATCTACATATTTTGTAATTACATTTGTTTTATATTTATAGTAATATTTGACTTCTATTGGGTCTTTTGACATTGTTCCTGTTGCATTTGTTGGAAGTTTTGTATTATCTAAATCATATCCTTCAAATTCTTTTGAACTTGTTGTATATGTATCTCCTTCGTTTCCTTGATATGTTTTACTATCTAATACTTCGTTTGTAAATTCATCTATATGTTTTTCTATTACTCCTGCTGATATTTGTACATAATAGTAGATTACTTCTATTGGCTCTGCTGTCATTGTTCCTGATTTATTTTCAGGTTCTTCTACTAACACATAGTTTTCTATATCTTTTGTTTCTGTTGTATAGCTGTCTTTTTCATGTCCATTTATTACTTCTGAATCAGCTATTTCTTTATTACTATTTTTGTCTACATATTTTGCTGTTACTTTTGTTTTCTTTACATAGTAATAGTTTACTATTGTTAGTTCTTTTTTCATTGTTCCTGTTGCATTTTCTGGATATCTATTTGTTACTAAATCATATACATCTATTTCTTTTTCGTGTGTTGTATAGCTATCTCCTTCTTTTCCTTCAATTATTTCTTGATCTGCTATACTTAAATTTGTATTTACATCTAAATGATTTACTACTACTCCTGCTGAATTATGTCTGTAATAATATATTACTGTTATCTCATCCTCTGTTAAATCTCCTGTTGTATTTCCACTATTTCTTGTTAATACATAGTCTTGAATGTCTTTTGCATTTGTTGTATATTCATCATCTATTTTTCCTGTTATTGTATCTCTTGTACTTATTTCTTGATTTGTAAGTTCATCTACATATTTTACTACTAATCTTGCATCTTTCTTTGTGTAATATAAATTTATTACGTTTTGTGAATTATCTAGTCCAATTGTTAAAGTTTCTTTATCACTGCTATCATAGTTATATTTACTTATTGGTTCTACTTCATTTTCTGCTTTTATTACATCATTGAATGCCTTATTATTTACTACTTTTGCAGTTTTTAAAACTTTATTTGTTCCTTTCTCTAAATAGTTTACTGTATAACTTAAGTCTGCTCTTCTTACATAATATACCTTTATTACATTTTTGCTTGTATCTGTAGATATTGTTAATGTCAATCCTTCAGTCTTTTCCAATACATAGCCATCTATTGCTTTATCTGTGTAGTTATCTATTATTTCACCATAATTTGCCGTTTTATTATCTGTTTTTGTATTATCTATTACTCCATCATAATAGTACTCAACTCTATATCCATAGTCTTTTAGTTTATAGTAATAGATTACTTCTATGTTACCATCAATGTATTCTCCACTTGCATGTTCTGGATTTTCATCTACTAATTCGTAGTATTCTGCTGCATTTTCTTCTGGTTTTGTACTATATGTTTCTCCAACAACTCCTGTTTTTATTACATCTTCAGCATAATTTCCATTTACTAGTTTTATTGGTGTTGTTGTTCCTTGTACATAATAATGTACTGTTACTGTTCCTTTTATTTTTTCATTTACAAATCCAAGTTCTATTGTTGTTGTATCTCTATTTACTTCTATTGTTTTTTCTGTTTCATTTAATTTATATGTGTCTGGTGCATGAATCTCTTTTAATGTGTATGTTCCAACTTCTAAATCTACTGTTATTTTTCCATTAGAATTTGTTGTAAATTCTCCTACTACGCTGTTGTCTTTGTTATTCTTTATGCTAAATGTTGCTCCACCTAGTGGTGTTGTTCCATCTTCTGCATATTTCATAAGATTCATACTTCTCTGAACTTTTTTGTAATAATATGTAACAGTTACTTCATCATATTGATATTTACCATTAGCATTTTCTGGAGTTGTAACTAATTCATAGTCATCAGCTAATTGTTCATTAGATATTGCATTAGTTGTATAGTTTTGATTTTCTTCTCCATAACTTACTACATCATCTGCTGTATTTCCATTCTTTAATGGAACTTTATTTTCTGTTCCTTCTATGTAATGATGTACTGTTAGTGGAATTGACTTAGGTACATAATAGTAAATAACATCTGGATTTTCATTTTGGTATGTTCCAACACTATTATTTGGAATTATATATTTACCATTTGTATCTTTTTCTAGTTCATATCTATTTATATCTAAATGTGGAGATGTTTTATAGCTTTCATCTATTTTGCCTTCTAAATTATCATCTTCTGCAACTTTAGTTGTTGAACCTTTTATATAATGGTGTACTGTAACATGTGCTAATTTTTGATTTTCCACTGTAAATTCATGTATAGCTCCTTCTGTACTTCTAAATTCAATTTCTCTTGGCTGACTATTTAAAACATATCCTTCTGGAGCTTCTATTTCTGTTAATTTGTATTTTCCAAATGGTATTTGTGTTATAGCTTTTCCTTCACTATTAGTTGTTACCTCTGTGTGATATAAATCAGAATCACTTAATTCTATATTTATACTATTTACTGTAAACTTATCTTCTCCTGATGAATTACTTCCATTTTTATAATATCCTAAATGTAAATAATATGGTTTTCCAGCTTGTAACTCAGTTACATAGTCAGTAGCTTCTTTAGTTCCAGATATTTTTATAAATTGTCCTTGAGATGAATTATAATCTGGTGCTGTTGTATCTTCTGTTATTGTTGCATATCCATAATCACTACTTTCACTTGATACACTTGCATTTACAGTTAATTTATATTTTCCTGTATAATCTGATAAATTTATTGGAATATATGAATTTGATACTGTATTATCATTTCCTGCATTACTAGATACATACTTTCCTTCACTTTCTGTAAAGTTATATACTTTCGTTATTTCGTTTGCTTTATATAGTTTAACACTATTTATAATAATCTGATCTGTTCCAGTATCTACACTACCATCTTTTCTATATCCTAAATGTAAATAATAAGTATTTCCTCCATCTATTGCTTGTGAAGTATAGTCAGTAGCAGCTTGGGTTCCATTTATATATATAAATCTATTTGTACTTGAACTATATGTAGGCGCTGTAGTGTTATCTGTTATAAATGCAGCTCCAGGATCTGCACCTTCACTTGATACTTCAGCATTTACAACTACTGCATATTTTCCAGTTAGTCCTGTTAAATCTATTGGAATATATGACCAAGCAATAGAGTTTTGTATTCCTGCTGTTCCTCCATTTGCTGTTTGGTATGTTTTGCTGTTTGTTGGTACATATTTTCCATCTTGATTTATGAAATAGTAGTCTCCGTTATTGGTTAAATTGCCTAATTTTCCTGTTACCTCTTCTTGAATCTCTACTTCGGTGTATTCTTTTCCATTATTGGTCAAAGCTCCAATTATTGAACTGCTTGTAGGATTCTCTCTTTCTTCTATCTGATCTAATTTAAATCTTGCGCCCTCTAGAGCTTGTCCAGATACACTATCTTTTTTGTTAATAGTAATTTTATTATCTTTTAGAGAATATGTAACTACTATGTGTTTGTCTTCCTTCATATTAGTAAATTGAGGCATTGTTAAACTTCCATCTTGACTTACTGTATATGGATATTCTTTACCATTTAATGTAACTCCAATAATCTCATAGTTTTCATTAGGAACCATTTTTATTTCTTTTGTACTAGAGTCTCCATATTTTACTTTTTCATATGGTTTTGCATCTTCTCCAGAAATTGTTCCTCCTTTTATATTGTCTATTTCTTTTACATCTGTTGTTATTTTATACTCTTTTCTGTTATTTTCTACAACTACTTCTTGTTGTTCTGGAACTCCCATTTCAGCATAGATTTTTAATATCATTCCATCAGAAGAACCTTTATTATTTAATGTTAAATTATTTCCAAAATCTATGCTACTTGAACTAAATTTTCCTCCTACTAAATATCCTCCATCTGATGTTTCTGCTATAGAACTAATCAAGTCTGTACCATCTTCTCCTATACTTTTTGCCCATTCTGCTTGTCCGTTACTGTTATATTTTATTATCATGCCATCATCCTGTCCGTTATTACCAATACTAATATTATTTCCTAAATCTAAAACACTAGTAGTGAAATATCCTCCAGCTATGAATCCCCCGTCTTTTGTTGCTGATAAAGTTGTTAAGAATTCATTACTATCTCCACCTATAGTTTTTGCCCATTCTATTCTTCCTTCAGAATTGTATTTTATTATTATTGTATCATTATTACGATTCTTGTTTATGGTTATATTATCATCTAAATCTATCGTATATGACCAAAAATATCCTCCAGCTATACATCCTCCATCAGTAGTTGCTATTACCGATTCTATTCTATCACTATCAGTTCCACCCATAGACTTTGCCCATTCTATTTCTCCTGAACTGTTGCATTTAATTATTATTCCATCATGTATTCCTTTATTGCTTATTGTTATATTATTTTCTAAGTTTATAGTATCAGAATAGAAATATCCTCCAATAAAGAACCCTCTATCTTTTGTCAAAGTTAAACTTTTTAAGTAGTCAGATTTGTTTCCTCCTACAGTTTTTGCCCATTCAGTTTCTCCTTCACTATTGTATTTAATAATCATTCCATCATCTTGTCCATTATTACTTAAAGATATATTATTACCTAAATCTATGTAAGTCGAACTAAAATCTCCTGCTACTATAAATCCCCCGTCTAATGTTTCTATTACTGAGTTTATTGTTTCATAACTTGTTTCTCCTATGCCTTTTGCCCATTCAACATCACCATTATTTTTAAACTTTATAATTATTCCATCATAGCTACCTTTATTTTTTATTTTTATATTATTTCCAAAGTCCACATCTGAATAAATAGTTCCTGCTGCAACACATCCTCCATCTGATGTTTCTATTACTGAGTTTATTTCATTATATCCACTAGTTCCAATTCGTTTCGACCACTCTACAGTTCCTGATGCATTATATTTTATTAACATTCCTCCTTTATTGATTGTAACACCATTTCCTATATCTACATTATTTGATTCAATACTTCCTCCTACCAAATATCCTCCATCTGATGTTTCGATTACTGTATTTATTCTTTCATTATTACTTCCTCCAATTCCTTTTGCCATTCTAACAATTGGTTCTGGCACATCAACTTCTTTTAATTTTATTATCATTCCATCTGAAGATCCTTGGTTATTTATAACTATATCATTGCCTAAATCTATTTCATTGCTTTCGAATTGTCCTCCTATTATAAATTCACCGTTATCGGTTTTTATTATTGAATTCAACGTATCTTGTTTACTTCCACCTATTTTCTTCATCCATTCAGCATATCCTTCACTATTATATTGTATTAAAACAATATCGCCACCTCCATTATTTGTTATAGATTCATTATTATCCAAAACTATTTTTTGAGAGAAGAAATAACCAGCTACTAGATATTTTCCATCTTCTACTTCTTGTACTGATTCTAAATAATCGCCGCTATCACCCCCTATATTTTTTGCCCATATTGCTTCTCCTTCAGCACTATACTTAATTAGCATTCCATCACGGTAACTTGGATTATCATTATTTAAGGTCACACTATTTCCTAAGTCTATGCTTCTTGAATAAAAATCTCCTGCAACTAAATATCCTCCTTCTTTTATTTCAGTTATACTTTTTACATTCTCATGACCGACTCCATTTATGCTTTTTGCCCACTCTGCCTGTCCATTACTATCATATTTTACTATCATTCCGGCATATCCGGAATTTTTGCTTATAGTTATATTATTTCCAAAGTCAATACTAGTCGACAGAAATTGGCCTCCTACCATATATCCTTTATCTTTTGTTTCAATAATGCAATTTACATATTCATCAGAATATCCTCCTATGCTTTTTGCCCATACAGCTTCTCTTTCTGCATTATATTTTATTATCATTATATCAACAGCACTAGTGTTTCCGTGTTTCTCTATTGTTATATTGTTGCCTAAATCTATATTTGATTCATTAGTTCCTCCAACAAAAAATCCTCCATCTGATGTCTCTATTACACATTTAACTTGGTCTGCAACATTGCCTCCTATTCTTTTTGCCCATTCAGCTTCTCCTTCGCTGTTATATTTTATAACCATTCCGTCAGATCCATATCCTGTGTTATCTCCAATTATTACATCATTTTCTAATTCAATTCTTTCTGAAGTGAAACTACCTCCTACTAGATATCCTCCATCTGATGTCTCAGTCACTGAATTTATATATTCATGGCCTGCCTCTCCTACATTCTTTGCCCATTCTACTTGTCCATCTATATTATATTTTATTATAAATCCATCATTTTCACCATTATTATTTAAAACAATATTATTTCCTAAATCTATATTCTCTGAGTTATAATAACCTCCAACTATATAGCCTCCATCTGATGTTCCTATTGCCGAATTTACATAGTCATTTTCTCCGCCTCCAATTCTTTCTGCCCATTCAGCCTGTAAAGCTTTTTTCCCTTCTCTAGATTTACCTATACCAAAGTTCTTTACTTTATTTTTTATATCATATTTCTCATCTGCTTCAACTTCAACTGCTTTGTATAAGCCTTCTGGTAAATCAGCTGTGATTTCTCCTCTTGAATTTGTAGTAACTGTATAGTATTCTTTTCCATTTATTGTTTCTTTTTTACCAATTATTTCTCCTTTGCTGTTTCTGGCTGGAACTTCTCCTTCATCTACATTATATATAGCAAATTTAACATTTGGTAAAAGTGCATTTGTTTCTCCATCTTTTTTAACTAATTTAAATGAAGGACTATCTTCTATTGTAAGTTTTACTGTACTTCCATCTACTGTATAATTTGAAGTTTCTTCTGATAATAGTTTTAATGTTCCTTCTTGATTTTCTACTTTAAATGATATATCTCCTGTTTTTGCATATCCTTCTGGAGCAAAAGTTTCTTTTAATGTATATGTTTGATCTATTTGTCTTGCTTCTTCATATTGATATAAGTTTTCTATTGTAATTTTTCCATTATTGTCTGTTGTATATTCCCCTATTTCTTGTGTACCTTTATATAGCTTAAATTTAGCACCTTCCAATTTTACAACTGGTACTTCATCTACTCCTGTTCCTTTTTCTATTTTATTAATATTTAATGTATATGTTGGAATCTTGTCATCTTCTAATGCTAAATTTATTGTTGGTATTTCATTATCTAATGAAATTGTATTTGCTTTTGTTTCTCCTTCTAATATTTCTGATGTATATGTTCCATTATTATTTGTAACTTTGAACTTAATAGGATTTGATAAATAATATCCTTCAGCTTTTACTTCTTCTAAAGTATATTCTTGTCCTATAGTCAATCCCTTTAATGTAGCTAATCCATTTGAATTTGTAGTTATTATTTTTCCACTTTCTGGCAATCCATCTCCTGTTAATTTATAGCGAACTTTTGCTAATTTGTTTTCTGTATTTTTTTCATATTTTGTAAGTTGTAATTTTAGTTTTGCTTCATCTTCAACTTTTACACTTACTTTGTAGTCCTCATTTTGTTCTTTAATTACCTGTATATCGTCTTTTGTTGTTCCTTCCAATTTTTCTGCAGTTAATACTCCTGTATTTCTATCTATATGTCCTATTATTTTTACTGTATTTTCGTTTAATTCATAATCATCTGGACTTTTTATTTCTTTTATTTCATAAACTTTTTCTGCATATAAATTTGTAATTTCTAATTTTCCTTGTGCATCTGTAACTGCTGTTGAACTATCTTCAACTTCCCCGCTTTCTGATAGCTTATTTACTCTATATGTTGCCCCTTGTACTAATTTGTTTTTTCCGTTTTGGTATTTTGTTAATAATAAATTATACTTTTCAGCTATTCTTATTCCTATTTTATTTGGCTCTGTACTTGTTCTGTATTTTCCTTCAGCAGTATCTAAACTAAAATATATTCCATGATGGCTAAATGCTGTTTTATTAAATTCTATACCATTTGGAACTTCTACAGTATAATAGAATGTATACTCTGCGCCTCTTTCAATTTTTGTGTTTTTAAAATCTATTATGAATGTTTTTATTTTGCTCCAGTCAGTTACTTGTTCTTTTGTTTTCCATCCATTTGTATTATCATTTATATTTTTGTTTGGTGTTTCGTTCTCTGAATAATATACTGTTACTTTATTTTTTAGGCTTTCTGGTATTTGTAATCCTGCATTTGTCATTGTAGTTGTAAAATCAGAATTTAAATTTCCTCCACTTAATACATAAGTATTTCCTTCAAAAGGTATTTTACCAATCAATAATACTTCACTTATTGTGCTTGCATAATTATTTTTAACTTGTACACCAATTTTTACTGTACTATTTTCTGTTCCTCCAAAAACAGGTATTAAATCTGCTATTTGTGGTGATACAATTATTGTTTCATTCTCATCAAAATCTGATGCTGTTTGATTTGTAAGCAAACTACTTGGTGAAACTAAATCAATACTTGTTTCTGTTTTATTTATTCTTTCTTCTTTGTTAGCGTTGTTATTTACATCATATATATCTTTAGCATTATAGTAATACTCTTCAGCATCTTCATTTGCTGCATATAATTCTATTTTTTTACTTACTGTTGTCACTCTTGGATCTGGTGTTATATCAGCATTTATAGTTATCTTATAGCTTGTAGGATTTGAATTACTTGTATTTATTTTTATAAATTTTCCTTGTGCATTTTCTACTAGCTCACTACTATCTATTGTTACTGCTGAATTGTTTATTGTTACTTCATTTATTTTTATATCTAAAATTTCTTCTGGTAATCTAATTAAAAAGCTTCCATTTACCCATCCAACTTGATTTTCATTTTCGTTAGCTTGAGTTGTTACAAATATATTCATATTTTTCTCTGTTGTTTGTGTTGAAATAGTATTTTTACTTAAACTTATTTCAGCTATAGAATATGGAGCAACATATTTTGCTTGATGTGTTTTGCTTGCAATATATTCTCCCCCTATGTATCCTACTAAATTTGACTCTATATACTCTAACGAATCAAAACTTGTTCTTGTATATTTTGTAGTTATTACTTCATCATTTAATTCTTTTATATTGTATACATACATTCCTGATTCTTTATTAGTTGCGCTTGTAACTACTTTTATATGTTTTACAGGTGTTTCATATTTATATGGATTGCTTGCAGTATATTTATTCCAATTTGCTTTTGTAAAAGTTGCAAGCAATATTCCTGTATCTTCATCATATACTTTTATTTCTCCGTCTTCTTTTAACATACTATCTGCATTTGTAAAGTATATTCCTATATTTGTTGTTACATCTTGCATTGAATCTTTATTTGAATTTGTTTTAATAAACTCATCTACTTTTGTTTCTTCATTATTTTTTGTTTCTTTTAAGGTTAATCCTGTACTTTCTCCATCTGTTCCTGTATATGCATACCATCTAACTAAATATGTATCATTTTTTTCTTCACTACTTATTCCATTATATATTCTTAAAGGTTTACGTTTTGATACTATATACCTACCATATGGTGAATAGATGTATTCTCCTACTGTTACATCTATATTGGCAACTGTCCCCTTTGGATTTTGATAAATTGCTACAATCGTTGCCTCTGCAATGTTTGATTTATGTGGGTTAGTAAATTCTGTGTTTGTATTGTTATATCCTTCATAATATGTTGAAACTGGTATTTCTAATGTTACACTGTCTTCCCCAATTACTTGGTATGCTTCTATCGGGTATATAACTTGAATAGAATATGAATTATTTCTAGATACACTTGTTGTAATATTTCCCTGTTCATCTGTTTCTGCTATTTTTGTAACTGTAAATTTTCTTGATGTTTCATCATATGTAAAAGTTCCCCCTCCATTTTTTAGCTTAACTTCTATTGGTGCATATCCATTTAATTCTGGTATAGTTCCTTCTACATAATTTGAATATATATTTAATTCTTGTTTAGTTTCTTCTGTGTAAACCATAAAGTCAACTGTAAATTTTCCTTCTTGTTCATTTATTCTATTATTTATGTCGTCATATGTTTGATTTCCACCGAAAAATCCTTTTCCTGTATATATCTTAGCATTTGTTGTACCATACCAATCCACTGTTAAAGGTATCTCTTTTGTTATTTCTACAGGTTCACCAACATCTGGTACATATGTTCCTGTGAAAACTATTTTATTATCATTCCTTGAATAATTGTTAACATTGCTTCCTATAGCACTATATTTAGTAGAATCATATGAATAATCTCCACTTTTTATCATTCCTACTAGTAATTTTTGTGTTCCATTATTCAAATCTTCAAATTCTATAGTTTTTATATTTGAATCTATATAACTTGATTTTAATTCATTATCTTTTGGAAGTACTGTTTGCATATAAAAGTTATTTCCATTAATCTCTATCTTCCCATTTTTTAATTTACCTGCGGTTTGCACAATTATTTCCATATAAAGAGTATCTTTTTTTCCTACTTCTTTACATGTTCCTTTTAATTTTTCAGCATAACCATCTCCATTCAAATCACGCAAAAAGAAAGCATTAAATTTAACATTATCTGTTCCATCTACTGCTTCATCTCCGTCTTGATATTGTTCATAAGTCATAGCTCTTTGATTTTCTGGGCTTAGATTTAAACTTAACTTATTTTTTCTCGATTGAGCTAAAAATAATATTCCTACAATACTAGCCACAATAAATATTATTATAACCCATAAGTTAATACGTATTTCTCTTTTCTCTTTCTTTTTCATAAACAGCACCTTCCTTTTAATTATTTTCTTTATTTTAATAATAATAATATATAATTTCAATGGCATATTTTTGCAGGTTTTCGCGTTAACTTACGGATTTTCAATCATCACATTTTTTTATATTTTAATATCATTTTTGTAACATATTTTGTAATATTTTTGATTTTTCTTAGGGATGGAAAAGGGGACGTTTCTCTTTTCCATCAAAAAACACCTACTTTTTGAAGTGAACCCAAATTGTTAGACAAATTTGGGTTCACTTCATTTTAAGCAAGTGTATCTTTATTATAATATTTTTGGAAAAGAGAACCATCCCCTTTTCCATAATTATCTAAAAAACTAATCTCTTTTCCATCTTTCATATATGAAATAATTGTGTCTAAATTAACTCTTTTGGTGCTGTTGTATATGTTCATATCTACATCTTCATTTATTTCTCTCAGTTGTTTTAATAATCTTTTCATTTCTTCTCTCTTAGATCCTATTTCCGCAATATTTTGAGCCTTATTTTTTTCAGTTATTTTGCATGCACAGTTTATAAATTCTAAATTGTTATTATCCCTCCATTTTATAATATCCGCTTCTTTTACAAAATACAATGGACGAATTAATTCCATTCCTTCGTGATTTGTACTATGTAGCTTTGGCATCATTGTTTGAAATTGAGTTCCATAAAACATCCCCATTAAAATAGTCTCTATTACATCGTCAAAATGATGACCTAATGCAATTTTATTACATCCCATTTCTTTTGCTTTCCTGTACAAATAGCCTCTTCTCATTCTAGCACATAAATAACATGCTCTATTATCCACTTTGTCTACAGCATCAAAAATTCTTGTTTCAAACATTGTAAGTGGAATTTCCAGAAGTTTTGCATTATCTAAAATTTTTTGTCTATTTTTAGAACTATATCCTGGGTCCATACATATATATTCAGCTTCAAAATCTTCATCACTATGTAACTGAAGCTCTTGAATGCATTTAGCAAGAAGCATTGAATCCTTTCCGCCAGAAATACATACAGCTATTTTATCACCTTTATTTATCATTTTAAACTCTTTAATTGCTTTTACAAATTTTACCCATATTTCTTTCCTATATGTTTTAGCTAATTGCTGTCTCCAATTTACAATTGGTGTCGGTTCTTTTTTGTCGATTATTTCCATATCTTTCTCCTCTTACACATACTTCTTAATCTTAAAGCATTTAGTACAACTGTCAAACTACTTATTGTCATTGCAAGAGCTGCAATTATAGGATTCATTACAACGCCAAATCTACTAAATAATCCCATAGCAATAGGTATCATACATACATTATAGAAAAATGCCCAAAATAGATTTTGCTTTATTTTTCGTATTGTCTTTTTACTAATTACAATCAATTCATTTATTTTATCTAGATTTTCATTCATAAGAACTACAGAACTGCTATCCATTGCTATATCAGTTCCTGTAGAAATAGAAATACCAATATCTGCAGTAACTAAACTTACACTATCATTTATTCCATCTCCACACATAGCAACCATTCCATATTTTTTTAATTTATTTATTGTTTCTGCCTTTTCTCTTGGCTTAACATTTGCAATTACATTATTTATTCCTAATTCGCTTGCAATGTATTCAGCTGTTTTTTCATTATCTCCTGTAAGCATTACAACATTAATATGTTGTTCTTTTAATTTTGCAACAACTTTTTTTGCATTTTCTTTAACAACATCTTTTACTCCAATCAAAGCAATTATTTTGTTATTTTTTGCTACGTACAAAATACTATTTCCAATACAAATTAAATCTTCTTCATTATTACTATTTTCAATTTTTATTCCATTTTCTGTCATTAATTTTTTGTTACCAATTAAGTAATTTTCATTTTTAACAGTAGCTGACACTCCATAACCCGGAATCGCTTTAAAATTCTCTACCTGTATATTATTTTCATAATTTGATGCATATTTTGATATTGCTCTTGCTATTGGATGTTCTGATTTGCTTTCAATTTTTGAAACAACTTTCATAATATCTTCAGTTTTTAAATCTGTATAGTTATATATTTTTGAAACTGTTAGTTCTCCTTTTGTTAATGTTCCTGTTTTATCAAATACAACTGTCTTAACTTTATGTGCATTTTCTAAAGCTTCACTATTTTTTATTAATATTCCTTTTTTGCTTGCTACTCCTGATGATACAACTATTGCAAGTGGTGTTGCTAAGCCTAAACTACAAGGACAAGCAACTACTAAAATCGAAACAAATACATTGAGTGCTGTTCCAAAATCTCTCGAAATTATTAGCCATGATATAAATGAAACAATAGCAATTATAATTACAACTGGTACAAAATATCCACTTATTTTATCTGCAATTTTTGCAATAGGTGCTTTTGTATTAGTAGCTTCAACTACAAGTCTTACTATTTCTGAAACAGTAGATTCTTTTCCTATTTTTTGTGCTTCATATTTAATAGTACCTTCGAAATTTATACTTCCTGCAATTACTTTTGAACCTTTTTCTCTTTTAACAGGAATGCTTTCTCCTGTAATAAAAGATTCGTTTATATGTGTTATTCCATCTACTATAATCCCATCTACAGCAATTTTTTCTCCTGGTTTACAAATTACAATATCTCCTTTTTTTATTTCATCAATTGTAACTATGTATTCTTTTCCTTCTCTTTCAACCACTGCATTATTAGGTGTAATTGTCATTAAATCTTGTATTGCTTTTTTAGTTTTATCTTTATTTATGTTTTCGATGTATTTACCTATTTTTATGAAAAATAAAACTATTGCAGATGATTCGAAATACAAACTTTCTACGTATTTTGTTTTTCCTGTTAAAATCATATATGTACTAAAAATGCTATAAAAATAACTACTAGCTACACCAATAGTTACTAAAGTATCCATATTTGGAGTAAAATGAACTAAATTTTTTATTCCATTTTTTATAATATCTTTTCCTAAAAAAATAGCTATACTAGAAAGTACCCAAAGAGAAATTGCATAATTAATAGGGTATTTCATCATATCTAAAAATGGAATAACTGGCAATCCTACCATATGTGACATTGATATATACAAAATGAGTAGTGAAATTACAGTTATTCCAATTAATATGTATTTTTCTTTAGATTTTTTCTTTTCTTCTTTTTCTAGCTTATCTATTCCAAGACTTATAAATCCAGCTTTTGCAACAAATTTTTCTAAATCTGAAATATCATATTTGTTTTCATCATATTCTATATTTGCATTATTCATTACAAGATTTACTGTAGCTTTTACTCCTTCTTGTTTATTTAAATATTTTTCTAGACCTGTAGAGCAAGCACTACAGGTCATTCCATCAATTTTTAACAATACTTTTTTCAATTTATTCCTCCACTTCAAATCCGGTATCGACAATAATTTCACAGATTTGATCATATGTTATTTCATTTTTGTTGTATATAATATTAGCTTCTCTAGTTTCTAAATTTACGCTTGCATCTTTAATTCCATCCGTATTTTTTAATGCTCTTTCCACTCTTTGTGAACAACCTGTGCATTTCATACCATTAATTTTTAATTTTATATTTTCCATTATTTAACTCCTTTCTTTAGGCACAAATCTAGTTGAAAAAGAATTGTAATTGTTTTTCAACCTTACTCCTTTCATATTTACAATTATATTATAATGTAAAGAAATTGTATTCTTTTCCTTCTGTTTCTTTACTCTTTATTGAAGTTCCATTTTCTATATCATCAAGTGGTAATTTAAAATTAATCCACTTTGTATATGTTTCATCATTATGATTTACAATGTTAATTTTAAAGTTAATTTTTACATTTATGTCTTCTGGTTTTATTCCAACTTTTTTTAGTATTGTGCCATCAAATGTAGCTGAGTTGCCTTTTCCAATAGAATATTCTCTATTTAATTGATTTATATATTTCAAAGTTATTGGATTTGAACAGTCTGCGTAAAACGTTGGTTCTTCATAATTTTCTTGATTATTTTGTTCGTTATTATTAATGATTTTAAAATTTATTCTATCTTGCATTATATTCTTATTATTTTTTATAATATTTGCAAGTTCTTGTTTACTTCCTATTTTTAGCATATTTGTATATACCAAGCTGGCATTTCCAATATTATAATCTAAATCTAGACTAATATTATCTATATAAAGCTCTTTAATTGTATTTTTAGTAGTTAGTCCTTCATCTTTGAAATTATTAATATATATTGCTATATCTGTATATTGATATAAATCTAATTTATTTAGCTTTTGTTCTGTGCTTGAGTCTATAGCATTTGCACTACTACATAAATATATTTTTTGTATAGAAAATGCAGGTGTTTCATTTTTTATTGCAACACTTTCAGATTCTTTTGAAAAAATATTCTTTTTTAATACTCTTTTCATAGCAAATGCATATAATATACTTAATAAAATTAATATTACCATAAACAATGGTAATATTATTTTGTTAACACTAATTTTTTTATTAATCTTATTCCAATTTATCATACAAATACTCCATATATGAATATACTTTTTCATGCCAAGCACTATCACTTGCATATTTTGTATTAACTGCTTCCATGGTTTTACCATAATAAAAACTACCTGAAGGTGTCAAATAATTCTTTGATAAAGCCTGTGCTACAGTATTAATAGCATCTTCGTAAGATTCAAAATCTTGAGCAGAATTTATTGGGTCTCTATCATAAGCTTTATATCCAAATAAATTCTTTTTTTCTTTTGCTAAATAAGATGTTCCCCATCCACTTTCATGAATTCCTACTGCCGCTATAAAAATTCCATTGACTCCATATTTTTGTTCAGCATTATAAAAGTATTCCACGTTGTCGGCAAAAATTGAATTTTTGTCACTCTTATTATATCCTAACATTGTCTTATAATCACTTAATGTAAGACCTGTTGGTTCAGTTAAATCCATATCTTTTTTTAAGCTATCTTTTATTCTTGCAATTCTGTTTTTCTCTTTAATTTTTGGTGTAATAGATTCAGACGTAAGCTTTTCATTTGGAAGATATCCTTCATTTTCTTTATATTTAACCTTTGTCCAATTTTCAGATACTTCAAGAACTTCAAAATTTAGATATCTATTTATAGTTGTTATACTTTCTGATGAATCATTAGCTTCTTTTTTTAAATCTGTTTTTTCCATAAGAAACATTTCTTCCCCAATATGTACTTTAAATTTTGCCAAAAACTCTGATGTTCCAACATGAATTATTTCTTTAATCGGCTCTTTAACAGTTACACTCTCTATTATATCTTCACTAATAAATTTATCATTTTCGAATTGCTGTAATGCTTTTACTTGCTTTTTTCCTAATACTCCTTTTTGCTCAATTTTTTCTTCTCCCTTAGGTATTTGATTATCATTTATTTTTTCTGTAATAAATTCTATATCTCTTTCTTCATTAACCAATTTTTTATTTGAATAATTATTTGAAACCATCAATTGTAAAATATCTACAGTATTCTCATTTGGTTCTATTTCTGATATTTGTTTATTTTCATTTTTATAATCGTTTGTAGCAAAAATGTCATTTTTGAAAAAAGCTATTGAAAGTGATGCTATAATTACTAATGCAAATAGCCACAAAATACTAATTTTTATTATTATCTTGCCATCCATCTTTTCTTTTTTCATTATGTATTATAATCCTTTCTTATCTTTACATTTATCCATATATATAATACACTTTTTAGGACTTTTTGTCAATGTAAAAATATACAAAAAAGCTAAATGTCATTTTATTTAGACATTTAGCTTTAATACTAATCTAAAACTTTAACTGGTAAGTATTTAACTCCCCATCTTAATGCTTCACTATGTGAATTGACAAATAAATCTATACGATTTCCTTTAATTGCTCCACCTCTATCTTCTACAACATAAGTTTTTCCATTTATAGAAATCTTAGTTCCAAAAGAAAAGTTTTTAGGTGCTGCAACTGTTCTTCCTGCTGTAGCCATTGTTCCTGAAGCAGTACGTCCTGTAGCTTTTCCACAACACTTAGCACATGGGCAATATGCTGTAATTTTATAAATTTTTGTTTTTTCTCCTGAAGATTCATCACTTGAAGTACTTGGTAAATCTGAATCTCTAACAGAATCTGCTGATCTTGAAGTTACATTACTTCTAATTTGTATAATTCTATCAACAGGTTTTTCAACTATCTCTTCAGATATTTTTGTTCTTTTTATTTCTGTATCATTTTGATATTTAACTTTATAAGTAATTCTTTTTAAACCATTTTTTCCTTCTTGAAGAACTTTGTTCTTTGTAGACTCTGCTCCATCTGATATATCTTTTTTGATAGTTTCGTATGGAATTTCTTCTTCTTTAACTTCAATTTTTTCAACTATTGAGTCATAAGCCTTAAGTAGTGAGTCTAAAGTTGTTTCTATTCCGCTTTCTGAAACTTTTGCTACTTGAATTTCTTGTTTTGATTTGTTTGAAATTACTATTTTCTTTTCATCTGTAATATTTTCTGTTATTGCAGGTGAAACTTTTTCATCTTCACCTATTAATATATTATTGTCTTTTAAAATTTCAGCTACATTATTTTTACTTGTTAAAACTGTAATTTGATATCCATCTGATAATGTTATTTCTACATTATTTACTTTTGTTGTTACAGCCATTACCCCAACACCAGACATCATTATTAGTGCTATTATAGATAAGATAATTCTTATCATTGGAAAAGTTTTTTTATTATTTTTTTTCATAAAAACTTTAAACCTCCTTTTTCCCTAACAACATCTACATTATACTACATTTTCTTAAATTTGTCAAATTTGGATTTTTTTGGAAATAACTCTATAAATTAGTATCGTTGTTATATTATATGACTTTGTCCAAAATTATATGAAAAATTATTTTTTATTTATAATTAAATTACTAAAAATAATCTCCGTAGTTTGACATTAACTTAATAAAAAAATCTTTTAAGAGTCTTGAGATCAAGGCTTAAAATTTTGTCAACTTTTTTCTCGTTTTTTGTTGCTTTGTTTTGCTTTGTGTGATATAATTAAAAAAAATAAAGAAATGAGGAATGATTTATGTACCTAAGAAAATACACAGATAAACGAATAAACAAAACCTACTTGTCAATTGCTCGTGGATATAGAAATGATCAAGGAAAAACTAGAACAGCTATTGTTCAATATATTGGTGAACTAGAAGAACTCAAAAATGAATATCCTGATCCTATTGCTCATTTTAAAGATGTAGTAAAACAAATGAATGAAGAAGAAAAGAAAAATAATGCCCCGATAACCCTAACTATTAATAAATTTGAAAAATTAGCTGAAAATACAGATAATACAAAAAATTTTGGATATGCTGCTTTATCTAAAATATATCATGAATTGGAAATTGATAAATTTTTAATTAATAAATTTAAAGACAGAGATGTTTCGGAATTTAAAATTAATAATATTATGAAATTACTTGTATTCGCAAGATGTCTTTTCCCTGATTCCAAAAAATCTACTTATGAGAATAGAAATTTGTTTTTTGAAAATACAAAATTTTCATTAAAAGAAGTATATAATGCTTTGACTTATCTTCAACCTTTTAAAGATACTTTACAGCAATATATTTATGAGCATATTCAAGAACAATACAAACCTAAAAATGATTGTGTTTTCTATGATGTCACAAATTACTACTTTGAAATTGATGATAATGATGATTTTAGAAAAAAGGGAGTTAATAAAGAACATCGACCTAATCCAATTGTTCAAATGGGGCTGTTTATGGACTCTTTAGGCTTGCCTATGTGTCATAAACTTTTCGAAGGTAATACTAACGACTGCCTAACTTTAAAACCAATGATTCAAGAATTACAAAAGAATTATGATATTGGTAAAGTTATTGTTGTTGCGGATAAAGGTTTAAATACTGGTAATAATATTGCATACAATGTTGCTAGTGGTAATGGATATGTCATGAGTCTTTCAATTCGAGGCTCAAACTCTGAAATGAAAGAGTATGTACTAAAAGAAGATGGATATACATATAATGCTGAAAAAACTTACAAAATTAAATCTAGACTTTATCCTAGAGAGATAATAATTACAAAGCAAAATAAAAACGGAAAAACAATTAAAAAGAAAACTACAGTTGATGAAAAACAAGTAATCTTTTGGAGTGCTGATTATGCGAAACGTGCTAAAGCAGAAAGACAACCTGCTATCGAAAAAGCAAGAGAATTAATCGGTAATGTTCAAAAGTTCAACAAGAAAAATTGCTATGGTGCTTCAAAATATGTTAAGCATTTAGTTTTTGATGAAAATACTGGAGAAATTATTGTAGCCAAGTCCAAACTTTCACTTGATGAAGATAAGATTGCTGAAGAAGAAAAATATGATGGATATTATGCAATAGTCACAAGTGAAATGGACAAATCTGATAATGAAATTATTGACATTTACAGAGGACTATGGAGAATTGAAGAAACATTTAAAGTTACAAAAAGTGAATTAGATGCTAGACCCGTTTATGTTTCTAGAAAAGATCACATTGAAGCACATTTCTTAACTTGTTACATAGCCCTTGTTCTTAGTAGAGTCTTACAACATAAATTAGATAAAAAATATTCAGTCGAAAAAATACTTGAAAGTTTAAGAAAATGTAATTGTAGCAATGTTCAAGAAAACTATTACTTATTTACTTTTTATGATCAAATATTAAAAGATATCGGAGAAATCATAGATATAGATTTTTCTTTGAAAAATCGCACATTACAAGATATTAAAAAAATTTTAGGAAATACAAAAAAATGACTTACATAACAACAACTTTCGGAAGAAAAATGCGCATATGTAACCCTTGATACGTCTGGATTACATATGCGTATTTCCATTATTTTCCTGTCAAACTCAGGTTATAGTAGTTCAAAATTAAAAAGTCAATACAAAATTCTAGGAAATTCAAGAATTCTTTTATAACTAACAAATTCTTTTACAATTATTGTTTTTCCTTAAATAATATCTTTTTAAGTTTCACTTTGTTACATTATAATATTATCTTTACAATTAAAGCCAAGAAGTGGGAGTATAAATTAATATACTCCCGCTCCTCTTAAGCAAATTATTTAAGCAAACTTGCAATAAATGCAACTAAATTAAATTTGCTATAAATAGAAACCATAATGAGCGAAACTGTACTCATTATTTTGATAAGAATGTCCAAAGAAGGTCCTACTGTATCTTTCAAAGGATCGCCAACTGTATCACCTACAACCGCGGCCATGTGTTCGAAAGTACCTTTTCTACCAAGAGACTCTATGTACTTCTTAGAATTATCCCATGCACCACCACTGTTGCCACAGTAGATAGCAAGCATAATAGCCGAAATTGTAGAGCCCATCAAAATTCCTGCTACAAATTCAGGTCCCATGATAAATCCACTAATGACCGGAACTGCAATAGAAATAATAGACGGCAGTTTCATTTCTGCTAATGCACCCTCAGTTGCAATTCCTACACAGCGCTTATAATCAGGCTTAGCTGTTCCTTCACGAAGTCCAGGAATCTTTCTAAACTGGCGACGTACTTCATCAACCATCTTCTTTGCAGAAGCTGATACCGCTTCTATAAGAAGACCAGAGAAATAGTATGTCATTGCTGCACCAATAAGTGTACCAGCAAGAATCTGAGGATTCATCAGGTCAAGAGTCACATCAGAATCGATAGGCGCAAATGCATACATATACGAAATCATGAGTGACACAGCAGCAAATGCTGCAGACCCAATTGCAAATCCTTTACCAATTGCAGCTGTTGTGTTGCCAACAGAATCCAACTTATCAGTAATTGCTCTTATTTCATCACCAAGATTACACATCTCAGCAATGCCGCCAGCATTATCACTGATAGGTCCATAAGTATCAACAGATACTGTTACAGTTACAAATGATAACATGCCTACAGCCGCCATAGCAATACCAAATGTTCCAGACATAAAGTATGCAAGCATAAGAGCTACACCCAGTATTACAACAGAAAGCAATGTAGACTTCATTCCCACTGCCATACCCTGTGTAATTGTAATTGCAGGTCCTTCTTTTGAAGATTCTGCAATTCTCTTAGTAGGTCTGTAATCATAGCTCGTATAGATTTCTGCTATACCACCAATTGCAATACCACTTACTACTCCTAAAAGAGCTGATACAAACGGAGAAACCGTTCCTATTCTAAAAGGTAAATCTCCAAAAGATTCTCCTTTAAAGAGAATAAGTGTCATTATAAAGTTAAGTACAGCTGTTAAACCTGCTGAAATCCATGTTGCCATATTCAGTTCTCTATGAGGGTCATCTCCATCTCTCTTTGTAAAGATATAAATAAGACCGATAAGGCATGAGAAAAGACCAATTGTGCAAAACAGAATAGGATAAATATAAAGTTTTGTAAACAGTGTCTTACTGAAATTCATGCCCAAAGCATTATATCTATTAAAAAGATAAATAATAAATACAATGCTACTCACAATAGCGCCCATATAACTTTCAAGAAGGTCTGACCCCAATCCTGCAGTATCGCCTACGTTGTCACCAACGCAATCAGCAATTACAGCCGGATTTCTAGGGTCGTCCTCAGGAATATTTTCCTCTGTTTTACCTACTAAATCAGCTCCCATATCAGCTGCTTTGGTATAAATACCTCCACCTACACGGTTAAACATTGCTACAATTGAACAGCCAAGTGCGTAAGATGAAAGAGTCATAGAA
>ODAI012670973.1_pt1 | contig 31757 bp, 26 predicted proteins | sample 1539321 | NCBI WGS metagenome assembly ODAI01 (sample SAMN02144231, study PRJEB22623) | gut metagenome | biome: sheep rumen | host: Ovis aries | place: New Zealand
GCCTGTCCCATGCAAGTTTCTCCCATTTTGTATCAGGTCTGCCGTAATTGCAGTAGGGGTCTATTGAAAGACCTCCTCTTGGCAGAAATTTTCCCCATACTTCAATATATTTCGGATTCATAAGCTTTATAAGGTCTTTCATGATGATATTAACGCAGTCCTCATGAAAATCTCCGTGATTTCGGAAACTGAAAAGATAAAGTTTAAGGGATTTGCTTTCAACCATAAGCTTGTCAGGAATATAGGATATATATATAGTTGCAAAATCGGGCTGACCTGTTATGGGACATAAAGATGTAAATTCAGGACAGTTGAATTTTACAAAATAGTCGTTGTCGGGGTGTTTATTCGGAAAAGTTTCAAGCATTTCAGGTGCATAGTCCATGGGATATTTTGTATTCTGATTTCCCAGAAGTGAAATATTTCCCTTTTCGTTTTCATTTCTTCCAGCCATTTTAAAAAATCCTTTCTCAGTCAAAATCAAGTCCATTTGCTCTGAATGCGGCAATTCTGTCACGGCAGGTTCCGCATACTCCGCAGGGCTTTTCGCCGCCTTCATAACAGCTCCATGTTTTTTCATACGGCACATCAAGTTCAATGCCTGTCTTTACGACTTCCGCCTTATTCATGCCTATAAAGGGAGCGATTACTTGCAGTTCGTTTCCGCTTCCGAGGAAAATTGCACGGTTGATAGCATCATTAAATTCTTTACTGCAATCGGGATATGCATTACCTGCGGCATCATCGCTGTGCGCTCCGTAGTATATTTCGCTGCACCCCCTTGAAAGTGCTATGCTCGCCGCAGATGCAAGAAACAGACCGTTCCTGAAAGGCACATATGTAGAAACAGGATTTCCGTCAGTTTTTTTGAGTTGTTCCGCATAGCTTTCCTTGGGTATCTCCTTATCAGAACCGACAAGGAGTGAACAGTCCGAACCCTCAAAAAGTACCGACAAATCAAGTATTTTATGTTCAACTCCGTAAAATTCCGCAATATCATCTGCCGCCTGAATTTCACGGCTGTGTTTCTGACCGTAGCTTATTGAAAGAGCAAGAACTTCTCCTGCTCCGTATTTTTTTACAGCTATTGCAAGACAGGTTGTACTGTCAACTCCTCCGCTGAATAATACAAGTGCTTTCATAGATTACCTCCTGATTCTTTCCATTTTAACGTGCGGTATACCGTCCTCAATAAATTCTTCCGAAACTATTTCAAATCCTTCTTTTGCATAGAATCCTGTTGCATAAGTTTGTGAATGAATGATGATTTTATCCGCATGAAAAATATTTTCCGCAACATTTACGCCCTCATGCAGTATCATTCTTCCAAGACCTCTGCCGTGATAAAGCGTTATAACTCTGCCTATACGGGCGATATTGTTATCCTCCGTAAATACTCTGAGACAGGCTGAAACTGTGCCGTCATCTTCTTTTATAAATACATGGATACTTTCATAGTCTTTTCTGTCAATATCTTCGCAGGTGCAGTTCTGTTCAACTACGAAAATATCCTGTCGGGATTTAAGTATTTCATATACTTCCCTGTTGGTGAGTTCTTCAAATTTTTTAACTATAATATTCATAATCAGTCCAAAAGTTTCTGTAAATCGTTTCTTGTTTTAAATTCTCCCATATAAGTCCTTGTTTCGGTGCGTGATGAGGCATTTTTTATACCTCTCGCAGTCATACAGCTATGAGAGCCGAGAATTTTAACGCCTACATCAGGAGTATCAGCGGCTTCGGAAATTATTTCAGCGATATCTCTGCCGAGTCTTTCCTGCAATTGCAGCCGTTTTGCCGCCATATCGCATATACGGGCGATTTTGCTAAGACCAAGCACTTTTCCGTGCGGTATATAGGCAACATTTACGGTCATATCGTACATGAGTGCAAGGTGATGTTCACAATAGCTGAAAACAGTTATATCTTTCATGACAACAGTATTTTCGCAGTCCCCATAATCGGCGGTAAAAGTTTTTCCGAACATTTCCGCTATATCGTGGTTTGTGTATTTTATACCTTCGAGGACTTCTTCAAGCATATTTGCAACTCTCTGCGGAGTTTCACGCAGTCCCTCTCTTTCAGGGTCTTCGCCTATTGCTTTCAGCAGTCCGAGAACATGGTATTTTATGGCTTCCTTATCCATTTCATACCCCCCTTTTTAAAGGATTCCAGATAAATTTATGCATCTGTAACTGTATTCTGACATCATTCATATGATTTTTAATAGTAAATTCAACTATGTCGGCAGGCTCAATATTTCCGAAAACAGGGCTGAAATATACATGGCAAACAGAACCGAGAGAATATTTTTTAATTATTTCTTCGGCACGAACCATATCTTCATGATTTCCAACAACAAATTTAACAGTATCATGACATTCAAGATATTTAAAATTATCAACGCACATATATTTTTCCATACCGCTTGACGGGCATTTATAGTCAAGTGTGAAAACAGGGCGGTACTGACGCTGTGCGAGATTTTTAATGGATATACTGCCGTTTGTTTCAATTTCCGTCCTTATTCCCCTGCTTATCAGAATATCGGTGAGTTCTGAAATTTCGGACTGCAAAAGCGGTTCACCGCCTGTAAGGGTAACATTTCTGACATCGCTCTCCCCTACCCACTGTGCAAGTTCATCTGCGGACATAAATTCAGCTTCTGCATTATCTGTATTAGCCCAGCGTGTATCGCAGTATGAACAGTTAAGGTTGCATTTTCTGAAACGTATAAAGGCGGATATTTCGCCTGCGTGTGCGCCCTCACCGTTAATGCTTACAAATTTTTCAACTACGGGAAACATATCATCACTCCTCATATACTGCACAATTTTCGGGTGTTTCGTAGACTGTCACACTTTTCGGACAGATTCCGCAGGATTTCATCATGTCAAAAAAATGATGTGCAAAATTTTCTGCCGTTGGTCTGAAAGGCATTTCTATAAGTTTGAAATTTTCATCTCTGAGAGCCTTTAAAGTATTTTCTTTAAGGGAATTTTTCTCGTAAATAAGGGCATGGTCAAAACTGTCCGCAATATTTCTCACGATTTTCTTGAAATCTCCGAAATCAATTATCATTCCACGTTTTTCACCGTCATTTTGCAGGGCTTCCGAATATACAACAGCTTCAACAATCCAGTGATGACCGTGAATATTTGCACATTTTCCGTTGTATCCGTGAAGAAAATGTGCGCTGTCAAAAGAAGCAGATGTTTTTAACTTATACATACAATCACCTTTCAAATAAAAAATGCGCCCGAAAAAATCAGACGCAGTTGCACACTAAAAATAACGGCACAGCCGTTTATTACTGTCTATAACTGCCTTAGTTTTGTTTTACGACAGGATAGTGCAAACGAACTGTCGGTGAAATCACTCACACTGACATTATAACATTTTATCAAAAAAATGTCAAGAAATATTTTCGATATTCTATTGACAAAAATTTTATTTTAGTTTATAATCATTATAGTTACAAATATATCAGGAGGCGATGATTATGAATAACGATACAGAAAAAATCCTTGCACAGTTTCTTTTCTCTCAGCATGAAAAAGATTTTGAACGTGCGCCTTTTGACAGGGAAATGGCTTTTTATGACAGTATATGCTCAGGAAACATGGAACTTGTAAAAGTTTTCATGAAACCGCTTTTCTGCGAAGGCTGCGGAACTCTCAGCGATGACCCTATAAGAAATTTAAAATATCATCTTGTAGTGCTTATTGCCCTTATTGCACGCTATTGCATAAAAGGCGGAATGACTCCGGATGAATCCTATGCACTCAGCGATTTTTACATAATGAAAATGGACAAGGTGAATACCGAAAACGAAATCCGTAAAATTCATGCGGAAATGATTGAGGGCTATACCAATAAAATGCGCCGTCTGAAACTCAACGGAGTGTATTCAAAACAGATTCTCCGTGCAATTGATTATATAATGTGCAATCTGCACGGAAAAATTCTTCTCGATGATACTGCGGAATATCTGAAAATAAGTTCCGCATACCTTTCAAGGCTTTTCAAGAATGAAACAGGTGCTTCTTTCAGCGATTATGTGAATAAACTGAAAATAGAAGAAGCTGCTTCCCTGCTGTTGTTTACTGAGTATACCGACCCTGAAATAAGCAATATGCTCGGATTCAGTTCGCAGAGTTATTTTATAAAAATATTCAAGAAATATATGAATATAACTCCTAAACAGTATAAGAAAAAGTATTCTATTCTTGACCCTCACAGCCGTGTATAAAAATCGGGTGTTTCCAATACGGAAACACCCTGTTTTTATTTGTGGAAACCGACAGTCTTTACATCTGCAACCATATTTCCGAGGTCATCTTTAATGGTTATATGACAGCAGTTTATATTTTTCCCGTCTTTTACTATGAAAGCTTCGGCTGTAAGTTTTGAGCCTTTTACAGCACCTATGAACGATATGTCTGTACTTAATGCAACTGTTTTCATTTCTTTCCAGTTTGATGCAACTGCAAAGGCAAAATCAGCAAGAGTAAAATGAACTCCTCCCATAACACCGCCCATTGCATTTTTATGTCTGTCTGTGAGAACTACACTGCATCTGGCATAATTGTCGCCTATTTCATCAATAACCATGCCGTTTTCGGTAGCAAATCTGTCATGTGCGAATTGTTGTCTGACTTTTTCAAGCATTTCGTCCATAAATAAACTCCTATCAATTTTTTATCTGTTTTGCAACGAGACTTTCACCGCAGTAAATTTCTCTGAGCTTGGGCTTTTCGATTTTACCTGTGGGATTTCTCGGAACATCTGCAAAAATTATCTTGTGCGGTCTTTTGTATCTCGGAAGCTTATGGCAATAGGTGTTTATATCTTCTTCACTGCACTGCATATCATCTTTTATGGAGATAATTGCCGCAGCGATTTCGCCCAGTCTTTTATCAGGCAGACCAATAACAGCAACGTCTTTAACAGCAGGGTGCGCTCTGAGGAAATCTTCTATCTGTACGGGATAGAGATTTTCACCGCCGCTGATAATGACATCTTTTTTTCTGTCAACAAGATATATAAATCCGTCCTCATCTTCCTGAGCCATATCACCTGTAAAGAGCCAGCCGTCCTTTAAAGTTTCGGCAGTAGCTTTTTCGTCATGGTAATAACAGGTCATAACTCCCGGACCTGATACGCAGAGTTCACCGACCTGACCTTTTTCAACAGTATTGCCGAGTTCGTCAACAATTTTAACATTCCAGCCGTAGCCAGCCTTGCCGATAGCACCTACCTTGTGGATATTTTCCACACCGAGATGAACGCAGCCCGGACCTATGGATTCACTCAGACCATAGTTTGTATCATACTGATGATTCGGAAAATGTTCTTTCCAGCGTGCAATTAATGATGGTGGAACAGGCTGTGCGCCTATATGCATAAGTCTCCACTGGGAAAGTTCATAGTCATTGAGATTTATTTCGCCTCTGTCGATAGCATCAAGTATATCCTGCGCCCACGGAACAAGAAGCCATACTATTGTGCAGTTTTCATTTGAAACGGTTTCAATTATAGCCTTTGGCTTAACGCCTTTAAGGAGTACAGCCTTTCCGCCTGACAGCAGACTTCCGAACCAGTGCATTTTTGCACCTGTATGGTAAAGCGGAGGAATACAGAGGAAAACATCATCTTTTGTCTGACCGTGGTGATTCTGTTCAACCTTTGCGGAATGGACAAGACTTTCGTGATTGTGGAGGATAGCCTTCGGGAATCCCGTAGTGCCTGATGAAAAATATATGGCGGCATCGTCTTTGTCTGTAAGCTTTATATCGGGGGCGGTGCTTATGCAGTTTGCAGCGAGACTGTCATAATGTTCGGCAAATGAGGGACAGCCCTCTCCTACATAGAAAAGAAGTCTGTTACGGCTTATATCTTCGGCAATTTCTTCAATTCTTCCGATAAATTCAGGACCGAACATAAGCACATCAACTTCCGCAAGGTCAAGGCAGTATTTGATTTCATCGGGAGTATAGCGGAAATTCAGTGGAACGGCAAGTGCGCCCGTTTTAAGTATTCCGAAATATATCGGAAGCCATTCAAGACAGTTCATGAGGAGTATTCCGACTTTATCGCCTTTCTGAACACCTCTTTCAAGGAGAAGGTTTGCGAAACGGTTAGCCTTTTCATCAAAGACTTTCCATGTTATTTCTCTTCTGTAATGGCAGAGGGGATTCGGTTCAATGAGTTCGTATTCTTTCCATGTAACTCGTCTGACTTCTGTTATTTCGGGGTTTACCTCAACGAGGGCAATGTCATTTCCGTAAAGTTCGGCATTTCTTTCAAGTAATTCTGTTATAGGCATTTCTGATAGTTCCTTTCTGTTATACTTTTAGCGTGAAAAGCATAAAAGCTGTAAAGTATTAAAACATATATTATATTTTACCATATTTGTACAGAAATGTAAAGGGATTTTAAAAATTTTTTTGTAAAAAAACATATTGCATAAAACTAACAGCAAATAAATGTGATTAAATTACAAAATTTCCACATTCTGAAATTATACTGAAAGTTATGAGAACATTTTGTGAAAAGTATATAAAAATTTCCTGATTTGTATTGAAATTTATTCTCCATTATGATATAATTATCTGGAAATAAACGGATATGCTGATACTGACATCAGTATGTGAAAGGAATATTTTATGAAATGTATAAAAAAACCACTCATTTTTCTAAGTATAATACTCGCCCTGACTTCCTGCTCCGCACCCGCAAATGAAGATGTTTCCCCCTCTGAAACTGTCATTCATAACGAGGAAATGGCAAATGCCAACAATTACGGAGATGTGTCACTTCAGACTACTGTCATATATGAAACAACTACAACCACAACTGCTGTAACTTCCACAACAACTAATTCCACCACCACAACAACTACTACCGCCGAAACTACAATAACTACCGAAACTTCCGCTGAAACTTCTGTAAGCACTTCAACAGTTACAGAAACATCTGCTGAAACTTCCGACACCACAGAAACAACTTCCGAAACTACTACCGAAACTGTCACCGAGACTACTGCCGAAACTACCACTGTCACCACTACTACAACTACCCACCCCCTGAGAGTAAACAATCTCAATGTATCAACAATTTCTGTTTCCTGCCTCAAAGTTACATGGGACGAACAGCCCGACAGGGAATATAATGTCTTTGTTGACACCGATGCAGACTATGCAGAAAATATTCACCTTGTATATAAGGATAAAACTTTGCTTTACCTCACGGGACTGAGAGAAAATTCTTACTATGACATAACTGTAATACCTGTCGCAAAATCAGGTGAAACTGCTGTCCCCGTAACAATTACAGGTCATACGGAAGAAGTTGAAGTCATCTATGATTTCAATGAAGATGAAGAAGCTTATTCACAGTATAACTACGGCAACAATACTGATTTCTTTGCAGGCGAAAGTTCCCTCGGACTTACCGCTGACCCTTCAAGAAGTGCCATTGCAGGAGCTGTAAATGACCCCATAACAGATACAGGTATATGCCGTGACGAATATGGTGACTACTGCTGCGCTATGGGTACATATTTCGGCTACTGCTGGGACAGATTCCTTGTAACATTCCAGAACGGTCAGCAGATAACTGTCAAGATATGCGACTCAAAAGGCGACAGATGGTATCACGAATTTGGCGGATATGAAAATAACCACAATATCATTGAATTTATATGGTACGGTGCAGCTCCGCCTGACGGAGTATTATTTACAGGAACATGGAGCAGTTATATATGGAACGGTCTTGACCTTACACATATAGAATCCATACAGAAAATAAACTACCCTGACAATACTGTTGAATACTGATAAACAAATACGGAATATTTTAAAAATAAAGCCCTCCTCATTACTGAGAAGGGCTTTGCATTTGAGATTATTTTTCAGTTCCTTTAAAAATACAGATATATTCAGAATTTTCTTCGCTGATTTTGTATCCTTTGGAGAAATCAGCCATAAATTTAAGACGCTGACAAATGTCATATAATTCCTTATTATATTTTTCGCTTATATTGTCTGTCTGATTTTTTTTCAGATTATTCGCATTGTCTTTAAGTTCCGAAACAATATCAGAAATTTGCTTTATACCGTCAGAAAGTTCAGTATTTCCGTCTTTCAGTTCGCCTGAACCCTCGCAGAGTGAAGCAGAACCGTCAAAAAGTTCTGCCGCACCTGATGCAAGCTCCGATATATAGCCTTTAAGTGTATCCGCACCCGATGCAAGCTGACTGCCTCCGTCACTGAGCTGACCGAGACCGCTGTCAAGGCTTTCCGCACCCTCAGCAAGTTTTGAAATTCCGTCATTGAGAGAAATATCTCCGTCATATATTTTTTTCATTCCGTCTTTAAGACTTATACTGCCGTCTTTAAGCTCTGTCAATCCGCTTTCAAGAGAAACTGAACCGTCCGAAAGTTCGGAAATTCCGTTGCAGAGTGCAGCACCTCCGTCATAGAGTGCTTTCATGCCTTCCGACAGAATATATGTACCGTTTCCGAGTTCCGAAAATCCTGCGCTGAGAGCCTGACTTCCGTCATAAAGCTGAGATATTCCGTCCGATAAATCACTGATACCCGTTTTGAGAGTATCTGCACCGTTTTTAAGGGCAGTTACACCGTCTTTCAGTTCGCCGTTTTCTTTCATTGAACCTGATATCTGCTGCTGTGCGCTTATGGTCTGTTCAAGCGTTGCAATCGAAACCGCAAGCTGTTCGCTCGGTGATACTTCATACAAAGCTTTGAGACTTTCAAGAACCTGCGTATTTGCATATGTAACGCTGTCAAGAGATTCGCTTGCCATGTCAATTCCGTCCGATACACTCTGCAAGCCCTGTGAAAGTGAATCCGCACCGACATTAAGCCTTTCCGCACCGTCTTTAACCTGCGAAAATCCCTCATTCAATGCATATGAACCCTCTGACATCTGACTGATTCCCTCGCTGAGAGTTTCCGCACCGTCTTTTGCGGAAGATATTCCGTCTGTAAGAGATAAAGCACCTTCTTTAACCTGTGAAAATCCATTGTTCAAATTATCCGAGCCGTCTGCCGCCTGACTGATTCCCTCGCTGAGAGTTTCTGCACCCTCTTTTGCGGAAGATATTCCGTCCGTAAGGGATAAAGCACCCTCTTTCAACTGTGAAACTCCGTCTTTTAATTCGGAAGAACCTGATTTTGCGGAATTTATACCGCCGGCAAGTTCTCCCGCAGAAGATGAAAGCGTTCCTGCTCCGTCTGAAAGTTCTCCTGCTCCGTCTGAAATTTTTTCAGCACCGTCTTTCAGTTCATATGCACCGTCATAGAGTTCACCGATTCCCTCGCTGAGTTTGTCTGAACCCTCGGAAAGCTTATTCATTCCGAAAAAAAGCGTTTCGGAATTTCCGTTTACGGTATTTGCAGATTCTGATATTTGTTTCAGATTTTCAGCTATTTCCTCCGCTGAATTGAATTTGTCAAGATTAAGATTATTAAACTCACGGTTTGAAACGGTTATCACTGTATCTTCAATGGAGAAGTTCTCAACATCTGCCTCAAAACTGAAACTTTCAGGAATTTCAACATTCAGACTTTCATTTTTGTCAACTGCAAGGCTCTCCGAAAACTGCGGAAAAGCCGTGCCTGTTACTGTATAATAATCTCCATCGGAAGAAATTATTCCGTTTCCGTTTTTTATTTTGACGTTTGTAAATATATTCCCGTCAAGGCGTGTCACAGAAGAAATCATAAGAGGAAGATAAATTCTTGTGCTTCTTCCGTTGATTTTTTTCCTTACATACTCACGGTTTTCATAGCTGAACTCTACTGTAAGATGACCGCTTTTTCCCTTTATATCGTCAATATCATCATATTCTTTTCCGTCAAGTATATATCTTGCGGATATGTCAACAGGGACATTATCGGAGGATTCCCTGACAGATGCACCCTGTCTTTCACTCACATACTCTATATGTTCTGCGGAAGTGTTTTCCTCCCTGAAACTTGCAAAGGAAATTCCCGTGCCTGCTATGACTGCAACGGCAAGAATACAGGCGGTAATTTTTTTATAATTTTCCATGACAATCACTCCTTTAATCTGCGGAAAAAATCCATTATTTCGTAACAGTTCATAATTTCAGTCTTTTCATTTCTGTGTGATTCATGCAGACATACCGAAACCATGCAGTCCGAAAATTTTTCATGCATAAAATAATAGTTCGGTATTCCCGAAACTGTACAAAACGAATCGAGGGGAACGGTCAGACCGTCCCCTGTCATCTTGATATACGCTTCCTTTGATGTCCATATTTCAGCAAATGCCTTGTTGAAATCACTGCTGTTTTCTATGTGTTTCCTTTCGTTTTCGGAAAAATATCTCTTTGCGATATTTTCATCAAAATCCCTTATCTGTTCGATGTCGATTCCGACAGGGAAATCACTTTCCGCAAAGGCTATGCATCTGCCCGAATGTGAAACGGAAAAATTATATTCATTCCTGTCCGCAAGAAAAGGTTTCCCGTGAGTGCCAATTTCAAATTCAATACTGCTGTTCGGAATATTGTATTTTTTCATCACGCAGAACCGCACAAGCAATCCCGCAAAAAGTGAAAGAAGTTTGTCCTTTTCAAAACAGAAACGGTTTATTTTTTTTTGTCTCCTCACAGAAACATAATCCGTTAAGAAACAACATTTATCAAACGAAATATTTTCATCAATTTCAAGTATTACCATATTATTCTCTCGCCTTTAATACTTCGGCAGGTGTTATCCTGTTTATCTTCATCATGAGAATCTTAGTTATAATAAGATATACGGCAATTATTCCGAAATATGCAATCAGATACAAGAACCACGGATATCCGAGCTGCATTGTGCTTGCAATATTGCTTATCAGCATGGGATACATTCCGTCAACGAATTTCTTGCCGAGAGGAATACATATAAGCGTTCCGACAGCTACTATTATGAAATTTCCGTCAAGGTAGAGTTTCCGTATTTCCTTGTTTCTGAATCCGAATATCTTTATGAGTGAAATGCTGAATTTTGATCTGTCTATCATGACATTCAGCATAAGGTACATGACAACGCAGAATATAATAACTGATGCTGATATTATAAGCACTATCATTCCCATCATTCTGTCAACGAAAATTCCTGCGGCACGTTCAATATCGTCCTTTGTGGTAACAGAATAAAGTCTGCCCGAATCTATATCGAGTTCTTTATCAGAATATACTGCGTTGAAATAATCGTCGTCCTGTTCAAACAGTTCCCTCATGCTGTCTATATCCATAAATATTGTGAATCCGGGGGAATACTGAACTTTTCCTTCAACAGTAAATACATAGGTTGAATCCGTTGCGGAATCAGAGAGTACAAAGCTGTCACCGTCCTTGAAATGGAAACGCTCATAGATTGAATTGCTTATAGCTGCCTTATGTTTTCCTTCGGGGAGTACGGCATCAAAATATTTTGATTCCTCATTAAGACCAATTATATTTACTTCAAGAGTATATCCGTCATTGTCTATGCTGAGACTTTCGATATATGCTTCTTCTCCGCCCTTTGGTACTTCTTCATCGGGGTATTTGTAGAGATACTGGTAATTGTAATGTGTATCTTCAACATTGCTTACCTTTACGGCATCGCACATAACATATATATCAAGTCCGAGTTCAACGAGAATAACCGATATAAGCACACCGCATATAACTGTCAGAACCGAACGTATTTCACGAACTGTCTGTCTTATACGGAAACGCTTTATGAAATTTTCTGTCTTGATATTGAACTGCTTATAGCTTGACTGTTTCTGTTCATTCTTTATGAGTGAAAGTGCAGTTTGTGAAAGTTTCTTGTTTATGACGAGTACATTCACAATAATGCATATAACAGGCGGAAGTATAATTCCGTATGCGATAAGATAAAGCGGATAGACTGTTTCAAGCTTCGGAACGGAAAAATATGCGTATGTGTCAGTTGTCATGTTGTCAACGCCTATCGGGGAAAATCCAAGAACTGTACCAATAATTCCGCCAAGAAAAGTGAGTATTACGGGAAGTGTGATATAATGACGCAGGAGTGTGTTTTTCTTTAATCCGAGAGCATAAAGTGCGCCTATTACGCTTGATTCACCGTCTATCTGATTGATTACAAATACAGAAATAACATAGGTAAACAGTGCAAGAAGAATAATTCCCGCAAAAAGTCCTGCAACCTTGTTTATGGCAACATCTTCCGCAGCCGCACCTATCCTTACATTGTTGTCCGCAGTCACAAAAGATGTCAGGTTATAGAGGTCAACATTGAAAAGTTCGTCAAGAAGTTCGTCAATGCTGTCATGCATCTCCCCTGTTCCTGACGAGAGTTCGTCTGCACCGTCAGCGGCTTCAATAACTCCGTCAGTGTATTCAACAACTCCGTCCGCAAATTCTGTCAGTGAATCGAGAGATTCTTTCAGACTGTTTATCTTGTCAACGGATTCCTGCGGATTGTCAACTTCTGTCTTTCCTGAATTTATGTCATTTACAAGACCATCAAGCTTTTCCGCATAGTTTTCCCTCGTAAGACCGAGAAAAACCCCTTCTTCATTAAGTGATTTCTCAGCCGTTTCAAGGTATGCATCAAATAATTCGTCAACTGCATCAAGCAGCTTGTCATTATTGTCTTCAAGTTCTCCAAGACCCTCATAGAGTTCCCTTGCACCGTCATCAAGCTTATTTACATCGTCCTGAATATTATACTTCTCTTCAAGGGCATTGTCAATGGTTTCCCTGAAATATTTATTTTCAACCTTTTCGTAGTCAAAGTCAAGGTCCTCTATTTTTTTCCTGAAATCAGATGCAGATATCCCCTCCCCCAGTCTGAATGAATATACATATTCCTCAGCCTGAACGGAATCGTCCTGTATGGTCATAAGTTCATTGTAAGCCTCATCTGTGACGAATGCAAGACCGAATGTACTGCTTTCAACAACTGCATCTGCATATGTTTTTATCGGCATTTCATAATCAGGCGCAGCACCGATTCCAGATACTGTAAATTCTCTGCCCGCAAGACTTATCTTGTCACCAACACTGATATTATGTTCTTCGCAGTAGCGTTTTTCAAGCACGACTTCATCTGTTTTTTCAGCCGCATGACCCTCATCAAGCATAACAATATCAATAGAAACACGATTTCTCATCATTCTGAGGATTGAACCGTCCTGCATTTTCACATCTGAATAAAATGCCTTTTCAATAACAGTTCCGTCATCTGTAAGCGTTTCAAGCTCTTCATCTGTAAGCGGTATGAAAACAGTAAAATTTCCGTCCTCAACCATATTTATACTTTTGTTTTCCTCTGTGCGGAATATGAACATATCCGCCGCACCTACCATGCTGACGATAACATAAATTCCCAGTGCAATGAGAAACATAAGAGCAAAATATCTGCCAATATTGGATTTGAAATCTCTCGGAAGTCTTTTTAAGAGAAGTCTGTCCATCACAATTCCTCCAGTTCGGCTGCGGGAACAAGCACTTCATTTTCATAATCCTGTTTAATCATGCCGTCTTTTACTATTATGACCTTATGAACCATATTTTTTATTGAATTGTTGTGTGTTACAATCAGCATCGTTGTTGAATATTTCTTGTTTATTTCTTCAAGCAGGATAAGTATATCCCTTGATGTCTTTGAATCAAGTGCGCCGGTAGGCTCATCGCAGAGCAGTAATTTCGGATTTTTAATCAAAGCCCTTGCAATAGCACATCTCTGCTGCTGACCTCCCGAAAGCTGTGCGGGAAATTTATTCTGATGTTCCGTAAGTCCGAGTGTGTCAAGAAGTTCGTTCATATCAAGTGGATTCTTTGAAAGATATTTGCATACCTGTATATTTTCCTTTACAGTGAGATTCGGAACAAGATTATAAAACTGGAATATGAATCCGAGATTGTCCCTGCGGTAATCTGAAAGTTCCGCAGGTTTAAGCCCGAAAATCTCTTTTCCGTCAACAACTACCGAACCCGAATCCATTGTATCAAGTCCGCCTATGCAGTTGAGAAGCGTGGACTTTCCCGAACCGCTCGTTCCCTGAATTACACACATCTGACCCTTTTCAACGCTTGTCGAGACACCTTTGAGTACCTGAATATAACTGCTGTCGCTGCCGTAACTTTTTTTAACATTTTTTACTTCAAGATACAAGTTTATCCTTCTTTCTTTTAATGCCTCTTACTGTTCTGCTTTTTTCACAACAGTTTCAGCGAGTGTCTGGATTGACATAGGCTCTGAAAGCTGTATTTCGTTGCTTAAATCAACATTGTATTTTTCCTGACAGGTGACAAATATCTGCACGATAGTCATACTGCCTATACCCATTTCTTCGGCAAAAAAATTATTGTCCGAAATTTTTGCAACGGCATCTTCCTCCATAAGTTCGAGAAGAACACCTCTTATGGTTTCCTTTACTTCTTCAATGTTTATTTTCATAATTTCCTCCATATTTACTGTCTGTAAAGAACTATCTCCCTGATATTTTCTGAATTTTCGCTTATATATGAACTCATATAATAACGTGCGGTTTCACCCTTTGAAGTCATCGGCAGGGGAATATTTGAACAGTAAAATTTTGATATTCTTTTCTGAACGGGCAGGCTGTAATTTACTGTTCTGAGTTTATCTGTGATTTCCTCTGTTACATCTTTCTGTGAATAAAAAACAAGGGCAGGCTGTTCATTATGTTCAAAAACGCAGAACTGTTCATTTTCAAGGAAACTGAAATGCGATTCAAGTTCATCGAGGTAGATATTTTCTCCGTCCTCCCTTATCAGAACACTTTTACGCCTTCCCCTGAAATAGTAGCGTCCGTCATCAAGGCTGAAAATATCGCCTGTGCGGTAAAATTCGCTCCTGTCCCTCGAAATTTCCTCACCGTCAACAAGAACCGACTGATAAACAATAGAGCCGTTTACTGCAAGTTCTCCGAAATTATTTTCATCAGGCGAAAGTATTTCCGTTTCATGACCACCGACAAGCTTTCCGACATAATCAACGGATTTGTCATCTGATATATTTCCGATTGAAACAAATCCTGTTTCGGTCATTCCCCAGCCGTTAAGGAAAGTCAAGCCTGAATCCATAGCTTTTTCCCATAAAGTTTCATTAAGTCTTGCGCCCGCAGATACGGCAAGGAGCATTTTTTCTCCGAGAAGCTTATGCATTGATTCACTTCCGCAGTTTCCGAAACGTGCCTGTGCCATTCTGAACAAACCTTTCCATATGGCAGGAACAGTGCAAAGACAGAATACTCCGTGTTTCCTGCAAGTATCCGCAACTGAGAAAATCCCCTCTTTTTCAGGCAGAATTACCGAAAGTCCCCACGGAAGCACAAGCATTGTCAGTCCAAATCCGAGACAGTGCCTCTGCGGTAATGTCTGTATCACAAGGCATGATGAAACATCAATTTCACTCAACATTTTTTCCTGTGATATGAGACTCTTCCTTACACGCCTGCTCTGTTCAATTACCGAATCAGCGTGGAAAACAAATATCTTTGCATTTCCCGTTGTACCCGATGTACAGAAAGCAACCCTGTACTCCCAGCATATATTTTCGGGCTTTTCGCATGACGAAAATAAAATATCTGATATTTTACAGCAGATTATATTTTCAGTGCTTTCATCTTTTTCAGAAACTATTCCCGCAAGCTTTGCCTGTCTGCAAAATGATTCAAGGGCAAGGCTGTCAATGTTTTCATCAAGAAGAAGTACAGGATATCCGATTTTTTCAAGTGCAAAAAATACAGGATACCACATCGGGTGATTACGGCTTTTAAGACCTATCCAGTGACCTTTCGGGATATCCGAAAAGACTTTTTCAAGATATGCTGCAGCAGAATCTGTAAAAGCCCTGAATCCCTCTGCATTACAGTTTTTCTTTTCATCTCCCTCAAACCATATCATCATAGGACGCTCTGAAAACGGAACTGTAATTTCTTCGTATACATTCAAAAAATTCATCTGATACCTCGTTTAAAATGTAACTGACATAATGCCTTCGCTTATGCCCACACCTACGCTTATGCAGAAAGTTTTTGAACCCTCTTTCACCATGCCGTTCTGAATCGCCTCATAAGCCGCTATCGGGACATTGCTTGCGCCCACGTTTCCGTATTTATCAACAACGGAAACAACCTTTTTGAGAAATTCAGATGCATCAAAACCTGATTCCTGTGCAAAAGTTCCTGCCATGCTGTTTATGAGCCATTTTGCAACCTGTGTCGGAATTATGCAGTCTGCATCTGCGAATGTCATGCCAAAAATATCCTTTATCTTGGGGTATATAGTCTGATAGATTTCTTTCTGCTTGTCAACAATACCCTTTGTAGTTCCGGGGACATACATTTTATCAGGGTCACGGGGATAGATAACTCCTCCGCCCCATGTTACATTGTGATTCCATGAATCGGAATATGTCTTGAAATAAGTCTGGTTTATGCCTCTGTCCTGTTCGTCCGAGGCACGCAGGAGAAATGCTCCGCCGCCGTCACCGAGAGAAAGTGTTACAGGGGCAAGCGTAACAAGTTCCTCCTTGTTGTCATAATCGTATTTTATCCACTGTGAGAAAACTTCTCCGGATACTACAAGGACAGTTTCAGCCTTTCCTGTTTTTATGAGACTGTCCGCAACGTCCACACCGCTGAGAAAAGCGTTGCAGGCATTTTTTATATCAAATACAAATGCATTTCTGATATCAAGTTTATCCGCAACAACATTTGCCGTTGCAGGTTCAACGAAATCATGAGTTACCGAACAGAAAAGAAGCGCATCTATTTCAGACGGTTCAACGCCTGCCTTTTTCATAGCATCAAGTCCTGCTTTTGCGGCAATATCCGAGCAGTATTCACCTTTTGCGGCATAATGTCTTGTCTCGCAGCCTGTAAGCATCTTGCAAAGTCCCGACTTTACGCCGAACTTCGAGAAATGTGCCATTTCCTCGACTTCTGCGGAAGTAACAATTCTTTCGGGCATATATCTGCCCACACTCAAAACTTTGGCTTTTTTCATTTTTATTCCTCTCATTCCTGTAATTCTCTGATAACCTGCGCTATATCAGCAACAGTTTCAAATCTCTCTATTGCAAGTGAATCAAGCGGTACAGTCACATCAAAGGCTGATTCAAATTCAGCAATCAGATTTATTACATCAAAAGAATCAATGAATCCCCCTGAGATAAGTTCCATATCATCTGTAATTTCTGTGTCGGCAAGTTCGTCTACATAGTCCTTTAAAATTTCCTTTATTTTCTCATTCATGAGAATATCTCCTTTCTTATCTGGAAAGAACTTCTTTGTCAAGTCCCATGACGTCAAGGGCATCAACAAGGTTCTTTTCGGTAATTGGTGTATTTATAAGTATTTCAGCCTGCTCCCTTGACATTTCACCTGAACGCACAAGGTCACTGAATTCTGTTTCATGCTGTGAATAGCCGAAATCCTTTACAGCAAGATACTGCGAAACATAATTGAAAGCGCAGTTTGTTGAATGTGCGGGCCAGCTGTTTTCGGGAAGTCTGAAATTATATTTTTCTTTCAGCGTCCTGATTATTTTTTCTTCATCATAGTCAAGATATTTGAAAGGTGATACCTGCGTTACACCTTTGCGATATTTTGCGGCATACATAATCGGGTCTGAAAAAAGTTCCATATATTCGGCAAATGAAGGGTCTGAGCCGAGAACTTCAATAGTATTTCTGTCAGATTCTTTGAATATCCATGAGAGAGCATTCTGTTTAAGATATGACTGTCCTTTTGTGTATCCGCCAAGTATCAGTTTTATATTATTCTGCATACAGAAACTCTTTATCACATCTTCAAGCAGGATATGGCACACTCGGCAGTAATATATTCTCTTTCTGCTTTCAAGGAGTTTTTTGAATATCCTTTTCATTTCGTTTGTTCGGAATGTAATCCAGTCGATATTCATTGAATCAACGGCATTTCTTATATTGTCATACATTTCAGGGAGGGCAAAGCCGTTGTCAATAAAGAGCGCAAGCGGTTTAAGTCCGAGTTCATGTGCAACAGCAAGTGTCATTATACTGTCTTTTCCTCCCGATACCGCAACAAGACAGTCATATTTCCCGTTTTCCGAACGGAAACGCCTGATTTTTTTAAGAAAAATCTCCTTTTTCTCCTCGGAGGATTTGTTTTCAAAATTATTCACAGCAGGTTTTTCAGAAGAAATTATTTCAAGATGTTCACGGCAAAGACTGCATATACCATTTTCGTCAAGGTCAAGTTCTCCCTTTACTTCAGGCATGATACAGCATTTACATCTGCGGGGTGCTATGTTTTCAAGGAGATTTTCGCTCATACAGACCCTTCTTTCAGATTCACATACTTTTCAATTTCTTCTCTTATTTCACCGTTCCACTTTTCGGCATCAAGTCCGTTCTGTGCAAGGAAAGCATATGTAAGACGTTCAATTCCGAAAGCAAAGCATGAACTGTGACAGAATGCGCCGTTCTGTTTTGTACGGATATTATATACCTTTGTGAAATGTGTTCTGTGGAAGTTTGCGGAACTGCATGAGATATAATTTCCTGTTGACGGGATAAGAAGCTTAAATTCACGTTTTGAATCGCCAAGCATCTGGAAAAGCTGTAACTTCTTGTAATTGCTTGCGAAAAATGAATCGTTTGCAGTGTCAATTTTGCAGTTTAAATTGAATTTTTCACACCAGAAATCCCATAATGCATATGCATTTTCTATATATTTCTTTGACTGTTCGGGTGTTCCGATAAATACATATTCCTTCATGTAAAATTCATTGAGCCTTGCAAGTTCGGAAACATTATTTCCCTCATTTCTGAAACATTTTCCCGAAACCATTACGCAGGCAGGCTTTTCATCGGAAATTTCCTGATTCCTGAACATGGGATATACAGGCACGCAGGCAGCAGTCCTCAGAACATTTTCAGGTGCTACTGTTTCATCGAGTATTGAAGCATCTCTGATACCGTTCTTTGCAAACCTGTCTATGACTGATATATCATTTTTAAGTGTCGTCTTGAACATTATATGATGCGGGAATGTCTCAAAATATTTTCCCTCCTCATAGTCCGCAACGGGAATAAGTACGGGAACTTCATAATTGACTTTATCAAGTTCAGGAAAGAGTTTTTCTGCGGAATCCTCTACTTTACGGCAGAAATAACGGAAAACTTTCAGGAAAATTCCGCTGTATGCAAATACACCGCTTCCGAGCTGTCTTACAATGCCCTTGTCAAGCATGGGCTGGAAAATATCCTCTGTGTTGAATGTTTTGCGGTCTGTATGGTCAGTGAGAGTTTTAACCTTTACTTCCGTAACTTTTTTATTGAGTTTTGAAAGTATCATCTTTTCAAGTTCATTTACTTTTCCGATGATAGTTTCCTCGTCAGTACCCTCATAAGAGATGACGACTTCATCGCCGTTGCGTGTGATATCCTTTACATTTTCCGATATGTAGGAGAGCATTTCCGTGAAGAAAACTCTGTCACTTTCAGGAAGCTGTGCAAGGCTGTAAATATACTCTTTCATTGTGAAAATCTCCTTTTATTATATTATGTAGCCGATTTTTCGGGAACATAAGAATTTACAAGAATTATTCTGTCAGCAACACCTTTTTTTGAAATAATTATGTTATTTGCATTTATTTCAACGGAATCCTGTTCAGCCTCTGTGCCTTTTTCGATTTTGTACTTGTCCCATTCATAGACATTTGAACGGAAACGTATATGCGGTTTGCGGAGAGTATTCAGCTTTCCGTAATCCATAGCACGGAGAAAGGCAAAAGTTTTGCGGAAATCCCATTTTTTGCTGAGATATCCGTCATTCGGAACATCTTTTATTTTGTGCATTGAAGCGTTTTCAACATTTGCCTGATTCACAAATTTTATTTTTTCGTCCGAAAGCAGGCTGGGGATAATTTCAAGAAATGCCTCATAAGCCAAATCTGACTGTTTTTTCAGAAGTTTCAGAGATGTAATGTTTTCATCAAGTTTTATTTTTTTCTGTATGAGAATTTCTCCCTCGTCAATTGCAGGTCTTATGCGGTGCCATGTTATGCCTGTCACGCTGTCCATATCATATATTGACCACGCTTCGGCATTCATTCCCTTGTGATACGGAAGAAGGGCATTGTGATAGTTTATTCCCTGAAAATTCTCATGTTCTATTACTTTTTTCGGAAATATATAGGTATTTATCGAACTGAAAACAAAAATTCTGTGTTCCGAAAGTTCTTTCAGAAGTCTTTCCGTCATTTTCTTTGAATCCATAGCTTCGTAGGGAATTTCCTTTTTCTCGCACATTCTTCTGACGGAAGAAGCTTCGGCAATCTGCTTTTCAAAGACAACAGGCGAAAGATTTTCGGATTTCAGATATTCCGCAATCTGCACAGTGAGTTTTCCTGAACCGATAACGATGTATTTTTTATTTCCTGACATAAATAACTCCTCTCTGAATTAGTTTTAGCTAACTCTTGTACAAATAAATAAGCTATCGCTTTATGAAAGCATAATAGCCCTGTCAACGGATTTTTCATTCTCCGCAATATTACATTTCAATTATACATGATTATTTTTTGATTGTCAACAGCATTTTTTATTTTTTCAATATTTGTCAGTATTGCACAACATAAATATATTTTATTTGTGAATATTTCTGAAAAATCGTGTTTTTTATTCTGTTTATTTAGAAGTATATTAAAGACATTCAGAAAAATAAAAGACTATTGACAAAAAAAATAAAACATGATATACTTTTCCTTGAAGTATGTAAGTGTGGCTGATTTTTGTATAAAAATCTTTTTTTATGCCTTTAAGTTAGTTTCAACTTACTTATTGTATGATAATTATATGCTTTCGGAGGTAAGAAAATTGTATTTGTTTTGTCTGAGTTATGCAGGAGGTTCTGCAAATATTTACAACAAATGGAAGAAAAAATCTGAATTTGTTGATGTTATTCCCATTGAACTCGCAGGTCACGGGTCAAGAATGAGGGAAAAGCTTTCCTCGGATTTTGATGTTATCGTCAATGATGTGTATGAGAGAATCTGCACCGAAATAAAAAAGAATAACATCGGAAAATATGCCATCTACGGTCACAGCATGGGCTGCTGGATAACCTTTGAAGTCGCAAAAAGACTCTTTGCGGAAAAGGATATGCCCGACCCGCTCAGACTTTTCTTTTCGGGAAACTGTACCCCTGAATGCCGTGACTATGATGTCTGCGTGGATAAAATGAGCGACAGCAGTTTCAGACAGATGATTATAGATTACGGCGGTGTACCGCAGACTGTCATTGAACACCCCGAAATACTGGACTTCTTTATGCCTGTAATAAAATCCGATTACTGCGCCCTTGCATCTTATAACCACAGATATGAACCGTTCTGTTTTGACTGTGATATTTCAGTGATGAACGGCATAGATGACGAATTTGATGAGAAAAAAGTAAACGAATGGAGAAAATATGCAGGCAGAAGATTCAGAATAAGAAATTTCAATGACGGGCATTTTTTCATAAATTCACTCAATGATGAAGTTTTTGACAGCGTGTGCCATGACCTTAAAGAAAGCATTTCAGAGGAGGTAAACTATGCATAAGGTAATCGAAAATAAAAACTTTTTCCCTCTCACAAATTTGCAGAAAGCCTATTTTGTCGGCAGGGACAAGGGCTTTGAAGCAGGCGGTATTCCAACTTATATCTATCATGAATTTGAAAACGATTTTGAACATGACAGGTTTGAAAAAGTTCTCAATAAAACTATTGAAAATCAGCCCATGCTCAGGGCGGAATATAATGACATATCAGGACAGAAAATCATTCCCGCAGAAAAATTCGGATATTATCACGTTGAACATTACGATTTTTCTGCGCTTTCCGATGAAGAACAGGAAAAAAGAATTTCCGAAATAAGAAAGGAAATAATATCATCTCTCAAAAATTCAGAAAAAATGTTTGTGTTCCGCACAGCCTCGCTCAATAACGGAAAAACTTGTATTTTCAGCGGTTGTAACCTCCTTGTCGCAGATGCGTTCAGCCTTGTTTTCATACTGATGAGAGAACTGAAATCAGGCTACGAAAATGATACGGAAGACGAAATTTCTCCCCTCAGCTTTTCAGACTATGTGAGTATGAAAGAGACTGAAAAAAATACAGAGGCTTATGAGGCTGACAGAAATTTCTGGCGTGAGAAACTCTCTGAAATATCGCCTGCTCCCGATATTCCCATAAAAAAAGAGGGTCTTTCGGAAATCCCCGAAGGCAAAAGACTCAAAACATATATCGAAAAGGAAAAATGGCAGTCCATAAGAAAAATATCTTCAAAAAAACGCCTGACACCTACGGTTACGGTTATGACAGCTTACTCAATGACTCTCGGTCTGTGGAGCAATCAGGAAAGTTTCTGCATCAATATGCCCGTTATGGACAGACCTCACAACAGCAGACAGAATATAGATTTTTCCAATGTTATAGGCGATTTTACATCTGTAAGGCTTATTGATATAAAGAATGAATTAAAGCCTGAACTGAATTTCTGGGAGTATGCGGAAAATGTAAAATCTGCGCTTAAAGCTTCTTCAAAGCATAAGCTTTATGACGGAACTGAGATAATGAAAGATATCGTGCGTACTCAGAATATGCCCGAAAAAGCTCTCATGCCATACGTTTTCACAAGCATGATACTCGGAAATTCCGCTTATGATGCTGTCGGACAGTTCGGAAAAATTCGTTACAGCATAAGTCAGACTCCGCAGGTTTTCATTGACTGTCAAGTAATGGAAGAAAATGACAGGCTTATGGTTGTCTGGGATTATGACAGGAAATTATTTGATGAAGATACAATAAAATTCATGTTCGGTAAGTTTACGGAACTTTTAAATTCAGTTGATGAATACGGAACAGTATCGGAAAATTTCTTTGAATTATCCGAAAGAGACAGGAAAATTCTTGACGGTTACAACGCAACAGAACAGGAAATTCCCTGTGTTACCGCTGTTGAAATGATTAAGGAAAACTTTGCGAAATACAGTAATAAAATTGCCGTGAAAGATGATTCAGACTCCCTGACTTACGGTGAACTTGACAGGCTTTCTGATGAGGCTGCAAATATTCTCAGGGAAAATGGCGTAAATGACGGCGATGTTGTCGCAGTAAGTTCCGCAAGAAATGTATGGACAATTGTAAATATACTCGCTGTCCTGAAATGCAACTGCGCTTTCGTGAATATCAATGAGGATTACCCCGAAAACAGAAAAAATTATATCCTTGAAAAAAGCTGTGCTAAAATCATGGTTGACGGAAACAAAATAAGTCGTATATCTCCCGAAAACTGTCGTAAATTCGAGTACAGTAAAAACGTTGACGGTGATTCTCTTGCATATGCGATTTTCACATCAGGAAGCACGGGAACTCCGAAAGGCGTTGCTATCACTCATAAGGGACTTTGCAACACCGTTCTCGATATAAACAGACGCTTTGAAATAACTGAAAAAGACAGGATTCTCTGCGTTACATCATTCTGCTTTGACTTGTCTGTATACGATATTTTCGGAGCATTTGCATCAGGTGCGGAATTTTATATCGCAAGGGATTCAAGAGATGTTGATGACCTGATAAATATAATCGACAGGGAAAAAATAACTTTCCTCAACTGCGTACCTGCAATCACAAACCTTATAGTCAGCAGATGCGGAATCAAGGAAAATTATCAGAATTTCAGCATGAGACTCTTTATGATGAGCGGTGACTGGATACCTGTATCATTGCCGAATGAAATTAAAAAATATTTTCCTGAAAGTATATCCGTTTCACTCGGAGGAGCTACGGAAGGCTCTATATGGTCAATTTTCCATGTGATTCAGGAAAGTGACAGTATGCTTTCAAGTATCCCCTACGGCAGACCTCTCAGCAACCAGAAAATGTATGTTCTCAATGAAGCACTTCATGAGTGTCCCGTAAATACCACGGGCGAAATATATATAGGCGGTGAAAGTGTTGCTATCGGTTATCTCAATGACAGCGAAAAAACTGCACTCGCTTTCATTGATACGGAGAAATTCGGAAAAATCTACAAAACAGGCGATTTCGGACGCATTTCCGAAAAAGGTATAATGGAATTTCTCGGCAGACGTGATTCTCAGGTTAAAATTCACGGTCACAGAATCGAACTCTCAGAGATTGAAAATGTACTGATAAAATATAAGGATATTAAAAATGCCGTCGCTGACATCAAAAAATCCGAAACGGGTTCAGTTCATCTCTGCGTGTACTATGTTTCTCCCGAAAATTATTCAAAGGAAGAACTTTCCGAATACCTCGGAACTTTCCTCACAAGATACATGATACCCGAATATTACATAAATATTGAGAGTATACCGCTTACTTCAAACGGCAAAGTAAACAGAAAAGCTCTCCCCTCCCCCGATTTCAAGGTATCATCAGCCGAAATTTCCGAAAACGGAAACTATTCCGATACGGAAAACAAACTTGTCGATATATGGTGCAGTATTCTTGAAACTGATAAAGATTCAGTGAATATAAATACGGGATTTTTCAATCTCGGCGGTGATTCCGTAAATATGATTCAGACCGCAGGAGAAATTGAAAAGGTTTTCGGAGTGAATATCCCGTTCCAAAAATTCCTGCAACACTCAACTATAAAGGAAATCGCTGCGCTTATTGACAGCGAAAAATCAGATTCCGACAGTACCGAAGAAGAAAGTTTCACAATAAGTCCCGAATCAAAATATGAACCTTTCAGCCTCAGCGAACTTCAGGAGTCATATTTTATCGGAAGAAGTGCTGACGGTTATAAGGGACTTGTGACAAACGGCTATGTAGAGCTTGAATGTTCGTACTATGATGACGAAAAATTCCGCCGTGTACTGAAAAAACTCATCGAACGCCATGATATGCTCAGGACAGTATTTCATGCCGACAGCACACAGCAGATACTTGAATCTGCTGAACTTCCTGAAATAACTCTCGTTGACAAAACAGGTCTTACCAATGAAGAACTTGAAAATTACTGCATTGAAGTCAGAAAGGAAATGACCCTTATCCGCCTTGACCTCGAAAAAGCTCCGCTTATCAAAATTCTTGTAAGCCTGCTCGAAAATCACAGGGCAATAGTGCATATATACGTTGACGGACTTATCATTGACGGCTGGAGTTATCAGATATTCCACCTTGAACTTGAAAAGCTTTACAGTGACGAAAATGCTGAATTAAAGCCTCTCGAAGCCTCATATCGTGACTATGTGAAGTACAAGGAATATCAGAAAACTACTAAAAAATATCAGAAGGCAAAGGAATACTGGCTTTCAAGAATACCCGAACTCCCCGAAGCAGGAACTCTCCCTCTGATTTCGGATTTCAAGAGCCTTACATCAATTGAGGGCGGACAGATAGAGTGCGGACTCGATATAAATGACTGGCACAGACTCGAAGAAAAATCAAAAATATACGGCATATCACCCTTTACTGTAATATTTACATCTTTTGCCCTGACAATAGCAAGGTGGAATAAAAATCAGAAATTCATGCTCAATATCCCTGAATTTGACCGCCCGCAGTTCCATGAAGATGTAAATAAAATAATCGGTATATGTTCTTCATTCCTGCTTTTCACCGCTGAAAACAATCCCGATGCAACATTCTTTGAGACTGTCCGCAAAAATCACGAACAGCTCTGGACTCTCAAAGAAAACAACAGCTTTTCAGGTATGGAAGTCCTGCGTGAAATATATAAGGGCATGAGAAACTATGAAACTGCACTTGTACCGATAGTTTTCGGTATGATGGCAAATGTGGAGATTCCAGAAAACAGGGTAATGACTGTAAAGTATCAGGAAAACCATACAACTCAGATATGGATAGATATTAACACTATACTCTATAATGACCGCATAGAATTTAACTGGAATTACATTAAAGGTCTTATGGACGGAGATATGCTCAGGAGAATGGTAGAGGTTCAGAAAGAAATTCTCCACAGGGCAATTTATGAAAAGGATTTCTGGGAAAAACCATGCAGAGTATCTCTCCCTGAATATGACAGGCAGATTACAGAAAGTATAAACAATACTGACAAGCCTTTTGAATACAGACCTTTCTCCGAGCTTATTGCCGAAAGCTTTGAAAAATATTCCGATAAAATATTTATATCAGACGAAAATCAAAGTCTTACATACGGTGAGTTTAAAAAGTATGTCATGGGAATGGCTGAAAAACTTATTGATTCAGGCTGTAAACAGGGCGATTACATATCCGTACATACAAGAAAATCAATTGAACAGATAATTGCTGTTGTTGCTGTTGAATATATAGGTGCAGTATATGTTCCGATAGAATACAACTATACATATCAGCTTACACTGAACTGTATGAAAAATATAAATTCGGTTTACCTGATAACTGACAGTGACATAAATTCTCCCGATATAAAGGTAATATCCGCAGAAGCCGTAAAATCCGAAAAATATATTCCTCCTGTGCATACAGATGAAAACTCCCTCGCTGCGGCTATAAATACTTCCGGTTCAACAGGACTTCCCAAAACTGTAAAGGTAACTCAGAAAGGCTTGCTCAACGGAATTGTGTTTACAAACAGAGAACTCGGAATAAATTCTTCTGATACCTTTATCGCCCTCGAAAACTATGCACATGATATGTCAATGTACGATATTTTCGGCAGTATATTCGCAGGTGCGGGAATCGCCGTCCCCGTTGAGGAAAAAGCCAAAGACCCTGAACAGTGGATTTTTCTTATGGAAAAATATCATGTTACTCTCTGGAATTCCGTCCCTGCATTTATTCAGATGATAATTGAACACTCTCAGGGAAATATCCCCGACTGCATGAAGAATCTCAAATATATACTTTCGGGCGGAGACTACCTCAACATAAAGACCGCAGGAATCCTCAAAAAGAATATCCCGAATCTCAGGCTTATAAATGTCGGAGGTCCTACCGAAACAACTATATGGAATATCGGTCACGAAGTCACTGACAAGGATATCGAAAATGAACTTATCCCCTACGGCAGACCAATCGACAATACAAAATATTATATCCTCAATGACAATATGGAAATATGCCCTGTAAATGTTGTCGGCATGATGTACTGTGCAGGAATCGGCGTAAGTCAGGGATATATAAATAATCCTGCCGAGAATTTCAGGAATTTCACGGTATTCCCGCAGACAGGAGAACTTGTTTACAGGACGGGCGACCTCGGAAAATATGACGAAAACGGCAATATCATCTTCATGGGAAGAAATGATTCACAGGTCGAAATAAACGGAAAGCGTATCGAACTCAACGGTATAAGCAAGTCTGTTATTTCACACAAAGATGTACAGAACTGCGTTTCTGCACTGACAGATGACGGAAACAATATAATCTCATATTATATTGCCGACAGAGATATATCTGCCGAAGAATTTAAGAATTTCCTTTCCGACAGACTTCCATATTTTGCAATACCGAAATTCTATGTCAGAATTGATGAAGTGCCTCTCACCAATAACGGAAAGACGGATTACAAAAAACTCGCTGAAATAAACATATGTACAGACGAAGAACCTAAACCCGACAATGTTCCGAGAGATGAAACTGAAAAGAAACTCCTTGATACTTATTCGGAAATGCTCGGCATACAGGCTGATTTGCATACGGATTTCTTTGAAATGGGCGGAAATTCCCTTATGGCTGTAAAAATGGTTTCACGCATACGCAGTGAATTTGATATTCCGATATCTCTTACTGAAATGTTCAGTGTGCTGACAATTTCCGAACTTTATGACCTTATTCTTAAAAAATTAAACGAAAAGGAGAACTCTCCGAATGAAAATTAAAAAGCTTTACTGGTCTGCCTCTGCAATCTGGTATATTGAAGATGACAGCCTTTTCATAAACGGTGTGAAATATCCCGATGACATAAAGGAACTCTTTCCGAAATTCTATTTCATGACCGCAAAAGGTTCGTGTATCACGGAAATTCTCGAAAATTACCGTGACAGGGATACAAATGCAGTTATAATGTTCATTGAAAAACTCAAAGGCGAAAAAATTCTTGTGAACTCCCTCGATGATGTGAATATACTTTTCAGCTCACAGAACAGGATTTACAAGGATATGGATAATTCGGGCGATGCTGTAAAGGCATCTCCCGAAGAAAGAGAAAAATTCACGCAGTCTGCTCTCCGCAGAAAAGTTGCAGACTCTTTATTTCCTGTCGAACTTGAAAATATTCCCGCAGGAGATTTGATAAACCGCAAATCCGTGAGAAATTTTGACAGTGAAAAGAAAATATCATTTCATCAGATTTCGTCCGTCCTCTCAGCAGTCAGGGAGTATGAGAATAAAAAATATCTTTACCCAAGCGGAGGCGGACTCTATCCCGTTGACATATATGTGTTCATAAAGGAAAACCGTGTGGAAAATTTACCGCAGGGATTATATCTGTTTATTCCGTATGAAAACAAGCTTGCAGTTGTTGATATTCCCGAAGGGGATTTCAGGGAGGCACATTATTTCTCAAACCGTGATATACATGAAGGCTCGGCTTTTTCAGTATATCTCGTCTACAATGCACAGTACAGTATGCCGAAATATGACGGTCTCGGCTACTATCTCGGAATCGCTGACGGCGGAATAATATCTCAGGCTTTAACAGTAAAAGCCTTTTCTGAGGAAATCGGAAGCTGTATAATAGGCGAAATGAATTTTGATGCAGTCGCAGGATATTTTCATCTTTCACCAATGCAGAAATATCTTCACTGCATAGAATTTGGAATCGAAAAGAAAGGATTATGATTATGAGAACATCAAAGTGGTTCAGCCATTACAAATACAAGGACAGCGCAGAATATAATATTTTCTGCTTTGTACACGCAGGCGGAAGTTCAGGTTCTTTTTCGGGCTGGGCAAGGAATTTCGGGGAGAATATAAATATAATCCCCGTTGAATACCCCATGCGTGAAAGACGCTTTGCAGAGCCTATGCCTGACAGCATACAGGAACTCGCAAAAAATCTTGCGGAGGAAAATGAGGATTTTTTCCGTGACAAGAAATTTGCCTTCTGGGGACACTGTACAGGCGGACTTGTTGCATTTGAGACAGCAAAGTATCTGAGCAGAAATAAAAATCTCAACGCTGAATATCTTTTTATATCATCACTTACTGCACCTGAATTTTCACAAGTCCCTGATATATCGGGAATGAGTGACGGGGAATTTACGGATTTCATAACAGAATCAGGCTTTGTCGCAAAGGAACTCTGCGAAAACAAGGAGATACTTGAATATTTCATGCCTATTGCAAGGGCTGATTTTGCGGTTCACCGCTCTTACAGCACTGACAACGTAAAACTTGATATTCCGATAATTCTTTTCAACGGCACTGACGACAGCGTGAATGTTTCCGAATCACAGATAGATGCATGGAAAAATTACACTTCAAAAGGTATCGTGAAACATTATTACAGCGGAAATCATTTCTACATCAATGAACATCTCAGTGAAGTATGCGCTGAACTCACTTCATATCTCACGGAAAAGGAGAAAAATTATGAATAATATGGAAGAAATTATTTCGGATATATGGAAAGATGTCCTCAAAAATGACAGTATCGGACTTGATGACAATTTCTTTGATGTCGGCGGAACGTCCATGAAAGCTATCGAGATAATCGAAAAATGCAAGAAATCAGGAATAATAATTCCGATTTACAAGATGTTCACCTGCCAGACAATAAGGGAAATTTCTGCTGTTGCAGAGTTTTCCGAAAATAAATACCGTGATGCCGACCTGCTTATGAATGTCATAGGGAAAATAAACGGCTTCACACCTGATGAGAATTATATTAAAATTCTTGATGAATATGAGAAAAAATGCAGAAATATCTCTTACAGAGTTTCAGATGAACCGAAAAATATACTCGTAACAGGCGCAACAGGCTATATCGCCTGCCATATAATCGAAAAGATACTGACGGAATCCTCATCGCATATATATGCAGTTGTCCGTGGAAAAGATGAAAAATCCGCCGCAGAACGTTTCTGGAATCTCACTGATTTTTATTTCCCGAACTCCTCATACAGAGAAATTTATGCCGACAGAATAAGTTTCCTCACAGGCGACCTCACAAAGGACTATTTCGGACTGCCTGAAAAAAAATACCTCGAACTCTCGGAAATTATCGACAGTGTACTCCATACAGCCGCAAATATAAACCATTACGGAAAATGGGAGGAGTTTGAAAAACTCAATATAAACGGCACAAAAAGAGTTATAGAGTTTGTGAAAACAGGCTGCGAAAAAGTCCTCAATCATGTATCAACTATTTCTACCTGCCATACATACAAGAGAAGTGAAAATCCCATACCTTTCACAGAATATGACACTTTACTCGATGAAGATGCGGAAAATTATTACGTCCGCTCAAAACTCATATCAGAAAACCTTGTTGTCTCCGAAAAGGGAAATTTCAGATTCAGAATATTCAGACCTTCAAATATTATCCAGAGTTACAGATACGGAAAATATCCCTTCGGCACAACAAAAGAAAATCTTCACCTTGTAAACACTGAACTCAGTATACTCAATATTCTCGAAAAGGACGAAATATTCCCTGACCTTGACAAAAAACTCCTTGACTTTTCCTATGTTGACGAAACCGCAGAGGCTATATACCGCCTTATGGGAATCGAGGAGGACGACTGCTTCATATATCATGTGTACAATCCGAATATGATGACAATTTCAGAATATGCCGACTTTATAGGAAAGAATAAAATTCCGCTTGACAAAATCCGTGATGTGTTCATTGAAAAATATGACAGCATTTCCTATGACCTGAAACAGCTCTGCACTCTCAGCATTGCAGAGGGAAATGTAAATCAGGCTCTTATCATGTCGCCCGAAAACCTCAGGACTGTCAGACTTCTTGGCAGGCTCGGCTTTGAATGGCATAAGCTTGAAAGCAAAAATATAAGTGATATTTTAAATTTCAGATAGAATCCGTTACCTGCTCCGCTGACTTTTCATGTGCATTTCAAACAGCTTGACTTTCAGAAATGATTATGGTATAATTATTAAAACTGAAACCTTTAAAATATACTGAAAGTTTAATGAGGTGTGTATATGAATCAGATATTTGAAGAAATTTATAAAATGACTGATATTCACTACGAAAAATTCGGATATCACCCTGAAAATGCAGCAAAAGAAATAAATATAGCTATTGTTAAATCCCTGTGCGGTCAGATTGAAGATGATGTTCTGGAATTGAAGAAGCTTCTGGAAGACAGCATAAGAGACAATGTGGATTATCTTCCCGAAAGATATAAATTTGACGTAAAAGAAGCAATGGGTGACGCAAATCGGATACTCATAAATTAAAACAATAAGCACCGAATCCAAAAGGGTACGGTGCTTATTTTTAGCTTTGATTTGCCGAAATCAGTATGGCTGTAAGGCTTTAAATTTAATTGTTGACAAATTCTTTGAATGATGTTATAATTTTAGTGGAATTTTGTTGGAATATTTGTTTAATTTGCAGATGCTTTTTTAAGATTGAATATCATTTAACTGAAAGAGAGTTTAAACATTATGGAAGAAAGAATTATTTTTATAGACACCGAAGTTGACCCGAAAACAAGCAAAGTACTGGATTATGGTGCAGTAACGGATTCTGACAAAGAACTGCATACCA
>ODAI010142280.1_pt1 | contig 31748 bp, 28 predicted proteins | sample 1539321 | NCBI WGS metagenome assembly ODAI01 (sample SAMN02144231, study PRJEB22623) | gut metagenome | biome: sheep rumen | host: Ovis aries | place: New Zealand
GCTATGTCATACACTGACATAGGAGCATCAAATTCTTTAATAGAACCATCTTTCAAAGTTACTTTCATACTGTATATATCTCCTTTTTCTTTTTGCAGGTGATAGCAGAAAATCCCAGCTATCATCGCATAATTAAATGATAACTGGGACGTAATATACGTGGTTCCACCCGGTTTTCAGCATACAATAATAAGAATAAGCATGCTCTCATTAAGACAATAACGGTGTCGGCCGGACCTGATTGGGGTCGCTCAGAGGTGGTCTTCATAAGGATATTCGGCAGGCACTCTCAGCAACGTGCCTTCTCTGTAACCATCTATTCCTTACTACTCTTCTCTTCAACGCTTTATAGAGTAAATTATAAACCATATCCCACAAAAAATCAAGACAATTTTTAATCAGATGTATAAGTCATCATCAAGTGCCAGATCATCGACAAATGATGTTATCTCATACAGTTCGTCCTTGATAGATTCTACAATATCTTCATACCCCAGGCCATTATCACCATAGCTTAGCTTCATCGATGGCTCAAAGAAGTCTTTTTTATCGTTAATACCGACATATAGTTTATTGTTGTGAAAGCACAGTGCTAACTGTCCTTTGCGCGACATATCAAGTCTCATGATGCGCTCCATCAAAACAGGTGTCAGTATATAAAAAGCATCATGTCCCTCTTCAGCATATACATCAAATCGCTTATTAAAGCTTTCTGATTCAGTAGATATCTTGTCAACAGAATGTATCTTACGACTGATCATAGATCTTGTTGTAACAGCTTCAAAGCCCTTTTGAGCCACCATCACATTGGACTTGAATCTCTTATTGAAGTCAAAGATCATCCATCTCCCCTTGAATATAGTCCTCGAACTCTTTCCTTGCTTCACAGTAATAACAACATCAGACTGTTCAAAGTTGATTCCGTGATAAGAAGCACCTATATAATCTTCACTACTATATGTGGTTCCGGTTCGTATAAGACCAGTAGAGCTAAGAACTCTCTCCTCTATGCCTTTTGTCGGATTATATACCACTCTGTCATATATATCTTCAAGTATATTCTTTACAAAGTTTTCCTTGTAATACTTGCGATACTTGTCCTTTTCAATAGCAACTTTTATACCAACTACGAAAATCGTGATCGTTATAATAAGCTTTGCTAATTCAAGATTTCTAGTTAAGATTATCAATAATATATCTACAATGACGCCAAGAGCTATGTATATAGCAGCCTTTTTATTATACTGACTTCTTAACCTCTCTAATTCTTCCATATGTCATACCTTAAAAATCCATCTTAACATCCGAACGCTTAGCAGCCTCTGCCTCAAAGAATTCCTTCTTGGTAAAACCGTTCATACCTGCTACCAAACTTGAAGGAAATGTAACTAACTTCTGATTATATGCTGATACATTGGCATTGTAGAATCTTCTAGCAGCCTGAAGATGCTCTTCAACATCTGCAATAGCCTTCTGCAGAGTATTATAATTCTCACTTGCCTTAAGCTCAGGATAATTCTCAGCAAGAGCATGTATCTTGGCAACATTCTCATCCATAGCTTTGCTTGCTTCATTCTTCTCACTTATAGACATATTCCTACGAAGCTCTATAGTTTTGAAGATTGTTTCCTGCTCATACTTAGTATATCCCTTAACCACATCGATCATCTTCGTAAGAACATCATACCTTTTGGTAAGAGCAACATCTATATCAGAAGATGCCTCATCAATCTTCACTTTCACTACATTAAGAGCGTTCAGCAAACCTATATACGCACATACAAGCGCTACGATAACTACCAGAATAATAATAATAACTTCCATATTGGTCCTCCTTTAAAGTCAGGCCCTGCCGCCCCTTAGACAGCAGAGCCAAATTTTATATATGTAACCGCCTCATGATTACATTATATCTCATACCATAGATTATTAAATAACTATCAGGGAAAAATAACCCCTGTTATTTCTCCAATTTTAGAAAGAATCATCCGACTGAGATCACTCCTCATAACTAATCTCTATCGATATAACCTTACCATCCTTCATACCGATCTTAAGGATAGAGTTTTTCCCCTGATATATCATATATCCATTATTCTCAGAATCAGGTTTTTTTAACTTACCTTCTATCAAAGACCTAGAAGAGCCTATAGCTATACCCTCGGCAAGCTTCACAGTATCATCATATACCACTATCTTCGTGATCTTCTTCTCGCCCTTGATCTCATTGACATAAGAAACAAAACCAGAATAAGTATATACATAATCCATGCCTTCATAAGCACAGCTCTTTATCTCATTATAAACCATCGGTTCACCCGCAAGAGCCTTCATATCAGATTCTTTCATACCAGGCAAAATGTATCCGCTGCCGCACGTTATTCTATAGACGACAGTTTTCTTATCATCTTTAGTTTCCTTCGATGTACTCTCTTCCTTACGCTTACATCCTATAATCATACACACAACAATCAGAAGAACTGCCCATATGATTCTCTTAATCTTCGTACTTTTCATGATATTCCTTACACATATTCTTATAATACTCTACACACTCATCGCTATAAGTGGCACTTTCCTTCGAAAACATATCACACAGATAAGTACTCCACTTATAAGCACCACTCACATTCAGATGATAACCACCATCATATGTATCTGTGGAATAATCAAGTCCCATCTCATCTGCACACTCAAGATAGTTGATATATTCTAAACCGTTCTTAGATGCATATTCAACAACTTGCCTGTCCCACTCATCATACCAGTATGGGTAAAGTGTAGGAGCCTTGCACAATACAAGTCTTATGTTATTATCTTTACACACCGACACAATCTTGTCAAGATAAGATACATTTGTCTCATCGAAACTGTAATCAGGAAGCTTAGGCGCAACCGGAAAACCTTCATAAGCCTTGATCTCAGTACGTGGAAGAAAACCCATATATGAAACAGAAGAAGCCGTAAGATCAAAGTCTTCCTTCTTAAGCTTATCGAATCTGTCGTGATATCTTATGACAGGAAACATATAGCTTAGGATATTATCCTCGGTGCAGCTGCTAATTGCCCTGTACTTTAGCCCACTATTCTTCATACGGTCAAAAGTCAGACGATTGTATTCTTCCTTGATATAACGGTCATAAGTAAGACTCAAGATACTCAAGACCACAACCTTCGGTTTTTCGTACTCAAGCGTCTCAAGAAGCACATAATAGCTCATAGGCATAGTTTGATTAGGAGTTCCTCTGACTACCGACGCTACACCACATCTATCCCAGATTACGACTGGATTGATATTCTGATATACCTCACAATCGCCTAGAAAAAGCACAGTATGTTCCTTAGGTTCCCTGTAATAGTCATCGATCAGAGACCCTTCCTTAAGCGAACTCCTATACTTCGGTGCCAGTATAAACCCAAGGATTACCAATCCACAGAAGAACGCCACTGCATACAGTATTATTCTTATAACTCTCTTTGCATTCTTAGTAGTTCCCATAGACAAATCCATCTATAACAAAATCGTATCCATACACGCCAAACACTGCTATCATAAGAAGCATCACTACTCCTATGATACCCTTATAACATATCTTATCCTTAACCCTCATAAGGATTGCCCACACTATGAGCATAACAAGTCCAGTTATCACATGTCTTACTATATCACCGCTTACCATAGAAGCAGTGAAGCAAAACATCAGTCTTATCTTCGTTCCTACCACTGATATGTCACAGAGGTCGAAGATTCTTAAGAAACTCACAACTATATATGTATATATATATCCATAGCGCCATGGTTTTCTTCGCCCTTCAAGAGCTATTATAAGACCATTAAGAAGACCCCATACCAAAAAACCTGCAGTAAATCCATGCCACAATCCTGTTATTGCAAAGCAAACCACAGTAGCTATAGAAGTCATGACTCTTATATTCCCTTTTGTCACCTTTCTCATAAAACCCGAAACTGTCAGTGGATAGAACACATAATCTCTGAAAAAATCCGCCATAGTTATGTGCCAGCATCTCCAAAACTGTCCAAGATTCCGTGCCATATAAGGCTTATTAAAGTTCTCGCTTAAGCTTATTCCAAAGCACTTTGCCGCACCTATCGCTATATCGCAGCCACCGCTAAAGTCAGCCCAAAGCGCAACACTGTATAGTAGAAGCGCTATTATCATGCTTGAATCGCCATCTGTCCATATCCTTATAGCAATCATAAGCCTGTCTGCGATCACAAGCTTCTTGAATAATCCCGATATGATTCTAAGAACCCCTTCACTTATACCATCATAGCTGATCTTCCTCTCGCTACACACCTTCATGAACTTGTCATAGCGCATCACAGGTCCCATAACATACGAAGGAAGAAAGAAAAAGTAGAGCGCTATCCCCTTTATATCGCCTAGTTCATACTTTTCATAGTGCATATCGCCCATGTAACTAATAGCTCTGAGCATAAGAAACAACAGCCCCAGCACATGTACAGGTGCCATGCGGACATATACCAAAGCTGCTATCCATGCTGTGATGTAAAGCGCGTACACATACGTAGTTTTAGCATGCTTATGCAGAATAAGAGTCAGCACAAGAAAGCCCGCTGCGATGAGCAGGCTTTTTACATCCCATAATCCTATTATGATCAAGCTGACTATCAGCATCCAGGTCATACTTACTCCTAATCTGTGTCTGGATAATTATCCTCATCTATCAAGAATTCATATCCTCTTGACATATACTTTTTAAGGTCTTCCTTAGTCATCATGAAGAGGTCATTATCTCCGTAAAATGTATCTACAAAATACCAGCCGTCACCACAATTGATCATATTGAAGGTATGCGACTCATTCTTAGTCACCACCTTCATATTCTCTATACCGGCCATATTAAGCCATATCCTGTACATAGAATAATAAGTCACGCAATCGCCTTTTTTAGTGGTAAGTCCCATATATGCATTCTTGATATATGAAGCCTTGTCTGTCACTGGTATGTACTCTAAAGTTCCGCTAAGATGATCGAATATAGCCTTAGCCTTCTCCTTCTTCGTCATATCAGGAGTTACGATTTTTTCATACTCAACGCGAAATACTTCAAGTATCTCATCATCACTCATCTGTGATACAACAGGCTCCAATACGTGAAGTGTCACACTGTAAGTCTTTTCGTTGCCACTCACATCACGGGTCTTATAGTAAACAGGATAATCACCGACCTTATTGTCTATAACTTCACTCTTATCTATATCATAGGTCGCACCAGCCTGCTCATCATGTATTATTATCTCATCACTATACATGATTGGATCACCTAAGTGAACATATATATCATGAAGACCATATAAAACAGGTGCAGACTTATCTTCTATTATCTCTACCTCGGATTCAAACACAACTTCGTTGCCGCCTTCATCCCTGACAAGAACCCTCACTCTCTGATTCCCCAGTTTGAAAAAATCCGGAGATATCACATATTCATATACGCAATCTGTAACATCATCGACACTCTCGACGAATTCCTTAGGCGAGATAATATTGCCATAACATGATTCTATATGCTCTTGCGGCTTAACTACCGGAGACACACTGTCCTTAACCCTTAACTTCACATGGTATCGAAGGCCATTTAGACTTATGGTTATAGGATAATCTCCCACATGTCTTATATCGAGTTTATCAACATCAGTTACATAAGCAGCATCACCCTGTGGTGACTTAAAAAAATAAGCAGCACTAAAAAGCTCATCTCCCGCCTCGATGACCATAATGTCGTTATACGGCACTCTCATCTTCGCAAGAAAAAAGCCTATAGCTACAACAAAGACCGTTATTATCAGAAGATATTTGACAACCCTCAATACGCTCTTCAAATACTACCTCCAAGGTAATCACTCACCGCAATTTTATCCTTCTCAATCTGCTCAAAAAGTCCATCAAGATTCTCGAATCTTCTTTCCGCTCGAAAGAATCTAAGAAGTTCAATCCTGATATCCTCACCATATATATCGTCAGAAAAATCATATATAAAACTCTCAGAAAGAAGATTATCTTCACCTGCAACAGTAGGCTTTACTCCTATGTTCGTAAGAGCATTATACTTCTTATCATGAATCCACACATACGAAGCATACACGCCCCTTCTCACCTTGCATATAGTATCAGGATATATAACATTGGCCGTAGGAAATCCGTACTGTCGTCCTATCTTATTCCCTGCGCACACTTTTCCTGTTATATAGAAGTTCCTTCCAAGCATGGCATTAGCATCTTGTATATCGCCATCTGCAAGAGCCCCTCTTATACGCATACTGCTTATATAATCACCATCGTAGCTTTCCATAGGAACAACTATCAGTCTGTATCCATAAATCCCAGAAGCCTCTGCAAGATAAGAAATATCTCCAAGCCTATTTCTTCCGAAGCAGAAATTCTCACCGCATATGATAGTGCTCGCATGGAATCTGCCGCAAGCCACTTCCTTGACAAACCGCTCATGCGTATAGCCATAGAGAGTACTCTTAGCCGATACATTTACCACTATATCCACGCCACACTTTTCAAGAAGTTCAAGCTTATCTTTCTTACCAAGTATGAGGTCGTGTTCTCTTTCAAATGTCATGAGAACCACCCGTTCAGCGGCTTTAGTCTTCAAAGCGGCCTCTATAAGCTTCATATGTCCAAGATGTACACCATCGAACTTCCCGATTATCAGTATAGTTTTCTTATCATCTTTGTAATCAACAAAATCATCGAAGTATCTCATAAGAACATTTTCACACATATATAACAATCCAAAGCCTCATCATATCTGTATATCGCCCTGAATTCGCCATTATCATACAATCTTATAGTTCCTTTATTGCAGTCAAGAAGTTCACTGCCAATCATATTTCCGTTATCTAAGTAGCGCTTTGCTTCGCCTACCTCTACCGCTTCATACTCGGTAAAGAGCGTATCAACAGGCGTTATAAAACCATAATCGCCTTCTGACACCGCTTTTTCTATATCAGCCAGCCAAGTCGCCTTATCAATCCCGAATACGCCAACCCTGGTCCTCGTTAGGACACTGACAGCTGCGTAGGTTCCAAGAGCCTCTCCTATATCATCCACAAGAGTTCTTATATAAGTTCCCTTAGAACACCTGATCCTAAGCTTTGCACCATTCTCATCAAAGTATAGAACCTCAAGCTCGTATATATGTATCTTACGCGCCTTTCTTTCTATCTCTATACCTTCTCTTGCAAGATCGCAAAGCTTCCTTCCATTCACCTTAAGTGCCGAATACATCGGAGGAATCTGTTCTATAACGCCTAAAAAGCCATTAAGACACTTATCAAGATCTTTTCTTGCAGGCCTTACATCACTTCTTTTAACGACCTGCCCTGACATATCAAGAGTATCTGTTCTGACACCCCAGACCAACTCGCAGACATATTCCTTATCAGCATCTGTTAAGAGTTCACAGACCTTAGTCGCATTGCCAAGACACACCGGAAGCACTCCCACAGCATCTGGGTCTAGCGTTCCGGTGTGTCCTATCTTACGCATATTAAGTATACGCCTAAGCCTTGCAACCACATCATGGGAAGTGAATCCGGCTTCTTTATATACATTTATAATACCGTTCATATATTACCTTATTTCATCTGTAATTCAAGCTTGCGGCTTATGTTGTTGATGACATCGTGTACAGAGCCCACCATCTGGAATCCGGCAGCTCTCACATGTCCGCCTCCGCCAAATGCAGCCGCAACCTTGGAAACATCTACATAATCCTTAGACCTTAGGCTGACCTTGAACTCTCCTGTCTTATATTCATACATGAATACAGCAACCTCTACACCTTCTGTAAGTCGAAGCTGCTCAACTATACCAGAGAAATCGTTACTCGTCACGTTGTAGAATTTCATCTCAGACTGTCTAATAACAGTGAAGATACATCTCTTATCCATGAAGAGAATACTCTCTAAGAGAGCTCTGCCAAGAACCTGATTCTGAACATAGGTCTTCTTGTAAAAGCTGTTATCTATTATGGATGTCGTGTCTATGCCCTTTTCCATAAGAGCGCCAGCTATCTCCATAGTACTCCTGTGAGTACATGAATACTTGAATACGCCTGTATCATGTATGATACCTGTATACAGACACTCTGCACACTCAAGAGAAATCCTGTCCATGTCCATATGCTTAGCAAGAAGCTCGCAGGTAGAACTCTCATCCTCAACCACGATATTGATATCTGCAAAATCAGCAGCTCCGGTATGATGATCCATCAGCACCTTCATAGATGCCCTATCAAACACATCCTTAAAAGGCATAAAACGATCTGTAGCAGAACAATCCATGACAAAGAATAAATCATAAACCTCATCCTTTGGCTCATGTATCAGTTCGTCATATCCCTTAAGGTAAGAAAACTCTGCTCCGGCAGGCTCAAGATAAGCGTCAACAACTACATCCTTATAATTATCAAGAACATAATTCCTGAATCCCAAAACCGAACCGATGCAGTCGCCGTCAGGTCTTATATGACCTGTAACAGCGATCTTCATCCCGTTCTTTAGAATCTCATCAATTCTCTTCATCCGCCTTGTTTACCTCATCGATGAGCTTACTCATCCTAACTCCATATTCAATGGATCTGTCAAGTACAAATGTTATCTCAGGTGTGTTGCGAAGATTAAGATTCTTCGCAACCATCATTCTTATATATCCTTCAGCACTCTGAAGCCCCTTAATTGTCTCACGACCTGCTTCCTCATCGCCGAGAACACTGATATAAGCCTTGCAAGTCTTAAGATCTGTAGCCACATCTGCCATAACGACACTTGTAAGTACAGGATTGACTCTTGGGTCTTTAACCTCAGTTCTTATGATATTAGCAAGTTCTTTTTGCATCTCGGAATTAATCCTTGTGCTCTTTATACTACTCTTTTTCATTACCTAGGCACCTCCACCATCTCATAAGCCTCAACTACGTCCAGCTCCATGATGTCATTGAACCCGTCGATAACGATACCACACTCGTAGCCTTCCTTAACTTCCTTAGCGTCATCCTTGAATCTCTTAAGTGAAGCAAGATCACCCTCAAATACGAGTTCGCCTGCTCTCATAACTCTAACCTTAGAATTACGCTTAATCACACCGTCAAGAACATATGAACCAGCGATATTACCGATACCTGAAGCCTTGTAGATCATTCTGATCTCGGCATGGCCTGTTATCTTCTCCTCGTATGTAGGATCGAGCATACCCTTCATGGCAGCCTCAACATCCTCAATAGCGTTGTAGATAACCTTATAGAGTCTAAGATCTACGTTCTCCTTATCAGCGATCTCTCTAGCCTGATTATCAGGTCTTACATTGAAACCGATGATGATAGCGTTCGAAGCAGATGCAAGAATAACATCGGATTCATTGATATTACCAACACCGCCGTGAATAACCTTAACAACAACTTCCTCGTTAGAAAGCTTAACAAGTGAAGCCTTAACAGCCTCAACAGAACCCTGAACATCAGCCTTAACAACTATGTTGAGTTCCTTGACATTACCAGCCTTGATCTGAGAGAACAAGTCATCAAGAGAAAGCTTAGACTTGGTCTCGTTAAGAAGTCTAATCTTGCCTTCACGTATGAATGTCTCGGCAAAGTTACGAGCTTCCTTATCACTATCTGTTGATATGATAATCTCACCTGCATTTGGCACATCATTAAGACCAAGCACCTCAACAGGAGTAGAAGGCAATGCTTCCTTAACACGTCTTCCCTTATCATCCATCATGGCTCTTATCTTACCATAGCAAGAACCGGCAGCAACATTATCACCTACTTTAAGTGTACCCTTCTGAACAAGGATTGTAGCAACAGGACCCTTGCCCTTATCAAGCTGAGCCTCGATAACAAGACCTCTACACTTACGATTTGGATTAGCCTTAAGTTCAAGAATATCAGCTGTGAGAATAATAGTCTCAAGAAGGTCATCTATGCCCTCCTTAGTACGTGCTGAAACAGGTACGAACTCAGTGCTTCCGCCCCAGTCTACAGGCACAAGACCATTCTCCATAAGTTCCTGCTTAACTCTGTCGATATTAGCACTTGGCTTATCTATCTTATTGATAGCTACGATTATCTCGACACCGGCAGCCTTCGCATGGTTGATAGCTTCTATAGTCTGTGGCATAACACCATCATCAGCAGCTACAACAAGAACAGCGATATCTGTAGACTGTGCGCCACGCATACGCATAGCGGTAAATGCTTCGTGTCCAGGTGTATCGAGGAAGGTTATCTTCCTGTCGTTAATCTGTGTGACATAAGCACCGATGTGCTGTGTGATGCCACCTGACTCTCTTGAAGTAACGTTAGTTGAACGTATAGCATCAAGAAGAGAAGTCTTACCATGATCGACATGACCCATAACGCAGACTACAGGTGGTCTTGTAACCATATCCGCAGGATCATCTTCTATATCCTTAAGAAGTTCAGCTATGACATCTACCTTCTTCTCATGCTCGCATATACAGTTGAATTCAAGAGCAATCTCTTCAGCCTGTTCAAAGCTTACATCCTGATTAACAGTAACTATAGTACCCTTCATAAAGAGCTTCTTAACGATAAGTGCAGGTGCAACCTTCATCTTATCAGCAAGATCCTTGATAGTAAGCTCATCTGGAATAACGATAGTCTTGATTGTATCCTCTTCCTTCTCCTGCTTCTTAACAACATTCTTCTTGTTGTTGATGAACTTTGTATTCTCTTTATCCTGGTATTCCTTGTTCTGCTTTTCTCTCTCTTTTGTATTATTGAGGTTACGTCTGTTTTCCTTAGTGTCGATTCTTACATCTGAAGAAGCCGATCTTGAATCATCTCTTCTTGAAGATCCACCCTTCTGATTTCTCTGATCGCGGCCATAATCCTTCTGCGAATCAGCATCCTTATTGAAGCCTCTGTTGTCAGAACGGAAATTGTTATTGCCTCTGTTGTCGCCTCTGTTGTCAGAACGGAAATTATTATTACCTCTGTTGTCAGAACGGAAGTTATTACCTCTGTTATCACCTCTGTTGTCGCGATTATCACCACGATTATCGCCTCTGTTATCATTGTAAGGCTTTCTGTCACGCTTAGGATTAGATCCACTATTCTGAGGATTATAAACTTGAGTTACATTGCCACCGCTAAAAGGCTTCTTGAAATCTCTATTATCGCGATTTCCTCTGTTATCGCCTCTGTTATCACCTCTGTTATCGCGATTCTTATAATCTCTTCCGTCACGACCTCTGTCGTTTTTTCTGTCAGAACCCTGAGATCTGTTAGCGTTATTATTATTATTATTGTTATATATATTGTCGTATATATTCAGTCTCTTAACAGGAGGAACAGGCTGTGTAACACTTGCAGAAGAGGTTGTATTCACTTCCTTCTTAGGCTCAGTCTTAACTTCCGGCTTGACTTCAGACTTAGTTTCAGACTTAGTTTCAGACTTAGTTTCAGACTTAGTTTCCTTCTTTGGCTCAGTCTTAGTTTCAGGCTTTACTTCCTTCTTAGGTTCAACCTTAACTTCTGGCTTTACCGCCTTCTTAGGTTCAGCCTTAACTTCTGGCCTTACCTCTTTCTTAGGCTCAGTCTTAGTTTCCTTCTTAGACTCAGTCTTAGCATCCTTCTTTCCGAAGGCTTTCATCAATATCTCTTTTTCTTCATCGGTTATGGTACTTGAAGCAGTCTTCTTGATATTGTGCTGTTCTAAGACAGCTATAGCTTCCTTGCTCTTGTCCATACCCAATGTTTTTACAAATTCATGTATTCTCATCTATTATCCTCCGATGTCAACTTCCCGCGCAATGATTTTGCAAAGCCTTCATCACATATGGCCACTACAGCCCTGAACGCCTTCCCTACATACTTACCAAGTTCTTCTTTGTTGGAATAGAATATCACATCAACACCATGATACTCACCCATTCCCTTGAATCTCTCCTTGGTACGCGTAGAGCAATCATCCGCCACAATAACGATATGCGCCCTTTTATTCTTCATAGCCTCTTCACACAACTGTTCACCGCTTATCACCTTACCTGCCTTCGTAGCAAGCGATATAAGCGATAATATCCTATCAGCCAATGTTCTCCAGCTCCTTTCTAAGGGCAATCAAAACACTTTCATCCAATTCAACCTTAAGCGATCTAGATAAGCCTTTGTTCTTTATAGCTTTTTTGAGGCACTCCGGATTGCTGCATATATATGCTCCTCTGCCGTTCTTTCTGCCGGTTACATCAAGCATGGTATTGCCTTCATCATCTCTTATGACTCTTATAAGTTCTTTCTTAAGCCTAATTGCACCACAGCCGACACATTTTCTAGTAGGTTGTTTCTTCTGTTCAGTCAAATGATCATCTCCATATCTTATTCGTTTTCAGAAACTTCCTCGTCGGTCGCTTCCTCATCGGTTACTTCTTCGTAGGTTTCTTCATCATCATATTCTTCATTCATCTCTGCCTCTTCAGAAGCAAGCTTCTCAGCATCAGACTCACACATGATATCTATTCTTGTGAAGTTTGTGAGCTTAGCAGCAAGTCTTGCATTCTGGCCTTCCTTACCGATAGCAAGTGAAAGCTGATAATCAGGAACTACTACTCTTGCTATTCTTGCGTCAGAATCAGCCAATACAGATACAACCTTAGCGGGACTAAGAGCCTTCTCTATAAGTTCTGCAGGATTCTCGCTCCACAAAACAATATCAATCTTCTCGTTGCGAAGCTCAGATACGATCTGATTAACTCTTGAACCGTTGATACCTACACATGCTCCGATTGGATCAACATCAGGATCGTGAGACATAACAGCAATCTTAGTACGTGAGCCAGCCTCTCTTGCGATACTCTTGATCTCAACTATACCATCCTTGATCTCAGCAACTTCGTTCTCGAAAAGCTTTCTTACAAGTTCAGGATGTGATCTAGAAACCACAACTCTTGGTCCCTTGCTGCTGTCACGAACCATAACAACATACAACTTGATACGATCGCCCTGCTTGAAGACTTCGCCCTTAACCATCTCCTTCTCAGTAAGAACAGCGTCCATCTTGCCGATGTTAACGTTGATGCTGTTAACATTGATCTTCTGAACTATACCAGTAACAAGTTCCTTAGTCTTCTCGTTATATGTATCGAATATAGCCTTTCTCTCAGCTTCTCTTATAGCCTGGATGATAACACTCTTTGCACCCTGAGCTATGATACGGCCAAAGTTCTTGATATCTATGTCTTCATTGACTACATCATCAATGTCATAATTAGGATTGATAAGTCTTGCGCTAGCAAGATCTATCTGTGTATTAGGATTAGTAACCTCTTCAACAACAGTCTTCTGTGCATATACTCTGTAGCTTCCGGTCTCTCTGTTAACCTCAGCTTTAAAGTTATCAGTCTTGCCGTAATTGTTCTCACAGGCCTTGACCAAAGATGCCTCTATAGCCTTAAAAAGAATCTCTTTATCGATATTCTTCTCCTTAGAAACCAACTCAATTGCTTCTACCATCTCTCTTTCAGAGATGGCCTCAGCCTTCTTTACTGCCTTTGCCATATTATCCTCCTTAAAGCAAATCTAAAAATTAATATATAATCTGACCAGAGCAAGGTTATCTCTGTCTATAATTATCTCATCCTTATCATCCTCATCCCAAGATTTCGAAACAGTGATGGTCTTATCATCATACGCAATAAGCTTCGCAACCATCTCCTTCTCACCGTCTATCGGCTTGTAGGTCTTGATCTCAAGTACTTCTTCAAGATTTCTCTCAAAATCCTTATCCTTCTTAAGAGGTCTCGTAAGTCCTGGAGAACTTACCTCAAGTATATAAGCATCGCTTATAAAATCCTCTTCATCAAGTACCGCTTCTACCTTACGACTCAAGGCTTCACAGTCATCAACAGTTATGCCGCCATCCTTATCAGCATAGATGCGAAGATAGTAATTAGAACCTTCTTTCACATACTCGACATCTACAATCTCAAGTCCAAGCAAAGCCGCTTCTTTTGTGGCAATCGCCTCAGTACGACTTACATACTCATCTTTCTTAGCCATCCATAGCCTCCGATATTATCAAAAATTTAAGAGCGGTCCATCCGACCGCTCTTAATATTAACTATTAACAACATACTCATACTAGCACTTTTCACAAAGAATGTCAAGTGCTTTTTTTAAAAAATGTTACTCAAATCTCAACACATCGATAAGCTGGTTATTTTTTAAACTGAGCAAGTCTTGTTACTACCTGCTCCATCATCTGAGTATACTTCGCAAGCTTTTCCTTTTCCTCATCTATCTTGCTCTGTGGCGCTTTACTTACGAACTTCTCGTTTGAAAGCATCTTGTTTACTCTGTCAAGCTCACCCTGAAGCCTTACCTTCTCTCCCTCAAGTCTCTCGATTTCCTTCTCTATATCTACAAGATCTGCAAGCGGTATATATATAGTTCCGTTAGGAATAACTGTCGATACGGCATCATCACCTATAGATGTCTTATCAGCCTGTACATATACTTCTTCGGCCTTTGCAAGTGTTGTAAAGAATACGCAGCCTTCCTCAAATATATGTCTTAAGCCCTCATCTGCAGTAACAACATATACTTTAGCCTTATGTGAAGGAGCAACATTCATGGCAGTTCTTACATCTCTGATGCCTCTGACCGCCATCTTAATGGTCTCAACCGCATTCTCCTCATAATCGAAGTTGAATCTTCCTTCTCTTACAGGCCATGAAGAGATCATGATCGACTCTTCCTTATCCTGAATATTGCAGAAGATCTCTTCTGTTATGAATGGCATATATGGATGAAGAAGCTTAAGAGAATCTATAAGAACCTTCTTCAAAGTCCAGATAGCGCTGTCCTTGGTATTATCATCTTCGGAATAGAGTCTTGGCTTAACCATCTCGATATACCAGTCACAGAACTCTTCCCATATGAAATCATATATGTTAGATACCGCAACACCAAGCTCAAACTTGTCCATGTTGTCAGTTACCTGATCTATGATCTTGTTAAGCTTACTAAGTATCCACTTATCGGCGTTAGTAAGGTTAGCCAAAGCCTTCTCTTCATCGATTGCCTTATCATTCATCATGATAAAACGTGAAGCGTTCCATACCTTGTTTGCAAAGTTACGACTTGCGATAACCTTCTTCTCCGAATAACGCATATCATTGCCAGGAGCATTTCCCGTTACAAGAGTAAGTCTAAGTGCATCTGCACCGTACTGTGCGATGACATCAAGAGGATCAACTCCGTTACCGAGACTCTTACTCATCTTGCGGCCAAGCTCATCTCTTACAAGTCCATGGAAAAGAACCGTATCGAAAGGCTTCTTGCCTGTATGCTCATATCCTGAGAATATCATACGGATAACCCAGAAGAATATGATATCATAACCTGTTACAAGGACATCTGTAGGATAGAAGTATTCAAGCTCTTCTGTCTTCTTTGGCCAGCCAAGTGTAGAGAATGGCCAAAGAGCTGATGAGAACCATGTATCAAGAGTATCAGGATCCTGTGTCAGATGCTTACATCCACACTTAGGACACACATCAGGAGCAGTCTTGGATACAACTACCTCACCACACTCATCACAATAGTAAGCTGGTATTCTGTGGCCCCACCAGAGCTGTCTGGATATACACCAATCCTTGATGTTGTCAGTCCAGTTAAAGTAGGTTCTGTCCATAGTCTTAGGAATAAGCTTGATATCGCCGTTCTTGATACCTTCTACAGCTGGCTTTATAAGCTCATCCATCTTAACAAACCACTGCATCTTGATGAGTGGTTCAACTGTCGCATGACATCTGTCATGAGTACCTACGTTATGTACATGAGGCTCTACGCTCTTAAGAAGTCCGAGTTCCTCAAGTTCCTTAACTATAACCTTACGTGCTTCATAACGGTCCATACCTTCGTACTTTCCACCGTTAGAATTAATAGTAGCGTCATCATTCATGACATTAATCTCAGGAAGGTTATGTCTCTTACCTACCATAAAATCGTTAGGGTCATGTGCAGGTGTTATCTTAACAACACCAGTACCAAACTCCATATCAACATAAGAATCCGCAACTACAGGAATCTTTCTGCCAACAAGAGGAAGTATAACATACTTTCCGACAAGATGCTTATATCTCTCATCATCAGGATGGACCGCAACAGCAGTATCACCAAGAAGTGTCTCAGGTCTTGTGGTAGCTATCTCTACCATCTCGTCAGATCCATCAACAGGATAGAGTATATGCCAGAAGTGACCTTCCTGCTCCTCATGAACAACCTCTGCATCAGAAATCGAAGTCTTACATACAGGACACCAGTTTACAATCCTGCTTCCCTTGTATATCTTCTTGTCTTCATATAACTTTACGAATACATCAGCAACAGCCTCAGAACAGCCTTCATCCATAGTAAAACGCTCTCTGTCCCAGTCACATGAAGAACCGATCTTCTTGAGCTGACTTACTATAGTTCTGCCGTATTCTTCTCTCCACTCCCAAGTCTTCTTAAGGAAGCCTTCACGACCAAGATCGTGCTTATCTATACCTTCACTCTTGAGTTTTTCTATAACCTTAACCTCAGTAGCGATACTTGCGTGGTCCGTACCTGGAACCCAGAGTGCTTCATACCCTTGCATCCTCTTGTATCTTATAAGTATATCCTGAAGAGTATTGTCAAGGGCATGACCCATATGCAGCTTACCTGTTATATTAGGAGGCGGCATAACTATCGTGAAGGGCTTCTTGTCCCTGTTAACTTCAGCATGAAAATACTTCTTATCAAGCCATTTTTCGTATAAACGCTTCTCTATATCCGAAGGATTATACTGTTTTTCCAATTCTTTCATATTAAATCCTTTCACGTCAATATGATTCATTATAGCACAACGAAGTTATATGTCAAGTCTGGCGATCAGTTATCCTTCATTATGCTGTATATCTGCTTTTCAAAGTTCAGTTCTTCTATCCTCTTTTCATTCTCGGCAATCTCTATTCGAAGCTTTCCTCTCCTTTCATTCAGACGATGCCTTACTTCCACCATCTCTTTTGGATCGGCAAGAGCTCTTATCTGCGCCTGCCATATATTCGGGTCGTAGAGGTCCTGTTTTTTCAGTATATCCATGATTCTGTTCATGGATGTATTAAGCTCTCCCGCAGTTGCAAAGTATCTCTCACGAGTCTTCTTCTCCTCAAGATAAGCCTCATAATACTTTCCAAGCGTATAAGAAGAGTCAACATCATACTTAGCCTTCCTGTAGTCAAGCAAAGTTGCAGCATTCACATACTTAATCTTAACCTTATTATGCAAGAATATCGCTCTATCAAGCTTACTCTTAGAAAGCTTAATATCTCTTATCTTATGCTGTATTATGCAAAATGTCATGACAATAAGTATAAGACATCCCAACAGGAGCGATAAAAAAAGATTATCGATCACTGTGGCATGCGAAGGGTCTTTGTTCACAAGACCAGTCACTATATACATGAGGAATATGAAAAGCATCACGCCAAAGAACACGATCATAAAGTTACCTGCGTTCTTCCTTTCGTTCTGAAGAATCCTGATATCACGTCTTAACGATGCTTTTTCACCATCAAGGATCTTGATATCCTTAACTATCATACTCACTCTTTTTTCATCATTCTGCATCTGCTTTATATCATCCACAGCAGTATCAGAAAGCGATTCAAACATAGTATAACGCCTGTCTGAAAGTCCTGGCTTACCAGCCTGAAACATCTTCCTGTCGACCATAAGCGAAAGTATGTTCTTCGCATGGTGAGTCACCTTGGCACGCAACTCTTCTGGCATGTTGTCGATCAGCTGGATATCTGACAGATATGCGCTTGTCATAGCATATTCACGCCTTAATCTCTCGCCCTGAGTATTCAGTTCTTCAAAAGCCTCGTCGATACTCTTACCATATTCCCTCTTATCCTCAGCGGACAGACTTTCAGGCCTTGGCTCTTCAACTTTAGTTTCATCAGCAAGAAGATCATCAACAGTTTCAGGCTCATGCATCGCATTATGCTTTTTTCGTCCAAAAAGAAATCCCATATGTTACCTTCTCTTATACCATTACCTGATAACGTTTCTTAAGCTGACTTATCATATCACATATCTTTTCTTCTTTTCCGGAATCTATATCCTTAAGTTCTTCCTGCAAAGACGTGCTTATAGAAACCTCATTCATACTCTTTTCGATATAATTCATGATCATATCCTTACTTGATGCAGGAATCTCCATAAGATCCTCGTTATGTCCGAGCTTATGCATGATGGCAGCCTTATACATCGCCTCTAACATACGCTCACTCTTTTCGATCTCATAACTCTCATGAAAATAAGCAAATGCTTTTTTATAATCAAAAAGCTTGGCATGAGCGACACCTATATTGTAATACGCAACTGCCTTCACTTTATCATCATCAGTTGATAGAATAGCCTTCTTGTAATCATCTATGGCTCTTCTGACACAATTATTCTTAAGATAATCTCCTGCCATAGCCATATATCTTCCGGTTTCATCCTTAGAAGACATATCTGCAGATACACGAACAACTTCGGTTATCTTAGCTACGCCGTAATAATCCACATTCCTAAGAAGGAAGGATACGATCTCATGAACTTCAGCCTTCTTCAATACAAGGTTATCAATCCCCTGTGCTATAGATACCAGCTTAAGTTCATTCTTCAGATAATCGATGAGTCCTCTGCTGAAAAAATCCTTATCTATGAGATAGATATTGTTGCAGATATAATAGCAAAGTTCCTCTACTGAATATATCCTGACACCTGTCTTTTTTATCACATAGGGAGTCTTACTCTCTTTTGTCTTACTTAGTATTATTCCCATACAAACCTCATATCTCAACCTTTACAAACATAGAGCCGGCTCTGTCAAATTCACCAAAACCCTTATCCTGTATGTATACATTGCAAGCGCCTGACGGTGAAAAATCAAAGCCTATGTTGATACGTCTTAACATATTATCGATGATTGGAAGTTCATTGACTGGTATCTCTATATTCTCGATACCCTTTTCATATTCCTTAACCCTGTGCAAAGTAAGCGCCTTAGTATCAGGAGAGATGAAGAAAGTCAGTTTCTTACGTGCTCTGTACCAGTTAGTACCCCTCTTCACAACTCGAAGAAGTGAGCTTTGTCCCCATTCAACTATATCCAGGTCAAGATCATATTCTATCTTATCCTTGCAGCTTACAGTCTTCTGACTGATGCCGTTCTTCTCGTCACATGCAAAGTAAACAGCGCCCATGCAGTACAGGTTCTCACCCGCAAATACACGTCTTTTCTTGCATATAAAGCTCATGAACTCATCATACCTTCTGTCACTGCCAAAGCCTTCTCCAAACAGGAAGACACAAGCCACATTGTGCTTATCAAAGCTTTTAAGCGCAACATCATACAAAAGCACATCAAGTTTTTTAAGAGTAGCCTCTGAAGTATCGCCAAGATAAGGGATATCCTTAGTACAATCATGCTCTTCTATCCTGAAAAGCTCCTTACCACTTTCACCTGATTGTTCGATATCATAGACCATAAGGCCCTCTTTCGAATAATCAAACACAAAGCAAGAACGATTCCTTATGTCTATACTCTGATGGAATATGTAAGAAGCAAGCGCTTCTTCACGGTTTATCATTATGATATCCCTGTCATCATATCCCATCTCATCTAAGCAATCCCTTATCATATCAAGAGTAGCAAGAGTGAAATCGTAGACACAAAGCGCTATCTTATCCGGCTTTTTTGCACCGCACACCTTACCCGTTATAAGCTTAAGATAATCAAGAAGATCTTCCCTTGAATCATATATGTTGTTAATAAGATGATAATCATCTTCCTTAGACGCTTCCAGATAAGTCGACTTATCGGTCTCATCCCTGTAAAAAAGCGCGTCCAAAGTCACGATATCATCTTCGTTCTCCGCTGACCGCTCGTCAAACAGAACAAGTCTTGAATATCTCTTATGAAAATCTATTCCAAGTACCATATCATACCCCGTCTATAATATCGAATACTTTGTCTGTCACATATTCGCGAACTCTGTAGCTTCTGTAGAACTTCCTCATAGTCGCATAATCTCCCATATCCTTGCTCATGATTATGTCATTGATATCCGAGAATCTGCCATGATATTCCTGATAATCTATGCTGTCTCTAAGGTACTTCTTCTCATTCTCCACATAGTCCTTATCATTCTCTGAAGAAGTTATGTAATAATACAGGAATTCCTTACTAAAAAGTGTATAGGCAGCCACATACACACCATCAACCATCATCTCCATATTCCTTACCGAATAAGGAACTGCCGGGTCGTCAGTGTACTTATAGTGTATAGTGACTGTTGCTCCAGGCACAGTACGATATTCTATGAAACATTTGTCGGCAATCTCATAAGGCATGTCTATCTTGTCAGACAGTTCCTTATAAAATGCGAAGTAAACCTCCTTAGATACATACGAAGCGATAAGCTTACCAGCCACCTCAGCATCCTCCGCAGAAAGCATATGCTTCTTCGAATAGAAGGAAAGTAAAGCGATCTTACATATGTCAGGAACAGCTATATCGTTCTGAACACAGCTTCTGATGACTCCGAAGAGGGATTCGTTGATCGGCTCTTCCTTCACAAAATACTTATAGCTGTAATAGTTCATATAAGCGACAAGCACAACCTCGTTGCCGCGATTATTCCAGTACTCCTTATATACATCGTAATTTTCTTTGAAGTAAGTGCCGGTAAACAGACACTGCGCAAGAATTCTCTCAGAAAGTTCATCTCTGTTAACCTTACGGCTACCTGCTTCAAGCCATATATCATACATGAGTAAAGTTGCATGATTGAAGTTATGCACAAGATACTTAAGTATGTTATCATCAAACCGATAAGACTTGGCACATATAGTAGCGAGATTATCTATGATCTGATCATGTTCATCCACGCCATGATGTTCTATATAATCAGACAGAAGTCTTGCACTTCTCTTGCCATTCTCTGGATATACTCTGTAGGTTCTCATGAACTCAAAAGCCGCATCATATTCGGATTTGGCTATGAGAAGCTCAAGAAGTCTCACCTTCTGCTTTCTATATAGCCACACATCATGTATGAGTGCGACATACTCAACCAAAGCCTCATAGTAATCGATTTCTTCGTAATAATAATCGATCATCACCTTAGCAATCTCAGATTTATAGTTAGGGCTTACGCTCTTGTTCTTCAGAATCTCAAGATATATACGCCCTATAGAATTACCCATATTCTGGCTTCCGAGATACTTCTGCGCAAAGTAGAATGCTACGAATATATTCTCCTTGACAACAGGCATGATATATGGCTCGTAAGGCTCTATATCGAAGAACTTCTCGTCTGTATAATAAGCAGGCGATACATATCTTCTGCCTAATTCAGTCCTTAAACATATAACTGCATCCTTGGTATAGCACTGAACAAAAGCAACACCATCCTTAACAGGATATGCGATATCAGAAGTGAATTCCTTATGCCTTACTATGACATGTGTCACATTCTTAAGGCGGCACTTGATCTTATGTGTGAAGATGATCTTCGGGAACTCGCCAACATCACCGACCGCAAATTGCTTCATATCAAGAAGATTCTTATACAGATATATGTAATTATCGTTCACATCGCCTTTTTTGATGTGTTCATATACGAATCGCGCAATAATATCCTTATACTTCTCATAAGCGCTGCTGTACTCTTCTCTGTTATAGTGAACATTCGCATAGACATACGCGAGTATCTCGTCTGCAGAATCACTGCTGTACAGGAAGTAGAGAAGTACAGGCTTAGGAAGCAAGGACATATCATCAGCATCAAAGCACCTTATATAGCTTTCAAAAAGCGCTGGAACCTTAATTCCCCTGTTGATGGCCTCAAGATAATAATTCTTATATATAGCTTTGTAGCAAGAATTCTTGACAAGCACAGTAGTAAGTGCCTCAAGATACAGATCATCCTTGTACATGTCATAGACCTTCTCCATGACACGGATAAGAAGAGGCGTTACTTTATATAAGCTGCTGATGAGACTCATCACGTAATCCACAGCATTTTTCTCGAGCATAGAATTATCTATGGCGAACTTGAATACCTGCACCTCGAACTCATCCATAACTCTGAAAAGCTTATGATTGCGCATCAATATAGCCGCAGCCTCATAATACATAACAGGACTCTTGCAGCCCATATAATACTGCTCCTTAAGTCTTATAAGCTTAAGGCTTTCGTTACGGTCGTTCTCATCGTCGATATACAGAAGAACCCACAATATGCGCCAATCATGGCACTTACTGTCATATATTTCATTGATCGTTTCCTTAACGCGTGTAAGTGCTTCGCGATCCTTCATATAAAGCGATCTTGAATACAGATAATAACAGTAAGCAGGATAATTGTCCGTTCCATTCTCATATCTAAGTGCAAAATCCTCGAGAATAGCTTTAGCTTCGCTCATCTTCTGGCACGATATGAAAAGATGCGCCTTAATAAGATAATAGAACGGATCCGTACAACCAAAGCCTATGATTCTGTCTATGACTTCAAGAGACCTCTTAACCCACACAGAGGATGTTATCTTCTCACGTCTGAAGTCCATATAAACAGTCGTAAGCTCATACTTAGCCTTCTTGATCTGATGATAATAAGCGCTTGGAATATTAGTCTTAGATGCAACTCTGACAGGTATGACCTTATCAAAATCATCATTATATACATGTATGTACGCAAAGTTATTGCCACTGTGAAGCTTTGAAGCAAGTATATCGAAGTCTATCACTATATCGCTGTCGTCATAAGACTCATACAAGGAAGCAGGAATCTCCACAAATGGCGAATCAGACTCAACATTGACATATGTGTAGCCCCAGTTTTTGCGCTTCACAACTATCGTATCGTGAACAACCTCGCTAAGTTCTGCGTAGTCATAATTCTTCTCTTCTATACTAAGCTCAACTCTTCCCTTCTTCTGCGAAGCGATAAGGAATTCATCGAGCGCAACTCTCGCATCGTTACTTCTAACAAGCGAATAATATATGTTCTTAAGAACCAGATCATCTCCCAATATATCCACAAAACGCGGACTGTTGAAGAGCTTGATAGCGTTCTTGATATCCGTCTGAACAAGATTCGTAAAGTGGAATATGTTCTTGATCTCGCCCATGGACGAATTAATACTTCTGCTGACAACAAAAAAATCATAGCTGATGACATACTCGCCCGCACTGCTGACTATATAAAATGCTCCGCTAAGCTTCTCTCTCTCGGCCATGTTGAAGGCATCTACCTTATAGCCGATAACAATCTGAGAAGCGTTAAAAGTCGGATTGATAACAGTGACATACGGATTATCCGAATATACCAATCCCTTAACCGGAAGACCATTCACAGTATGGAACCTGATCTCACCGGTATGTATCTCATCAGCATATATATTCTGTGAAATTCTTGATTCAGTTATATTGATCTTACTTTCTTCCCAGGCAAAACATCCCCTGGCAAGCTCGCTAACCTTCTCCTTCAAAACCGTACCTCAATTACCGTCTTTAATCTTTTTCAAATACTCTTTCATCTTAGCCTCATACCCGAGGTCACACATCTCGTAAAATGTTGTGCCACACAGCTCATCAGGCAAGTACTGCTGTTTAACATAATGATTCTCATAATCATGCGCATACTTATAACCTATGCCATGAGAAAGCTCCTTCGCACCGCTATAGTGACTATCCATAAGATGAGGAGGAACAGACTTGATAGGTATATCCTCCACAGCCTTCAATGCTCTGTCTATAGCGAGGTAAGAGCTGTTGCTCTTTGGCGCGCACGCAACATATATAGCTGCCTGAGAAAGAATTATCCTTGCTTCCGGCATACCTATTCGTTCAACAGCCAGGGATGCATTAGTCGCAACCACAAGTGCCTGCGGATCTGCGTTGCCGACATCCTCGCTTGCACATATCATGATTCTTCTGGCTATGAACTTAATATCCTCTCCGGCATTGAGCATCCTCGCAAGGTAATAGACAGCCGCATCGGGATCTGAACCTCTCATGCTCTTTATAAATGCCGATATAGTATCATAATGATTATCTCCATCCTTATCATATCGAACCAGTCTCTTCTGGATGGATTCTTTGGCAACCTCAAGATCTATGATGAGCTCGCCATCCTTATTAAGGCTTGTTGTAGTGACCGCAAGTTCTATAGCATTAAGAGCACTTCTTGCATCTCCACCGGCGCGACTCACTATATAATCAACTGCCTCATCACTTACCTTAGCTTCATACATCCCAAGTCCCTTATCAGGATCAGATACAGCTCTAAGAACAAGCTCCTTAATATCCGCTGAAGAAAGTGGCTTCAGTTCAAAAAGAAGCGATCTCGAAAGCAAGGCCTGATTGACTTCAAAGTAAGGATTCTCTGTCGTAGCGCCTATCAAAACAATAGTATTATCCTCAACAAAAGGAAGCAAAAAATCCTGCTGACTCTTATTAAATCTGTGGATCTCATCTACAAAGAGTATAGTCTTGCGGCCATACATCCCCATATCTTCCTTCGCCTTCGTAACTACCTCTTCCATCTCCTTCTTACCAGAGGTGGTGGCGTTGATCTGTGTGAAGACCGCACTTGTCATATTCGCTATGACCATGGCAATCGTAGTCTTACCGGTTCCTGGCGGTCCATAGAATATGACCGACGTAAGCTTATCTGATGATATCGCACGATACAAAAGCTTATCCTTAGCTAAGATATGCTTCTGACCCACGACCTCATCAAGAGTTGTCGGTCTCATACGCGCCGCAAGAGGCTTCGTACCCTCATTATTCAATTGACTGGCAAATTCAAACAGATCCATAATACTCCGCTTTCTCAATCTTTAACTGAAATCAATCATCTTTATTCTACCATTTTTCAAAAAAAATTTCCACTTTTTTCGTTTGTTTTTGCATTCGCGAGAAAAATGTGTTATAATAAAATCCAGAGGCTGATCTATTGCCTTCCAAAAATCGTATTAGGGTGGTATTATGCCAGGTTTATTTACTAATTATTTATTTGGAAAGGATGTATATAGTTATACATACGATGAGAACATCATACGTACCCTTACAGTAGCCCGCAAGCCTTTTGAGCTCGGTCTGCAGGGTCCTGATATATTCTTATATGACAATAAGCGTTCTGACTATGCAAAGCTCATACATAACAACAACACTTATGAATTCATACTCAATCTTCTGAAGACAGCGTCAGGCTTGAGAGAAGAGAGTAAGAATATCGCTCTTGCATACACGTACGGCTTTATATCGCATTTTGCACTCGACACTCACACTAACCCATATATCATATATATGTCTGGTTTTAAGGTTGAAGATTCAGATGACGAGGATTTCTTTGCCATGTCCACTTCCGCCTTCGAGCATGCAATTGACAAAGTGATGATACAGAAAAAAAGAGGTCTTACCATCGACCAGCTTCGAAGGCAGGATCTTATCGGTCTGTCCGACAAGGAGCTTGCGATCATATGCAATCTTCTGTCTCGAGCGATCAAGAACACCTTCTCGATCGAGATATCGCCTCGTAACGTCTGCAACGTATACAACACATACAAGTTATCGAACATACTTCTTCAGAGCAACAAGCTGAATCCAAGCTCTCTTCTTCACAACCTCGAGAGCTACATGCTTCGTTCAAGCACTGTAAGAGGCATCATCGGCAACAAGAACATCTTTCTTCCTGCCGATCCTGTCAACGATAACAACTACGGTTGGAATTATCCATGGACCGAGAAGAACACTTACTATGATTCCTTCATGGACCTCTACGAGAACGCCATAAGTTACGCTTCTCGTCTCATCAACGAGGCCGACAGCATAGTCAACTTCAACACCAAGCCATATACACTTAAGTCCCTCATAGACGATAAGTCATATATAACAGGTGTTGACTGCAAGAAGATACTGTCTATGAAGTACTTCAGGAATAAAGAAAAGGAAAGTCAATAATACGAAACTAAAAAAGGGGGTACATATCAAAATGCCCCCTTTTGTTATTATTGCTCATTCATAGCCTTATCATATCCAACCTTATTAAGAAGCACATATCCTAGGCACAAACTTATCCGACAACTTTCGCTTAGATGCATCATACAAGAATGTTAGTTCCGCTTTATCGAATTCTCCCTCAACACTTATACAACAACCCGGTCCTATATAACCCATCCAAAAAGGCAACGAGTAAGGATCATCAAACGAATCAACTTCATCTATCTCAAATGAATCCGTCAATCCATTCTTAACCTCCATCTTAACACTTGCTGCAACCATAGTTCCAGCCCCAATATTTCCTGTGGACTTTTCTAACACATAAAAAGTATAGCAACAAGTGGATTCATGTCATGCTCTATCTCATACAGGTCATCAGCCCCATCCCTATCTGCATCCTCCTCGCACGGATCCGTATGATATACATAGATTTCATCATAATCAGATACACCATCAAAATCAGAATCATCAGTCCATGCATAAGTTCCAAGTTTAGCTTCTTCACCATCTATTACGCCATCAGAATCAGCATCATCGTGATAATCATCTATACCATCACCATCCGTATCAGCATTATGCGGATCTGTTTCCAAATACATGATTTCATCATTATCACTTATCCCATCCGAATCACTATCGATCTTACCAGATTGAGATCGAGCTCGGGTTTCCACTTCAGTTTTAGATTCACTGTAATCATGATTTTCAGAAGTCTCCGCCTTATTCTTACTAGCACATGCACCGCACAATACGGAAATAAGCATAACCGTAACAAAACCACTTGCAATTAATCTCTTATTCATAATACCTATAACCTCACTTTTCTTGTTTTTCAGGAACTGAATATTCTTTCTCTCCAAGTATTCTTAAGTATACAAGATTGACCAATTCTCTTTGAAGCATGTGACTATACACCTCGCACAGCAGCAACTGCTCAAACCGCCAAAAAGATGCTTGAGCAATTTGCAGTTACAAATTTATGTCAATTCTTTATAAATCAAAAACAAAACCAATTATTGAAGCGATTATAAAAATCATTCCCGATACCATTACTTCAAGCATAAATGGAAACGAAACAAAATAATTCGGATCATTTTTATTTACTCTTAGATTATATATCCTACCTTTTCTTTTAGTGCACACACACCTACCACGTCCTTCATACTCTTTTCCGTCTATAACATATCTAAACTTCTGAATATTGATATGTTTTCCCACAAAAGAATCAATACACTCACCTCTTACTTTAATCGTATATATCTTGGATTGTTTTTTAAAAATATACCATCCCGACAAAAAAAGGACAAGCCCAAAAGAAAAAACGAATATCAACATACTAGTTACAGCCTCACTTTCCTCATTTTTTCAGGAACCGTTATATTCAGAATTTCAGCTTCCTTCACTATTCTTTGAACAACTTCAACTGTGTAATCATAGAGTTCATGATATGAATCAACGATATTAACCAACCAAAAAACCAAACCTTCATACCTATAAAATTCACAGTATTCTTTCTCTCCAAGTATTCTTAAGTATACAAGATTGACTAATTCTCTTTGAAGCATGTGACTATATCACATTTTGTTTCACTTGTTAAGCGGAATAGCAGCAACAACCGCTTTCGTTCCCCCGATTTCTATTTTAATACACTTGCTTGGGTCAACCTTAAACTCATTATTGATATATGGTCTGTTCTTATTGAGAGCCTCATCATATTTGAACTTAAGCATCTCGTTATCTACAAGGACAAGATTTGCAGAAAGGGAATCATCCTCTGACAGTTCCTTCTGGAATGTCGCTAAATCTGCCTTCGCCGATTCCGTAAGACCAGCAGTCGTAATTAATTCGAAGACCACCTCGTAATCATCTTCAAACGACGTAGCAAGCTCATTGATTTTTACACGAAGTTTTTCGTTTACATCCTCTTGAAGCTTTGACAGGTTCTTTATTTCAACCCATGAAGCCAAAACCTCACGAAGAGGTGTAGCATCGACTGTGTCGCCAGAGTAGAACTTGCCCTGTATGATATAAACAATCGACGAATCATTATCAATGTATACAGCATCTATCTGTTTATCACCTGCGCCATCTGTGATGCAGTCCTTTGCTTTGATGGTATCAAGGTTATGGATATTACGAAGATACCAAGCAACAAAGCGCTGCCCTTCATTCGGATAATTGTCCATTTAATATTGCTGTGATATGTCATTACGAATTTTATCGTACATATGATGCCTCCACATTTTTTAATTTAATTGTTCCATAATTGCTTCTATTTTTTTAACTATTCTTTTCTGCTCAGAATATGGTGGAAGCGGAACAGGAATTTTATTCATATTTTCCTGATTCAGTTTGGGTTGAGCTGCTCCAGTAACATAAGGAACAAGACTAATTGAATTTATATAGTACATTACAAAATCCAAGTAATCATACTTGTAGTATCCTAAAACATGAGCGTGATTGTTTACCCAATACTTGCCTTCCGCCAAAAATGCGATTGGCGTGCTACGACTCAGGAGATTTGCTCCGTCTTCACCTATTAATAGGAGCTTTTCATCAAACAGGTATTCTTCAACTTTATCAATAACGCCAGATGCACCATAGTAATCATATGTCTTTGCCAACTTCTTACGGTCGGCTACAGAAACAGGAATTCTTTCAAAATCTCTATTCCACATTAGATTTCCGAATCTTACCCACTTCCAGTTTTTAGGTATCTCGAACGGAATCTCATCCTCAGTAATATCAAGCAGTGGCTTTTCCTTCTTTATCTTACCTTCCTTTATAAGCTTTGCCTTCTCTTCCTGTATCTGTGAATATAGAGTCTCAGCATCGCCATCCACTGGCAATTGCTCCGTTAATTTGCCCCGAATACCTGCATCGATAATCTTGCTCTTTAATACCTCAAGGTCATTGCTGTATTTTGCCTGAAGGTCATCGATAACATCAATTTGTTCCATCAGTTCTTTAAGCTTCTTTACAATTCTCAACTGTTCACTAACTGGAGGAATAGGAATTATAATTGATTTTAAATCTGTTTTATTAAACTTTTTAACAGCAACACCTGTTGAAATAGCATCCAACTCCAGAAACCCTTGCCTCGAAAGGATAAAATAATATAAATAGTCTCTCAACTTTTCATCTACAAGTCGAATCATCACTGAATTTGGGGCCAAGGTCATCTTGCATCCCAAATTGGGAACAATAAAGCATTTTCCTATTGACCCTATATTGCTAAGAATCAATTCTCCACCAAACAGATTAGAATTACTTAAAAATTCATAACCATGCTTGTCAGTATATGTCAGATTACTTGTAAATCCATTAGCAAAATCTGCGGTCTTAACCATGATTGCATAATCTGGCTCCTTCAAGGACGGAACGTTTTCTCTAAGCGCCGCAAAACTTCCACTCGCTACTTGGTCTGTAACTTTTTGACTATAATCACCTAATCTTATCCACTTCCAATTATCAGGAACCTCAAATGGGATTTCATCTGCAGTAATATCCGGAAGTGCCTTATCCTTTTTTATCTTTCCTTCCTTAATCAGCTGCGACTTTTGATCCAGTATCTGAGCATACAAAGTCTCAGCATCCCCATCACTCGGGAGCTGCTCCGTGAGTTTACCCTGTATAGCTAGGTCTATAACCTTTTTTCTTAAAGCTTCTGTATCTATCATAAATCAACGCCCCCGAGAAGTTCTTTAAGCTTGGAAACAGCCTCAGCGATACCATCAGACTCTGCCTGCATATCATCAAGCACTTCCTGAACAGTACGCTCATCCTTTTCTTCGAGGTCAAGCCACTTGAAATCAAGGGTATCAGACTTCTTTACTTCTTCCTCCGTAAAGCATCTCCAACGTCCGTTCGGATTATCTACGCTGTATGTTGCTTTTCTATCTTGCTGATGACCAGAACAGTAACATTCTACGAATTCGTCAAGATTAGCACGTGTCATAGGCTTAGTTGCCATGGTATGCTTGATGCCTGTTCTGTAATCATATACCCAGATATCTTTAGTAGGCTCTCCCTTATCAAAGAACAGCACATTGGTCTTTACACCGTTAGCATAAAAGATACCTGTCGGTAATCTAAGAATTGTATGAAGATTAAAATCCTTCATAAGTTTCTCACGAACCTTCGCAGTTGCACCTTGGTCAGTAAGAACACTATCGGGAAGAACAACCCCCACACGACCTCCGGTCTTTACGATTGACATGATATGCTGTAGGAAGTTAACCTGATTATCCGAAGTCTTTATGAATTCAGGACGGTTTGCATATACTTCAACGCTTCCCTGTGGTCTGGTTCCAAAAGGCGGATTAGTTAGTATTACCTGGTACATATCATCAGTTGTCTCAACAAGCGAATCTCTGAGAGTAACTGGACTTCTATTAACACCGATATCATGCAAGAACAGATTCATGGACGCAAGTGTAACTACAAGTGGTGTGATGTCTGCACCAAAAAGAGCATTATTCTTCAAGAAATCCTGCTTCTCCATATCCCTACTCTGTACACGCATATGGTCATAAGCAGCCAGAAGGAATCCGCCTGTTCCACAACAAGGATCAGCAACTGTCTCGTTTATCTTCGGATCTACCACATCAACGATAGCTTTTATAAGAGCTCGTGGTGTAAAGTACTGTCCTGCACCACTCTTTTTATCCTGACCATTGTCTTCAAGAATACGTTCATAGATGGCGCCCTTAAGGTCTCCTTCCATCATATACCAGTTTTCACCAGCTACCATCTTGAATACTTCTTTGAGCATAACTGGACGACTGATTTTGTTCGTAGCCTTTGTAAAGATTGTTCCGATAAGTCCTTCTTCCTCAGAAAGGTCTTTTAGAATTTCCTCATACTTCTCAACAAGGTCATCTCCGCTTAAGTCTACGATATCTTTCCACTTATATCCATCAGGAATAGAACTACCAAGTCCAAGTTCTTCCTTCTCAGCATCCATCTTAAGGAACAGAATATATGTAAGTTGTGTGATATAATCCGTAAAGCCTACACCTGCAGATGCCATTACATTTGCTATATCCTTTACCTTCTTGATAAGTGCTGCTTCATTCTTTTGATTTGCCATTTTTTACGCCGTCCTTAATAAAAATTTTGCCATTATTTGCATTTCTGTATCTAAGACAGGTGCGGTAAAGCTCACAACACCCCTTCTCCATAAGTCAGTATTTACTGAATTAAGTTCCGGAGCAGAGATCGCACCGTCATTAATCACATATTCTGCAATAGATTTCATGATATCAACCTGGTCTTCCGTAAGAACACGCTGGTTTTGTCCGCAGTACAGACTGAACCTCTGTGCATATCCGACTACAAGACTGGTAAGCTTCTGATTCTTCCCGTATGCATATCTGACTATCTGTATCAGATTGGTAAGGGCATTGACATTGTGCTTTATATCAAGCTCATCCACATTTCCTTCTTCATCCAATATCTTATAACTCTTCCAGAGCTGATATACTCCGTACTGTCTGTTCTCAGATATCAGTCTGTCACGAAGCTCCACGAGCATCTTATGTGTGATAACCGTATCTTCTGAGTTATAAATGATACGAAGAGCCTCTATGGAATCCTTGTTATCATTGATATATTTCTCGAAGTTCTCGATATAACC
>ODAI010929998.1_pt1 | contig 31742 bp, 27 predicted proteins | sample 1539321 | NCBI WGS metagenome assembly ODAI01 (sample SAMN02144231, study PRJEB22623) | gut metagenome | biome: sheep rumen | host: Ovis aries | place: New Zealand
AAGGTGCGGGCGTACATGGCACTGGTGTTGCCGATGTCGCCGCGCTTGGCATCGGCAATGATGAAGTGCTGCCGATAGGCCGTGTTCAGGTAGGCGATGGTTTTTTCAAAAGCCATCCACCCCTTCACCCCCATGCTCTCGTAGAAAGCGAGGTTGGGTTTGTAAGCCACGCAGTAGGGTGCGGTGGCATCGATGATGGCCTTGTTGAAGGCGAAGATGGGGTCTTCCTCCCCCTGCAGGAACTCTGGAATTTTCTTCATGTCGGTGTCGAGCCCCACACAAAGGAAGGTCTTCTTGGTGAAAATCTGATTGATCAGTTCTTGGCGTGTCATGTTGATGTTTTAAGAATTAAGAGTTTGCTTAGTGCATGTTAATGTAAATGCAAAATTACGAAATCTTGCTGACATACATAAATGAATTTATGATAAATGTTCAATGTCTTCTTACAATGATGTAATTACTCCGAGATTTTGCAATTCTTTTTCCACTGTTGCGACATCAATGTTTTGTTATCTCAAGTGGCATGCAGGCGCATTTTTTTACAAAAGTTGCGAAATGGTGATGCCTACATGCTGTATGTCGGTGTCGGTAAGCGTGTGGTGGCACCCTACGAAGAAAGTGTGGCGAGCCATGTATTGGGCATTGGAGTTGTCGCTGGCGATGTGTGTGTGTGTGAAAGCGGGTTGCTCGCAGGTGGCACCGCCCATGAGGGTGCGGATTTCAATTCCTTCGGGTGCGAGTAGTTCATATACCTCCTTGATGTCTTTCTCGCGGCAGAGGATGGGGAATACGAAGGGTGAGTCTTGATGCTGGTTGAAGAAAGGCCACACTCGGAGCCGTGGATGCTCTGCGAGCAGACGGAGTAAATGAGCGTAGTTTTCCTTTCTGCACCGCTCAATGTCAGCCCATTGGCGCAGTTGCCAACGTCCGAAGCAGGCATTCAGTTCAGACATTTCTACGTTGACTCCGGCATGCTCGTAGGTGAACTGATGGGCTGGACCTTGAGGGGCATGGCATAGTTTGGGGTCGATGTGGCATTTGCAAGCGCGTCCCCAGTGAGCAATGCTGTCGCAAAGGACATGCAGTTCGGTAGTGCCTGAATAAACGGCTCCACCACCGTAGGAGGAGAGGTGGTGAGGGTGGTAGAATGACCAGGTGACAACATCACCGTACTGGTAGAGCAGTTCATCGGTGTCGGGGGTGTGGCAGACCATTGTTTCGCATGCATCTTGCAGGATGAGGCATCCTGTGCGGTGCCGATAAGCGTCCAAGGCTTTCAGGGCGGCGGGGAAGCCCAGAAAGTGGGTGATGCAGACGAGCGATGGAGCTTCTTCTTCCGCTTCGAGCAGCGTGATGTCCATATTGAACCCTTCGGGCACAACGTCGATGAGTTTCACTTGAAAGTCTGCCAGGAGCAGGGCACTGAGGGTGGTGGGGAAGGTGAAGGCCGAAGCGACGGCTGTGAGTGGTCGCCCCTGATGGCGCAGGTGTTCAGCCAGCGCAAGTGCTGCTACCAGATTGGCCGACGAGCCACTGTTCACCAGTGTCAGGCGGTGGGCAAGTGCTGTGTCACTTTGACTGAGGAGGTGACCTATTTCGTGGGCAAACAAACGCAGGTTGCGGCGTGGTTCTGCAATTTCTTGTTCGAGGAAGGTTCCGAACCCTTCCATCCCGATGTTGCGAGTACAAGGATAACGAAATGTCATGGCAAATAGAAGAGTGAAAATACGGCTCCGTGATGTCGGAAGCCTTTGGGGGTGATTGAAAGTGTGTCATTCTTGCTGCAACTGAGCAAGTTTTCTTGAAGGCAGAATGTGATTTGCGAATGGAAATACTCTTGTGCATCTCTGCCTAACAGAACTGAGGCATGGCGCAGGGAGAAACGACCGCCGTAGCCAGCTATGGCAATGTATTTGGAGCACAGTTCTTGTGGTGGCAAACGATAGGTGTGTCCCCCCTCAAACGTGTTGCTTGCAAGCAGGGGAGCGATATTGTTGAGGTTCTTCCCTTTGTTGTAGGCCACTCCCTCGTGGCTTATGCTCTGAGCCGAGAGTCCAAACCCTTTATAACAGCCTCCTTGCAGCATGCGGTGACGGAGGTAGGAGGATAACCCTTGGTCGTTGGGGCTGACAGAGAAGGTGTTTTGTCCGAATTGCGCATGATATCCGAGGTCTGTCAGTCGGTCGAATAGAAGAGAGTAGGCTTCGAACAGCCAATCAGCTGTGTGGGTTGGCTTTTGGCGGGTCATGTTGGTGCGTAGTTCGTAGAGTGTCACTTGTTCCGGGTGAACGTGCTGGATTACATCGAGGTCAGCCATCAGGCTTTCAAGTGTTTGATGTTGGAGGCCGTACATCAGGTCGATGTTCACCTTCTTGATGCCAGCATCATGTGCATGGTCGATGACCAGTGCCAGTTCTTCTGTAGTGGCTTCTCTGCGCCGATGCTCGTGGAGCAGAGGTGCCGATGTGCTCTGGAGACCCAATGACACCCTTCTGATGCCATGTTGGGCAATGGCTTCCAGCTTCGTTGTTGACAGCATGCCGACGGTGCTCTCGATGCTGGGCTCAAAGTCGGTGGCGAGTGTCTGGCCGTTGGTGGCTTCGTCGTATAGGTGTAATAATGTGCTGAAACAGTCATCATTCAGGGCGGTAGGTGTGCCTCCGCCTATGTCGAATCCTTTGAGTGTAAGGTGTGGATGTTCTGCTTTGAAGCGGAGTATGTCCGTTTTGAGGGTGTCAAGATATTGCTGCTGTAGTTCCTTGGTGGGCAGCAGCATCCGCGTGTATTCGCAGTAGGAGCAAAGGTGGGGGCAGAAGGGAATGTGGATGTAGAAGGAAACATCTTCTTCCCCGTCAAAGCCCAATGTTCCGCTCGTCTGGTATTGTCCCCAGTCTTCGGGATGTAGCGGGTAGGATGTGTTCAACAGCGGGTTGCTGATTCGGCTATGATAAAGGTCGGCGATGTTCATGAGGTTGGTTCAGATGATGATGTTGTCATTTCCAAATCCTTGGTGCAGATGCTGCCCGTCGTAGGAAAGCAGGGAAGGGCAGTGGTTGGGGGTGGATTTGTAGCGGATGTAGATATTCAGCGGCTGTTCGGCTGTGCCGTAAAGGAAGTTGCGGCATTCGCAAAGGGGGGCTGCTTCGGGTTGGTCGGATGCCAAGTCCCATTTGTGGAAAGTTGGCATAAGGTCGGACATTTCTTCCAATCCTATGGAATCTAAAGGAACGAAATGCTGGTTGCACCACTCGTTCATGGGGAGCAGGGCCACGAACCCTAATCGTGATATCCCCAGTTGTATGGTCTTTTCCATCACCTTACGTGCCTCCGCAGGTGAGTCGATATAGCCTCGGATGAGGTTGCAACTGACATTCATTTTCTGCCGGTTGATGTGGTGAAAGTCAAGAGCGTGGTCGGGTATGACTGTGCCGTACAATTCCGACAGTCGATGGAGGTCGTAATGGTGCATGGACACTGAGATGTAGTCCCAGCGTTCGTGTCGCATGATGTGTTGCGAGGCGGGCAGCAGTCCGTTGGTGTTCAGCTGGGCGTGGATGTGAAAGAAGTCGGTTTCATTGAGTCGCTCTATGATGCGTTCCACTCGTTCGGGCACCAAGGCTGGCTCTCCTCCCGTCACCATCAGGCGTGTCACCTTGATGCCTTGATTTTCCAGCTCGCGGATGATGTCGAAGAGCTTGTCCACATCCCAATCGGACTCTTCTGGAGGCATCATGGCATTGCAGCAGAAGGGGCAACGTGCATTGCAGCCCGCCGTCACCTTGGCATAAAGATTGACAAATGGCGACACGGGCATGGGACCGCGAGCGGGCGAAGCACAATCTTGTCGGCGCAGTTCGATGGGTTGCAGGAACTTCATGATGGTTGGGGATAGACGATGCTGACGTAGTGTTGCAGTATGTCGAAATTCAGTTCTTCCTCAATCGATAAGTCGTTCCATCGGTTTTTCACCTTCTCTTGGAAGTCGAAGGGTACGAAAGGGAAAATGGATTGCAACTGATACTCCTTCACGTTCCGCTGCACGTTTTTGTACTCGTAGATGGGCTCTTTTATGTGTTCGTAATGTCCTCCCGAGTTCATGTAGCAACTTTCCTCTATCAGCGTGCTGCAAGAGGTATAGGGCTTTTCCGTGTAGCCAATAATTTTGTTTGTTCTCACCTTCTCATTGACGGTGTATGTTTCATAGAGAATGTCCTGTGCGGTGACGTTTTTCTGGTCGGCCAGCTTCGCCAGCCGTTCGCCCATCTGTTTTTTATATTCCTGTAGCAGTGCATAGCAGTAGTGTATGTTGCAGCCTGTCTGCTGGGCTAACTTTTCGGGAGTGGGGTAATGGTGGGTGAGCAGATAGTAGTTGGTAATGCCCATCGCAAGGTCTTTGCTCACTCGTTCATACTCCTTGTTTGCCCTCAGGCACAAATCTTGGAATGGGATGAACTGCAACCTCTCTTTCCCATTCAATTCTTGCAGTCGCTTCACCATGTGCCTGATGTGCATCGGGTCATATGTGCCAGGCTTCTGAATCTCTTCCGTTTTCGCCACTTCCGTTTTCGTCTCTTCCTGATGTCCCTGTTGATAGCTGAATAGGCCTTCCTCTTTGCGGCAGGAGCGGCTGGCACGGAGAGGGGGAATCGTAAGAAAGTAGGCGATGGCTGGGACGAGTAGGCTGAGGATGATGGCCATGACCAAATTGGGCATGAGTGTGAGGTCGTTAGTCCACGCACCGATGACGATAAAAACGGCAATCGTCCATGTTGGCACGCAACGGAATAAAATCATCTTGATGAGGTTCCTGTCTTTCATGTTTGAAGGGAAAAGCAATTGTTGGATATAAGTTCCTTGAAGTCTTGTGGCAAAAGGTCGAAGCAAGGTTGTGCCAGTGCCAGCGGTACTTCCATGCCAGGAGTGGATGCTGCAATGCCTCCTGCTATGGCGGCCATGGTGTCGGCATCGCCACCCATCGACACGGCATTGCGCACGGCCTGTTCGTAGGTGTCGCTTTGCAGCCAGCAGATGATGCTTTCGGGCACGCAGCGGTCGCATAGAATCTCGAAATGGTAGTGGGGGCGTATGTCTTCTATCTTGCGGTGTAGGTCATACCCCGTGGTGGCCTCTAAATAGTTGCGAATGTCGTGCTTGCCACAGCCCGTGCGAGCCAGCATGACTGCGGCTGCTACTGCTTTCGCTCCTCGTGCGGCCTCGTCGCTGTTGTGCGTGATGCGAGCCGACATTTCAGCCAGGCGCAACACCTCCTGAAAGTCGTCGCTGGCATAGCCGATGGCAGTCACTCGCATGGTGGCGCCATTGCTCGCCACTCCTGTGCGGTCGGTTGTGCCGCCTGATTCGAACCACTCCTGAAATCCCTGCCCCCAAACATTCTTCTGACGGTAGCGCAGGGCATAATTGAGCAGATGTTTGCGCAAGTTCTCCTCGCTCCGCTCGCCCAGCAGCCAGTGGGCAATGGCTACGGTGAGGATGGTGTCATCGCTGAAATCGTTGAACTTCAACGGAAAATTGAAATCTTTCGTACGGTCGGCTCGCAGTTCGTAGGGCAGACCAATGATGTCACCGCAAATGGCTCCGATAATTCCTGTTGTGGGTGTATTCATGTGGATGGATGGGGGTGTTGTTGTGTAGTTATTTCTTCTGTAAGATAAAGCCTGTAATGTCCACCATTGTACCCTCGTGTTTGTTGGTTTGAGGGTTGTGGAATGGACTGACACTGAACCTCGTGACCATATAGGTGCTACGGTGAGATTTGCACACAATGGGGATGGGGGCTTGCATGGTGTCTTTGTGGGCGCGGAGTGTGTCGAGATGGACAAAGACGGTGTCGATGGCTTGTCCTTCGTATTCGGGAACAAACATGGCGATTTTTTGGTTGGGGGGTACAGTGACAGTAGGCGTGTAAACCCATACCATCCTGTTGTATTCCTCAGGAATGTCGATGGCATAGTTGGCACAGCCGTTGCCTATATAAAAATGAGTCGGAGCTACAGAATTGGCATGTGGCTCAAGAAAGTCGTAGTAGAAGGTGAGGTAAGTGGTGTCCTTTACGTATGCTTCGGTATAGCCACTTCCATAGTATCGCCTAATGTATTTCATCTTGTCGTTCAGCTGTATGGCTTCTTCCTTTGTCAGCACGTGGAGGAGGTGCTTGTATTGCCTTTCGGTGAGGGGGAGTTTTCGGCGTTTCATCATGTCGGTGCTAAACAATGTTTGCTTAATTTTGCTTTCCATCACCCAACGTGTGATGCTGAAATAGTTGATGGGGAATGCCGATGTGAGCAGGAACGCCAGTGCGAAGGAGATGGTAATCCAGTTGATGCGTCGTGCCTTCGTGAGGAAGAGCACGATGCAGACGAAGTAGAACCAAAGGTTGAGGGTGATGAGGTAGAGGCGATGGATGGTGATGCCGTAGTCGCTGAAGCGGCGGATGATGCCGACGGTCATGAGCAGTAAGAGGGGCAGGATGACGACTGGCAGATAGCGAGCGATGAGGTTGTCGGCTTTTTTCTCTTGTGCTTTCCTGACGGGATAGAGTCCGAACTCAATGATGATGAGTCCCGCCATTGATGCTGACACAAGCCATGACACCCAGCCATTGGGCAGTTCCCATTTTATGAGAATCTGAATGGCGTAAATGTAAAGCACAATGGTGTAAAGGCCTACCAGGGGGAGGGCGAGAAAGCGCATGACGGCGTTGAGGAAACTGGAATGGATGGGTGTGCGGTCGTGCTTCTTTTCTCCATGAGGAATTCTGCCGAGCAGCAGCCACGATGAGAGCAGCAACCCCGTCAGCACACCAATCACCAGATACCATTTGAAGTCGAAATCAATCTGGAACAAAAAGTTGAAAGATGCCAGCAGCAAGGAGCATCCGCCCCACATCATTACGCCTATCGCGTAGCAGATGATGGCATTGACTATAAGCCGCATGGTAAAGTTCCACGAGGCAATGTTGTTTTTCTCTTTCAAGAAGGAGAGAAAAAACAGAGAGAGCATGAGTGAGAAATGAACCGAGCTATGCGCCACACACTCTTCATAGTGAGGACTGTCGCTATCCTGAAAAAGATGATAAATGTAGATGGTGTCGGCCAAAAGAATCAGATGAGCCACAACGTTGACCAACAGGGCTGTGCGCCGCTTTTGACCCTCCTCTTGCCATAAGTGGAGTGTAAGCGAAAGTACAAAACCCACCGAAAAGTAGTAGCTTATTGTTCCAATGAGGCTGTCGCTCGGAAACTTCCCTTTATCAATGATGTAGAAGATGAGGAATGCCGACAAAGCAGTGACGTAGGCTGCCGATATGGGAAAGCGTTTCACGCTCATCTGGAAGGCCTTCACTATGGCTTGGGGTGCTGACGTTAGTTTCATGGTCTGTTTTGTTTATGCTTTTTAAGAGTTAATATTTAATAAACGTATTATAAAAATTTTATATTAGTCTGTTTTGTTTATGCTTTTTAAGAGTTGCTTCTTTAATTGTTTGCTGATTCGGCGCGTTCCTTTCCCAGAAGATTCCATCGTGATAGCCTTGTATGGATTGATTGGTTTCAGCCATTTCCAGCCGCTTTTCAGCCCAGCAACAGTATTCGGGGTCGATTTCCACGCCGCAGTATCGTCTGTTCAGTTTTTTTGCTACTACGCTGGTTGTTCCGCTGCCCAAGAAAGGGTCAAACACCATGTCGCCCTCTTTTGAAGACGCAAGAATGAGTTTTGCAATCAGCTTTTCAGGTTTCTGCGTGGGATGGTCGGTGTTTTCGGGCATTGACCAGAATGGAATGCTGATGTCATCCCAGAAATTGGAGGGATAAGTCATTCTGTAATTACCATGATCCGTCTCTTCCCAATCCTTTGGCGTTCCGTTCAGTCGATAAGGAGCCTTGACTTTCCTTCTCACTTTCACGGCTTCAGCATTGAAATAATAGGCATCGGTTTGTTTCACGGCAAACCAGATGTCTTCCATGCTGTTCTTCCAATTAGAATGTGCTCCGCGCCCTTTTTCCCTTTGCCACGTGATTCTGTTTAAGATGTGGAGGTGCTGAGACAAAACTTGCTGCATGGGGGCCGTGCAATGCCAATCGCCACAGAGATAAAGAGATCCAGTCGGCTTCAGTTTCTCTATCACTTGTGGCAGCCATTCCTGAAGATAGGCAATGTATTCTTCCTGTGAGCGAACATGGAATCTGTTCCCGTTGAAATTTCTTGTAAGGTTGTAGGGTGGGTCGATGATGATCAGGTCGGCAAACGCTTCGGGAAGAAGGGGTAGAACATTCATCAGGTCATCATTGATGGTATGGTTGATGAATAGCGCATCTTTGTCCCTCAAGTCATCACTTGTGACGAGACGTTGCCGATACTTCAGCTCTTCCTCAGGGTTGACCGTCAGCGTTTTGTTTCTTGGTGCTCTCATCTTTCCCATGCAAACAAGATTCACTTTTCACTCTTAATTGCCTAATGGCAAGCTAAAGGTTCTTCACTCTTAATTCCCTACAGCTCCGCCTCTTTCAGTCTTTCGGCATTTTCTGCCACGATGAGGTGGTCAATGCAGTCTTGGATGTCGCCATCCATAAAAGCTGCGAGGTTGTAGATGGTGTAGTTGATGCGGTGGTCGGTAATGCGACCTTGCGGGTAGTTGTAAGTGCGTATTTTGGCCGAGCGGTCGCCCGTGGAGACGAGGGTTTTACGGCGCGAGGCGATGTCGTCGATGTATTTTTGGTGCTCGCGGTCGTAGATGTAAGTGCGTAAACGAGCCAAGGCACGCTCCTTGTTCTTCGGCTGGTCGCGAGTTTCCGTACATTCCACCAGAATTTCCTCCTTCTCGCCCGTGTTGGGGTTGGTCCACATGTAACGGGCACGTACACCCGATTCCACCTTGTTTACGTTCTGTCCCCCTGCGCCCGATGAGCGGAAGGTGTCCCACTTGATTTCTCCCTCATTGATTTGAACATCAAATGGCTCTGCTTCAGGCAATACTGCAACGGTGGCGGCCGAGGTGTGGACCCGACCTTGGGTTTCTGTTACGGGCACGCGTTGCACACGGTGTACACCTGATTCATATTTCATGGTGCCATAGACGTTCTCGCCCGTTATGTTGACAATGATTTCCTTATAGCCCCCCACAGCTCCTTCCGAGAAAGAAGAAACGGTCATGTGCCAACCTTTTATTTCGCAATATTTGGAGTACATACGGAAGAGGTCACCGGCAAACAGTGCTGCCTCGTCACCACCTGTGCCGCCTCGTATTTCGAGCGTCACGTTCTTGCTGTCCTCCGGGTCGGCCGGGATGAGCAGCAACTTGATTTCCTCCTCCAGTTCGGGAATGCGCTTTTCATTGGCCACCATTTCCTCGCGTGCCATCTCCTTCATCTCTGGGTCATCTTCAGCAGAGAGCATCTCCTTGGCTTCTTCCAATCCCTTAATGGCATTGATGTATTCATTGCGAGCCTTGATGATGTCCTCCAAGTTCTTATACTCTTTTGTCAGTTGCACGTAACGCTTTTGGTCGGCAATGACGGCAGGGTCGGTAATCAAGGTTGAAACCTCCTCAAAGCGAGGCACCAGCCCATCCAGTTTCTCTAATAATGTGTTCTCTGTTGCCATAAAGTTACCGTTTTGGGTGCAAAGTTACGGAAAACGGACGAAATGTGAAAGTAAAAGTAAAGATTATTCAAGTTGCAAGTTGAAAAGAACTGAGATGAACCGCATTAAAATCCGACACCAGCAGGAAGTGGAATCGGATGATCCGTATGGTGACAAGCGAGTACCTCCTATAGTTGTTCGATATTTATTCGGTAGTTTTCCAGTACTTGTTCGATCATTTATCGAACAACTATCGAACAACTATCGAACAACTATCGAACAAGTATGGGAGGTAAAGCTTAGGTAAAATATTTTTAGTTGACAATTGGAAGCTCTCAGCATGGTGTCAAGGATTGCCCAAGAGGAAGGCAGTATTGGCACTGTTGTCCATACTTGTCCGCAAACTAATATGACGGTGGATTTGTGGTTCTGCCACATAAACAGGAAAGGCCACGGATTCGCTCAATGAAGTGAATCTGTGGCCTTCCTGACGTATAGAACTTGTTAGTAGTTGAACTCTCCAAATTCGCTCTTGATGGTGAGCGATTTCTTGCCTTCTTCAATATGTCCAACAACCTGAGCATCAATGTTGAACGATTTGCTGATGGCGATGACTTTGTCAGCATGCTCTGGTGCGAGATATACTTCCAGCCGATGCCCCATGTTGAAGACTTTGTACATTTCGGCCCAATCAGTGCCTGATTCTTTGGCGATGGCTTTGAAGAGCGGGGGAACGGGGAACATGTTGTCCTTGATGACGCGGCAGTTGTCGCCTACGAAATGCAGCACCTTGGTTTGTGCTCCACCGGTGCAATGCACCATTCCGTGAATGTAGGCACGCATTTCGTCGAGCAGCTTCTTCACCACCGGAGCGTATGTGCGGGTGGGGGAGAGCACCAGCTTGCCGGCATTGATGGGTGCACCCTCAACGGGGTCGGTCAATTGGTAAGAACCAGAATAGACGAGTTCATCGGGCACGGCCTTGTCGTAAGACTCGGGGTATTTCTCAGCCAGATACTTTGCAAAGACATCGTGGCGGGCAGAGGTGAGGCCGTTGCTGCCCATGCCGCCGTTGTACTCCTTCTCGTAAGTGGCTTGTCCGCATGAAGATAGGCCGACAATCACATCGCCCGGGCGGATGTTGGCATTATTGATGACATCGCTGCGTTTCATGCGGCAGGTGACGGTGGAATCGACAATGATGGTGCGCACCAAATCGCCCACGTCGGCTGTCTCGCCTCCTGTGGCATAAATGCCAATGCCCATGTTGCGCATTTCGGCAAGGAGTTCGTCTGTGCCGTTGATAATGGCCGAAATAACTTCGCCTGGGATGAGCATCTTGTTGCGCCCAATAGTGGACGAGACGAGAATGTTATCTACTGCGCCCACGCAGAGCAGGTCGTCGGTATTCATAATCAGGGCATCTTGGGCAATGCCTTTCCACACGGAGAGGTCGCCCGTCTCCTTCCAGTACATGTAGGCAAGGCTGGACTTGGTGCCAGCTCCGTCGGCATGCATGATGTTGCAATACTCAGGGTCGCCTCCCAGAATGTCGGGAATGATTTTGCAAAAGGCCTGCGGAAAGATTCCTTTGTCGATGTTCTTGATGGCATTGTGCACATCTTCCTTGGCGGCACTCACACCGCGCATCATATAACGCTGCTTGTTGTCTATTGCCATTTTAGTTGCGTTTTTTAGTCTTTTTTAATATTTCTGATGCAAAGGTAGTGAAAAAAATGGGAAAAATTGTTGTAATTCCAATTTTCTTTCCTATATTTGCATACAATTACAAAATTAAAAGGGAAATAGATGGAATTTACCGCACAGCAGATTGCAGATTTTACAAGAGGGAGGTAATTCAATCGTGCCTTTGTTTTGCAATATGTACTGGATGGGAAGTCCGAGCGGATCGGTGTGTGTGGGAGAATCGTATTCCATATAATGGGATAAGGCACCTGCGATGCTGCTGCACACCACATATATTGGATATCAACTGGTTAAATTTGCTGAATTGTGGGTGTCGAGACAGCAAGAGAATGAGTACGATATGAAAAAACTACACGCGTTAGCAATCTTTCTGGTTCTGGCCACATTGTCTTCGTGGGCACAGGACAACATCAAGGTGTCGCGTTTCAGCCTGTTGGAGAATGACCTGACGGCCAACACGCACGGCACGCAGAAGCTTGACCAAAATGGGGAGAAGGCAGCACTCATCAAGATTCAGGCACCAGAACAAGGCTTCACCTTCAACGGAGGTTCGCTCGGCATCGTGGCCCGCGAGGACCATGACGGTGAAATTTGGCTCTATGTGCCCCGCCGTGCCAAGCGCCTGACCATCCAGCATAAGGATTACGGTGTATTGCGCGACTACTATTATCCTGTGACAGTGGATGGGGGACGCACCTACGAGATGTATCTCGACATCGGTATAGGCCGCTATGTGACGGTTACGTCGGAGATAGCTGGTGCCACCATCTACATTGATGGTGCCAACTGTGGCGAAGGGCCGCTCAACCACAAATACCTGAACTATGGTCGTCATACTGCACGTGCCGTAAAAGACCGTTATGAAGGCGAGAAGGTCTTCATGATTACCACCGAAGACGCTCCGGGCATCCGCTTGGAAAATGTGGAGATGCGCGACATGTCCGACCACTTCGGCGACGTGACCATCAACGTGGCCAACAATGCCGACATTTATTTCGAGGACCGTAAAGTGGGCACCGGCTCCTTTAAGACGCAGTTGCGTGAGGGCACCTACACCGTTGAGACCCGCAAGGCAGACTGCGATTCGGCCAAGACATCATTCACCGTCATGCCGCAGCAGCAGAATGTAGTTGAGGCCAATCCACCAACGCCTCACACTGGCTGGCTGCGTATCTTCACTCGCCCAGGCAACGTCATGGCCACCTACAACGGTGACAAAGCCATCGACCTCTCGGAAACAGTCAGTGTGCCCATCGGCACCTACCAGATGCAGTTTGCACGTCGAGGATATGTGACACAGAACCATGAATATTTGGTGAAGCACAATCGCACCACCACCGACACCATCACACTGGAGCGCATCAAGTACATTAAACCACAGGCATTCTACTTCGGTGCTGGCTATGCCGCACGCAAACTGGGCGGCATCACAGCCCTCGTCGGTGCTACCTATAGAAATTTCGACTTACAAGCGAGCTACACCTTCGGTATGGCTTCGTCTGACGAGGTGCCTTGGTACACCACCGATGGCACCGACACCTACCTCAGCTCCTGTAGCTACAAGCGCAGCACCTTCGCGGTTAAGTTGGGCTATCAGTTCGAACTGACCGAGCGCTTAGGACTGACACCGCAGCTGGGTTATGCCATCGAGCGCCTGTCGGGTAAAGTGAAGAATGGGACGAATCTCTATGGCGACGGAGTCAATGCCGGTTGCCTGAGCCTCGGTGCCAAGCTGTTGTTCGCCCCCATTCAGCGACTCTACATTTTTGCTAATCCCGAATTTCTTGTGGTTCTCAACAAGGATGACGACTATAAGCGCATCACGGAGAACAGCAACTTTTCGGCTGGTGGCTTCGGCGTGACAATGGGAGCAATCTTCAATTTCTAACTTACACCTTCATAATATATTATAGGACGATATGAAAACAAGACATATATTTGCAATCATGGCTGTCGGCGCACTGGCAGGCGGTCTCACGGGATGTAATTCGGAAGAGGAACTGACGGCTAAACCCGCCAAGGAAATTCTCCTGATTGAAGAAGGGAACAACATCGTGATGGCATCGGGCGACGAAACCAAAGACATCAAAATCAAGGCCAACTGTGCTTGGAAGATGTCACTCATTCAAGATGCCAATAATCCTTGGGACAAACTCTCCGTACAACCATCGGCTGGAAACGGCGATGGTACGCTGGTTATCCTGACCGATCAGAACACGGCTATCTTCGACCGTCTCGACACCATCGTGCTTACCACCGACGGCGGACTGCGGCAGAAGATTGCTGTGCGCCAAAAGAGCAATGACCCCACCATCAATATCTCGCAAAAGACAATGACCTTCAATGGTGAGAGGACTCAATCGCAGTTGCTGAGCATCAACAGTAACAGCAATTGGACCATTACCATCCCCTCTGGTGTCAATTGGCTGCATATAGACAAACTGTCGGGCCAAACGGAAAACATCAACGTGTTGGCCGACCCTAACACCAGCGATGTGGCGCGCTCCACATCCTTCGTGGTGAACTATGGCACGAGTCAGGCCGAGGTCATCGTCAAGCAATTGGGCATGAACAGCGATAACATCTACCTTATGGTCAACAACGGCGAGGTTGATATGAGCGGAACTGGCGGTAGGCAGATGCTGCATGTGGAGAGCAATGCTGAGTGGCGTGCTTTCGTGCCCAGTTCAGCAGAGTCGTGGCTGCGGGTGGAGCCGGCTCAGGGAGTGGGCAACAGTGAGGTGAGCATCTATTGCGAGCCGAACGACAGCCGTGAGCGCGAACGCCTATCGGTTGTTGTCTTTGTGGCAGGCGTTATGAACCCGAAGCAGGTCGATGTGCTTGTGCAGCAGCGTGTTTACAGCGACGAGCAGCCCGACGACATTCATCCTGAACCTCAATCGCAAATTGTGATCCACCACTTTGAACTCATGCATGCAGATCAACACTTCGCTGAAATGGCATTTAGCGTTGAGGGCTTGTCTAATGATGTGAAAGAGTGGGGGGTGGTGTATAGTTTGAGCAATCAGCAGCCTGCGTATGACAACAGTGAGCGGGTGAATTACTTCGACGAGCATCAGTTGAATGAGATGATAGAATACGGGAGCAACGAAATCTGGGCTTTCTTAGACAATCTGTCGCCTGGCACCTACTATGTCAGGGCCTACGTGCGCACCACATCTGGCATGGTTTATAGTCCCAATGTGGTGACTGTGACGATACAACAGTAGAAGAGCAGGAAGACTTTCCTAAGCTTGATGATTAAACAAACTATAAGAACGAAACAACATGAATCGTTATTTTTCAATATGTGCTATCTTCTTTGTGGCCCTTGGAGCATTCTCGCAGACATGGGAGACCATCCGCGATGGTGAAGAGTACATTTACGGTGAAGGATGGGGTGCCACGGTGGCTGAAGCTGACAAGCAGGCTTTAGCCATCCTCATCAGCAAGATTGCCACCAACGTGTCGAGCCAGTCGCAGCGGGATATTGACTTAACGAACAACAACGGCGCTATCAGCGAACAGTCGCAGTTTCAACACTCTGTGGAGACTTACTCGCAGGCTACACTGACCAACACGAGGCAGATTGTTCTGCAGAAGGAACCCGAGGCTTACGTTGTGCGGTGGATGAGGAAGGCTGAACTTGACAAACTCTTCGAACAGCGAAAGCGTAAGGCACTCGACCTTGTGGAAACAGCGGGACGAGCAGAGGAGAAAGGCGAGGCCGACGTGGTGCTGCGTAACTGCTACTGGGCCTTGACACTATTGAAGTCGCTGCAGTATCCTGACGAGGTGATGTTTCGCGATGAAACTGGTCGCGAGCATGTGCTGACCAACTACTTGAAGGAGAAGATGGACGAAACATTCAGTCAGCTGAAGGTGGAATTCGATGAACAGGATGGCAACGATGTGCGCTTACAGATTACTTACAAAGGCAAACCCGTTAACAGTGTTGACTACACGTACTACGATGGTCAGAGTTGGAGTGCTATATATAGTGCCAAGGATGGCGTAGGGATTATGGAGTTAGCTCCGGGCTATGCCGACACGCAGGTGCAGCTGCAATTTGAGTATGAGTATAAGGGTGAAGCGAAGAGCCATCCCGAGGTGGAAGCGGTGCTGAATGTGGTGTCGAAAACTCCCATGCGGCGTGCCACGACGAACGTACGGCTTGATGCCCAGAAGAAGGATAAGGTTGCGAAGGTGAAGAAGGGTGAGGCTGTGCCGATGAGTTCGTTTACCACAAACAGCATTGAGATTCTGAATCCACCTACACCGATAGGCAAGGAGGCAAAGGACTACATGTCTGTTGTCGAGAAGATGGTGACGGCCATCCAGCAGAAGAACTATCAGTCGGTGCGTGACCTGTTCACAGACAAGGGGTGGGACATGTTCCGCAAACTTGTGGAGTATGGACGGGCCAAGGTGCTTGACTCAAAGGACATCCGCTTTTTTGAGGACAATGATGCGGTGGTGGAGCGTGGCCTGCGCATGTCGTTCTCGTTTGCCAAGGGCGTGAAAAAGTTATTTGTTGAGGACGTGGTGCTCACATTTGATGCATCGCAGAAGATAGATAACATCGCTTTCGGACTGGGAAAGACGGCTGAAGACGACATTCTGAACAAGGGTGTTTGGGACCAAAAGTCGCGCTTCGCCATCATGAACTTCTTGGAGAACTACAAGACTGCATACGCGCTGAAGCGTTTGGACTACATTGAGTCGGTGTTTGATGACGACGCCGTCATTATCACAGGTACGGTCATCAACCGTGCATCGAGTTCGGTGAACTTAGAGAACCAATCGCAAATCAGTCAAGAAGGTAACTTGATTATCAAGAAGAACAGGCAGACGAAAGACGAGTATTTGAAGAACCTGAAGCGCTGCTTCGAGCGCAATGAGTTTGTGAACATTCGCTTTGCCAGTAATGATGTGATGAAGATGGGGCAGGGCGGAGAGTCGTATGCCATACAAATTGAACAGGACTACTACTCGTCCACATACGGTGACAAGGGCTACCTCATGCTGATGGTAGATATTAACGAACCTACGAAACCGCTCATCAAGCTGCGTACATGGCAACCGGAGAAAGACCCCGAGTTTGGACTCTACGGACCGGGCGACTTTTAATCAGGCACACTCCTTCGCCTTTAAGCAGTAATCAGCATCGATGCCTCTTCGACATGTGGAACAACACAACTCAGTTTCTGTAGTGATGTGTTGCCTATTGCCATTTTAGTTGCGTATTTTAGTCTTTTTTGATGTTTTCTGATGCAAAGGCAGTGAAAAAATGGGAGAAATTGTCGCTATGTCGAATTTCTTTCCTAAATTTGCAAGCATATTACGTAATTAAAGAGGAAATAGATGGTATTTACCGCACAACAGATTGCAGGTTTTACAGGTGGAACGGTGGAAGGTAATCCGGATGACACCATCAGTACTTTCGCAAAAATTGAGGAAGGTACGGAGGGTGCCCTGTCATTTCTTGCAAACCTCCAGTACGAACATTATCTTTATGAAACGAAATCGAGCGTCGTACTGGTCAACAAGGATTTCAAACCCTCTCAGCCCGTGAAAGCCACGTTGGTGAGAGTGGAGAATGCCTACGAATCGGTGGCTAAACTTCTGCAACTCTATCAAAGCATGCAGCAAAAGCGAGTTGGCATCGATTCTTTGGCATTTATAGATAAGTCAGCGAAAATAGGCAAAGATTGTTACATCGGTCCTTTTGTCGCTATCGGTGAAGGAGTGGAAATTGGCGACGGAGTGGTGTTGCACCCACATGTCACCATCGGACGGAATGCTAAAATTGGCAGCAACACCGAAATATATAGCAATGCAGTTGTCTATCACGATTGTATCGTTGGCAGCAACTGCATTCTTCATGCTGGATGTGTGATTGGAGCCGATGGTTTCGGCTTCGCTCCTACGGCGAATGGCTACGATAAGATTCCGCAGATTGGTATTGTGACGATTGAAGACAATGTGGAAATTGGAGCGAATACTTGCATTGACCGCTCCACGATGGGTAGTACCGTCATCCGCAAAGGTGTGAAACTGGACAATTTGGTTCAGATTGCGCACAATGTGGAAGTGGGGCAGCACACGGTCATGTCTGCCCAAGTGGGCGTGGCGGGCAGTTCGAAAGTGGGCGAATGGTGTGTGTTTGCTGGGCAAGTGGGCATAGCTGGTCACTTGCGAGTGGGCGACCACACCACCATTGGTGCTCAGGCAGGATTGGCTGGAGGCAACCTTGCCAAGAAGGGTGGAGCCACGCTGATGGGCTATCCGGCAGTGGAGCATAAGAAATTCGCTAAGAACATGGCAGCCCTCAATTCATTGCCCGACCTGCTAAAGGAGGTGGAACAGCTGAAAAGAGAAGTGGCTGAACTGAAACGAGAGAACTAATAATTAACGAACTAACTACAAAAACAACTCAATACAAACAATGCAAAAGCAACAAACCCTGAAAGCTTCTTTCACGGTAAAAGGAAAAGGACTGCATACAGGGCAGTTCATTACGGCAGTATTCTGCCCGGCAGAGGAGAATCACGGATACAAAATTCAACGGACAGACCTGGATGGGCAGCCCATTGTGGAATGTAATGCTGACTATGTAGGCGATACACAGCGCGGCACCGTATTGGTGAAGGGCGACATTAAGATTAGTACTATTGAGCACGCGATGGCTGCACTCTATGCCAGCGGAATTGATAATTGTCTCATTCAGTTGGACGGACCTGAAATGCCCATTTTGGATGGCAGTGCCTATCCTTTTGTGGAGGAAATACAAAAGGTGGGCTTGCAAGAACAGGAAGCTCCAAAAGACTATTATGTGGTGAAGCATAAAATGGAGGTGAAGGGGGAGAACGGAGAGCATCTGATTTTGTTGCCCGATGACCATTTCTGCGTGAATGCGCAGATAGCCTTCAATTCGAAGATTCTTGACAATCAGTTCGCCAATTTGGATAACATCGCAGACTTCCCCACGGAGATAGCTTCGGCACGTACGTTTGTGTTCGTGCGTGAAATTGAGCCTCTCCTGAACCTTGGGCTCATCAAGGGAGGCGACTTGGATAATGCAATCGTCATCTATGAATGTGAGTTACCTCAGGAGCGTTATGATAAACTGGCCGACACGCTTGGCATTCCTCACATGGATGCCACTCGGCTGGGCTACATCAACCACAAACCCCTGATGTGGGACAATGAAACAGCACGCCACAAGTTGCTTGACATTATTGGTGACCTGGCTCTGGTTGGCAAGCCTATCCTTGGGCGTGTTATTGCTACAAAGCCAGGGCATACTATTAATAATAAGTTCGCGCGTGCAATAAGGAGAGACATCAAGAAGCATGAGGTTCAGTGTCCATCATACGACCCTAACAGTACACCTCTGATGGATGTGAACAAAATTCGGCATTTGCTTCCTCATCGATATCCTATGCAGTTGGTTGATAAGGTGATAGAAGTGGATGAAACTGAAATTGTGGCGGTGAAGAATGTAACCAGTAACGAGCCTTTCTTCATGGGACATTTCCCTGAAGAGCCTGTTATGCCAGGTGTGTTGATTGTGGAGGCTATGGCTCAGGCGGGAGGTTTGTTGGTGTTGAGCAATGTGGAGGAGCCAGAACGGTGGTCCACCTATTTCCTGAAGATAGACAATGTGAAATTCCGTCGCAAGGTGGTTCCAGGCGACACGCTCATCTTCAAAGTGAAGATGATGGGGCCGCTGCGTCGTGGCATCGCAACAATGGCGGGGCTTGTATTCGTAGGTGATACCGTAGCTGCTGAGGCTGAGTTTACGGCTCAAATTGTCAAAAACAAATAAAATTGTGAAATATGGCAAAGATTAGTCCTTTAGCTTTTATCGACCCTGAAGCAAAGATTGGTGAAAATTGTGAGATAGGTCCTTTCTGTTTCATTGACAAGAATGTGACCATTGGTGATAACAATGTGTTGATGAACAGTGTGACGCTTCTTTCTGGCACACGGATGGGGAACGAGAACACGCTGTTCCCTGGTGCTGTGATTGGAGCTGTGCCTCAAGACCTAAAATTCAAGGGTGAAGAGACGACGGCAGAAATAGGTGACAACAATAAGATACGTGAAAATGTCACTATCCATCGCGGCACAGCCAGCAAGGGTAAAACCATTGTGGGCAGCAACAACCTCATCATGGAAAATGCCCACATAGCTCATGACTGCGTGTTTGGTAATGGTATCATTATGGGTAATTCTACAAAATTGGCAGGCGAAGTGATTATTGATGACAATGCTATCATCTCGGCTGTTGTGCTGGTGCATCAGTTTTGTCGCATTGGCGGATATGTGATGGTGCAAGGTGGTACGAGAACCAGTAAGGATATACCCCCATTTGTGATAGCAGGTCGTGAGCCTGTGGCTTATGCGGGATTGAACATCATTGGTTTGCGGCGTCGTGGGTTTAGCCGTGAATTGATAGATAACATCGCACATGCCTATCGTCTGATTTATCAATGCAATTTGACTGTGAATGAAGCTATTGAGGCCATCCAGAAAGAGGTACCCATGAGCAAAGAAATTGAATACATTATTGAATTTGTTTCAAACTCGCAGCGAGGAATTATCAGATAGTAAGCGAAAATGTACGACTTTATTCAACTCCTAACATATTCTGACTTATGATTTACAGATTCACTATGATCTCTGATGAAGTGGATGGCTTCATGCGAGAATTCCAGATTGATGCTGATGCAAAATTTCTGGAGTTGCATAAACTGATTCTTGAGGCGTGTGGTTACGAGGATAACCAGATGACCTCTTTCATTATTTGTGAAAATGGATGGGAAAAAGGGCAGGAGATTACGCTGGAGGAAATGGACACTTCTACAGACGAGGACAGCTACATCATGGCAGAAACTGAGCTTAGCGAGTTTCTTGAAGACAAGAAGCAGCACATGCTTTACACCTTCGATCCGCTGGCCGACCGTGTTTTCTTTATCGAACTGTCGGGAATTAAGACAGGGGAGCATTTGAAAGAGGGTAAAATTACTCGTTCCTTAGGTGAACCTCCTGTACAGACTTTGGATTTTGATGAAATGTTTGCTCGCAATCCTGTAGTGGATGATAGTTCCATCATGGATGGTGAGGATATGTATGGTTCGGAGATTGATAGCAGTGAGATTGACTTGGAAGGATTTGACATCAGCGATGAGTACTAAAAGAAATACAACCTACTTTACGAAACTATTTTGATAGAAGACTGAATGATGAGAAAACTGAGCTTATTTTTTATTGGTATGATGCTGATGGCTGTCTTGGAAGTCAATGCACAGGAATATACCAAGGCGACAGTGAAGAGCTTTGCCAACAATTTCATAGCCACCCTGATGCAGAAAGATGTGAAGGGGACGTTAAAGTTTTTCGACCCCGACTATGTGGCTGAGCAGCATGATAGTTTTCTGGAAGGCCGCACAGAGCAGTTTGTGGCAGAATTTTTGGCTGGTGAGTACAAGAAAGGGTTTTACTTTATTACTCCTGAACTTGACCGCATCAAGTCGATGAAGGTGAAGAAGACCTGCTGCAACCTTGACAAGGATGAAATTTATGCCGATGTCCAAATTCTGATGGATTATGGAGTGAAATATACAATAAGGCTTGACTTGCATGTGTTGGAATCAGGCAAGTTGGGTTTTGTAGGTGCAGTTGGATAAGCTAAGAGTGTGAATGCGTGAATAATCTGTTGGTACTGTTGGGACCTACCGGGGTGGGTAAGACAGAATTAAGTCTTCGGTTAGCTGAATGTCTTGGCTCTCCCATCATCAATGCTGATTCGCGGCAAATATACAAGGGCATTGAAATCGGAACCGCTGCCCCTACCGCTGAAGAATTGTCACGCGTGAAACACTTTTTTGTGCATACGCTACAGTTGGATGAATATTATAGTGCAGCAGAATATGAAAAGGATGTGCTTCAACTGCTTGAAGACCTCTTCAAAGAACATGAGAATGTGATTTTGTCGGGTGGCAGCATGATGTATATCGATGCGGTGACGAAAGGGATTGACGATATTCCCACAGTGGATGAGGAAACCAGAGGGTTGTTGAAACAACGCCTTGAAACGGAGGGGCTTGACCAATTACTTGCGGAACTGAGAATCCTTGATCCTGATTATTACAACATTGTTGATAAGAAAAACCACAAACGTGTGGTGCATGCACTGGAAATTTGCTATATGACGGGGCGGCCCTATACGTCCTTCCGCACCAATAGTCAGAAATGTCGCCCTTTCCGCATTGTAAAGTTCGGCTTGCGGCGTGAGCGCGAAAAACTTTTTGACCGCATCAATCAGCGGGTGGATCAAATGATGAGGGATGGGTTGATGGAAGAAGCGAAGCGTGTATATCCCCTTAAAAACCTCAATTCGTTGAATACCGTGGGGTATAAAGAACTTTTCAAGGTGCTTGATGATGAATGGGAATTGCCGATGGCTGTGGAACGAATTAAGAAGAATACGCGCGTTTATGCTAAGAAACAAATGACCTGGTATAAGCACGATGCTGACATTCATTGGTTGGATGCTGACCAAATGAGTGTTCAGGAAATGCTAAAAGCGATAGAAAATGAAATCAATCTTGCGTAAAGTGCTATTGACGATAAAGTCGGCACTTCAATGGTACACTAACCAATACAGAGGAACATGGTATCAGAGGCTTGTAACCCCGATAGCTTCCTTATTTGTACTTTTTTATCTTTATCTTGGAGCCGTTGATGTGAATCTCTTCGGTCTTTTTGGTGTGTCACCCACGATGGAGGTGATTCAGAATCCTGTCACCAACGATGCTTCCTTTGTCTATAGTGCTGACAGTGTGTTGATTGGCAAGTTTTTCAACGAGAACCGCTCACCTGTCAAGTTCGATGAGATTTCCCCATATGTGATTGATGCTCTGATTTCGACAGAGGACGAGCGATTCTATTTGCATCATGGGATTGATTATCAGGGACTTTTTGCGGCGATGAAAGATATTGTGCAAGGTAATCCGCGAGGTGCCAGCACCATCACCCAACAGTTGGTGAAGAACCTCTTCAAGATTCGCTCGCAGTATTCCACAGGCCTTTTAGGCAAAGTGCCCGGATTTGGCATTTTCGTGATGAAGTCGAAAGAGTGGATTACGGCAATTAAGATTGAGAATTTGTATAGCAAGGAAGATATTCTTACGCTCTATCTCAATACGGTCGATTTTGGAAGCAATTCTTTCGGCATTAAGACAGCTGCCAAGACATATTTCAAGACAACTCCTCAAAACCTTACAGCAGAGCAGGCTGCCGTGTTGGTGGGTCTGCTGAAAGCAACAACAACGTATAATCCGAAGGTCAACCCCAAAAATAGTTTGGCACGTCGCAACGTGGTGTTGAACAATATGTACGAACACGGAAAGGTGTCAAAGCACGAACTGGATTCCTTGATACAGATTCCCATTAATCTGAACTATACTATCGAGAAATCATACGATGGTGGTGCGCTCTATTTTCGTGAAGCTGTGAAGGATTATTTGGAAGACTGGGCAGAACAGAATAACGTTGACCTCTATTCGGATGGGTTGAAAATTTATACGACCCTCGACACCCGCTTGCAACGCTATGCTGAGCAAGCTGTGCAGAAGCAGATGTATGCCATTCAGCAGCGGTTTAACAACCATTGGGGGAGCATGTCTCCTTGGCGTGATGAGCGTGGGCAAGAAATTCCCAATTTTATTGAAGATATAGCCAAACGAAGTGATTATTATCGTCTTCTGGATAAGAAATTTGATGGTAACGTTGATTCTATTGATTATTATATGAATCAGCCTCATACCGTAAAAGTCTTTGATTACGGCAGTCCGAATCATTTGGCAGAGAAAGAGATGAGTACGATGGATTCCATCCGCTACATGGTGAAATTTATGCATTGTGGCTTTGTGGCGATGGAGCCTCAGACGAGTTATGTACGTGCTTGGGTGGGCGATGTGGATTTCAACAGCTGGAAATACGATAAGGTAACGGCTATGCGCCAGCCGGGTTCCACATTCAAGCTTTTTGTCTATGCTTCTGCATTTGAGAACGATGATGATATCACGCCCACTACTTGCTATCGCGACCAGCTCATATCTTTGCAAGTGCCAGATGCACATGATCCTCAGCGTATGGTCACTTGGACACCGCATAATTCAGGAGGTTACTGCACGGGGGCAAACCTTCCGCTGAAGTCGGCTTTTGCTCAGTCGGTCAATACCATTGCGGTCAAGTTGGGGCAGGATACAGGGATTGACAATGTTGTTGATATTGCCCATAAGATGGGGGTCAAGAGTAAACTTGATGCCACTCCGTCGTTGGCTTTGGGCTCGTCAGATGTTAATCTTTTGGAACTTGTCGATGCCTATTGTACAGCAATGAATGATGGCAAGCAGCGTAAGCCCATTCTTGTGACAAAAGTGGTTGACCGCGATGGTGATGTCATTTATGACAGTGAAAGAGACGAGCCAGCTCCTCAATCCGTCATTCGTTACAAGACGGCATTCTATCTGCAGCGTCTGCTTTATGCTGGTATGCACGAACCTGGTGGCACTACACAAGCCTTGTGGGAATACATTCATTGCTACGACACTGAATTCGGGGGGAAGACAGGAACTTCCAGCAACCATTCCGATGCTTGGTTCGTTGGCTGTGCTCCCAATCTGGTGGGTGGAGCCTGGGTGGGTGGAGAGTATCGCTGCATCCACTTCCGCACAGGAGCACTGGGTCAGGGCAGTCGGACGGCACTCCCCATTTTTGGCTACTTTATGGATAAAGTTTTGGCAGACAAAAACTTTCCTCAGTATCATGGAAAGTACCCGTCTGCCAAAGAAGATATTCCTCGCAACACTTATATAGGTCCTTCTGTCTATGTGTCTCCGCACTCCAACTCTGAAGATGGTGAAAACGAAGGTGGGGAGGAAAGTGAGAGTGGAACCAACAGCGAGAGTGGTGCCAGTGAAACGAATGCCACTCCAATGTCAGGTTCTGTGTCGGAAGGTACAGAATAAAGGTGAGGGATGTTTAGAGTTCTCTGTCGCCCAATTTTTCCAAGGGATGCTTCTCCATCTTCTCCCATTTTTCTGTCTGCAGCACATCTTCTGAAATATTGCCCGTTGTGATTTGGCGTTTCCACGTCAGATAGTTCTCGCTTACTTTTTCTATCTCTCCAGTGTTGCGCATCATGCTTTCGTACTCCTTGCCAATCAGGTAGAAGTCACCGTTTTGGTAGCGGAAAATGTAGTCGTAGTTTTCGTTTGCCCAGCTGCCACCACTGGAGAAGGATCCCGTGCTGATTTTTAATCCTCCCCGGTCGTTGATGCTGATGCTGAATTCAGGGAAATTGTACTCATCTTCTTGTCCCGGAATCACTTCTTTGTATTGTTTCCAAAGCTGGAATCCGTTGCTCGTTCCTCCGAAGTAGATGGCGAGGATGGGTTTGTTGAAATTGTAAACGTAGCCGTCGTCACGGGTTTTCATGTTCTCTTTGAAGTTAGGAGTGGCCACAATCACCAAGTCTGCTATCCCGTCCTTGTTCAAGTCGCCTATTGCTTCTTCGTGTTCCCATCCTTTGGGCACAATCTGCTCAGCTGATGTACCTTGCTGCTTCAATGCTTGTGCGTTCATGCCAAGGGCACACGCACTCAAGATAAGTGATAGTGTAATCTTTTTCATATTGTGTACATGATTGATGGGTTATCTTTCCGCCTCCTCGCTCTTAATGAGTTCAAGGTTGACTTGTTCGATGATGTTGAGTTTGATGGTGCTGTTGTCATCAACAGGCTTGTACCAGCGATATTTGCCGAAGTGCTTCTGGAGGTCTTTCGACGTGAAGCGATAGCCGTGATTGGCAAGAATACGGTTGCGCATTAGGCGCAAATCCGCCTTGGAAATGTCGTGAAGATAGTATCGGTTAATTGCAAGAGTACCAGCATTCTCTGGCTCCTCTTGTTGCATCATCTGCTGCATCATGATACAGTTGTCGTATGAGTTGCGTGTCCAATTCATCGTCCACATCACTTCGCCGTTGCTGGGTTTGCGGAATGCAAGGAGTTTCCTTTCTTCATGATGGATGTACTGCACCCGTCCTCCCCATTTACTCCCAAAGGGAGGCTCGTCTGCCTGACGACTGGGTTGCAGGGTGTATTCACCTTCCTTGCCATCTACCTTCTCAAGGGTCAGTTCGTCACCGTCGTTACTGGTCATATAGACAATTTTCCCCATCCGCACTTCCTGTACGGTATAGAGTGATATGCCATCGAAGAATTTGTCGCCCTTCTTGATGGTCTGAGCCTGCATGCCACAGAGCGCACACGCCCAAAGAATGATAGTCAAAAGTATTGCCCGCATCTTTTTAGGTTATTTATGATTAGTAATTCGATGGGGCAAAGGTACAAAAATAAAGTGAAAAGTGAATCAAACCAAGTGAAAAAATCACTTTCCCCAGAATTTCCACGAAGCAATGGCTTGTAAATGTAACATTTCCAATCCGTTTTTCACCGTTGCACCCTGTTCAGCCCCCTTCTTCATGAAGAGCGTTTTAAGGGGATTGTACACCAAGTCATACAAAAGGTTGTTCTCGTTCATGGCTTCGTAGGGCAGGGCAGGGCATTCATCCACATGCGGGTACATGCCGACGGGCGAGCAGTTGACAATGACATGGTATGCCTGTAGGGTTTCGGGTGTGATGTCATCGTAGGTAATCATCCCTTCCCGTGCAGTTCTGCTCACAAACAGTGTCTCCATCCCCAACTTCTTCTCCAATCCGTAATGAATCGCTTTCGATGCCCCTCCTGTTCCTAAGATGAGTGCTTTCTTGTGATGCGGTTTTAGTAATGGGCGAATGCTGTTGACAAAGCCAATCACATCGCTGTTGAAACCAGTCAGATGTCCGTCTCTCACTCTCACAACATTGACGGCTCCTATAGCCGAAGCCTCTTCGCTGATGTTGTGTAAATACTGCATCACCTGCTGCTTATAAGGAATCGTCACGTTCAACCCTCTCAACTCTGGGTTGTTCTTGATAATCTCAGGAAACTCCTCGATGCTTGGAATTTCAAAGTTCAAATATTGTGCATCAATCCCCTCCTTCTCAAATTTCTCCGTGAAGAACTTGCGAGAGAACGAGTGTCCTAATGGGTAACCAATCAATCCGTATGTGTTCATTTTTCTTTTAGTTGTTTTTTATTGTTTCTTCAAATCATCAGCTACCCACAGCACCCACTCGTCGATGTTGTCGGTGAGGCGCTTGGGATATGGGAGGGTGATGCGTACATCGGGGGCGATGCCTGTGAGGTCAACAGTAGTACCTTTCTCATAGCGCATGGAATAGGTCGTTGAGTATTGTACGACAAGCGGTTTGCGGGCAGACTCAAAGATTTGGCAGTTGCCCGTATCAATGCAGCCCATCGTATTGTCTCGACCGTAGATGGTTGTTCGGTGGCTAACCAATCTGGTGTTTAAGACTGATTGCTCGCCGGAACTGGCAACCATATTGTCGATGATGAGTGCCGCTTTCTTGGGGTATTCACTGATGGCGTCGAACGTCAAAGGAGCGCCGTCTGCTATTTTGACGACATATTCGGGAGCGTGTTCAATGTCTGTAGGATAGCCCAAATCTTCCAAGTCCTCTAATGTCCACCCGGCCCGTTCAATATTAGCCTTAGTATAGCGAAATATGGTGCCATCTCGCTTTCCGTCGGGATAATCGTACAGCAATTCCAGCAAAGGCTCAAAGCTCTCGTCCTGTCCACCCATGTTCCCGCGGATGTCGATGATTAGATTGGGGCATCCCGAGGCTTTGTATTCCCGCACGAAATTCTCAGCCAATTCCTGGGTTCCGTTGCACGAAGGGAAACGGATGAGCCATGTGTCCTCGTTGATCTTGCATGACAACATCTTGGGGTCGTAAATCTCCATCAACTCATGGTAGTTGATGCGTTTCCTTGTATATTTAAAGTAATTTGCCGCGATTTCATTATTACCATATACGCAAAAATGGAAATCTCCAAACCATCCCACGTATGCACAAACAACATCCTGCCAAGACCGTCTGCCTTTCGTTAGGTCTTTCATAAGCCGTTTCTTCAAAGCATTGTACTCTTTTTTGTTCTTATTCGTCACTTTGAATTTGAACGGAGCATAGTCGTACTCGGCCAGATGGATAACGGCTTTGAAGTCCTCCAAGTCCTTCTTGATACTGTCAGGTACGGCTGCGCTTGCGACGAGACTGACGAGGGTGAGCAGTGCCGTAATGAAGGTTTTTTGATAGAAATGTTTTGGTCTCATATTTTTGCTTTGTTAATCCACCATGAGTCCTTCGTGCGGCACAATGCCTGAACAATGCAGTTCATGGTTTTGCATTCTGCCACAGAGATGGGTTCGTGGGTATGTCGATAGATGTAACGCCAAGGGGTGACGATGAGCAGTTTGTTGGTGGCACAGAGTTCTATGCGTCGCTCCGAGGGGTGGTAGAGGTCTGTCAAGCCATTGTCTTCGATGGTGATGACAGGGAACCCTTGTTGGATGGCTGTGTCAATAATTTCTTGTTCGCCTTTGGCGATGCGGGAAGAGACAAGGACGGCTCCTTCGGCAGCGGCAGAGAGGCATTGCTGTTTTTGTTGGGCAAACAGGTGCTTGTCTTTTCTATGGCAGACAACTGGGAGCAGTTTGCGCTTCAGCAGTTCTGGGTTGCCATAACTGTCGCAAATCACGAAGTCATTAGCGATGTGCAGTTTGGTTTGTATTTTTTCCCATCTTTCTTCGTCAAATTGTGAGGAACCGCATTCACGCTGCAGGTAGCCTTTAAGGGCAGGGAGTTTAACTGCTGTGTTGATGTTGTTACGTTGGGGGTGTAGGCATGTGTGGTTGGTGGTCCTCATGAGGCGGCTGCGAGGGTTGTTGTAGATGTAGCGGCGCTGTGTGTCGAGTTGGCCGGGTTGGAGTGGCATGACATCAACATAGCCATAGGCGAAGAGGGGCGGGCGGTTGGTGGTGCCGGTGGAAGGGGGGCGTTGTCCATGCAGGTGAACCGCATGGCGCAGGCTGAGGGCGCCTTCTTGTGGGTTGCTTGCGTCGGCAGGGTTGCCCTGCCGCTCCTGTGTCGCTATCCGTTGTGCGTCTTCCCCCCTTGTGTCAGCAGGTTTCCCCTGCTGTCCATTGGCAGTCATGCCCGCCATCTCCCAATAGCGGCGGTTGCAGCCTTTCTTAAAGCCTGCGATGACCTGCCCAAGGTGGGTCTCTCTTCCGTTTCGGCTGATGATGTCATGATGCACCACAGCTATGAAGTGTATATGTTCTGGCATCACCACATAATCCTGCACCTCAATCATGGGATAGTGTGCCGTGATGCTTTTCGTTAGTTCCTCTTCCACCATCTTCCCGATGTTCGTTAATTCCACTCTTGGCGCATCAGCATTGCCATCAGGCTTGTCAAGATTTCCTACCACCTGCCCCAACGGTTGCCATTTTCGTTCTGCCACATTGACGGTGATGTGGTAAGTCCCAGGCAAGCGGTAATTCTTCTTCTGGCATCGGCGTCCCATGCGGTGTGTCTCATGCTGTTCGCTCATGGCTCCATCATTTTTCTGCTGTGTATAAAATGCACATGCCGAAGGCAAGGCGTCGGAAGTTCACGTTGTGGAAACCTGCCTGCTCAATGATGCTTTGCATGCGTTCTGCTTGGGGTACGGCATCCATCGTTTCGGGCAAGTAGGAATAAGCGGTTTTGTCCTTCGACAAGAGTTTCCCCAATATAGGCATCACCACCTTTTTATATATAAAGAAGAATTGCTTCATAGGGAAAGAGACAGGGGTACAAAGGTCCACAACCGACAAGTGCCCGTCCTCTTTCATCACTCGATGCATCTCCTTCAGACATTCATCAAGGTTCTGAAAGTTCCTTAACGCAAAAGCGGAGATGACGGCATCGAAGGAACTGTCGGGGTAGGAGAGGGCAGCGCAGTCTTCGTTCTGGAAAGTGATGCGGTCAGAAAGTCCGAGTTTCGCCACTTTCTCCCTGCCAATCTGCATCATCCCCTCGCTGATGTCGATGCCGACAATGTGTTGTGGGTGTAGTTTCTGAAAAGCACGGATAGCGAAGTCGCCAGTGCCTGTAGCAATGTCGAGTACGCTATCCGTGCTTTTCCTGTTTTTGAGCAGAAAGTCAATGGCGTTGTTCCTCCAGATTTTGTCCACACCAAAACTAAGCGTGTGGTTGAGCGTGTCATACGAGTGGGCGATGTTGTCAAACATCCGCTCCACTTGCTCACGCTTCGTCCCTTCCTCGCCGTATGGCTTAATCTGCTCCTGCTCGTACATGATTATTTATTAGCAAGATACGCTAACACGTTCTTTTCGATGCGCTTTGCGATGTCCTCATCGCCTTCTGCCTTCACAAATTTCTCCCCGATAATATGCTCATACAGTTCGATATACCTGTCGCTCACCGACTCTGCATACTCGTCCGTGATTTCAGGCATCACCTGTCCTGGTTGGTTCATGAAGTTGTGGTCGATGAGCCACTGGCGCACAAACTCCTTTGAGAGTTGCTTCTGAGGCTCACCCTTCTCAAATTTCTCTTTGTAGCCTTCAGCATAGAAATAGCGGCTGGAGTCGGGTGTGTGAACTTCATCGATGAGATAGACCTTTCCGTCACGTTTGCCAAATTCGTACTTTGTGTCAACGAGAATGAGACCTTTCTCTGCGGCAATCTTGGTACCGAGGTCGAAGAGGGCACGCGTGTAGCGTTCCATCACCTCATAGTCCTCCTTGCTCACCAAACCTTGGGCGATGATTTCCTCTTTCGAAATGTTCTCATCATGACCCTCATCTGCCTTTGTGGTGGGGGTGATGATGGGTTCGGGGAACTTCTGGTTCTCCTTCATGCCTTCTGGCAAGGTGATGCCACACAGGGTGCGGTTGCCAGCTTTGTACTCGCGCCAGGCAGAGCCAGTCAGGTAGCCACGGATAATCATTTCCACGCGGAATCCCTCGCATTTCAATCCCACCGTCACCATTGGGTCGGGAGTGGCGAGTTTCCAGTTGGGCACGATGTTGGCCGATGCATCGAGAAACTTGGCTGCAATCTGGTTGAGCACTTGTCCCTTGAAAGGAATGCCCTTAGGCAGCACTACGTCGAATGCAGAGATGCGGTCGGTGGCCACCATCACCATGAGGTCGTCGTTGATATTGTACACGTCACGAACCTTGCCGTGATACACTTCCTTTTGTCCTGGGAAGTTGAAATCTGTTCTTGTTAAAGCTTTAGCCATAATAAATATATGTGTTTATAAATTGTTCTTCTCTTCGTTGAAAAGTGGGTACTTCTTTTCGCTTTCATACTTGTGGTAGGCATTCACAATTCTTGTCACCAGTTTATGGCGCACAATGTCCCTCTCATCCATTTCCACAAAGGCGATGCCCTTCACGTCCTTCAGCACTTCGTGCGCCTCCTTCAGTCCGCTCTTTACGTTGCGCGGCAGGTCTATCTGCGTCATGTCGCCCGTAATGATCATTTTGGTGTTCTGCCCCATGCGGGTAAGGAACATTTTGATTTGTTGGGTGGTGGTGTTCTGGGCTTCGTCCAGAATGACAACGGCATCGTTCAGTGTCCGGCCTCGCATGAAGGCGAGCGGGGCAATCTGGATTACGTTCTGCTCCATGTATTCCGTGAGTTTCTGTGCCGGAATCATGTCTTGCAGGGCATCGTAGAGCGGTTGCAGGTAAGGGTCAATCTTGTCCCTCATGTCGCCAGGCAGGAATCCGAGTTTCTCTCCGGCCTCCACCGCAGGGCGCGAAAGGATGATTTTGCGTATTTCCTTGTTCTTTAGGGCACGTACCGCCAACGCGATGGATACGTATGTCTTGCCCGATCCGGCTGGGCCGACAGCAAAAATCATGTCGTTCTCACGATAGGCATCCATCAGCAGCTTTTGGTTCTCTGAACGGGGGGCAATGGCCTTTCCTGTCACGCTGTAGCAGATGGCATTTCCATCCACTGCATGTCCGCTGGGGAGTTCGCCCTTCACAATCTGAAGGATGGCCTCTTCATTCAGGGAATTGTACTTGGCGCAGTGCTCCCTCATCTTTTCAATGTTCTCCTCGAAAGCACACATTTCCTCTTCGTCGCCCATCACCTTGATGATGTTGCCACGAGCCACAATGCGCAGTTTGGGGTAGAGCGCCTTGATCATCTGCAAGTGGACATTGTTCACCCCATAGAAGGTGACCAAATCAATGTCCTCCAAAACTATATGTTTTTCAATCATAGTGCAAAGGTACGATTAAGTGAGCACAATACAAAATGAAAAACAAATTTTTTCATTTTTATTGTCGAACGCAAGTACCTTCGGCAGAGCCAACGGTACGATTAAGTGAGCACAATACAAAATGAAAGAATAAAAATG
>ODAI012959252.1_pt1 | contig 31731 bp, 28 predicted proteins | sample 1539321 | NCBI WGS metagenome assembly ODAI01 (sample SAMN02144231, study PRJEB22623) | gut metagenome | biome: sheep rumen | host: Ovis aries | place: New Zealand
CTTATGCTGGCAGGAGAACTGCATAACTCATCTACAGGCAGCAGCCATTATATGGCAGACATCTGGCAACGTATGGCAAAAAAGAACCTGAATACGGTTATTGCCGCAGTATCATGGGAATTAGTAGAACCGGAAGAGGGCAAGTTCGATTTCTCGCTTGTTGGAGAGATGATACGTGGTGCACGTGAGTCTAATCTCCGATTAGTACTACTATGGTTTGGTTCATGGAAGAATGGCATGTCAAGTTATGTACCTGGTTGGGTGAAACACGACACAAAGCGTTTCCCATTAGCTCACTTCAAGGATGGTGAGCCAATAGCTGCATTATCGGCTTTGGGCAAGAATGCCATGAAGGCTGATACACGAGCCTTTGGAGAGTTAATGAAATATGTAAGGCATGAGGATAGCATAGCACATACGGTAATTGCTGTTCAGATAGAAAACGAAGTAGGCACGCTTGATGCTGCTTCAAGTTGGGCAGGAGGTCCCAACCGTGCTATGCGTGACTATTCACCTTTGGCAAATAAACATTTTAGGGAGCAGGTTCCTGAAGAGCTTATCAACTATATGAAGACTCACAAAAAGCAGTTGCAACCAGCATTGCTTACGGCTTGGGAACAGCAGGGATGTCGTAGCAAAGGCTCATGGGAAGAGGTGTTCGGATGTAGCGACAAGGACAATCCTTTGGAGGTGAAGCACGACAACGTTGCTGAAGACGAACGGTGGAAATGGCAGTTTCCATATTTCACAGAGGAGTTGTTCAATACATGGAACTATGCCTCATATATGGAGTCGCTTGCTAAAATGGCAAAAACCATTTATCCGTTACCCCTTTTCGTCAATGCGTGGATAAAAGGTGATTTCAAGGAGCCTGGTAAATATCCATCTGGAGGTCCACATCCTCATTTGGCAGATATATGGCGTGCTGCCGCTCCCGATATAGACCTGTTGTGCCCCGACATATATTCTACAGAACTGTTCGACTGGGTTATGGAGCGTTATGATATGGCAGACAATCCTGTAATATTGCCAGAGACACGTTGCTCATCTGATGGTGCTGCGCGAGCCTTCTATGCCTTTGGACGTTATCAAACCATATGTTACTCGCCTTTCGGCATTGATGGTGGAGGTATCATGAACAGTGCCGACCCGCAAGATCATGCCTACGACAAAGCCTATAAATTGCTCAGACATCTTACACCGTATATCGTGAAGTATAGACGTGAGCACCGCATCAACGGCTTGTTGCTCGACGGTGATACCCGTAAGACTGACAGTGTCCGGATGGGGCGCTACATAGTAGCCGTATCACCTTATAGTACAAGTCAGGCACAGGCACTTGTTGGTGTTGCTGGAGAGCAGGTAAAGATGACCGATAAGAATGTTGCAGGTGTGCTGGTGATACAGGAAAGTGACAACCAGTTTCTAATAGCAGGTGGTATAGGCAATCTGATGGTCAGCATACTATCTGCTAATAAAGAAGTACATATAGGCTATGAGTCGGTTGATGAGATAACATTCACCAGTGAAGGTCGCGAAATGCTGCACCGACTTAATGGTGATGAGACTACATTGTCCCGTTATCCGCAACGGAGAAGTAAAGGCATTTAGAATAAAGATGTATGAATATTAGGACAAAGTTTTTTATACTTCTGATAGCAGTAGTATTATCCTTGAGTGGAAAGGCACAGACAGAACGTTTCTACATAGCCAGCAGAGGCATAACGGCAGGCATTATTGTGGATGAAAACGACTGGAAGGGAGTTATCCGTGCCGCTCATGATCTGGGTGACGATGTACGTAAGGTAACTGGATTCTCATCCCAGGTAAGCCTACAGTCATCTGACTCACCACGGATGAAGCAGCCGAAGAGCATTATTGTCGGTACAATAGGCAAAAGCCGAATCATCGACAATATTATAAGGAAGAAGAAGCTCGATGTACGCAAAGTAAAAGGGCAATGGGAATCGTACATCATAGATATTGTCGATGGAAACCTTATCATTGCGGGAAGTGACAAGCGTGGTACTATCTACGGCATTTACGATATTTCTGAACGTATAGGAGTATCTCCGTGGTATTGGATGGCAGATGCCCCCGTAGCTCATAAAGATACGCTCTACTATGATGGCGGATGCTTCGTACAGCCGTCACCAAAGGTGAAGTATCGCGGTATATTCATCAACGATGAATGGCCTTCGTTTGGCACTTGGTGCAATAATCATTTCGGAGGGGTTAATGCAAAGGCATACGAACATATTTTTGAACTATTATTGCGCCTGAAAGCTAACTATTTCTGGCCTGCTATGTGGGCAACGGCTTTTAATGAAGACGACCCAGAATCGCCACGACTTGCCGATGAAATGGGCATTATTATGGGAACTTCGCACCATGAACCTATGATGCGCTCACATCAGGAATATCTGCATCGTAAAAATGAAGTTGGACCGTGGGATTATGCTACGAATAAGAATCGCATAGACCAGTTCTTCCGTGAAGGTATGGAGCGTAACAGAAACTACGACAATATCGTTACTATCGGAATGCGTGGTGATGGTGATGTGGCTATGGGTAAAGGTGATGATTCTGAGAATATGAAGACATTGGAAAAAGTTATTCAAGGGCAACGAAAGATCATCAAAGACTTATATGGACGTCCTGATGCTGTACCGCAGCTCTGGGCTATCTTTACCGAGGTGCAGAGATACTATGATGCAGGTTTCCGAGTGCCCGATGATGTTACCCTTCTTCTTTGCGACAATAACTGGGGATATATCCGTCGTAAAGGGCGCGACTTTGAACGTAAGCGCAAGGGAGGTCTCGGACTTTACTATCACATTGATATGAATGGTGGTCCTTGGAATGACCGATGGGTAAACACTACCACGATACCTAAATTACGTGAACAACTAAATATAGCCTATCAATCGGGTATAGATAGAATCTGGATTATCAATGTGGGTGATCTGAAGCCAAAGGAAGTGCCTATCGATTTTATCATGAGATATGCTTGGAATCCTGATGCTATAAAGCCAGGTGATGAGGCTAGGTATCTTGAGGATTTTGTTGCAAATATCTTTGGTAGGAAGTATTCTGCCGAAATTGCCGATATCATCGCAAAATACAGCAAGTATAATCTCCTAAGAAAACCCGAAGTACAATATCCGGGCATTTTCAACAATGAGGAGATGCTGCACATGAGCTGTAAGTGGCAGGCATTGGTAACACGCTGCGAAAATCTGAAGGCAGAACTGCCTGCCTCAATGCAGGATGCCTTTTATCAGCTTGTATATTATCCTGTTGTGGGAAGTGCCGGGGTAGCTCAGATTTATAACTACGCTACTCTTTGCGATTCTCTTGCAATAGAAGCCTTGATGAAGAAGGATCAGCAGCTTACTGACTATTATAACAAGCAGCTTGCTGGTGGCAAATGGGATGGTATGATGCTCGACAATCACATAGGCTATACCAAATGGTCTATTCCCGAGAAGAATGTAAATCCTCTCGCTCTCAATCTCAGGAAAATGAACTGTCCTGTTTCCGATACATCCGACGAGTATTGCATTCCTGCCTATAAATACAGTAGTAAGACAGATACCCCACAGGCAAATTGGATATTTCTTCCTGATCTTGGTCGTGATAAGGGATGTATGGGATCAAGCAATGTTATGGCTGAAAGCGTTGAAAGCGAGACAAATGCGTCTCTTAGCTATGAGGTGGATATGAAGACCAATCAAGTTGCAATAGGCATACTCCCGACTCAGGATTTATTACCAGAGCGAGGTCTTCGTCTTGGAGTAAAGATTGATGATAAGCCAATGCAGGTAATAGATGCTCGCCAATGGCTTCATGATGAATTTGGCGAATACACAGCCAAGAATCTCGCTGTTTCCAAGGTTTTGAAACCATTGCCCAAGGCAGACAGACTCCTATTGAGCGGATGGAATAAAGGCCGTAAGATGCCCCGTCGTGACGAGGTATTTGACAATATCCGTTGGCTATCGGTCAATTTCGACATAACACCAGGTAAGCATACTCTAAAACTAATAATGATTGATCCAGAAATAACGGTAGAGCAAATTGTAATCAATCCAGACAACAATCATTACAGCTATTTCGGCAATGGATATTTCAGATAGAAAATCTATCGCATGGAGGGTTGGATGAGGTAGAGGGCTATCTGCTTTCGTAAGCTCGTGCTGCGAAGTATATCACGATTACGCCTATTGAGTAAGCAAGTAAATCCCACCATACGAAGCCTTGTCCGAGGAGCATGTGCCCTATGAAAGTAGAGCGGATTGCAACCAACCATTCCCATCTTATGAGTTGAGAGAACTCCACAATGAAGGAAAGGACAAGCGTGATAATGGCAATATGTTTCAGCTTGATTTTGATGAAGATGAGGCGCAAGAAACAGAACAATGCCATAGCCCAAAGTCCGTCGCCTGTTTCATCTGGCAGGAAAGCCACTTTTCGTGAGGAAAGCCCAAGCACGATTAGCAAGGCAATAGCGATGATATAAAACACTCGTTTTGGCATGTGTTACCAAGCCTTCCCAAAAGTAGCCTAACCAAGCCTTCCCAAAGGGAAGGATGTTTTATACCTTTAGCCGCGTTGGTAATTCTCGGTTTTTTATTTTTCGCAAAGCTTAACAAGCTTCGCAAGTGTTAATAATGAAGTGAAAAAAATAGTTCATAATTATGTACATCTACTTAGTTCCAACGCCTTGAAGGGGCAATCGCTTTCAGCCCAGGACATCGCCCAGTGGATCTGTGATTTATGATATTATCCCATTACCACGTCGAGCACCATCATAAGGACGAAGCCAACGGCAAAACCGATGGTGCTGAGATTGCTATGCTGACCGTTAGAGGCCTCGGGGATAAGTTCTTCTACAACCTCATAGAACATTGCTCCTGCGGCAAAGGCAAGCATATAGGGTAGGATAGGGGTGAGTATAGAGGCAAGCAGTAATACAGCCAGAGCCCCGACAGGTTCCACAGCACCGCTCAGCGAGCCTATTACGAACGATTTCCATTTGGAATTGCCTGCTGCCCGCATTGGCATAGAGATGATTGCGCCCTCTGGCACGTTCTGTATGGCGATACCTAATGCTACGGCTACGGCGCTGGTTAGTGAGATATACGAGAAATCACTATTGGCTCCTGCAAAGACAACACCCACAGCCATACCTTCCGGCAGGTTGTGAATGGTTACTGCCAAGGCTAGCATCGCAGTCTTGGAGAGATGCGACCTCATACCTTCCGGTTTGTCAGTACCGATATGAAGGTGTGGTGTAATCTCGTCAATCATCAACAGAAATCCTATACCTGCAAGGAATCCTACGGCTGCGGGCATAACAGCCCACCGTCCGTTTCCCTCTGCCATTTCCATCGACGGAATAAGCAGCGACCACACAGATGCAGCGACCATCACACCAGATGCAAATCCCAATAAGGTCTTCTGTAATCTTACTGACATCTCATCGCGCATGAAGAACACGAAGGCAGAGCCGAGCATCGTACCTAAAAGCGGAATCAGCAATCCTATGATTAACGTTGTCATATCCTACTCCTTTCGTTATTTTATGGCTACAAATGTAGTTATAATTTCTGAGACTAACAATATCTCACACAGATAATTAAGATTTGTTAGGCAATAAACAAAGGAAAAAACAGATGTTGGAGAGAATAGCGGATAAATATTTGCATTATTTCTTTCTTGCCCTGAAATAAAGCATGGCACCCTCAACATGGAAGTCGAGGATCTCACAATAAGGCTCCAATCTGCGTTTCACGTCATTGGCTTTGTCGAAAGGCGGTGTGAACCATCCCATGCGTGTCATAACGGTACGTGCAAGCCAGTCGGCAACCTTCTGTTCGCCGGCAATATAGAAACACGCCAACAATTCTCCACCAGATTTTAAGGTGCGGAGAATTTCAGCGTATGCCTTATCTTTGTCGGGAAACACGTGCAGGCCGTTCATACATAGCACCTTGTCAAAAGTTTCGTCATCGAATGGCAACATACCGACATCGCCTTGCATAGTCTTGATATTGCTGATTCCAGCCTCACGGAATCTGTATTCTGCCTGTTCAAGCATATCCTGACTATAGTCCATGCAAACAATGTCTGCCTGTTTCATACCTGTGTATTTCTTCGCAGTAAACACAGCGGTTCCAACAGGGATATCAAGCAACTTACCAGAAAAGTCATCGGGAATCCAACCCAGTACCTGGCGGGCTATCTCGTTATCATCAACACCGCCCCACAACAGTTTGAAATAGAGCTTACTCCACCACTTCCCTTGCGTGATGGCATCGTCATAGAAGCTCTTGCTAAACTTATACGATTTCTTGATTTTATCAGCCATAATATATAAATGTAAGTGAATTATTTTCGAGTACAAAAGTACTGCGAAGAAATCACAACTTGGTTGCATTGTGTGATTTCAGTATTCACTTTTTTCACTTATTATGACTTTACTCCTATAATAGTGGCATACGACGGCTTCATGCGATGAATCTCCGTATCTACGAAGCCAGCATCTTCGAGGAACTGCTTCAGTTGTTCTGGCGGATAGGCCGTCATTCCTTCCACAAAATCAAGCCATTTGGAATTGGTAACAACGACCTCCACCATTATGGCGAAACGACCGCCTGGCTTCAGAACCCTATACACCTCTTTCATGCACTCTGGGAGGTTTGGCCAGAAATATACCGTCTCAACTGCTGTTACGAGGTCGAATTTCCAGTCATCGTAAGGCAGTTCGGTTACAGAGCCTTGCTGAATGAATACCTGTTTGCCCAATACGTCGGCATTAAGTTTACGGGCTTTTTCCACACTTTCCTCAGAGATGTCAATGCCATATACTATACCGCCCTTGCTTCTTTTGAGCATTCGTTTTAGCGATGCTCCACCACCAAAGCCGATGTCGAGCATAGTCCATCCGTCCTGAATCTTTACGAGGTCCAGTCCCCAGTTGTTAAGCGGTCCGTGACTTGCGTTCATGAACTTCAGCATGATACGCCCCATGCGTCCCTTCGGATGGGCGCAGTTAGTGAAAAGCTTCTTCAGAAATCCCATGTTTCTTTAAATTAAAAATTTCAAGTTTTTTCGCAAAGCTCAACAAGCTATAGCAAGTTCTTCGCTATGCTCATCAGCAAGATAGTCGTAAGTACAAAACTGTTTCGTAACCCCGTACATACGAGGAAACGAGAATGTGCGGGGATATAGTAGCAATCCCCAATTACTGTCTGGAGGGCAATACACCGCCAATCAGCTACAGCCTTCCAGGCAATTCTGAACATTCGACTGTCTTGCTGATGAGCATAGAGAATAAACTTCAGTTATAAATTTCTACTTTATGATTTTTATTGAGTGCCATGAAAGCACACAGCCGATGACTATCATCATAGGCATAATGACATATTGTCCTGCATTTTCAGAAGGCAGCTCCATAAAGGCATGAGCAATGTTGAAAAGTCCGATGAGGATAGCCAACACGGCATTTACTGTGCGTAAAATCTTCGCACGGCAGTCTGTAAGCAAACAAAATATTCCGCAGACAGGGATGAAGAATGACAATGTCATCATAAATACAATCATGCCATAGTCAACATTACCGTTGGTGGCAACAACAGCCATGTCCTTGCCCCAGAACATAGGGAGAATGTCGGTCAATGTGTGGCATGCGAATCCGCAGATAGTCATCAGCCACAATACTATAATCTTCTGATTTCTTTCCATATTTTTTGCCTTTTAAAAAGCCCGCCATAGATGATGACGGGCTTGCTTGAACTTTTACTGGTTGTGTAATTAAAAGGGGGAATTATAATGCGGGAGTTATAGAAGCAATCCATGCATCAATGCGTCCTGATGTCTTGTCGCCCTCATTGTCATTGTCGAGGGCGAGACCTACAAACTTACCGTCAATAACGGCCTCGGAATCATCGAATGTATAATCAGAAGCATCAACAGCACCTACGATATTAGCACCACCATCCTTGACTGCATTGTAGATCTCAGCCATGCCTCCGCAGAATGTATCGGAATAGCTTGATGAATCGCCACAGCCGAAGAGAGCTACGGTCTTGCCATTAAGGTTGCTTCCCTTGAGCACCTTGATACCGTCATACCAGTCATCCTGTACCTCACCGGCTCCCCAAGTGCTTGTGCCGAGGATAAGGTTCTCATTCTCTGCCACTACATCAGCAGAAAGATCAGATACGCTGATAGCCTCTGTACCGAGCTTTGATGCAATCTCATTAGCAATACCTTCGCAAGTTCCAGTTGAACTGCCATAAACCACGATAGTCTTTTTCATTTCTTTCTATGTAATATTATTAATAAGTAAAATAAACGTGTCAAGATTACGGTGAGAACTTATATATAGAACCCACCTTAAGCATATTCCTTTTGCTCTCGCTGTTTCCTCTCGCAGAATCGCTCGCATTGGCAACAGATGTCATATCCGAGAAGGGCACCGATGATGAAATCGTGTTCTGGGGAAAGACGTACAAGAGGCTTATCCACTATTATACGGATAGCGTCAAGGCATTGTTTCTTTCCGAAGAAGATGTTGATGTTTGAGTTACCCACCCTCTGAATGATATATTCTATACCCTGACTCTTAAGGCGATTAACAGCAAAGTCCTCATAACGGGTATTGCAGGTGAAGAGAATCATCTGTCTCACACCTTTCTTATATTCATAAATGTGATTCATCAGCACCTTCATATCGAGAGCCTGCTGAACTGTTTTGAGTTGTTCTACTGACATAGTAAACAAAACCAAGCCTTCCCCAAATGAAGGATGCCTTATAGTATTCTTCTGTAGAGAAACTTGGCTATTTAAATAAGTTATTATAATGATGTCTATTTCTGCTGCTTAGAGCAAAAAGCCTATCAAACATCCTTCCCTTTGGGAAGGCTTGGTTAGGCTTCTATTTTCGAGTGCAAAGTTACACCGAAAACACGAAATGTGCAATACTCAAAAATTATGTTTTTATAATGACGGATTTTAGGAAAAACAAGAAAACAGATTAATCAAAAATAGGTATTGCTTTGTGGGACACATAACTTGACATACCTATTATTGATGTCTGCCTATTAAAAACAGAAACACAGAATACACGAAAACTTTCGATTATTCCGTGCATTCTGTGTTCAAAATAAAAATATCCGGGTATCCAGAGGAGTTTCAGAAAACTATTCTGCTTTTTTCCTTTTCTTCGGATAAGGAATAACAGGAAGCAGAGCCTTTATCACCTTGATAGCCTCGTCGCGGTGCTCAATGTCAAGGATATAGTGCTCTTTGGCTCCATCGTATGGAATGCCTGTATTTGCATCTGATATCATGTCTGCTATCTCAGGAAGTTTCTTCACATAGCAGATGTTGTCACACGCTAAGATGATAGGTTTCTCGTCAATATAAATCAACCAGTCACCAAACATCTTCTTTGCTCGGATTACACCAACGCCCTCAATTTGAGAGCATACGAAATCAATATAATCTGTTGTACACGCCATAGTTTTTAATGGGTTTTGGAGGTTATGAGGTTTTGGGTCTTTAGGTTTTTGCGTTATGACCTTATAACCTCCAAACCTCACAACCTTATATTAATACGCTTTATAATCTAATGCTTGGGTGCAGCCCCATTCTTTTGCCGCTTTCTCAAAAACTTTGTTTTCAAAGAATCTGAATAAGAGCATGATGAGTTTGCGTATAAGCCAAGGGAAGGTTTCCGGACCTGCAAACTTATGTGCCTCTGTGGTGAAGAAATCACCCTTAGTAGCATACGAGCGTCCCATTGCGATGTATGGTTTCAGGATTTTGTCGCGGTCCTTTCCCTTCGTGATGCGAATACCGAAGTTACCGCCTTTGATGAGACATCCGCCATAGTTGCAGCCAAGTTGCGCTGGTAACGACTTGAGGAACTGTTCTCCGCATCTTAGCTGACAGGCTTCTGCAAAACCGCTCTGTAATATAAAGGAGAGTTCCGCAGGATGCTGGCGCTCTGTTGGTAATGTTTCCAACCATTCTAAAAGCATACTTGGAGCACTCTCGACAAAGAGAGGCAGGGCAAGGATAATCCTATCACTTTTGATAAAAGCCTCACGGGCAGCATCCCATTCACGTCGGTTTGATAAAGTGTAAAGCTCGTAAGTGCAGTTGTTCTCTTCAAGTCCCTGAGCAAATGAATGTATTATCTTGTCGGTGTTACTATGCTGCTTCACACGTGGACTTCCATTGATTATAACTACATGCATAATTTTACCTCCTCTATCTTGTCTGATGAATAGGCACCAAGTGAATGACCGCCAAGGTTCTTTGAGGCACGCTCACACCAGAAGTCGAGCAATTCCTGATTACCATCACCACAATATATTAATCCAACGCTCAGTTTGCCATAGCGAAGAGTGTGTCGCATCTCTCCTTCGCGAAACTCCAAGCCCATGTTGAGCAGAGGAAGAACACGATCTATAACCTTCTTGCCGTTAGAATTGATAAAACCAAAATGAGTGTCAGATACCAGCCAAGCCATATCGCTATGAGCTAGTTTCTTTAGTATCTGCTCGTAGTCATCCTTAATGGCACAAATGCCAGGAGTCTTCAGAAAGCAATGATTGCATCCGATGCAATGGGAGATTTTCATGCCAGAGGTGTCGATAACCTCGGCATTTACCTTCTCGCTTGCCAGTTTGCTTTGCAGCTGATGCGCAATTGTTCCGTCGGCTAAAGTGTTCAGAATCAAACCTGTAGAATCCATTTCTAACTATTATTGTTTTTATACTATATCCATTAGACGCACACAATGGTTTGTTTATTACAAATATCGTTAGAAATATTTATAATTCTCAGAATAAACGCCTTTTTACCTCAAAAAACTTGCCGATATCGGAAAATTTTGCTACATTTGCACCATATTTTTACTCAAAAACTTGCCGATAATGAAATTTATATCTGTCAGCGAATATGCATTGTTGCATGGTGTAAGTGAGCGAACCGTGCGAAATTATTGTAGTCAAGGAAAGCTTGAAGGTGCTTTTCTGACGGGTAAGACATGGAACATTCCAGAGGATGCAGTTGTACAAAAAGGTGGCAAGGAAAAGCATATTATGCCATTGCTGAAAGTACTTCGTGAACAGAAAGAAATGAGGTTGAAGGGTGGGATATATCATCGCACGCAGATTGACCTTACGTACAACTCCAATCACATGGAGGGTAGTAAACTTTCTCATGAGCAGACTCGCCATATTTTCGAGACAAATACCATTGGTATTACGGATGTGAGTGTGCGTGTGGATGATATTGTTGAGACTGTGAATCATTTCCGTTGCATAGATAGTATTATTGATCATGCTACAGATAGGCTTACAGAGGGGTATATCAAAGAATTACACCTTATGTTGAAATCTGGTACTCATGATGCCCAGAAGGATTGGTTTCGCGTGGGTGAGTATAAGCTGATGCCTAATGAGGTAGGAGGGATGGAGACTTGTGAACCAGAGAATGTACATAAGGAAATGTCAGCTTTATTAAAGGAATATAACGGCAAGAAATCAAAGTCGCTTGACGATATTCTGGATTTCCACCAACGATTTGAGGCTATACACCCATTTCAGGATGGTAATGGCAGGGTAGGAAGACTTGTGATGTTCAAGGAATGTCTTGCTAACAGTATTGTTCCATTTATTATCACAGAGGAACTTAGACGCTTCTATTACAGAGGTCTTCAGCAATGGTCAACAATTCCAGAGTATCTGCGTGATACGTGTCTTACTGCTCAAGATAATTACAAGGCTCTGTTAAAGTATTTTAGAATTAAGGAGTAAAGAAATGAGATCAACATCTTTATTCAAGCAATGTATATGGCTGATAAACATCATACACAGGTATGGTGAGATTACCTTTGCCCAGATTAACGAGGAATGGATGAAGACAGAGATGAGTGGAAATCAGAAAATGCATCGCTCTGCCTTCAACCGCCATAGGGATGCCATTCTGGATATGTTCGGCATCATGATTGAATGCAAAGGCCGTAAATACTACATATACAATGAGCGCGTATTGAATGAAGACTCAATACAGAACTGGCTCTACTCTACACTTTCGGTGAATAACATCATCTCTGAGAGCATGTCGTTGCAGAATCGTATCTTCCTTGAATCTATTCCGCAGGTAAGGCATCTGGAACTGCTTGTTGAGGCTATGAAGGTGAACAGAAAGGTGGTTATCGACTATCAGAAGTATGGTTCCAAGGAGGTGTCAGAGCGTGTTATTGAACCTTATTTCCTAAAACTGCATAAACGCAGATGGTATGTTATGGCGAATACGGAGAGTGGTTACAGACTATTCTCCCTTGATCGTGTGATGTCTGCAAAAGTGACGGGAGAGAGGTTCAAGATGCCAAAGAATTTTGATTCTAAAAGATATTTTGAGGATTGCTTTGGCGTGATGCGTGATGAGCGTCATCCTGCCGAGCGTATAGTGCTTCGTGCTCTTGGCAATGAGTGCCATTACATGAACGATCTGCCTGTGCATCAGTCGCAGAAGGTGATAGGCGAGGGAGAGGGATATGTGGATTATGAGATATTCATGCGTCCAACGAGCGATTTCATCGGTTATGTCATGTCACGTGGTTCGTGGCTAAAAGTAATTAGTCCCCAGTCTTTGGTCGATGAAATCGCGGAAAATCTAAGAAAAACCTTGGAAATGTACAAATAGTTATCTTAACGTGAGTTCGATGAATTCCTATATGGCAAACAGCAAGCTGTTTTTAACAGACAATAATAAGTTGCTTTCGCCATTTAGAAAAACCAATTAAAACCAAATAAAACAAAAGAAAACATTTTGTTTTATTGTTTTTATATGTTTTTATTTGTTTTGTCCTGTTTTTCTAAATGGCGAAAGCAACATTTGGTAGCTGGCGCAGTTATATTTTCACAATTTGTTTCAGATAAATCAGATAAATCTGTTTCCTTTTTTTCATCGAATTCACGTTAATTATTGCCAGTTAAAAAGTAGCTTGCTGCTAAATATTGCAATGTTTATGTTTTTTGAACACAGAACTCACGGAAAAAACGAAAATTTTCGTTCTTTTCGAGTTTTTCGTGTTCAATATTAGTCTTTGCGTCTCCGCGACTTTGCGTTCTAAAAACAAAATTTCCTACTCATTCCCACAATTTTCTTGAAAACTTAGGCTCCGTAAGGGGCATTTCCTGTGAATTTATGTTAAAATAACCGTTTTTTTCAAGAAAAACTGAAGATTTTTAGAAACTGTCCCATAAAACAGGACAGTTTCCGCTTACCTTTGCCCTCAAATATTAAATCTTAATTAATTTTGGAGGACAAAAATATGAGAAATTTCATTATTAGTACATTAGCAGTAGTTGTAGTAGTCGTTGTGTCATTCTTCTTGAATGGTGCAAAGCATGTGTCAAACATCCACTATCTCACCAATGATGAGAAATGCGCAATCTATGAGCAAGTGATGGACGGAATCGTGCTTTCGGAGTAGGTCCGTTATAGGTCCGTTGTAAGTCCGTTGTAAGTCCGTTCCAAATCCCATTCAAATCCCATTCACAAATGGGCGATAGAGTGGGGGTGTAGTGGAGGAGCATAAAAGGCTTAATAATCATAGGAGAGAATGTGAATGACAAGAGGTGCAAGTGAAAAAATCAAGAGAGTTCAAAGGGGGGGGTGCACTTTTAATGAAAAAACGACTTATATACATTGATTATCAGTGATTTACGTTTAGTGCACCTCCCCCCTCAAACAAGTGCACCCTATCTCCCAGCTTTAGGGGGGAGGTGCACGCTTCGTTATCTTTTGATTATCAGAGCGTTATATGCCAAAAACAGGTAAAAGTGCACCCCCCCCTTTCAACTCTCGCAAAAAAAATACTTAGCCGTTTGTTTCAAAAGAAAAAAATGCAGAAACCTATTGATAGAAAACCAATATATTTGGTAGTAGAGTTTATATTATTCAATTTTAATCTAATCAAATCGTATCATGGCAAAAATGAAACTTGCTGATCAGGTAGCTCTCGTGGAGAGATTCCTGAATGAGAACTTCGCCTTCAGATACAATGAAGTGCGTGACACATTTGAGTTTAAGGTTCTCAATCCCGACATGGGAGGGAGCCTTACTAACACCGACTATGTGCCTCTTCAAGACGAGGCACTCAACTCCATCATCCTTGAGGCGATGAAGGCTGGCATTGAGGGAAAGGTTACTGACCTCGTTAAGCGTATCATCTACTCAGAGGCCACAGAAACTTTCAACCCTCTTCTGTCCTATCTCAAAGGTCTTCCGAAATGGGACGGCAAGGATCGTGTGAATGAAGTCATCAGTAGCATACCTTCTGTTGACGATGAAAAGGGGCATTTCGTCCGAATCTGGTTCAGGTCTGTAGTGGCTCACTGGCTATGTATGGAAAGCATCTATGGCAATCAGCTCGTCGTGATGTTCATAGGTGATCAGGGCTGTGGAAAGGGCTCTTTCATCAAGAAGCTCCTTCCCGAACAACTCCAGATGTACTATCTCGATCATATCAATCTTGTCAACAAGCACGACACAGACATGGCTCTCGCCAACTGCGGTCTTGTTAACCTTGATGAGTTTGACCGCTACACGAAGAGCCAGCAGGCTACCTTGAAGTACATCATCACAAAGGCAGATGTCAATGCCCGAAAGATCTTTGGAGGCAACATCACCTATCGTCATCGTATGGCTTCATTCGTAGCTACCACCAATGAGACTCGTCCTTTGAAGGATAAGACAGGAACCCGCCGTTTCATCGTTATCAATGTCCCTTCCGGCTCTCAGATGCCTAACCTTGAGATTGACTACGACCAGTTCTATGCCCAACTTGTATATGAGGTATGCGAGCAGAAGGAAGTGTACTGGCTCAATCAGGAGGAGAACCGTCGTTTGCAGATACTCAACAAGGACTATTGTGAAGTAGATGACTTTAGTACAATGATTAGCACATGTTTCCGTAAGCCGGAAGAAGGAGAAGAAGGTTGTGAGATGTTAAGTGTGGATATTCTCAGAGTAGTTCAGATGAGATATCCGGGTGTGAAGATTGACCATAGGACTCGTTCCATCCTTGGTGCTAATCTCTCGTCTATGGGTATCAAGAGTCATCGCACGAACAAAGGGTATTGCTATACCGTGGTGCAGATAGCAGCATAGGTTGTTTAGAGTTAATGAAAAAGGCAGTCAAGCGTAATGCTTGGCTGCCTTTATTGCCGTATTTCATGGATGCATCTCCGATGCTTGTACTTTACGGAAAATTAATGCGGTATTAATGTGGTATTAATGAGATATTATATGTTTTCGCTCTGCGAACCTACATTAATTATCACAAATGACACATTAATGTCGCATTAATTTCTTCTTGTAGCAAGCGGTTTATTTTCGTCGAACTGACGTTAAAACAAATAATTTCTCCCAAATTCTTGCGTTATTTCCCAAATTATGTGTATCTTTGCCGACAAATAAAGAAGTTTCGTTATGACAATAGTAGCATTGAATGCCCTTTGGACTTATATAGAATCATTGGGACTAAGCGCAAAAAACCGCAAATGGTTGGCAGATAAGCTCATTGAACCGACTAAGAGTAAAACAAAAGATTCTACAAGTAGCAGTTCATTGAGAAATGCCTTTTCTGGTAATTGGGAAAGTGATGTTGATTCAGTTTCCTATGCACAGATGTTGCGTGAGGAAACACAAAACATTTTGTAAGAATCAATAATTTGAAATTGACGGATTGGCAATAAATATTGATATTCATAAAATATAAGGCAGTCAAGCGTAATGCTTGGCTGCCTTTCTTGCCGTAATTAGTGTAGGGTTAATGTAGGGTTAGTGTAGGGTTGGGCAATATTTAAAATCGCTGCAAGTTTTTGAATTTCAACAGCTTGTACCACATACTAATGTAGGGGTGTAGGGTTAGCGCGAAAAAGTTTTTTCTGAAGCTAAAATTCAATAAGAACTTTTGTTTTCTTTGTCGCTTTTGTCTCTTCATAAAGAGAGGACAAGGAACTGTTTGGAGATATGAAGCCGAAGGTTATGTCGTGAGATTGTTCGCAAACATATCTGTTTGCCGATAGTGCTGATTCCCTGTTTATTCTGTTCTGGTTATTGACAGACACAATCAAGAGGCGGTTATTGTCGAAAGCCGTTTGTAGCTTTGTCGGAATCTGTTTATATTGTTTTCTGCCGAGCACAAGGATTATGGGGCATGAACCTTTTAGCAGAATATCCAATACAGCATTTTCTATCTCGCTATGAAATGTGCTCATTATGGGAATTGTCCCCTTGCTATAATCCACTGCCCAATCGAGGCATGGCAGAATCACGCTGCTCTTAGTGCATCTTGAGCAGAGGAAACCATGCTTCGGTTGGTCAAGTAGGGATATGTTGCCTAACAATTCCATTATTCTTCGTTCAGTTCATCACCCATACGATACTTAATGTCATAGTTGATTATGAAATCAAGCTCTTCTTCTGTGAAGCCATAATATTGGGCAAGCATCTTGTCTATCTCATCTATAATTTTCTTAGATTTTGAAGGATAATACTCGTCATAGATTACTTTTCCTGTTGTTTTATACATAGTTTCTTTTCTATATGCTTTTGCATGATAGTCATTTAACAATTTATTAACAGCATTATTGTCAATGTCAAAATTAGGAACACAAAAAGAATATATCTCTCTGTTTACTAAATCTCTACAATTAGAAAAAATTGTAAACCACCAGAAAAACAAAGCCGAGTTTAAGGCGGCTGTTATTCTATAAAAGTCGTTCTTATTTTGTGTACGAATAGTTTTAACATGTCCTGATATCTGTTCTCCTGTTTTATCGCTATAAAAATATGGAGGTTTTTCTGCAAATCTTAGGAAATAACGAGGTGCGTTATGATAATATATAGGTATACCGCCATCTTTGATTATTTGTTTATCTAAAGAATGGTTAGTTATTATTTTGTTATATATTCTTTCTTCTATTTCCCAAGAAAACTTAGATACTGATAAATAGTCTTTTGCAATGACAGCTTTTGTATATTTTATGGAACGTAATAAACGTGGTCTGTTTAATGTATACCAACGATTATAGGTTGTGGAATATATACAATTTCCTCCGAGGATATAAATGAGTAATCGCTGATCAACACCATCAAACAGTGTTGATGGACGTGTATCATAAGTAGAAAACCATGCACCCTTTGATGTTAGAATTTTACAAAGGATTTCCATTCTGTCTGTACATATTGCAGAATGTGGAATTATCATACCGGTTTTACCAGAAGACTTAAGAATACATGAGACACGCTCAATAACGAAAGCATACAAGTTTCCGCATGATTCTGTTTTATAGTTTTTAATCTTATATAAATCAGAAACTGCTTTTTTTGTTTCTTTATCTTTCTTGTTGTACTCCACATACGGCGGATTTCCCACAATAACATCAAACCCATCATTACCTTGAATGATTTGGTAAAACTCAGCAAGCCAATGGAATGGCTGATGTGATTTCAACCACTCATTATAGTCATAAGAACGTGCTATGCTATTGTGCATGTGGTGATTTAGCAAGTCATTAAGCTCAACAAGCCTTTTCTTTAGCTCGTCTTGTGTTGCCTTTATACTTGCATTATCATCATACACTTTCAACTGCTCTGAACGGAACAATTCGTATGCCTTTGATACTTGCAGCATAAGAGTATTAATCTTATCCTTGAACTCTTGCATTGCAAAAATATCTCCATAAGAAAGCGCGTTGTTTAGTTCCTCTTCTGTGGCATATCCAACAAGCGTATTGCCACACTTGATGTTAAAGTCAATATCAGGCAATGGGTCAAGTCCCATGTTGTCCTTGTGTCTGTCAACCTCAACAACAGCAACCATTTTCAGGAACAGGCGCAATTTAGCTATCTCAGTAGCTTCTACCATTATGTCAACTCCATAGAGATTGCGAAGAATGATGCTCTTGAATATGAAGTATTGACGGTTACTGCTATATTTTGCGTCAATCTCTTCAAGTTGCGCCTTGAAAAGATTGCCGTTCTGTTTGTTGAAATCTTCCATCCTGTCAATACAAGCCTCATAGAGAGGTTCAAGGATATTCATAGCAGCAAACAGGAAAGCACCAGAGCCGCAAGTAGGATCGAGAATGGTGACATTCTGCAATGCCTCATAGAAATGAAGCACAAGAAGATGGTCTTGGGTATTGCGGATTACATCCTCAACAAATAGTCGGATGTCAAGGTTATAGGTTATGAAATCGTTGATTCCCGTAATCTCCCCATTACTGATTTTCTCTAAGAGAGAATCGCATCTTTGAAGTCGCTCGATAGTTTCGCGCCATATTTCCGTAGGAAGAGCAAATTCATCGTCAGTCTTTTCATTCCAACGAGAACGGCGTTCAAGAAGGTTCTTCTGCTCAGGCAATAGGGGTATTCCCTGTTGTATATAGTCAGGAATGCGCTCTTGCCAATCCGCAGAATAGCCTTTCTTCACAGCATCATAGATGTATCTGTCTTTGCTATTCTTTAGCAAAGTCCAGATATAGCCATTAGCCTTGAATGCCTGTGGCGACTTCTCTGCGGTCTTATCCATAAGGAAAGGAAGAATGCAGTTTTTGCTTATATACTCGGTGATATCCTCCTTTGTGTAATATGCACCCATAGCAGCACGATCATTGATGTACTGCTCAAAGATATAGCCGAGAACATCAGGGTTGATATCCTTGCCACTTGCCGTAAGGCGTGTGTCAAGATGCCATTCCCACTTGTCGAAGAAACTGAAGAGATTCTCAAAGGCTTCATCCTCAATATCTATGTCCTTATATTCACGTTCTATCTCATGCTCGTCGAACATACCACCATTGAGATATGGTATGCAACCATATTTCTTATGGAAATCCTCCTGATGGCGAGGCGAATTAAGTCCGTCATGGAATAGGGCACATAGAAAACCACGATAGAATGTGGTATAGAAAGAACCGTCTTCTTTCGCGCTTATAAAGGCTTTCAGCTTGTTATGCAGATAGTTTACATCACCATCAAGAAAACCTTTTTTCTGAACAAAGTAGCAGAACATGAGTCGGTTGAGCATAACGCTTGCATACCAATCCTTCTTGCGGTTCTTTTTCTTGCCCTTTCCGTCCTCCTTTATCTCATCGTCGATTCCTGTTATGAAATTGAAGAAGCGGTCATGCTCCTGCTTAAACTCACGGAAGAAGTCCTTGGTTATCTTTTCTGAGTTTACGGCAAACGATGCTTGTATCTTTTCCTTGATATCCTGTATGGTGACTGTTTCGTTGTCAGCGATATTGAGAAGTCCGAGTTTGTTGTATAGGAAATCAGCTTTTGCCACATCATTGTATTCAATGGTGACTATATCCCTCTTTTCCGTGTTTCTTACAGGTATTATCCACTTATGGTGCTTTGTGCCTGTTTCGGTAATTATAAGGATATATTCCTGAGAGTGTGGGCGTAATTTATTGTCTATGCGCTTGCACATGGCAGTTGCAGGTATTGCTTCCATTTCGCAGGTCAATACCATAAAGCCTCGCATCTCAGCTATATAGCGGAAATGGTATTCTTTATCGTCAATGTCTTCGTACAGGTCTTTCGTCTTAGGCCTGTTCCAGTTTAGTTCAAGGAAAAGATCCCTGAAATTATTCTCTGCTATACATTGGTTGAAGATTTGTCTGTTCATAGTCCTTCATTTAATATATTAGATTAATCCTGTTTACGCATACCCATAGAGCAGATTATGCTTGGAGTGTTGCTTTGCAGTTGGTCTTCATCCACATTGCACAGATTGCCCGTGCGAAGAAGCTCAAGAACGTAATCCACGATTTCATCATTGCTTACGCGACTACGCATCATTCTTCCAAGCATGAACTTTGTTTGTTCGAGCAACTGACCGTTGAAAATAGTGTCAATCGCAATTTTGAGTTGTTGGCGTTTGTCCTCCGTAAAGAACAGGTCTGCCTCTTTGGTGTTGTAATAGTTGTCGAGCAAATCGTATATCTTGAAACGTGTGGAGAATCTGTTGCCAAGAGTTCCTGCCACTTGGCTTGTTGATGTCTCCTGCACATTCTTGATAGCAGCCTTGATAAGTTCGTAATGATTTTCGTGATGAGGAATAGAAGGTGTATTTGCTGCACATGACATGGCTCTCAGAATTCTCTTCTGGGAATTGCTGACAACCTTTCCTTCCTTATCCACCCATGAAAGCACGTCATATCCGTTCTTTGTTCTTGCATAGGTAATCACACCTTCTTCCATAGCATCAGAGGTTTCTTTCGTTGCATCCACCATATTGCCAAGTTTCAATATCCTTGACTTCAGTTCTGGGTTTGCCTTGGTTGCCTCTGTCCATATTTGATATGCGTATGATGTAAGGTCAACATCTGTATCTTCTTCATCGTCAAGAACTCCGCTCTTCTCGTTGTACATATCGCGCAGGTTCTGCTCGTTACCTTCAAAGAACACTTCATCGTTGCCCATTACGTTGGCATTCTGATTGATACGTTCATTAAGACGAGTGCGGAGCCTGATTATATTCTCAACACCATCAGCAGGGAAGAATGAATAGCAGTCAATATTTTCAGCATCCTGTCCTATACGGTCAACACGTCCGGCTCTCTGAATGAGTCGGATAATTGCCCACGGAAGGTCAAAATTTACGATTACATGGGCATCCTGAAGGTTCTGACCTTCAGAAAGCACATCGGTTGCAATCAATATGCGAAGCTCCTTTTCCTCGTTGATATTGGCTTTGTTGCTGATAGGCGAGAAACGCTCAACAAGTTCAACCTGATTATTGCTATTACCTGTTACGCATTCTATGGACTTTATGCCGCGTTCCTTCAATTGGTTATAGATGTAATCGGCAGTATCACTATATTGAGTAAAGACAATTACCTTGTCGTCCTTATGCTCTTTTTTTAGGAGGAATTCAAGTCTGTTAAGTTTCTGGTCTTCCTTAGGATTCCACTTGCCACATAGTTCTATCATCTTGATAATCTTCGAGCTATCAGCCTTGAGGTCTTGCTTCAATGTACGCTTGAACAACTTTGAGCTTATCCAAGTAACATTGTTCTTCATGGTGATGTAGTCATAATATTGCTGTGCCTTTTTCTCATAGTCTTTCAGATCTGTAGGCACATCAAATATGGTACGGCTTATAGTTTCACCGTCATTGATAATGATCTCGTTGCTGTAGGCATCCTCTGCCAAATCATCGGGTAGGGCATTCTCGTCGCTAACAGGAAGAGGAAGACCATTCTCAATGGCATAGATATACACGTAATTGCGCAATACGTGCCTGTAAAGAGTAAGCAGAAAGGCGTATCCGCTTGAATCGATACGTTTGAAGAACGTACTCTTGCAGAAGCCCATCATTCTTGTTCCTGCGCGGGAAAGGTTCTCTGCAATATCTTTTTCGCGTTTTGTTGCCTCGCTGAGTTTCTTTGTATCAATGAACTTTTCCAAGCCATAGCGAGGTAGCTTGAGCTCGAACATGAGATCAAGCATATCCGTAGAGTATAGTCGTGAATACTGGTCGCCTTCAATCGTATCGAATTTAACGGAGTGGGGCTCTCTTGTAGGGAAATATGAGCGTTTGTCTGTACCTGGATATGTAAGATAGTACCTTCCGTTCTTAGGGTCTTGTTTGGCGAAGTATTTCTTCACAAAGGTTCTTGTACGGCGTACAAGGAAGAGCTTCATCAACTCGCTCCAGTCATCGCTATACGGACTTTGTTCGAAGGCAGCAATTGAACGAATGCCGATATCTGGATGCTTACGCTGAAATTTATGGTCGTCACCGCAATATTCTATGTATTGCTCAGGTCGGATGCCAAGGTCTTGGTCAGCATCAATGAATAATCTGAGCTGAGAACTTAAATCGCGATAGTCCTTGTTGTAAGGTGTAGCCGTGAGCAAAAGCACCTTGCAATCCTGTTTGCTTATAAGTTCGTGAATGTTTTGATAGCGTGAGCCTTGAGGATTTCTGAGATTGTGGCTCTCATCCACAATAATGAGGCGGTAATATATTGAATTATCCACATCAATAGGTTTTGCCATTGACATTATATCAGCCTTGAGGTCATATTCGTTCACATATTTCTTCCACATTCCCTGAAGATTGGCAGGACAGATGATGAGTGTGCTTGAGGCATAGGTGTATTCCCACATCTTGGCTATGGCACACGCAGTTATCGTCTTACCAAGACCTACGACATCGCCAATCATAGCACCTCCGCGCTTGTCGTTGTTAAGGTGCTTTGCTGCAATCTTTACGGCATTTTCCTGAAAGTCGAAAAGTTTTCCTCTGAATTCAGCAGGAATTGTAAATTCCTTTATTCCTGACCTCGCTTCTTCAGAAAGATGGTATGCGGTTTTCAAGTAGATGTCGTATGGGGTAACTTCCTGATTTGCCCAACTGCCTTCAAGAACTTCGATAAGTTCCTTGGTTATGTCAATACATGCGCGATGATTCCAAAGTTTCTCAAACCATTCAACAAGTTCTCGGTTCTGGTTTGTATCTTGAAGCTCTATGTTCAGTTCTCCCTTCCTTGTTAGGCCTGAATAGGTAAGGTTAGAACTGCCCATAAGACTATATTCGGCAGAGCGTGTGCTGTCGTAGTGAGCTATATATAGTTTTGCGTGAACAGGCACTTCCGTATATAGTTTCACGCATACCTTGTCTTCCCTGAGTTGATGCACAAGTCGCATGATAGTAAACTTGTCTTTCTTGGTGGGAAGGCCTATAAGAAGTTGTTTCTTGAATTCTTGTGCAATTTGAACCCTGCACTTGGTTTTGTAGTCATTGTCAACGCTGAAATCGTCGTCAATTCCGTAATATCTTTCAAGCAAATCTCTGTCAGGTTGGTGCATACCAATGAGAAGACGGCAATATCGACGCTTGCGCTCGTAGCCTTCTTCAATATCATCACCTGTAAGATTATCTACTTGATCCATAATCATATCCCAACCACGGATATTGAAATAACCTACACAGAAGTCAACTCTTTTTACAGGATTCTCAAAAAGTCTTTCATTAAGAGCACGGGTAAAGGAATGCTCTTCGTCCCTATTGTCAAAGATTAGTGCCATATAGTATAACGCAATAGATTAGGCAGGCGATGGCTATCTTATCGGAGTAAATACGGGCAAAAATATAGGACTTCAGGACAAAGAAAAAGCGCGAATGTCGCTTATCTCTGTCCAGAGGCCCTAGGATAGCCCATATAACCAGATAAGTTCCACCCACGCTATTGCGTAGGCGTAACCATTATCTTCGGTTATATGTTGTCTAAGAAATTTCCTAGGTTTCTGGACAATCCGAAAATAGCTAACGCTATAAATTTACCAATATGTCTTTGTCTAGTTTCATCCCGAAGGAATTGCTATACGGATGCAAAAATATAAAAAAATATCAGATTAAGCAAGAAATACGTGTGTTTATTTTGAATTTTGGCGATTATTGCCTGTTTTATGTCGTTCTTGATTACTCTTCTTTGCTTTTTGGCATTGAGGAAATCTAAAGGGGTTTGCATTTATAAAAAAATATGTAGCTTTGCATCAAAAGTCGGTACTAAAATGTGTGACCACGAACTTATTTGATAGTTTTATGGTTTCGGATTCTTGCCTTTTACTTTGGTTTTGTTACAAGAAATTGTGAATTTTACTTTGGTTTTGTTACAGATTTTTGCTAAATTTACTTTGGTTTTGTTACAAGAAATTGTGAATTTTACTTTGGTTTTGTTACAAAATATAGGAAAAGTTTGGTTCTTTCACACAAAATATATATCTTTGCACTCATATAAAGATCGTATAGTATGTTTGAAAGAAAAGCTTTGAACTGGTTACGCTCATGGCGTAATAATAAGGACCATAAGCCTCTGGTTATCAGAGGAGCAAGACAGGTGGGCAAGACTTCGCTTGTCAATATGTTTGCCAAGGAGTTTGATTGTTATCTGCGATTCAATCTGGATGTAGAAGACGATCTTAGACTATTTGAGAAGGAAATGCCTGTCAAGGATCTGTATTCGCTTTTGTTGGTTATGCGAAACAAGGTTCGAAATGAGGGTTCTACACTTATTTTTATAGACGAAATTCAGAACTCACCTCTTGCCATCAAGATGCTCAGATATTTTCGCGAGGAGCTTCCAGAGGTATATGTTATTGCAGCAGGTTCGCTTTTGGAAACTATGCTCGATAAGAACAAGCAGGTAAGTTTTCCTGTGGGGCGAGTGGAGTATATGGCTTTGAGACCTTGTACTTTTGAAGAGTTTCTTGGTGCTATGGGCGAGACTGGTTTGCAAGAGATGCTATGTAGTGCGCAGATTCCAGAGGTATTACATACGAGGATAATGAGTTTGTTCAATAGGTATTCGCTTATTGGTGGAATGCCACAGGTTGTGGCTTCGTATGCTGAGACTAAGGATATTGTAGCACTTGATGGTGTGTATCAGTCGCTTATTGCCGGCTATATGGATGATGTGGAGAAATATACCAAGTCAGAAACTCTTCGTAATGTTATCCGCCATATTATCGTCAATGGCTGGGGGTATGCTGATGAGCAGATAGCGTTTGACCACTTTGCAGCATCTAATTATAAGAGTCGTGAAGTGGGTGAGGCGATGAGGATTTTACAGAAGACAATGTTGTTGGAGTTGGTATACCCTTCTGTTGAGACTAATCTACCTATTGTTCCAGATATGAAGAAGCGTCCACGTTTGATGTGGCTTGACACAGGATTGGTCAATTATGCTGCAGGGGTGCAATCTGAGTTATATAGCGTTGATGACCTTAATGATGCTTGGCGAGGAAAGATAGCTGAGCATATCATTGGTCAGGAATTGCTTGGGCAAAACAATCTGTTTCTTGAAAAGAGGACTTTTTGGATTCGTGATAGTAAGAATTCTCAGGCTGAGTTGGATTATCTATATAATAGTCGTAGGTATGGACTTGTGCCAATAGAAGTAAAGGCAGGCAGTAATGCACATCTAAAGTCATTACAAGAGTTTATGTTTGATTCACGATGCAAGTATGCCATTCGTTTCTGGAATAAGCCAGAGCGGAAAGATGTGGTTCATATAGAGAAGAAGGATAGGGATGGCACTATCATAAAGAGTAGGGACTATACGCTATATAGCCTTCCGTATTATTACGCTGGGCAATTGGAGAAGGTTATGGAAAGGATTATTGACTCAATGTAAAAGAAAGGCTGCAACGATACATAACGTATTAATTGCAGCCTTCTTTATACTTTATTCTTTAATCTATTATTACTTTACTTTCATACTATCCTCTTCTTGACTGGATATCTGATTATTGTTTTGCATTTGGCAGAATCGGTTTTGCGAGGATCTGACAAATAAATCTCGTGATGAAAAAGACTGGTGTTGTCAATATTTATGGAATATCCGTTGTCGATGATGAATTGTTCGAGTTTGGCAATTGTGACAGGCTCTTCGTCGTATGAACCAATATGCATTATTTGGGCGCAAAGATTTTCTTCAATAGTCAGGAACTCTGCTTTTGAGCAATCAATGCTTTTCTTGCGAGAAGTTTCTGCAATTGCCCACTCAAACTCTTCGCGTGTCACGAAATCTGGCAGACGTATCATACTAATCCAATTCAGGAGTGCTTTGTCTTTGTATGAGAAGCCTTTTACGGTATTTCCATTTACTACTTCCCACCATAAACCTTCAAGAGGAGGAACAACATAGTCAAAATAACCTTCCATCCTATGGTCGGTTTTCTTGCTCATCTTGATGGTGTAGGAAATGCTATAGAGAAGTTGTACAGCCTCCATATACAAACCTTTGTCGTCATTAGGATTTCCTTTGCCACAAACAGCAACGTAGTTCATGGCAGGTAATGTTACGAATGTCGGAATCTGCTTTGGGAGATAGAACTCCTTGTATTCCTTTTTATAGTCGAATGGCATGACGATTACATTTCTTTTTCTATTTCTATTGGTATCTGAAGAATTGATAACCATTTCTCAGGATCCTCCTGATTCCACGGACCATCTACATAGCAAGTGCGATGCTGACCAACAATCTTATAGCCTTGCTCGTCAATATACTTGAACAGTTCGAGATATGACTCATAGAAACGGTCGTAAGGGCCATAGTGCTTCATGCAGAGAGCCTTAGGAATGGCAGGGAGGGTCTTGAACTGGATGATAGTGGAGTCAGTACCGAGTTCCTCTACCTGTTCGCAATATTCTATGTCGATGTCTGTAGGCTTATACTCCTTGTTATGCTCTATGGTGAAGCAATATCCGGGAGGAGGGCATTCGCATCCGAGACGTTGCATCTCAGGAGCTATCTTATTGACACATATAGCACCTAATGCCTCGTAGTTAGGGATTATTTCACGATGACTTGCCACGATGATTTCTGGCAATGACTGAATAGAGAATTTTTCCATTGTCTTGATTTCTTTGCGAGAGTTCCTCCAGTCAAGCAGTTGGCGGCGCCGTGCAAGGAGCAGTTTCAGTTGCTCATCGGTTTCGCGTATCTTTTCCGTTATCTTGCGGATGCTTGGTGTATATGAACCATAGTCGTATAATTCCTTGATTTCTTCGAGCGAGAACCCAAGTCTTTGAAGATCGCGAATCGTGTTGAGTTTCTGCATCTGTTCGATGCTGTAATAGCGATAGCCTGTCCACTCGTCTACCTCGTCAGGTAGGAGTAGTCCTTTCTGCTCATAATGACGCAAGGTCTTAACTGTAACTTGCATCATCTGCGAGAACTCTCCGATTTTTAATTTTGTTTTATAACTCATAATCGTACGATTTTCATTTTTCGAGTACAAAATTACACTATGACCTTAGGGACGAGTCAAAGGAAATCAAGAATTTAACATTTAATTAACATTTATTGCGACTATCACAAACACACCTTGCGGTGCTTGTGGGCTATTGGGGAAAGTAAATGGGCAATAAATTATAGCCAGTAAATTATATAGCGACATTCATCGCTGGGAAATTTACATATTTAATTTTTTGAACCTAATTTACTGAATTAATTTACTAATAATTTACTTTCCCAATCTCCGCGCAAGCGGAGTCCTCAAAATATTCTTTCTAAATTTCAAGCTTATAGATATGAACCATATCCTTATCACCTCCAACGAGATTGTTGCAGCGATGTAGCTTGCCAGTATCGTGAAATCCGCATTTCTGCATCACTCTGCCAGAAGCAGGGTTGCCTGTGAAGTAATCTGCCCATACGTTCTCGAAATGCATTGTATTGACGCAGTAGTCGAGCAGAAGTCGTAAGGCTTCTGTGCAGATGCCTTTATTCCAATATGGCTTGCCTACCCAATAGCCTACCTCACAATCGTTATCCCCTATGGGAATATTACTTATGGCTTGGGTGAGATATCCCACGCAGCCAATAGGCTCATTGGTTTCATTGAGCACAATAGCCCATGTGGCATCGTTGGAAAAGAAATTCCTGATAACCTCCAGGCTGTTTTCAACAGATTGATGTGGAGGCCAGCCGGCACGAGGTCCGATGTCAGGGTCAGATGCATATTTGAATAACGCCTCGGCATCGCTTTCCTGCCAGCGGCGAAGATGTATTCTTTCTGTTTTCATAATAAATTGTTGATAGTATGCTGTAATATTTCAAGAAACTTTGCCCCATGTCCTCCGTCCATCTGAACGTGGTGAAACTGGAAGGAGACAGGCAGAGAGGTCTTGAACCATCCCTTGCGATATTTTCCCCACATCACCATAGGGTTGCAGAACTTATCGGTGTATTGATTTACGATGCAATCCAGTTCGGTGGCTATCATAGCAGACGTGCCGATAACCATAGCATCATCAACGAAACTGCTTTTGCAACTGTCAGATGCAGATTGAGTAAGAACGGAATACTTGTCTTGAAACTGCCTGATGTCTTCGCAGAAAGGGATATCGCATGAGTTTATGCCACCTTTCTTATTGTTGACTATCACGTTGACAGCGAGTTTGTCGTAATGGTAAAGCTTGCCATTTTCAGGGAGGAGGTAGAATTCCTCCATCTTACTTGCAGCCTTGCCAATGCACCAGCAAAGAAGCATATTGAAACTCATGTCATGCCTCTTGCTATACTTCACAATCTTAGAAACGTTGAATGTCTTAACCAATGTCACCATAGGCATTGGCGATGACATCCAAAGGCTGAAAGCATCAGCACGCGAAGTTTCCTGTGGGTTTATTTCTCTTTTCATCTCTACGAAAGTAAATTCATTTCAATAACCTCCCATGTATCTCCATCGATGTTGTATGTTTCAAGTCCAATCTTTCTGAAACCAACGGATTCATAGCAATGCAGGGCAGGGGGATTATTCTTGAAAACACCGAGAGAAATGCTTGTAGCATTTAGATTCTTTCGGGCATATTCTATAGTCTGACGGATTAGTTCCTTGCCGTATCCTTTTCCCCGAAGAGAATCATCCACTATGATGAAGCCCAGTTTCACGGCTTTAGGGTTGGCAATGTCAGGAATACGTATTGCTATATGCGCAATAATATTGCCGTTTTCATCCTCTGCCGTAAGGGGAGTCATATTGTCAGGAGCATATAATTGCGCCATTTCATCGGGTGTCGCAGGGTAATCGCGGTATCTGTCTGCGCTCCATTTACGTAAATCAGTCTTGTTCTTTATCCAACCGAGAATGATTGGAGCATCTTCCTTTTTGAATGTTCTAATTATCATATTATCTTTATGAAAAAAGTAGAAGAATACGTTTTGGTGTCAAAGATACGAATAAAAATCCAAATAAAGACACAAACAACGTTATTTTGCGTATTTATGTTTAATCTGCATCAATATATTAAGGTCAATGATGGTGTTTTTTGCTCAAAAAGTTGCTCATTTCGTGTTTTTTTACTACCTTTGTGCCCGCAAAATCGGAGACGTCCACCAACTTGCAGCTGACGTTGACTATTTTGCGGACACGAGGATGCTTCGCACGTTGCACCCGCAAAAAATTATAACATTCAGGATAAAGACACGAATCGTAATTCGTAATTAGTCATTCGTCATTATTTTTTATGTACAAACCAAAGTTAGTCAGTTGTCTTCGTAATTACGATAAGAAGACATTTATGGCAGACCTTATGGCAGGTATCATCGTGGGTATTGTAGCACTCCCACTTGCTATCGCTTTCGGTATTGCTTCAGGTGTATCGCCAGAGAAAGGTATTATCACCGCTATTGTTGCAGGAATCTTAATCAGTCTTTTTGGAGGTTCAAAGGTGCAGATCGGTGGCCCTACGGGTGCTTTCATTATCATCATCTACGACATCATTGAAAAGTACGGAATGTCAGGACTTACCATTGCCACGCTTATGGCAGGTGTGTTCCTCATCCTCTTGGGTGTAATGCGCCTTGGAAGTATTATCAAATTCATACCTTATCCTATTGTCGTAGGCTTCACATCAGGTATTGCCATAACTATCTTCACCACACAGATAAAGGATCTGTTTGGCTTGCAGATAGATAAGGTTCCAAGTGCTTTCATCGATAAATGGGGATGCTATATAGAGAATTTCTCAACGATGGATATATGGTCGTTTGCAATTGGAGTACTCAGTATCCTCATTATCATTTTCACACCTAAGATTAGTAGAAAGATACCGGGATCTCTCGTTGCTATCATTCTCACAACCATACTTGTAGTGGTGCTGAAGCAGTATGCTGGAGTTGATAGTATTGAGACCATTGGCGACCGATTCACAATCTCTTCTGCTCTTCCAGGCATTGAGATGCCAGAGTTCACATTAGAAACTCTCAAGGGACTTATGTCTCCAGCTCTCACCATTGCTATCCTCGGTGCTATCGAGTCATTGCTCTCAGCTACCGTTGCCGATGGTGTAATCAGCGATCGCCATAACTCAAATAATGAGCTTATCGGACAGGGTATTGCGAACCTTGTAACTCCACTTGTTGGCGGTATTCCTGCTACTGGTGCTATTGCCCGTACAATGACCAACATCAACAATGGCGGTAAGACTCCAGTTGCAGGCATCATCCACGCTATTGTATTGCTGCTTATCTTCCTCTTCCTCATGCCTTTGGCACAGTATATTCCAATGGCATGTCTTGCAGGTGTGTTGGTAGTAGTGAGCTATAACATGTGCGGTATTCCTTCATTCTTGGGAATACTCCGCAATCCAAAGTCAGATGTAACGGTATTGCTCGTAACATTCTTCCTTACTATCATTTTCGATCTTACAGTCGCTATCAAGTTTGGTGTAGTAATAGCTTGTCTACTCTTCATGCGCCGTATGGCAGAGACATCAGACGTGAAGCTTGTGAGCGATATCGATGTAGAAGAGGAATCAGACCTTCAGTCAAATCAGGATGAGCATCTTGTTGTGCCAGACGGCATTCAGGTATATGAGATTAACGGTCCTTACTTCTTCGGAGCAGGTAATAAGGCAGAGGAACTTATGTCATCTCTGCGTGATCTTCCAAAGGTTCGTATCATCCGTATGCGTAGAGTACCGTTCATTGATTCAACAGGTATCCATAACCTCACCAACATCTGTATTACTTCAAAGCATCAGAACATCGACGTAGTGCTTTCAGGTGTTAATCCAAAGGTACACGCGGTACTTGAAAAGGCGCATTTCTACGATATCATCGGAGAAGACCACATCTGTCCGCATATTGACATTGCCCTCGAAAAGGCTAAGGAATTGGCATCAAAATAAGCAGGAAGTCCCTGTGCATTGGACTTTTATAACAGAATCCTCCCCATCATGCTGTAACAGTAGGACGGGGAGGATTTTTTGTATCTGTTCTGTTCTATTTGCAGTAAATACTGCTAATCAATAGTTAAAACAGGTTAAAAAACCATCACTTTACTATTTTTTTATGGATGATTTGATAGAATAAAACTATCTTTGTAGTGATTTTTTCGTCTATTATATCATAATCATAATAACTAAAGATAATGACAGAACGATTGGTGATATGCACCTGTCGCTGGCGTAAGTTTATTTCACAGGAAAAACTTTCGGAACTTGTTGCACATGCCGAAGCAGAAGGTCGGGAAGTTGAGTACGTGGATGATTTATGCGAGTTGATGGAAAAAGGTGATGAGGCTGAGGTCTCTCGTCTGGCTAAAGGAACGATAGCTGCCTGCCATAAACGGGCAGTAAGGAGTTTGTTGCTTTGGCGAGGTGTAGAGGTCAAGGAACTTATTGACCTTAGGGAAGGAGCTGGCGATACTGGACCGGGCAATGATGCTTGGTATCCTGTAATCGATAAGGATCGCTGCACGGAATGCGGGAAGTGTTTCGATTTCTGTCCCTTTGGTGTTTATGAAATGGTTGATGACCGTGTGCGGGTGATGAATCCTGCAAATTGCAAGAACAACTGTCCTGCCTGTGCCCGAAATTGTCCGTCGGAGGCAATCATCTTCCCTAAATACGGACGAAGCCCTATCAATGGTGGAGCCGAACAGGAAGAGCAGGCACTGAGAGTTGACCATTCAATGCTCTATGCTGATGCTTTCAGGGCAAGACTGTTGGAGAGAAGAAATTTCGGCACACCGTTGTTTAAGGATGATTCAAAGTCAAAGGACTAAGGTCAAAGGTCTAAGGTCAAAGGACTAAGGCTCTAACCCCCTCCACTCTCAACACTAAACTCTCAACACTAAACACTAAACTCTAACCTCTAACAC
>ODAI012341917.1_pt1 | contig 31730 bp, 35 predicted proteins | sample 1539321 | NCBI WGS metagenome assembly ODAI01 (sample SAMN02144231, study PRJEB22623) | gut metagenome | biome: sheep rumen | host: Ovis aries | place: New Zealand
AAAATAACCGCACCATCTGCTCTTGGAGGGATATAACGCATCCGGATCATAGGCGCGCATCGTGTAAAAATCTCGGGTAAAAACGATATCCGGGACCGGCTGTGAAAGGAAAACGGTGGCATCGATCCACGCGCCGCCGCAGGAAGCGAGAAGCGACAGCCTGACGATATCTGAAAAATGCGCGTGGCCGATGATTCCGGCGTCATGTTTGCGAATAATATGCTCGGGCAGTTCGACGTACTGTTGATAGTTGCTTTGATCGAGCATTACGACCTCATGGCCGTTGGCGTTTTTCCGGATGCTGTTGATGCAGGCCTTTACAAGCTCCGGCGCGGTCTGCTCCCCGGTCCACCAAAAAACCCAGATTTTGTTGGCGCGAGTGCGGGCGGGAGCAAGCTGCTGTGCGGTATAACAGGCTATCACTTCGGAGCATGTTTTTCGCAGATACTGAAGGATATAGCTGTCCTTCCGTTCTTTCGTTTCTCTGACCGTGTCGGCAGAGTTCCGCCCCCCGACAGCCAGCTGCTCTGCGCGATAAATGTCCGCATACTCTTTTGAAAAATGCTCTGTATTGACGATATAGCGTTTTTTTGCGGCTTTTTTCAGTCGAATATGGCGGTAAACTTTATGCAGCGCATGATATAGCTTAGCCATAATTCCTCCGATCCTGATCCTCTTTCCAATAGACCTCGTAGTTGTGTGTACCTGGATATTGCGGCAAATTGCGGCGGCATTCCGGTTTTGTAACGTGCTCGCCATAAAAGATCTCCAGGTGCCTTCGATAACCGGGGGGAGCGGGGAACAGATGTCCCTCAAACTCCAATTCGACCGGGGGCTCCAGCCAGGCTTTTTCGAAGCGTTCCTTTATAGGGTCTCCTTCGATCAGCAGTCCAACACGGCTGCAGGCATCATAGTCGTATTTCTTTGCTGTGTTCGTCAGCTTTCTGTAGAGTCGCCAGGGGGTGTAAATGATCGGATACAGGAGGCCCTTCGCCCGCTGCATCGGTGAAGAAGACCGCTTTTTTACAGAAAAGCCATCCAGTGAAGCGTGAAACAGGTCGTTATAGCGATCCAACTGCTTGAGATGTTTGTCGTATTCCGGACCGTCCTCCGGATGGCCGTCCATAGGAAGAATATCAATGTAGACGCCGGTACGGTTGACACGGCTGCCGGCGTGCTCGATCAATACGGTTCTGCTGTCTACAAGTTTCAAAAACAAATGCGGGCAGCTGCGTTTTGACGGCGCCTCCACTGCAATATGCACCGGCAGTTCCTGTGTCAAAGTCAGGAATCTTTCATAATCCGGGCGGGGCATTTTCAGGTCTATATCATCATCCCAAGGAATAAAGCCTTCGTAACACATAGCCCCGAGCAAGGTCCCGCCGTCAATATAGTAGCGCAGCTTGCGGTCCTTGCAGAGCTTGTCAAATGCCAGCAGCATGTCCAGCTCAATTTTCTGCATTTCGATCAGGGAAATGGTTCGCATGGTAATCCCTCGCAATCGTCAATACTTGATCAGCCGTTTGACAGCCAATTTGGTTCGGATCTTCAGTCGCCTTTTCCTGTATTTTCTAACGATCGCAGAAAAGTTTCCGCTCTGGATCATGCGGAGCAGATTCGCTTCAGCGTCAGTTAAGCTGACTCCATACGCGAGGGTATCAATCAATACTGATTCTGAACAATACTGCGGTAAATCGGCACGTAGCTGATTCGCCGTCAGCTTTCTCCTGCACAGAAGATGTTGGTCGAGCAATTGAAGATAGAGATTTGCGGAAACAGACAAAACCTGTTTTTCAGGAAACACGTCGTAAAATGCAAGGAGCGATCCGGAAAGACGGACCATATTGTTTCGCAGCTGGTCGATTCTTCCGATCCTTCGATCCAGATTTCCGCCTTTTTCGGGCACTCGGTAAATGTAAAGAGGAATTGGCAGGCAAACAACGGAAGACACATACCGGAGATAATGGATCACAAAATCGAAATCTTCATATACGGTCATTCCCTCTGAAAAGCGGAGGTGACGCTGCTCAATAATCCTCCTGTCGAATACTTTATTGCACGCGCTGGAGAGTTGATTGTCTTTGAAAAAATCATAAAAGTTTTTTGCTATTTCTTCCGGACGGTATGTTTCGCTGTATCCGCAGCTGTACCGCTCTCTCCGGATCAATGATTTCTTTCTATAGAATTCAAATGTCATTCCATAGATCACCATCGTGCCGACGGATGCGGCTGTGTCGATCGTTTCAAGGCAATTTGATGCAATGGTATCGTCGCTGTCAATGAAAAGTACGAATTCCCCTTCCGCATAATCAAGCCCATAGTTGCGCGCAGTCGCGGCGCCGCCATTCATTTTGTGATAAACTCTGATCCGGGAATCGCGTTCCGCAAACTTGTCGCAGAGCTCTCCGCTGTTATCAGTCGCCCCATCATCAATCAGAAGAATCTCATAATCTTGTATTGTTTGAGCAAGAATACTCGAGACACATGCTTCCAGATACGCAGCACAATTATATACCGGTATAATAACACTGTACTTCACAGGCACAAACAGTCCTCCAAAATCATTTCATCAATTGGATGGTACTTCAAGCAGGATCAATTCTGGAAAAAGAATTTGAACGGGACATAATGATAATCAGTAGATAGCGTTATCAGCCATCGATAGATGCCGTAGCCGCAGAAAAGATACGGCGCAACAGTAAATGTTGCATCCTTTATTCTCCAGGCTAACAGGGTCTGACGTTCTTGATTCCGGTCAAAGACCATCGGGATGAAAATGACTGCAAACTGAAAATAATAGTCTGCAAGACGCTCAAAGTTATTGCTGTAACCGCAGAAGGTTTGGAACAGGATTGCAATTCCCATGAATTCCAGGAGATAACCGTAAACCCGATCGTCCGCCGAAGGGCGGCGAAAAATGACTGCTGAGGCAACGATTACGATCATTATGATCGATTTTGTCCGAAGGAAGGTGACGCCTTCCATCGACGCTTCTGCTTCGCCGCCTTTATAGGAATCCAGCATCAGGTTCAGCAGTTGGTTGCGGAAAATATAGGTCAGCAGCAAGCCTGCGCCGAGAACAATCAGAAAACTCTTCCCCGGGCGGAAAAGGGTGATCCAGTAAGCGGGGAGAAATACCAGCGAGGGGAAATGAAATTGAGCGGCAATGAGCACCAAAAGAATGAAACGGATAGGCCTTCTCTTGACGATCTGATCGAACGCGAGCATCAAAAAACCCATAGCAAAACTCTGCTTTAGCGCAGAGAGGTGAAATACAAAAAACAGAAGGCCAAAATGATAGCAGATACTCTGAATCGGGCTGGGAGAGTATTGATAGAGCATACGGCCCAAGCAGACGGTGACAAACAAAGCCTCAAGAGAGACAAACAACTGGTAACTTCCGCCTGAATACGAAACCGCCTTCATCACGAGAAAAAAAGCACTGTTAAACTCTCCTCGTTCTCCCCGCAGCAGTTGCTCCCAGGACATTTGGGCAACTTCATTAAAGGCACGGACGTAACCGTATCTGGAATCCACGCCGATATAATAGGTGTTTCGAAGCCCGTAAACAACGTAGATCAAAACACAGGCGACGATCACGTATGCTTTTTTCTTCGCCTGGCTTCCTCTCATCACCGCCGCTGTGAAAAGCAGCAACGTGATAAGCAAATAGTATACAGTCATTTTGATCAGTTCCTTAACCGTTGTTGAAAAATGGTCTCGTAAGCGCTTTCCAGGAAGGATTCCGTAAGCTTGGTCAAGGATTCAGCCGAGAAATCAGCACCTCGTATCGCGGAGGCTTTCGCCAAGCGCTGATACTGCTCCGGGCTTGACAGGATAAGCCTCAGACCATCCAAAAGCCCGCTTTTGCTGTTTTCGACAATAAGGCCAAACTCGGAATCGCCCAGCAGTTCCCGCATTCCTGTGCAATCGGTCGTCACGATCGGTTTTCCGAGAATCAGCCCTTCTGTCACGAAGGTGCTGAAGCCCTCATAGCGGGAGGAACACACCAATAGATCCGCAGCCTTTATAAATGGATACGGGTTGTCACGGAATCCAAACAGACGAACAGAATCCTCCAGATGGTTTTCATGAATGTATGCTTCCAGAGATGGACGGTCTTCTCCCTCGCCCAAAATCCAGAGATCATAGTCAAAGCCCTCCTGCTGCAGCTTTTTATGGGCTTTCAGCAGCCGGTCGTAGGCCTTTTGGTGCGTCAGTCTGCCTAATGTGACGATCGTCATTTTGCGTTTGGCCGCATCCTCCGGGAGAGGCTGCGCGGCCTTTTCCCGGATCAACGCATCATCCACGGTATTGTAGACGACAGACGACGGTGGGACGTCGCCGAACAGCTTGCGGTAGGTAATCAGCACATCCTGAGACACACAGGCTACCTGATCGAATTTCCGATACTGCGGCTTGGCCTTTTGCACAAAGCGGTCCAGCACGTCCGCCATTTTTACGGACAGGTCGCAGTGGACCCAGGCTACCTTTGCGGCGTGACGATTTGTGGAGCCGGAGAGGATTTTCGTGGTGCCGCACTCCAGATAGGCGACCTCCACGTCGTAGTTATCCTTCATGTGAAGCCGATAGGTCAGCCCCAGGGCCCCTTCTATACGCATCCTGTTTACGTTGAATCGGTCCGCTTTGGGATAAACGCTGTTGTAGCGGATCCCCTCCGCCAGCTTTTTGCGGTTCTCTGAAGGCCAGAGCGTCTGTACGGTGATCTCGAATTTGGACTGGTCCATGTGATTGACCAGGTCGACAAGGACCTTTTCCGCGCCGCCGCCGCCCAAGGATTCAATAAAAAACAGAACTTTCAGCATGGGTTACCTCCGAAGCTCTAGGAACTTCTTTTTGATTCGCCTTCTGATTCGCTTCCCAAGCGTGATCAGATCGTGTACGTGCAGAAGGGCGTAGAGCAGCCTGCAGCGGTAGAGCAGGAACCAGCCAAAGCCCTTCTCCGGCATCCCGGATGCCTTCCTGCACAGTTTGGCGCATTCAAACAGGTAAAAGGCTTTCATGGTTCCGAAATTGCCCCAATGGATCAGCAGGATCGGGGACCAAACGCCCTGGTACTGCCATTCCGCCCGCGGAACGGTGATATCCGCACGGGTGAAGCGCCTGTAGGTATACAAGCCCACATCGTGACAATCCGTGGGACGGCAGTCTGCTACGGCCATGCCCAGGGCGATCACCGGTTCATCGGCCGGGTCTCGGAAGATGGCAAAGGGATATTCCCGGTAATGCGCTGCGGCGTATTTGGCAGTATCAAATACTTTTTTACAGGTATCCGTCCGCCGCAGATAATAGACGCCGCCGCTGAAGCTGGGAACGAAATGGATCTGATCCCGAAATACTCCCATCCCTTCGGTGCGAAACCAACCACGATCCGTGTCGAGATCCTCATAGGCGCAGCCGAACACGGAACAATCGCTGCCGTTTTCCTCGAACAGCGCCCACCAACGGTCAATGTCGCCGTAGACCAGGCAATCAGCATCGAGGAAGATCGTCTCGTCCCAGGGCAGGCAGTCGAAGAGCCGCAGCTTGTCCAGGTAGCTGTGAGCGGGATGATCCATGATCACTACCTTGTCGAAGGCTGCAGTATATTCATTTTCCCGGTCGCAGATGATCGCAAACGGATACCGGCCAGAGGAATTTAATCGGTAGGAGTCCAGCAGTTTTTTTGCAATTCTGTAATAATGATCCTTTCCCGTGGCAATCGTCACCCAGCCGCGCTGAGCTTCCGCAGCATTTGCGTCAGTTTTCATCATCATACAGCTTATAGATCTTTTCGAGGAAGGTCTGCACGTCCAGACCCTTTTCTTTCATCTGATCGGCATATATTTCCGGATTCTTTCGCTCGGTGCGAAGGATTTCCTGAATCCAGGCTTCTTTATCCTCCAGGGGAACGGGTGTCAGCAGGTCGGAGAAAAATACGTCTTTGGGAACCCGGTCTGAAATCACGCAGGGCAAACCGTTGGATTGGACTTCAATAATGGACAGGGGCATTCCTTCATAAAGAGAGGGGAAGGCAAAGACATCCATCGCTGAAAGGTATTCGTTCACGTTGATTACGTTTCCCGGAAGACTAACGTAATCGGAAAGGCCGAGTTCGCGCACCAGCGCCTCCAGAACGGGGCGGTCAAGTCCTTCTCCCAACAGAAGCAGGAAAGCGTCGGGACGCTGCATTATGATCTGCGGCATAAGTCGAATCAAATAGCTTTGGTTTTTGACGCTGGCCAAATGCCCTGCGTGGCCAATCAAAAACCGATCGGCCACGCCCAAGTCCTGCCGAAGTCTTTGACGGGACTGTGGGTTGAAGGCGAAGCTTGCCGTATTGATTCCATTCAGCAGAAGGATACCGGAGCGCTTGAACGCTTTCGTTCCATACATGCGCTCGCCGGCCTTCTGACCGCAGGCGACGTAATGAGTTGCGCAAGAGAGGATCAGCTTTCGCATAACGCTCTCATAAAGCTGTTTCCCGAGATTTTTCCGGACGTCCAGGATCGAATGGGAATGGGCGATCCGTACCGGAACGCCGCAGCGTTTTCCAGCCAGCATGGCCCAGCCGGAATTGAACATGGTATGAGCGTGTACCGCGTCGTAGCGCTCCCGCCGGATCAGGTGCAGCAGAAAACGATAGTAGCGCATATGTCCTTCCGCGGGCTGGTCCGTGTGAAAGACCTTACAACCCGCCTCAAGCAGCTCTGTCTCATAGGGACCCACGCGATCGCCAAACACCAGGTAGTGAATCTCAAAGCAATCGCCCGCAAAAAACCCGATATCTCTGGCGACCCGTTCCGCTCCGCCGATCACGAGAGAGCCGATAATAATCAAGACCTTCTTCCGCGGAACGCGGTTCTCGGAACGCGCAGAAAGACGCAGGCGCTCATAGCGCTCTTTCGCCTGAAGCTGTTCAAACTGATGCGCCGTCGTACATATGCGGAGCTTTCCATTCCGCTCCAGCGAGGACAGGCTGTCGCAAAGGCAACTGAGCTTATCCCGCCGCCAGGACCAGTTGTCATCCCCGGCGGTGTTTTCCCGAATACTGTGCAGCAGCAAGATCACGGCGCCGCGGCGTCTGACTGCGCTCCGGACCAGCGCCTTGACTTGCGCTACCGTCGTATTCTTCATGATAGGTACGCTGTAGACAAACTGCCCGTCGGCGCGGCGCATGACGGTATCACGGTATGCGATCCGGAACAAAAATGGGAGACGTATGACCCGCGCAGCTTTGCGGCACAGGATTCGGAGCGGAGCCAAGGTGTTGATTCGCAGGCTGGTGCGGCAATAAATCATGTTATCCCGCAGGATTTCCTCCTCCGGGGCATGGAACCGCTCCGGTGACAGACCGGAACTCGGACTTGCAAAGCCCAGCAGTGCGTTTTCCGGCAGGTCCAACCACGACAAAAGCTTTTTTCGCCCGCGGAGAATGTCTTCGTCACTGTTCAAATGGAAATCGCCGTGCATGGCAATCTCGATGTTTGGCTCAGCGGCAAAGCGCCGGACGTCCTGGATCGACATCGGAGGCTTCCGTGTTGGCAGATACTCTTCCGGGCAGGAACCGTCGATGTAGCCGGTGCAAACGTTCAGGGTGGCGGGAATCCCCATCGGCAGGAGCAGTTCGTCCAGAATTTTCGTGTTATCGCCTCTTCCGTCGTCAAAGGAGAGGCTGACTGAAGCAAGATCCCGGTAAATATCAAAAATCAGCTCCGGACCGCTTTCTGCCGGATCGAAGGCGACGAAATGGGTGGCGAATCGGGGCGGGCGAGACTCGTCCGCCTTCCGATGCATTCGGGATGGGGGCATGTGCCGACCCGTCCCGCCCGGGAGGGCTTGGGAAACGCGGATCGGAACGCCAAGGAGCTTTGCAATCAACAGGCTGGTTCCGCGGCCGTCACTCGTAAGTGTGTGAATTGCGGAATAGCCGTTTCTCCGAATCAACTTATTTACGGCCTTTCCGTATCGAAACGCTCCGTTTCCTGGAGAAGGCAGCGGAAAGACCTCAACGCGCGAGTCCCCCTGCACCGATTCAAGAAAGGTCTCGGCGTCTTCAAATACAACGGCATGAAAGCGAAACTCTTCACGTGGGGCGCGGCGAATAAGCTCGGCCGCGGTGCGGACCGCAGCGCTTTTCCGGGGCGATCCGACAATCAGTAATACGTTTATCATGTACCGGATTCCTTCAAAGAGAATGATACGATGGTATTCACAGCATGGCTCCAGCGCATTCGGACGGGAAGGGCGATCAATCCGCATGCGATTCCGGCAGGGTGAAACGCCGGGTCCCGCGAATAGGCGCACAGGATCTGCGCGGTGCTGTCTTTCCGGGAAGACGCGGACAGGCCATTCTGCCGGGTCTTCCTGCAGACGGTGTAGGCGCTGCGATAGCAGGAGTACTGGATCGCCTGATTGTAGATGCGTTTTTCCTTCTCGGACAAGCCCGCTTTTTCCAATGTTTCGAGCAGGATCCGATGCTCCAGCAAGACGCTGTCCAGCAGGTTATCCCGCTTCTTCCGGGAAAGAGAGTCTCTGCCATCCATTGAGAGCAGATACAAGCTGTCGGCGATACTGTGGAACTGGTCAATTTGGACCGCGTAGGCGAAGGAAAACACCTTGTCTTCGCCGATGTCCAGACGCTCATCAAAGCGGATGTGGTGTGCTTCGATCAAATCACGCCGGAAAGCCTTCGTGGTAATCAGGTTGAATTCCTGACGCCGCAGGGCTGAAGCCAAAGCGGAAATTGCTCTGCTCCCCCGGAAAACGGATTCGCATCGACAGGGGGCGCGCCTGGATTTCGTGCTTCCGCTCACGATCTGCGCGCTGAACAGCAGCAGCTCCGGCTTCTCCCGCAGCGCGTCGTCCAATGCGGAGAAGTATTCTTCGCTTACGGCGTCGTCCGCGTCCACGAACAGAATATATTCCCCCCGCGCCTGCTCCAGACCGAGGTTCCGGGCGGATGAGACGCCGCCGTTCTCCTTTTTGAACAGACGGATCTCCGGGCAGCGGTCCGCATAAGCCTTGCAGATCCCAGCGGAGCCGTCGGTAGAGCCGTCGTCGATCAGCAGCACCTCGGCCTGAGGACACATCTGAATGACCAGACTGTCCAGACAGCGCGTCAAGGTATTCTCGGCATTATAGATTGGAATGATAACAGAATACTTCATGATCTTATGCAAGCGTTTGTTCTGTGTTTAGATTACGGATAACTCTGGCAGGAGAGCCAGCGGCAACACAGTCGGAGGGAATGTCCCGTGTGACGACAGAATTTGCGCCGATCACAACACGGTCGCCGATCCTGACGTTTCCGACGATCACGGAACCGACTCCGATATTCACATCGTCGCCTACGACAGCGCCGCCTCGCTCTTCGGTCAGTTTTTTGCCGAATACAACTCCCGGCCGCAGGGTACAGTTCCTGCCGATCGTTGTGTTGCTGGGGACAATGATATACCCAAAATGAGCGATCGTCAGACCCGGAGCAATTTGCGCACGGAAGGAAATGTCAAAGGAAAACTTGTACCCGTAGTGCTTCAGCACCAGACGCGCGAGAAAAAAGAACGGAAATAACAGTTTTCCTTTCAGGTGGAGGTATCTCGTAACCCGAAGCCAGAAGATGAAGCGCAAACCGGGTTCTGCAGCATAGCGGGTGAAAAGGGAGCGATACGGATGACCGTTGACATAATGAAGATCCGAGCGGATATAATGCTTCAGCTCCCGAAAAGTCTTTGGTCCGCATTCCATTTCAAGCTCTCCTTACCTTATAGACCACATGGAGTGTCTGAATCGCGCCTCGGATTCCCAAGGCTGCCGCTAACAGCCGAACTCCGTGCACTTTTTTCACATGGTCGTATTTCAAAAGCCACTTATAATCCTGAAAACGCCGAATGATCTCCGGATACTCCGGGTCTTTTCGGATCGGGTAGGTCAGGCCGAACAGCATGGCGTACTGATAGGCCCAGTATTCCAGATACAGATCCTTCAGGACGTCGTTCTGCGCTTGCCGCTTTGCGATCTGAACGCCGTTTTCGATAGCGGAAAGCACGTCAAGAATATTTTTCTTGCCCAGAGAAGAAGTGATCGAGCCGGATTTTCTGCGAATACGCTTGTAGAAAGCCTTTGGATAAACGGCCATCGTATCGCAGCTTACCATAACTCTTGCGGACCATTCTCCATCCTCGCCGCTCAGAAGGCCTTTGATAAAATACAGATCGTTCTTCAGGAAGCATTCCCGGCGGATCGCTTTGACGTAGGACGCGCTGAAATACTGATTGGTGTAAATCAGATGCCGCAGGACAGCCTCCTTTGAATGATCGTCCCCGGTCCAGACGGATGGGACCCTGGCTTTCACGAAGGTCCCGTCTTCCTCGTAGATCTCAACGCCGAAGCAAACGACGTCCACGGGATTCTTCGAGACCAGGGCATGAAGCTCCGAGAGGGCGTTGGGTTCGCTCCAGAGGTCGTCGCTGTCCAAGAAAAGCAGATAATCGCCCTTGGAAGCCCGGATTCCTGTATTTCTTGCCTCAGAGCTGCCCGAGTTCTGCTGATGGATGGCAACCACACGGGGGTCCTCGACAGCAAAGCCGTCGCAGAGAGCGCCGCTGCCGTCCTTGGAGCCGTCGTCCACCAGGATCAGCTCGAAATCGCGGAAGCTCTGGCAGGTGACGCTGCGGACGCATCGTTCCAGTTCCTTTTCTGTGTTATACACTGGCACGATGATACTGAACATCGGATTGCTCATAGGGAACTCCTTTCAGTCGGCGTGCTTGCGCCGCCAGTAGGCAGCCAGGAGACGGCCCGGCAGCCAGGTGAGAATTGTGAGAAGCTTATAGGGGTTGTCCCGGAGTGCGGCTCGGAAGCCGACTCCGGCGAATGTTGCGTAACAGGAATAGAGGATGCCTTTCTTGACCCGGGTCTTCAGCGGAAGGCGCGGGTGCATATAGACCCTGGAGTTGTACATCCCGCCGCGGGGATAGGAGATCCGCATCTTCCGGCCGGCCTTCGTCAGACCGTCCTCCCGGTAGCTGCAGAGGTAGAGGACCTCGTTGAAGTAGACGCCCTTGGACTCCAGCTCCATGGGGAAGAAAGCAGCGCCTTCTCCGATGAATTTTTCGCCCTCAAACTCCGGGAACCGGTACTTTGTAAACAGCTCCGTGCGGAAGGTGTCGCAGCAGTCGCGGCCGGCCGTTCCGATCCGGGGCTCCTTCAGCGTATCCACAGGGATGCCCGGATGCTCGACATGACAAATGGGCTCGTCAACTGTGAAGCCCTTGAGGAAGATAATCCTGCCCACGTCTTTGTCGTCGGCGAAGAGCGCCCATTTTTTCAGGATCGTTTCCACCGCGTTAGGCGTCAGGGTATCGTCGCTGTCCAGGATCACAACGTACGCGCCGGTGATATAGGAATGGGAATCATTCAGCGCCGTGTGCTTGCCGCCGTTGGGCTTTTGCACATAGTCGATCTGAAACGCTGTCGTTTTTTCCCTCAGCTCCCGCACGACCTCGGTGGTATTGTCCGTGCTGCCGTCGTCCACGATCAGCCATTGGAAATCCGGGTCGGTCTGAGCGCAGAGAGAGCGCCAGCAGTCCCGCAGGCAGTCCGCCCGATTGTAGGTCGGCGTAATGATCGTCAATTCTGCCATGTTTTTCTCCAAATCGTTCCGTGTTATTGAAGCTGTCTGCCGCTGTTCACTTTCCGCAGCCGGGCTCTGAGACCGTCCGGCAGAACGGAGCTGGCGGAGAGCAGCATCCGCTTCAGCTTCCGCTTTGGGGGCTCCTTCGCCCGGTAACAGCGGACCGCCTTTCGGACATCCGCGCCGCCGCGCAGGAGTTCCATACTCTGATCGTGCAGGGCTTTCTCATGGTAGCCCTCCATGTTCTGGGCTTTGAGCATCTCCTCCGGCGTCCCCGGCTCCATCGCGGTCAGCCTTCCGGCGGACAACAGCGCCTCCATGGCTGCCTCGCCGCGCTCCGTACAGGCGAAGGCGGCGGAGATGCCGTCGCTGCGGCTCTGGAAGCGGCGGCCCCAGTAGTCGCCGATGCGGAGATCGGCCAGGCTTGTCTCCTTCCGCAGGCGGCAGCTCAAGCAGGCGTCGCCCAGCAGCACGTTCTCAAAAAACACCTGCCAGAACAGTTCCTTTTCACGGGCGCCATAAAACGTCTTGCCGTTCGCGTTCGCTCTTAAGCAATAGCTGTGCCAATCGTCTTTTTTATATCTGAACAGCACGGAGTCAAACCGTTCTGTTTTCAGTTTTTTTCTCATGCGCTCCAGCTGATAATCCCAGAGCTTATCCGTCGGAACACCGTGGCAGAAGATCTCTACCAAAAGGAATCGATTCCGGATTCCAAGTTGCGCACAGAGCTTTGCAAGGCCGGCGATTTGGCAGGGCGTTCCGAAGACGGTAAATCGAGCTTCTGGATTGCGCCGAGTTTCCTCCACGGCTTTGGAGAAGGCCGCCTGGGGATTGCTCTGCAGATATTTTGAACCGTCCAGCTTTGAAATCTCAGATTTGGTTTCGATGATCTCATGACGGACCTTATTCGTCTCCAGATCGTAGACCGCGCCGACCACCTTTGCTCCTGTACGGACCGCTTCCAGCGCCAGCTCATGGGCCAGGCCTCCGGAGGAGCAGCGCCGAACTGTCTCCGCATCCGTGCTCTGCACGGCGTAGAGCTTTGTCTGCCGCAGGTCCACGCCGGTGATCCTGTCGTCATAACGGGAGCAGACCTTCATGCACAGGCTGCAGCGCACGCATATGGTTTCATCTACCTGAGTGGCGAGGAAGCCGGCATCGCTCATTTCCAACCGAATTGCGTTTTTCGGACAGACCGCAGTACACGCGCCGCAGCCGGAGCAGGGGTATTCAGTTTGTTTTGTGATGTTCTCCATGCTCCACACGCTCCAAAGCGTTTTTCAGATACTTGCCGCTTTCCTCGGCAAGCGCGGCGATCCGTTCGTCCACAGAGGGATAATCTACCTGCTTCGAGAGCACCCGTTCCAGCTCAGGCTCAGTAACTTCGTTGAGCCGACGATTCGACAGGCCTGCCACGTCCAGCAGGGACTCCAGCTTGAAGGCGTTGATGCTTTGCCGGACAAACACGGCGACATTACAGTGGTTCTTCATCGCGACCACGCTGCCGTGGAATGTATCGGTCACGACGCAGGCTGCGTCTTTGAAATAGGAATACCATTCCAGCGGGCCGCAAACGATGTTCTTGTCGCACCATTTGTGATAGGTGCCGATAGAAACAGTGATCAGACCGTGCTTTTTTGCGTAAGCACGGATTGCAGCGGCTTCATCCATTGACTTCATGTTTGCGTCATAAGAATAAACCAGCAGAAAAGGCTTCCCAATTGGTTTGGCTTTCCGGTAGAAGCTGCGACAATCATAGAGAAGCACGGGGTCGCATACCAGTGGCGCTTCCCGACCGGTCATGCTGCGGATCATCTCCTGCGTGTGCGTATCCCGGGCAGAAAGAGAAAACATTTTTGACAGCCCGTCCCGCACGAGATCATAGCAATCGAACTGCTTCAGCGTTTCCTCTGTTGTCCTGCCGAAGGCCGGGGCGTAGGCGATGGCGGGGATCTCTCCGAGGCCGTGGCCGTACATCAACCGATTGCAGCCCACATCAATGCTGAACACCTCGTCGCTTCCAATCACAATGGCGTCGCAGCCGCTTTGGTCGTAAGGGGCGAAGCGGTGTTCCGCGATAGATTGATTGATTGCTTTGACCTTCCGGTAGTTGAAGAGGGTAAGGCCGGGGCCTTTTTCGATGAGGTAATGCTTTACGTAGAAGGGAAGGGCTTTCCAGGAAGCACTGTTACGCTCCTTTTCCCCCTCCAGGAAGTCAAAATTCTTCTCGTAGGTCAGAATTATAACTTCGTGGCCGAGGCCGTTGAGATATGCCTCCAGCGCCAGCATCTGCAGCTGGGCCCCGAGATTGTAAACATTGTAGTGTGTCAGGATGCCAATTTTCATGGGATAATCACCGATCTGTTATAGGATATCCGCAAGGATGTGGTACAGCTCGTCCCTTGTGGCACGGACGGCATAAGGCTGGACAAAGGCAAAGACGGCCTCTCCTATTGCCTCGCGCCGCGCCGCGTCGGAAGCAAGGGCATAAATTGCGTCTGCGAAGCCCGCCGCGTCCTCCGGAGCCAGCAGCACGCCGGTTTTCTCCGGTTGTACCAGCTCGTCGTGGCCGCGGTTGTGGGAGGCGACTACGGGCTTTTTGCAGAGCATGGCCTCGATAATGTTCAGGGGCATGCCCTCTCGGTGACTGCAGGAGACTACCAGATCCACCGCGGGAACGACCCTCTCCAGATCGGTGCGGTAGCCCAGCAGCTTCACGCTGTCCTCCAGTCCCTCGGCTTGGATCTGATCGCGGAGCTCCTGCTCCTTGGGGCCGTTTCCAGCCAGGAGGACCTTCAGGTTGGGAAGCTTGTCCTTCAGCAGGGCCGCAGCGGAGATCAGGGTTTTCTGATTCTTGTTTTCGTTCAGCTCGCCGGTGCAGAGGATCACGAAATCGTCTGGTGATAAGCCCGCCGCCTTGCGCATGGCCAGCTGCTCCTCCGGCGTCGCCGGGTGGTAGCGCTTCTCGTCCACGCCGACGCCATGAATGTGGGCGATCTTCGCACACTTGCTGAACTTCTTTTGCGCCAACTCATAATCTTCCTTGTTGATCGTGATCAGCAGGTCGCAGTACTTGGCCATATACTTCTCAATGGGATAGTACACGAGCCAGGAAGCCTTGGACGAGCCCTTGAAAAAGTGGAAGCCATGGGCCATATAGATGACCTTCGTGCCCTGCTTCCGGGTCTTTTTCGCCGCCAGCCGGGTCACAATGCCACCCATGGGCGTGTTGCAGAGGATCACGTTGTAGTGTTCCTCCAAAAGCAGCTTTTTCAACTGCTTGTATGCCTTGATATTATCCGGACTTTTTGGAGAACGGGCAAATGGGACTTCGAAGAATCTGTCGCAATACTTGATACGCAATCCGTTCTTGACAGCCAGATTGTCATGGGCAGCTACGTGGATCTCCCAACCTTGTTCGTGCAAATTGCGCATATGTGGGAGGTGAAATTGCGCAATATGAGATGCTGTTGTGGCGACATATAGGATTTTCATGATTGGCTTCATTCACGACTGTTGTCGGTTTCCTTTCGGAGGTTTTTGGGTATAGCTTATCGGATGTATGAAGATTATGGTTGAAACCTTATGGGAGATGAGAATTGACCAGGAAATACAGCCGTTCCAGCCGCATCCTGTTTTTGGTTTCGTTCCAGTTTGTGACAGTGATTCCCAGATCGGCAATCGACTGGTTTGCGGTACGAATAATGTCCTCGTGGAATTCATCGGAAATGCGTTTTTCCTTTGGCGCCTGTAGCATACGATCAAGCAGGCTCCTGTTGTTAAACGGGATCACGATCTCATTTGAGTAGGAATGCTCTGAAGTAATCACGATACCGCCCCAGGCACTGTAACGAAATTCCCACAGATACATATCAGATTCGTCATAGCCTTCCGGAAAGCTATGAAAACCAGTTTTCTCGATAAAATCACGGAAAACACGGTTTGTCTGCTCATATAACCGTCTTTGCCACAGAAACACCTTATACATGGAGCTCATATTTTTGGGAGTGAGATGCTCTGGCATTTTTCTTAATCCGAATTTTTTGTAGTAGTTTGCTCGGGCAATCTCTGAGACCCAAGACTTAACCTCAACATCAAAGCCGCTACTTTCCCGGCAGAACTCCCGGAAATACTCCCTTTTGCGAACATCGTTATCATTTACATGGTATCCGCCGTTGTTGTGCTCCAAAACGGCGCGAGCGATTTCAATGTTGGGGAATTGTTGATCTTCTCTAGTAACATTGTGAATATGGTGTGGTATAGCCAGTTGCTCAGCAATTTTATGGGCAGCCTCCGCGTCAATGACATCTCCTGGCATGGTGACATAGCTATAGTATTGAAACTTGTCGTACAATCCGTTCGTACACGCGAGCGTAGTTTTACTGTCCATACCTCCAGTCATGGAGATAGCAGGGACTCGATATTTTTTTGCGTAGCACTGCATGGTGTTATGGAGAATACATATGACATCATGCAACAAATCTGAGTATTCTTGTTCAGATTGCGTCGGTTGTAACTGTTCGGACGGATAGAAGCGTTTAAATGAAAAACCATTCCCATCGAAAGTAGTAATGTGATTCTGAAGCAATCTGTGGAGTTCTGTGTATTGAGTTAGGTCACCGGGAAAAAATAATCCATACTTGTAGAAGAAACGATACTTCTCTAATCGCTGAGTATAACTACTTTTCGTCAAGGGAATAACATCTGCTACTAACTGAGCGTGCGAAGAAACGAAGATAGAATGATTAACTAATCCATAGCAGGCAAATTGCATCCCGGCAGGATCCGAAAGGAAGCGAAGAATACCGTGATTATACTCGATTATAAGAAAGTCTCCAGTTAATTCGTTGATATAAGTTAAGGCATCTTCACTGTCAATTGTTTGAAATACTGCAATCTTCTCAATGATTTCTTGTTCTGAAATAACCTCAGAAAAAGGATTAACACAATTTCCTAGAAGCATAAATGCAACTTCTTTATATCTCGATATTGCAACCTTCTGAGATTTGTGGACTCTTATTGTATACTGCCCCACACAATAATCCGAAAAGCAGTTATAAAACGGAAACTCTGATAACGATGGAAGTGTCGTATCTGTCATGATAAAGCCACGAATAAACAACTGCTCTTGATACTCTGGGTGCAGACTAAGCATTTGTTGTAGTCTTTCCATACGATTCTCCAAATAGCACGAATAACACGTACTTTCACCAACAAACAAAAAAGAACATTCTTAAAACCAACATATATTATACAGTATTGGCAAACAAAAGGCAATATTTATTTCTTATAGTATCTCTTCCTTAAATCTGGTATAGTGAATATTTTTGGCTTCGTGTGGATTCCTACCAAATTAATCTACAAATTCTCAAAAGCATGAACTCACGGTGGACGGAATAACTAATAGTTGCTTGCGGATCGTCTTGTAATTGAGTATGATTGTTACAGTCGTTCTGTTCGTAGCGCTCCCCGATTTTCCCTAATAAAGATCTTCGCAGTTGATGCTGCAGTATACATCGCTTTTCGTTCTAAAGCTGTGCTGTCAGTCAACAACTCTGCAAATTCATGATTTGAAACAACGAGGGTTCTTTCCAAGTTGTCTATTAATAGCTCGTCCGCAGAAACGTGAAGAGCGTTGGCTAGATTCACAAAGGTCTCCAAACTCATACATCTTTGTCCTGACTCAATGTAACTGATATAGGTCGTAGCATGCTGAATCTGACTTGCCAGATCTGACTGCGACAAGCCTCTTTTTTTCCTAAATTGGCGTATTCGCTTTCCGAGCAGAATTAAATTCAGCGTCACGGGAAGACCTCCAACGAAAAAAAACAGCGCAAATATAACACGTAAGATAAATTATAGCGTGTAGCTTATATAAAATCAAGCGTTCTATTGATAATATTTATATATATTTCAACCGTTGTACGTAGTGGTCAGGAGGTTGTGTTATGGCTGCGAACGCTGGCAAAGACTGTAAATCAATAGGAACCAGAATACGGGAAGTGCGAACCAAACGCGATATGAGCCAACAAGAGCTTGCGGATGCTGCACATGTTTCCTTGCCACACATCAGTCAGATTGAGCTAGGAAAAACTATCATGAAGCTTCCGACATTTATTCGAATTGCAGAAGCTTTGCAAGTATCTGCGGACTATTTGATTCGATTGGATATCCCTGAAGTAAAAAAGATCTATCAAACAGAGTTTCAAGACATCCTTGCCGACTGCAGCCCTGCAGAGATTGACTCTATCTTTCGGGTGATTCTTGAATTAAAAACAACTATGCGGAGCAACAAGCCAGAATAATTATTTCGACACGTTTGCTTCCTGCGCTAACAATCAATACAGGCTGGCAGCATCATAAGATGATGTATGCCAGCCTTAACTTTTTTTCGCTTTTTTCAACTGGGAGTTATTTGTGTGACTCCCGGTTTATTCTTTTTTCCGACACCTCCTGTTATACTATTTCTGAAACACACGCCAGAAAAGGAAGTGGCCGCAATGATAGAAATAACTGTATTTGATCGTTTAAATGAAATTGTTGAACCGAGTATACTCAGTGACGATGGAGAAAACAAGTACAAAGCACAAGCAATTGCAAAACATCGAGCATGGCTGCGCACAATCCGTCATGAGCGTCCTTCGACAGAAGAGCACTTCCGAATAGGCGTATATATTCGCTATTACAATCAGACAAAACACGAAAACTATCTTGAGTACCACAAAAAACAGTTTATTGATGCGATTATCCTATGTCCTCATTGGGAATTGATTGGCTTCTACATAGATGAAGGGCAATCTGCGCCAAACATGGAGTCCTCCCCGGAGTGGTGCCATCTTGTTCAGGATTGCTTTGAAGGCAAGATAGACTTGATAATTACACAAAAGATTTCAAATGTCGCAAAAAGGCGGTTTGAGATCACCTTACTTTCCAGGCTTATGGCCGCTCAGGACAAACCGATCGGAATCTATTTCGTGTCTGAGGATATGTATACGCTTGCTTACTACTATCAAGAAGATCTGCGTGATTCCTTCTTCCTTCCTGGCCCAGAGGTAACGCCTTTACTGGACGAATCGTTTGGAGGCTCGTATGATTGATCAAGAAAAACGAGTTCAGGAACAAGAAAAAAAGCGAAAAGTTAGGCGGCGAATGCGTGCGTCAGTCGATCCTAACAATTACGAGTACTATCCTGAACGAAAAATAGCAGATTTTTATGATACTGATGTTCCACAGCGCGTAGCTGTATATGTTCGTGTCTCTACTGACGACATCAAGCAGACAACATCGTTTGAGCTGCAACAACGTTACTATCTGGACTATGTGAAATCAAGACCCAACTGGACGCTTTATAAGATTTATGCGGACGAAGGAATCAGTGGAACTTCTGCTGCGCATCGTAAGGACTTTGCTCAAATGTTGGAAGATGCGAAAGCAGGATGCTTTGACTTGATTATCACAAAAAGTGTTTCCCGCCTTGCAAGGAACGTGGTTCTGGCTATTAGTGTCGTGCGCGAGCTGGCGGAATTGAAATCTCCTGTCGGTGTTTTCTTCGAATCTGAGGCGATTTTTTCTTTAAAAGATGAATCCCAAATGGCTTTGTCTTTCGTTGCTACAATGGCTGAAGAAGAATCACACATACGAAGCAGGAGCATGGAGACTTCCCTTCGAATGCGGCTGGATAATGGAATTCCTTTAACCCCGAAGCTTCTTGGTTATACGCACGATGCAGATGGGAATCTGGTAATTAATCCACAGGAGGCCCCCACCGTTAAGCTTGCTTTCTATATGTATCTTTATGGCTATTCCTCACAGCAAATTGCAGATACCCTAAACGCACTCGGGCGAAAGTCATATTTAGGGAATATAAATTGGACTGCCAATGGCGTTTTGCAGATTCTTCGCAATGAGAGGCATTGCGGCGAGGTTCTGACAAGAAAAACATTCACTGAAAACTATCGTACCCATCGAACGCTGACTAACCGCGGAGAGCGCCCTCAAAGTCGGTATCTGAATCACCATGAGGCAATTGTATCAAGGGATGATTTTATTGCGGTTCAACGTATGATCGAAAACGCCAGATATGGGAACAGATCTTTTCTCCCGGAGCTTCGCGTAATCGACAGCGGATTATTTACCGGCTTCGTTGTCATCAATCCGCGTTGGTCTGGATTCAGCGTTGAGGACTACTACCGTGCAGCAAAAAGTGTTTTGCATGAGGAAACAGCTCATACAGATGTAGAATCAACAGTCAGTTTTCAAGCGGCTCCGGGGGATTTTGACCTGCGTGGGTTTGAAGTTGCTCGCTCAGAATTATTTGATTGTAATAATCGGCCGACAGTACGCATCGAAACGAAGAAAATCGTGTTTTCTTCTGTATGTGTTCATAAGTTTGGTGAGAAAAGCTGGATTGAAATGCTGGTTAACCCTATTACAAAGAAATTCGCTATTAGACCAGCAGAGAAAGAGAGCAAAAATGCGGTTTCTTTCTCAAAAACTGTAGCCGGAAAACGTATCGCGAAAGATATTCCTTGTTCTGCATTTATTGGGACGCTATTTAAGCTGTTTTCTTGGAACCCCGGGTATAAATACCGTATCATTGGCCGTTTTCTTAGCCAGGGAGACGATCTCGCTTATATTTTTAGCATAGAAGATAGCGAAGTGTTTTTTTCCCCTTCAGATGTAGACGTACAAATTGTTGACGAAAAGGATGAAAACCCTCAGATGCAGCCATTGACCTCATTTGGAAAATATGTACGGGCCATTCCGCAGGAATGGACACAATCGTTTGGACAATCCTATTACAAACATATTCAACCGCTGTCCATCCTAAAAAACAAAGCGGAATCTGATTGGGAACTCTGGCTGCAGGGACAGGTTTTTGAAACTGGAAAACCCATCAAAGTTACAAGCTATGATGAGATCCAAAGATATCTAAGAAAGGAATTAAGCGGATTATCGCTGCAGGAGGACTAAAATGAATACTTCCTTCAATGACGGTCAATTACGGCTCATAGACCAGCCAAACGACCAATTGCCGATTTCTGATGTATTTCAATCTTCGTGTGCTTCATCGGATCCTTTGTTGTCAGAAATACCGACTGTCTCCGCCGGTGAAGCCGTCCTTGTTTCCGATAACGACTTTATCCTGGACGAGTTTCAAGTTGTACGCCGGGAATTCTTTGCGCATATGCGCGAACCGTCCGTTTCATTTAACAATTTCAGATTCGCGGTTAACACTGCTTGTATTGCCAGATTTCCCAATACGGATTATGTGCAAGTGCTGGTAGACAGCAATAAGAAGCTCCTTGTCCTAAAACCTTGTACGGAGGAAACGCGAGATTGTCTTCAATGGTGCAGCGTTTCAAAAGGAAGGAGAAAACCAAGAGAAGTTACTGGCAAAATATTCTTCGCCATGATTGTGGATCTCATGAGCTGGAATCCACACTATAGGTATAAGGTGTTGGGACGTCTTATACGTGCAAACGGTGAGCATCTTCTTGCGTTCGATTTGACAGCTCATGAGACCTTCCAACGTATTTATTCTGAAGGAGAAAAGCCAAAAACGGCGCGAACTCCAGTCTTTCCTTCTGCGTGGAAAAGTCAGTTTGGCCTTCCATATAGTGAACACAAACAATCGATGCAGATTAATATATTCGATGGCTTTGCGGTCTATACAGTGCCAGACCCTATAGTCAATAAAGCTTCACATGGCTCGCCCAAAGCAGAAGGAGAAAGCTCACAGAAAGCCGTGATGGGAGGTGATGGAAATGCTTGACAAAACGTTCGATGGATCAGTACTTCTGGTCGACATGAAAAAAGATAGGATTCGGATTCGAAAAGCTACGTTACACCAAATCGGAGATCCTTCATATATCCAGTTGCTTGTTAACCCAAAGACGCTGGCAGTGGCAATTCGAGCGGTAGATATCGAAATATCAGGTGATCAAACATATCGCATCGGTCGTAGGCTTAAAGACAGCAGCAACTATATAGAAATACGAAGCAGACCGTTTATGCAACGGTTGAGACTGATAGCCAATGGGCTGGACTTAGGGCATTCATACCACATTTGGGGACATATATTACCGGATGAGAGGGCTGCGGTCTATTATCTCAACACAATGCGTCCAACGACGGAAGACGGAGGAATACGTTAATGGAGAGAACTGGTTGCCATCTACGCGTGGCAAAGGATTTTCGGAGTCTGGTTCAACCGCTTAACCCTGCTGAACTCCAAAAGCTCCGGCAGCTCATCCGCAAAAGAAAAACCATTGTCACAATTACGGGATGGAATTCGTATATTCTCGATGGTTTCGACGAATATACCATTTGCTCGGAATCAGAGCTCCCTTTTCATTATCATGAGATCCCCCTCTACAGCCGCGAAGAAGCAATTTCTTGGATTTGCGCAAAGCAACTCGAACGAAATGATCTGACAAATGAGCGGAAGCGTTACCTAATTGGAATGCAATTCGAATCAGAACGTGCAGTATTTGCCCAGAAACGCATGCCCGACAGCTTTCATCTAAATACATCTGAGTTGGACAATATGGATTTTTTGGATTTCAGTTTTCCGCAGAAAACACTGCCATCGCGACGAAGCTTAGGAATCCGTATCGGAAAACGCTATCATTTGGTGTGGAATACTGTGCTGAATTACGCAGATTATGCCAGGCGGATAGAAAAGATTCGCAAAGTTACCCCTGAAATTGCGGAGAAGATTATTGCAGGACAATACAGGGTATCTCAAAACAGCTTAGCTGCATTATCCGAAATGCCAACTGATGCGATTAAGGCTTTTTTTGTTCATCCTGAGACCGAAAGCCCTGCTCAGCGTTGTCGCTTCATATACAAACACGCCCCCACGATACTACCGGATCCCAAAGGTGCGCCGCTATCTGTAAAAGACATGCCATCCTATAATCCAGACGCAGATCTAACAGCTTTGACATTGCTCAGCCGCACCTCGCCTCTGCGGAAGCCGCCGGCGTGGTTCAGCAGGATCCAGGCGGACTCGCCGTTCAGGATGCGCTGCTTGGCGTCTGGCAGTTCCCAGACCCAGTTGGCACGGGAATATTGCTGACGGACCAGTTCGTCGACGCGCTTGCAGACCGAGGCGAAGATCATGCTGTCCAGATCTGGCTCGGGCTCCGCGGCTCTGGGCGGCTGTACGGCCTGCTGTTCCTGCACAGGGGCAGGCTTGGCAGAGAGGAACAGCAGACGCAGGGCGGCGGCGAAAACGCCGAGGATCATGAGCAGCAGGATCGGCCACAGCCGGGTGATGAAGGTCAGCAGCGCCAGGGCGAGCAGGGTGATCAGGGCTCCGTAGGCAAGGTTTGCCTTTCTGTCTTGGTTGTTCATGAGATATTTCCTTTCTTTGTCTTTGAATATGGTTTGTGAAAGAACCCGGAGAACGTAAAAAGGCGCACATGAGAAATCCTTCAGTAACTCATGTGCGCCTTAATTACGCCTGTTCAATTGTGCCCCTGCCTCCTTTACGGAACGTCGAAGAAGGAAGGACCGCCGAAGGGCTCAAAGCCCGTGAAGCCGGCCTGCGGTTCCTCCCGGCCAGGAGAACCGGAGCCTGCCGTGCTGTGCTGCCCGTCCTTGTTCTTGGGCGCGGAGGATGCGAACTCGATGTCATCCAGGATGAGGACCATGGCGGAACGGTTCTCGCCGGTGTTCTTGTCGGTCCAGTTGTCTTCATCCAGGCGGCCCATGAGGTTCACGTAGGAGCCCTCCTTGAGCTGCATTTTATGGATGCGTTCGACGACCGGGCCGAAGGCCTTGACCGTCATGTTGACCCAGCGGGTGTTGTTCTCGGCACGGGAGTCGTAGACCTTCTTGCCGAAGCGGAAGCGCGCGAAGTCCCCCTTCTCGGAGAACTGCACGGCAGGAGTGTTGTCGTACCCCCTTGATACGACGGCGTTGGTGACGATTGCGTTGAACATGATGATGCTCCTTTCTGCGGTCTATGCCGCGTGAAAAATAATATGTTCGCCGGCAGCGCCGGTTGGAACCGGAAACAAAAAAAGCGCCAATCCACGCAGATGCGCAAACTGACACTAAGAAAACGCGAAACTGGGAATTCCTCAATGGGAAAACGTGAAACTGACACTAATCTTATAGCATATTCTCCGTCGTGCGTCAACTTCAATCATTTGCCATCTCTGTGCCATTTTTCCTCCGGCGTCAGTTCCTTTGTTCGCAACTCGGCTTGATACGGCAGCAGCATTATCTATTGACCCGTGTAATCGCTAAATAACTGCTTGCAATATACCCGGTCTCATCCTGATAAACCGTGGTGTTGTCAGCAAGAAAAAGGTCATATTGTTCGCCAACCTCCGGTTTCCGGATACGCTGCTGTATCCGGAGCCGGAGGTCGCCTTTCTCTGTGGAAAGAATCATTGCTTTGGGGCGTTTCAGAATTGCGGTTGTGATGACCTGCTTACAGGTTGTCCGGATTCGGGTGTAGGATCCGCTGACGATTGTGCGAAACATTTGGATCCCAGAGTAACCCATCCACACGGCCAGGAGCAGAAAGGGCGATGCGAAAACGAATTCGCCGAAGAGCAGCCAGCAGAACGTGAAGAAAAAAGAGCTTCCCAGCGCCATGCCCAGGCGCAGCAGGATTTGGTGCTGGAGGACTGCGGGGAAGGTCTTGAAGGCCTCACGGATACGGTTCGGTTTCACAGCAGCACCACCCGCTTTTTCTGCAGAAGGCCGATGACCGCGTCGACCACGGTGTCACGAGCCTTTGACGAGGCCATTTTGGCCTCAAGGATGTTCGCTTCGATCCCGCCGTCCGGATAAAGGCGTTCCGTCAGGGCTTGACGGTTGTCCTCCCCCAGCAGACGCGCGGTCGGCCGAACGCGGTTTTCGAACAAATACACCAGTTCCGCCAGACTCAGACGGAATCCGGCGTCGCGGATCCAGCTCAGGAGAATCTTTTCTTCCTTCGCCAGTGCGTTTCGCTTCCCGGGTTCGGATGGAATGATCATGCAGCGACTCAGTATGGTGTAGCGGGCGGCAGGATCTTTCCTGGAGGTATACTCTGCCAGTCCATTCCGCAGGAGATTCTGGATCGCGGCTTCTTCGTCACGGCTGGCTGTTTCCGCAAAGCCGAGACGGCCGCGAAGCCAAAGATCTTCCTCCAAACCAAACACGGAGCAAACCTGTCCGCCGATTACGATGCGCAGCTCTGCGCTGATACCGTTTTTTTCGGGAATTCCCTTCGAGATAAACAACATATCAATCAGCTCCTCTTCAAAATTACACAGACTCAGGCGTTCAAATGCAACTACAGCAGGGTCATCATGACGACGCAGAGGCCGATCACCAGCAAGGCGCCAAGGACCAGAAACGATATCTTCTTGATCATCTCACGATCCAGCCCCGGTCTGGTGCTGCCGGCGTCGATGGGCTCTACGTCGTTATAATAACCATCATAGTCGTCTGCCGGCTCAGGCTCCGGACGATCTTCCTCTCCAGACTGAGATTGCAGGCGCTCCGTCGGGGCGCCTGCGATTGATGGCCTGGCTTTTTTCTGCGGTTTCCGTTTCAGTTTGACGGGAGCCGCTTTCTTTTTCGAATTCCGCGGCGGATCCGCAGCGGCCGGCAGCGCTTCCGCCTCGGTCTGGGGTGCAGCGCCTGTTGGGATCTGTTTTCCGCATTCCGCGCAAAACGAGACCTCCGGTCCGAGCAGCTCCGCCCCGCAAAACGGGCAATATCTCATAGCGCAATCCTCCTTTGAAAAGGCAAAATGAAACACGTGGATTCTAATGAACCCACGTGTTGATGGTGATATTATAGCAGATCGCTTTTTACGTGTCTTTAGCGCCGATTTGCCAATATTGTGCCATTCCGATTTCACGGATTGTGATTCTGCGCAGCCAAGAGCTCCTCAATCTTTGCCATCAGCTCGCTGGGGCGAACTTGAAGCGCATCACAGATCCTAAAGTACGTTTCAAGTGTTGGCTTGCGCTCGCCCCGCTCGATCGCGCTTAAATGGGTTCGTCCGATGTCGGCAAACCCGCTGACGACCTCTTGGGACAGACCTTTCTGCTCCCGATAATCCTGAATCACACGACCTACAACAGCTGCATCCAGCATGGGCGGTACCTCCTTCCTTTCTCAACAGGATTTTACTGGAAATACCGGCGAACTCTGAATACATATGTTGTCAAATGAACGCAAATGTGTTATTTTTTACCTGGAAGCTAATCTTACCACGCTTTTCATTGAGAATCAAATCAGAAAAAGGAGAAGACCATGAAAGAGAAAGCATTATTCTTCTTTGAACCCAGGCGGATCGACGACCTTTCTCCAGGCAATCCGGGCGGGAAATGGATGGAATTCCATATTGTCAAAACAATCTGTCTGAGTAAGATCGACTATGAAAACTTCACAACCGACCTGCTGGCTGATCGTCAGTTCATTGAGGATAATATTGGTCTGTGTGTAGAACAGAATGATTGCTTCTTGGTTTCTGACCGAAAGCATTCTGGAGAATTACTTGTTATCCCATGGAATAGTTACTTTGTCCGATATGCAGCCTTGAAACCTGTCGTCCACCTGATTTCGTGAAATCACGCGGAAACTAATTGAAATAAACCTATCTCTATCCTCAATGCATTTGACCGCTCCATCAGCGAACTTCTCATAATGCAAATTACAACAAAGAAAGTGCGGCGCAGGCTGAAATAGATCAGCCTGCGCCGCAGAGCTTAACTTTAGAACATGGGGTCTGTGGTGTAGTTGTATTGGTCGGATGGAGGTTGTGCAGGAGCTGCGGAAGGATGTGAGGCGCATTCGGATTGCTCCGGGGCAGGTTGATTGACAGGATAAGGCATAGACGGCGCCGGTGACTGGTTTTGCCAGCTCGGCGCGGTGGTTTTTGCTGCGCCGCAGGAGACATACCAGGCAGACAGCCAGGCTTGATAGTTGATCTTCGTCTCCAGCAGGAGCTCGCTGAACAGATCAAAGCTCATGCTGACTGCAACGTGATTCTCCGGGTTTTTGCCAAACTTGGGGACGATAAGGCCCTTGTCGGTGGTATCGCCGGGCCCGCTGTCGGCTATCAGGAGCAGGTCGCATTTGCTGCCTGCGAGCAGCTGCATGACCCGGGACAGACTGCGTCCGTCGGGACGCGGTCTGCCTTGCCGGGCCAGCTTCTCTGCCGAGGTGCCGCCGAGGGTCTCGTAGATTGGGCGACGGTCTCCAGACTGTTTTCGGTTCTGCATCAGGTAGCGCAGCTCACCGCATTCGAGCTTCCTGCAGAGATTCAGAAACTCGCCGACGGGAATGTAGATCTGGATCTGATTCGTCTGCCGCTGTCCGGGCGGCCGCGTCAGGTCATAGCTGGCGAAGGTGAAGTGGATCCTCCCGATCTGGAAGCAGTCCCGCAGGCTCTCCACAAAACAGTCTCGTGCGTCCTTGCGGGTGATCTGATCCTGATTGCGTTCATCCTGCATTGGGCTTCACCTCCGAAACAGCCTGCTCATAAGCCTGAAGGATATTCTTCACGTCGGAGAGATTCGTCTCAAACTGCGGTCGGAATTCTTCCGTGATTTCGTAGTTGAAATACGCTCCGAAGGTCACGAGCTTCCACAGCTGCACCATGGCGTCCGGAAGCAGTTTCTTTTCCAGCGCCCGCAGTTTGCTGCTGGCGTGAATGATGAAACGCTGCCAGAGTACGAAATCGGGATCCTCCGCCTCCATGCCAAAGGATGCCAGCCATTCCCTGACGGTGTGCGTCTCGGATCGGTCTCCGCATTCCGGCGGCTGGAGGATGTACTGCACCGTGAACGATGTGGATTCGTCAGCGTCTTTAGGAACCGCGACGCCGCGGCCTACGGGAAACATGGCGCAGACTGCCGGTTTTGCCTTGTGGATCATGCAGTGACGATCCTTCAGCAGCGGGCACCGCCGCACGGAACCCCGCGGCAGCAGCCGGACAATGGGGACTCTGGAGTCCTTGCCGGGATAGCACTCACAATAGGTCTGGAAGAACGAGAGGATCGGCATTTTCAGTTCTTTCGCCGTCCGGAAGAGATCCTTGGGAGAAAGGAGAATATCCTCCCGGTGAATGCAGCACTTGCCGCATTCCGTACAGCGGAACTGGAAAGGCGTGTCTAGCCCGATCTTCATCTGGTCGAAGTTGTCTGCAATATGCTTTAATCTTTCGTCCATTGTTAAGACCTCCTTATTCAAGCATTTGCGGCGCCAGGGATTGGCGCGAGACGGATTTGTCAGACTGATTCGCGATTGCCGGAATCTCAGCTTCATCCGTTGGAACGCGGAAATCCGGTGTGGGCAGGCCGATCAGGATCAGTCCATAGTCCAGGATGTGCTCCCAGACCCAGTCTGTGCCGAGAGCCAGCTTGAGCAGGCCCCGGGACAGATCCATTCCGAGCGCGCCGGAAGCGCAGTCGTCGATGGGGATCGTTTCCCGGACTGTTTCGATGTCGGCGCTGACGGCGGCCAGCAGGTCCAGCAGCTCTTTCGTGGTAAATTTCTGTTCATCGGAGATCGCGCCCCAGTACTCATTGACGTCGCAGTAGGTCCTGCACTTGACCGGGCGGCCAAGCAGCTTGGAACAGACTGCGCTGATGCAGAACGCGATGTCTTCGTCCGTCAGCTGGACGGAACGCATGGTGATAACTACTTTCATGTCGAATCTTTCCTTTCTTGGGTAGATTGGTTGGTAAGGACTTCCGGGCGGTGCTTCCGGTTGAATGCCTCATAGTCGCTCCATTTTGGATTGTCAAAACTGCGCGACGTGAAGGATTCGAGAGCGCGCTGTTCAGCTTCTTCTCTCGTGTGGACCCAAGGTGTGTGCTCCAGCTCCCAGGCGATCAGGGCGTCCAGCAGCTCCAGCTCGCCGTTTCTGCGGATGATATCCCGCATCAGCGCCTGCCACTGGCCCTGTTCGATGTCGCCGAGCTTCGTCTGGATCCCGGAGCGGTAGGTCGAGGTTTTGTCCCGGCCATAGCCCTTCGTGATGCTTCTTCCGGTGTAGTGCATGACGGCAAGATCCTCGGCGGCAAGCGCCAGGGCCCTCTCGCTGCCGGGCTCGATGGAAACGGTATTCCAGGTCATCCGGCCTCACCCCACAGTTCTGCGGCTTCTTCTGGGAGGACCTCCTGGAAAAGCTGCTTGAAGCGTTCATACCCGGCGCTGTTCAAGGGAGCTCGCAGAAATGCCTCGCTCCAGCAGATCAGTTCTTCCTCCGGCGTCAGATGCGGACCGGATTGGAACGCCTGCCCGTTGAAGTACGGAGCCTTCGGATGCATGATGGACTGCATCTCGGTCTTGCTTTTTGCGTTCAGGACCATGTTGCCCTTCTTTTCGGCGATCCCGCAAAGGAGGGTCGCATGGAAGCTGCGAGCCTGGAGCGAATTCAGCTGCGCCAGCAAATCTCGCAGTGCCTTGAATCGGAGTTCTGTGATTGTGTCGTTTTTTTCAGAATCGGACAGCAATTCAGCAAATTTCTGTGCGATCAGGAGCAGATAGCTTGTTGTCTCGTGTGTGCATGTGATCGTGTTTTCGGAGTTCAATAGAACCACCTCTTTCAGAATGATATCTATCTCCACGGAGCATGCTGCCCCGAGAAAAAAGGTAGGGGGAGCAATGCTCCTTATATGCAAAAAAGCGCCCAAAGAGCCTAAACTCTCTGAGCGCTTGGGACCGGGAGGTCGTGAGAATGCAAGGCGGGTCGCCCGCCCTTGCGTTCTGTTGTCATGTGCCTCTATGGGAAGAGGAAGAAGAAATAAAAAATGCCTGAAGAGAGACACTTCAGACACTAGGAAACGCGAAACTGGGAATTCCTCAATGGGAAAACGTGAAACTGACTATTTGAATTATAGCAGATACAATGCCAAAATGCAAGCCCTGAGGGAAAGAAATCTGCCCGCATTTGAAGAAAATCTACTGGTTTTTGATAAAAAAGTGTGGCTTGCGTTGAGAACAGAATTGGAGTATAATGTGCTTAATTGATATACGGAGGATAAAGCAATGGCACGGAAGTTTAGAGATGCGCGGCAGATGAATAAGCTCACCGTGGTAGAAGCAGCTGAAAAGCTCGGCGTCAAGCAACCGTCTTTGAGCGCATGGGAAAACGGTTCCAGAACACCGACTGTTGAGAATTTGATTGCGATGGCAGAGCTTTATAGCGTCACAACAGACTATCTGCTGGGCCGTGCGAGCGAACCGCAGAGCGACCCGGGAAGCCGTGCGCTCACTGCTGAGGAGCTTCGTGTCCGGAATGGCCAGCCGGTCTGGAGCGAACGCCACGGTTGGCTGCTGGTAGACGCCGGTGCAGGATTCCTGCTTCGGTCTGACGGCGCAAAGCTCCCGCTTCTGGACGCCGGCGAGCTGTATCAAATGCCGCCCGCATTCGCTGTGGAACTTACTCCGGAGAGAAAGCCTCTGCGGCGAGAGGATCTGATGCCCGGCATCTCGGTCTGGGTGGAACCGATTTCTCCCGACCCTGTGCTTCGCGCTGAGTTGCGAGGCTGGTACCGGGTCGGCGAGACTTTTGCCGAAAACGATGTCGGCAACCGTTTCCCGCTCTGTAGTTACTCTGCAAGATGGGTGGCATTCTATGACTAAGCGTTTATCTATGAAACTATGAAATCTGAGCAAAGAATTTGTCCTTTCCGATAAGGTTCTAATGCACTATACGCTTTGATAGTCAGTTAATACAGCTCTGCACCAAAAAAAGAAACAATGCTGGTTTTCGGGGTAGAAAGGAGCAGAAAATGGCTAATACAGTGTTTGAAGCAACCTACCAAGCCTCTCAACAAATAACAGAAACCTTTGACATGGTCTGGCCAATTGTCGGAGGGTTATGGAATCTGAAAAATGCATCGGAAAGATATTTCATAGACCACCCGGACGCGGATGATAAACAAGCGAAGAGAGATCTAGTTCCTGACTCGAATATCCACGGATTTAATGCTAAACGATTTTCAAAAGAAATATCGTGGGAAAAACAAAACCAATATGTTGCAAAAATACTACTGATTAATTCGATGGCAATCTTTGATGCTTGGGTTGACTCATTTGTTGACTCAGCTCTAAGAAACCTATCAAAAAATAAGAAGAAGGAAATATGCGAAAATGTAAAAAAAGGAGAGTTTTCTTCGCTGGAGAATGCCATTTCGTCAGAACCAATTTCGTCATTACAAGGATGCTTTCATTTTACAGCAAAAAGACAGGATGCATATATAGACAAGCTGCGACTTATCTATAAATATTTTAAAACCTGTAGAAATAGTTGTGCCCATGGGGGGTCTTTTCCTCGTCTGCTGAAACAAATTATAAAGCAATTGCAGGATTTAATAAAGATGATTGCGGCTTGAATGAATTTCCAATAATCTTTCATACTATTGCTGGACAGCCGGTTAAGCTCTCCTTGAGGGGTGTAGTTGGCTTTTATGATGTGATGATAAGAATAATAAATCACTATGACCTTGTGGCAGCAGATTATTGCTGTGTTGAGAGTGAACTGGTGAAGCGGTGCGCTCATTTAAAGAGAGTTCAATTGTCCAAAAACATTCAAAAACGCAACAGGACAATCAGGCATTTCTTTCCTAGCGTAAATATGTGCCCACCGTATTCCTCAAAGACTACTGCTGTATATAATGCGTTTCTTGCTTGTACGGGAAGAAGTACGTCGTAATATGTGCTTTCGCCTCAATTACAGCAAATATGCGCTTTTCCCAAAATAGAAAAGCTTACTCAAAGAGAAATGCCCTGCAAATTCAAATACCATTCGAATTTCAGGGCATTTCTTTTATAATACTTTTGCAAGGATGTTTTCTATTGAAATAAAGGGGTCATTCCAATATCTTGCGTCATAAGAATCATCCGCGTTGTCGCCTAAGAGAAGATAGCAGCCGGAGGGAACAGTGATGGGACTGCTGTTGAGGATGCAGGTTTCTCCCGGGCCGGCGGCGATGCGCTTGACCAGGGTGCGGCCTTCGTGGCGGAAGATCACGATATCTCCGGTGCGGAGTTCGCCGAAGATCCGGACGCCCAGGATCAGACTGCCTTGATGGATGGTCGGTTCCATGGATGCCGACGGCACGAA